>Ga0335073_10014098_pt1 | contig 11209 bp, 12 predicted proteins | sample Lox_Sample_22_FD_207093 | JGI IMG/M metagenome (GOLD analysis project Ga0335073, IMG submission 207093) | Soil microbial communities from Loxahatchee National Wildlife Refuge, Florida, United States - Lox_Sample_2.2 | ecosystem: Environmental > Terrestrial > Soil > Wetlands | place: USA... | reverse complement strand
CCTGCTGATTTCAGCCAAGCTCTACGGCATTCCGCGGGCCGAGCGCAAGGCGCGGATCGAGCATGCGCTCGAATTCATGAAGCTCGCGCACGTGAAAGATAAGTTCGTGAAGCACTACTCGGGCGGAATGATCCGGCGGCTCGAAATCGCGCAGTCGATGCTGCACCATCCGGCGGTGCTGTTCTTGGACGAACCGACGGTGGGGCTCGACCCGTTTGCGAAACGCGCCGTCTGGGAAGACATCCGCGACTTGCGGCGCGAATACGGCACGTCAATCCTGATGACCACGCACGACATGCTCGAAGCGGACGAACTGTGCGAGACGATCGCGTTCATGCATCAAGGGACGCTCGCGGCGATCGGCTCACCAGAGCAACTGAAGGCGGCGCTGGGGCCGGACGCCACGCTCAACGACGCGTTCATTCACTACACGGGAGCCACGATCAGCGAAGGAGGGGATTTCAACGATGTCGCACGCACACGTCTCACTTCCCAGCGTCTCGGATGAAGCGAGCGCCGTACGCGATTTCGCGCGGCAGACGATGGCCGTGGCCGAAGCGGACATCCGCAAGCTGATCCACGATCCGGTGGAGCTCGGCACGCGCATGGTCCAGCCGATGCTGTGGCTGCTGATCTTCGGCGAGGTGTTCACGCGGACGCGCGCCGTGCCGACAGGCGGAATCCGCTATCTCGATTTCATGACGCCGGGGATTCTGGCGCAGAGCGTCCTTTTCGGCGCGATTTTCTACGGCATTTCGCTGATCTGGGAGCGCGACCTCGGAATCGTGCACAAATTCCTGGTGAGCCCGGCGGCGAGGAGCGCGCTGGTGCTGGGGCGGACGATTTCGTCGTCGGCGCGGAGCCTGTGCCAGATGGTGTTCGTCTACCTGCTAGCGCTGCTGCTGGGGGTACAGCTGCGCTGGGGCGCGGCGGAGATCGCGGGAGTGGTCGGCGCGGTGGTGTTGGGCTCGGCGGTGTTTTCGACGTTTTCGCTGATCGCGGCGTGCATCGTGAAATCACGCGAGCGGTTCATGGGCATCGGGCAGGTGCTGACGATGCCGCTGTTTTTCGCGAGCAACGCGATTTATCCGCTGAGCCTGATGCCGGCGTGGCTGCACGGCGTCTCGAAAGTGAATCCGCTGACGTATCAGGTGGACGCGCTGCGGCACCTGATGATCGCCGGAGGGACGACGACCTTCGGCGTGGGCGTCGATTTCGGCATCCTGATTCTGGCGCTGGCGCTGATGGTGGCGATCGCGACGAAGCTCTATCCGACGATCATCAGCTGATCGCGCAAGGACGCCCTTCGACTTCGCTCGGGGCAAACCGGCGCTACGCGCGCTTTCGCGACTCCGGGCCGCGGCTTTTACGGCAGGACCCGCGGTGGTATTATCGTTCGCTGTTTTGGCGCAGTTTGAATTCGCGCTGGCTCTGCAGAAGATCGCGGAACGCCGCCGGGTCGTAAATCACACAATCAAACGGGAGACACGAATGGGGAATGCAAAGCGTCTCGATGTGGACCGCCTGACCGCTATCGACGTGCACGTGCACATCGAACACGAGGGAGAAGACACGTCGACGGATGAAGCGGCGAAGAAATATTTCGGCGAAGGCGCGCCGCGAGGCCGCAAAGCGCTGGCCGAATATTACCGGTCCCGGAATATCGGCTGCGTGGTCTTCACCGTGGACGAAAAGCTCTCAGGCAGGCCGCAGGTCTCAAACGACTCCGTGCTCCAATTCGCCGCCGAGAATTCGGACATCATGATGGCGTTCGCGAGCGTCGACCCGAACCGCGGCGCGGAGGGCGTGCGCGAGGCGAAGCGGCTGATCGCGACCGGGCTCGTGAGCGGATTCAAATTCCATCCGCCGATCCAGCAGTTTTTCCCGAACGACCGGGTCGCCTATCCGCTCTACGAGGTTCTCGCCGAGGCGAAATTGCCGGCGCTCTTTCACACCGGCCACAGCGGCATCGGCACGGGCGTGCCGGGCGGCGGCGGAATACGCCTGAAATACGGCAATCCGATGTACATCGACGACGTGGCCGTGGATTTCCCGGACCTGCCGATTATTCTGGCGCACCCGTCGTTTCCGTGGCAGGACGAGGCGCTTTCGATGTGCCTGCACAAACCCGAGGTGTACATCGATCTCTCCGGATGGTCTCCGAAATATTTCCCGCCGAGCCTGATTCAGTATTCGAACACGCTGCTGAAGACCAAGGTGCTTTTCGGCTCGGACTATCCGCTGATTACGCCGGACCGCTGGATGGCGGATTTCGCCAAGGTCGCGTTCAAGGACGAAGTGCGTCCGCTGATCCTGAAAGAGAACGCGATGAAGCTCTTCGGGCTGGGAGCGAAAGCCGCGTAAAGCAAGGGGCTAGTGGCGAGTGATGAGTGGCTGGAAAGACAGTGCGGGCGCCGCGAACGGATGCGGCGCCCGTTTCGTTTCGTGCCCGCGCAAGCGCATTCCTCAGGCAGCGCTCAACGAAAAACCACCAACGGCTTGGCTATTCCGCGTCGCGAGCCTTTTCCCCGAAGACAATTCCCGAATCAGAAAGTGGAGCGTGAACACGCTAGGGAGTGGTTGAAGGGAGACCCGGGCTCGAGGCTACGGTTTTGATGTCGGCGACGGGATCGGGATCGAAAGCGAAGGAAGATTCGCCCGAAGCCCCGGCAGCCGCGAAGTAGTTGCGCTCGCTCAAGCCGCGATAGATGCGCCCGGCGATTTCCGAAGCGTGCGGCCCGCTGATGATGCGGCTGCGCCCGTGGAGCAAGACGACGAGCACGATTTTCGGGTGCGCCTGGTCGGCCCAGGAAGCGAACCAGCCGAGGCGCCCGCCGAGGTCTTCGTCGTTGCAGGTGCCGGTCTTGCCGAGCGCCTGCTCGCCGTAGGGATCGTAACTCTGCTTTGCCGTGCCATAGAGAACGGCGGCCAGCATGCCCTGCCGCAGATCCGGGAGCAACGGCGCGATATCGAGTTGCTGGCGCAGGCGCGGCTCAAAACCTTGGACGGCCTCTTCGCTGCGCGGATATTGCAGGTAATACTGCGTTCCGCCGGTGGCGAGCGTATCGATCAGCGAGGCGAGCTGGAACGGCGTCATGCGGATGCCTTCGCCGAAGCTCGACATGCGGGCGACGCCGCCGAACAGCGGAGGCGAGGGCGGCAGCGCACCGGGCTGCTCCTCGGGAATATCGTAGCCGACGCGCTGGCCGAGGCCGAGCATCGAGTCGTATTTGATCACGCGATCGAAGCCGAGCTCCGAACCGACCTTCTCGAAAAAGTGATTGTTCGAGTGCGCCATTGCTTCGGTCAGATCCATGTAGCGGCGGCGGCCGACTTGAATCATCGTGTCGCGGCTGATCACGCCTTCCTGCAAACCGGCGATGGCCACGAAGGGCTTGATCGTCGAGCAGGGCTCGAGGGCGGCGGAAAACGCCATCTTCTGGTTGACGACCGTCAGGATCCGGCCCGTGGTCGGATCGACGGCGAGCACGGCGCCTTTTTCGTGTCCGAGGGCTTCGACGGCGATGCTGCGGATCACCGGATCGTCATAGGTGGTGACGTCGTCGGCGCCCGGATCGACGCTCTCGACATAATGCCGATGATGCGCGCGGTGCGCGTAGGCCGGCGCGGGGCCCGCGGCGGCTACAGCCACGGTGCGAACCGAGGGCCGGGCCCGAACCACGCGGCGCGAGCTTGCGGGCCGCGCGGATCGAACGGCGTGCGCCGATCGGGCCGAATGCACCGGGTGCGTTGGGCGCGCGGAATGAGCTGCGCGAGCCGCAGAGCGCTTCGTTGGAGTCGGAGTGGACGACTTGGCGGCACGAACCACACCAAGGTTGGCGACGAAAATCAGGCAAAAAATTGCGAGAACTTTATAGGGGGCTGGGGTCCGTTGCATATCCGTTTCGATGCCGGTTTGGCCTGGAACGTCAGCCAAACCCTAGTTTAAGAAAAGGCCGCGTAAATTCGCAACCCAAAACCACGAGCCATTTTCCAGGAAGGCACGGCGCGGAGCAACTGGTCAAGAGAACAGGCGTGCGCGATTGAGGTACGTGCGACGCCAAGCGAAGAAAATGCAATCGATCGGCCAACGCGGGGCGCTCGCTAGGCCGAAGCGGCACGAGGGGACTCGGCCGACGCGAGCACCTCTTCGATTTGGGCGCGGTGGCGCTCCCCGTGGGCGCCGATCAGAAGCAGCCACTGGTAGCAATCGAGCTCGCCGAACCTCGGGTGCGGAGAGAGGTGCTGCCGCAGGTTGGCAGTGGTGTTGAGGGCGAACTCAAGCGAGCGGCTACGGGCCGCGCGGAACTCCGGCAAGAGCTGCTCGTGCGGCCAGCGCCCGGTGGGCAAACCTGCTTCGGGTGACTTGGCGCGTTCGGCGCGGCCGACAACACCCTGCACGAGGACGCTATCGCGCTCGCGGAAGGCGCTCTGCTTGGAGGCGTCGCTCGGTACGAGCACTGCGCCGTTGATCCTTTTGAGAACCAGCGTCTCGACAACGATGATGTGTTCCAGGCATTCGGCCGCGGACCAGCGGTCGGTGGCCGGCTTGAATTGCAGCTGTGTGGGCGAAAGGGCCTGCGTGGTGCGCACCAGGTTTTGCAGCGATTCCTGAAGATAATCGATCACCTGCTTGCGTTCGGCGGGTGTCATGGGCCCTCCCTTGCGGACCGGTCAGCGGAAACGGAGGCGGGCCCGAGACCCGCCCCTGCGAAACGGATTCTTCTGGTCCCGCGCGACTAGCGCCCGGCGGCGCGGGCCTGGCCAGCGGCGGCCGCCGCTTTCATCGGTGACTTGTCGCCGTTCTCGGACGCTTTCTTCGCGTCTTCAGCCGAAGGCGCGGCGATGCCGAGCGCCTTGCGGAGCTCGTGCTCGATTTTATCGCGAATGTCCGTGTGCTCCTTGAGGAAGAGGCGGGCGTTTTCGCGGCCCTGGCCGAGGCGCTCGCCCTTGTAGGAGATCCACGTGCCGGACTTTTCGAGGATGTTCCTCATCACGCCGAGATCGAGCAGATCGCCCTCGCGGGAGATGCCCTCGCCGTAGATGATGTCGAATTCAGCCTCGCGGAAAGGCGCGGCCACCTTGTTCTTCACGATTTTCGCGCGCGTGCGCGAGCCGACCACGCGGTCGCCTTCCTTGATCGACTGGATGCGGCGGATATCCACGCGGATCGACGCGTAAAATTTCAGGGCGCGGCCGCCGGTCGTCGTCTCGGGGTTGCCGAACATCACGCCGATCTTTTCGCGAATCTGGTTGATGAAGATGAGGCAGGTGCGCGATTTCGAGACGATCGCGGTGAGTTTGCGCAGCGCCTGCGACATCAGGCGCGCCTGCAAGCCCATCTGCGGCTCGCCCATTTCGCCTTCGAGCTCGGCCTTGGGCACGAGCGCGGCGACGGAGTCCACGACGACCACGTCCACGCCGCCCGAGCGGATCAGCGCTTCGGCGATTTCGAGCGCCTGCTCGCCGTTATCCGGCTGCGACACAAGAAGATCATCGACGTCTACGCCCAGCTTGCGGGCGTAGACGGGATCGAGCGCGTGCTCCGCGTCGATGAAGGCGGCGATGCCGCCGGCCTTTTGCGCCTCGGCGATCACGTGGAGCGTCAGCGTGGTCTTGCCGCCCGATTCCGGGCCGTAGACTTCGATCACGCGGCCGCGGGGAAAGCCGCCGACGCCGAGCGCGGAATCGATCGAAATCGAGCCGGTGGGGATGGTATTGACGGGAACCAGGACGTCTTTGCTGCCAAGGCGCATGATCGAGCCCTTGCCGTACTGCTTTTCGATCTGCGAGATGGCCAGTTCGAGGCTTTTAGCTTTTTCGTCGTTCATTTTGACACCTCAAAGGGAGTTCGTTTAGGTCTCGCCGCAGCGAGCGGCCCGATTCTAACAGAGTGCGGTTCGGACGGCCGGGCCATTTCTTCGCCGGGCAGAATAGCAGAAGGCGAAGAAAAGGCAAAGAGAATCTCGCGGCTAACGCAATCGCCTGAATGTCTGATATACTGGCATTCAGGCGGTGCAACGGATGGAATCGGCCCGAGTCGGCAAGCGCGGCGCTATTATCGTCCCCGCCAAACTGCGTAAGCAGTTTGGAATCGAGGAAGGCTCGATCGTCACGGCCGAGGCTCGCGACGACGGCATCCTAATCCGGCCCGCGGTCATCGTCCCGGTCGAGCACTACACTCCCGAACGCAAAGCGGAATTCATGCTCTCGAACGCAACCAATGCCGAGGATTATCGCGAGGCTCGCAAGGCCGTCCGCAAACTCGGCCTGAACCCGGACTCGATCCAGCACCAGCGGCCGAAATAAAACCCAATGGACCGGCTGTTCCTCGACGCCAACGTGCTCTCTTCGGCGGCCTATCGGCCCGATGCGGGCCTGCATCGCCTGTGGGAACTTCCCGACTGCGTCCTATACACTTCGCGCTACGCAATCGGGGAAGCGCGCGTGAATCTCGACGAACATTCCCAGCGCGACCGGCTGGCGAAGCTGTGCCGGCCGATTCATCTGGTGGATGCCACGTCGGCCGGATTGCCGCCCGGCACTCTCCTGCCCCAGAAAGATCGGCCGATTCTGGCAGCCGCCATCGAAGCGAACGCCACGCACTTGCTGACCGGCGATGTGCACGAGTTCGGCCGCCTTCTGGGGAAAATCATCGCGGGCGTGCTGATTCAACTTCCGGGCGAATATCTGAAGGAAAGAAAATAGCGCGCAGGTCGTTTTGGGGGTCTCAGGCCAAGCGGAAAAGGCGAAGCCGCGCGGGACTCCGCTCCCTTCCTGCGTCAGGGCAAGCGGGATGACAACGCGCTCCTAATGGACCTTACCTAGTATTTGTAAAATCCCTGGCCGGATTTGCGGCCGAGCCAGCCGGCGGCGACATACCTGCGCAGCAACGGGCACGCGCGATACTTCGGATCGCCGAGGCCCTTGTGCAGGACGTCGAGGATATCGACGCAGACGTCGAGGCCGACCAGATCGGCCAGCTCGAGAGGGCCCATCGGATGGTTCATGCCAAGCTTCATCACGGCGTCCACGGCCTCAGGCGTGGCGACGCCTTCCATCACCGCAAAAGCGGCCTCGTTGATCATCGGCATCAGGACGCGATTCGAGACGAAGCCGGGCGAATCATTCACCGCCACCGGGTTCTTGCCGAGCTTTTCGCACACCGACATCGTCGTGCCGAAGGTGGCATCGCTCGTCGCCAGCCCGCGGATCACTTCGACCAGCACCATCACCGGCACGGGATTCATGAAGTGCATGCCGATGAAGCGGTCGGGGCGGCGCGTATGCGCTGCCAGCTCGGTGATCGAGATCGAGGACGTGTTGGATGCGAGGATCACGCCGGGGCCGAGGATAGCGTCGACTTCCTTCAGCGCGCGGATTTTCAGGTCGCGATGCTCGGGCACGGCCTCGACCACAAAATCGGCGGCGACCAGCGGGACGGTGTCGGTGACCGGCTGGATGCGCGCGAAGGCGGCGGCTTTGTCGGCGTCGGTTAGCTTGCCCTTTTTCACTTCCCTATCGAGATTCTTGCCGATGGTTTCGATCCCGCGGTCGAGCGAGGACTTGTCGACATCCCGCAGCAGCACGCGATATCCGGCGCGCGCGAAAACGTGCGCGATGCCGTTCCCCATCGTTCCCGCGCCGAGGACGGCGACCGTTTTGATCGAATCGACCGACATGACGGCGACGATGATAGCGGAGTGCATGAGGCAAAGGAAGTAGAGGAGGTGGAGGAAGCAGAGAAGGTAGAGGAGAGACACCGAGCGCCTGTTCGGGAGGCGGTGGCCATAGAGCGCCCCTACGAGAGAACCGTGGCCGCGGGCGGCGGATGCGTCTTTTTGGGTGGCTCGCGCGTATACCGAGTAGAATGAGCGCAACCTTCGCAGCGGCGGCGGAACGAGGATCGAGCAGGCGATGGAGTGAAGGGCGGGCCGGGCTCCTATTCTCCACGATGATCGATGACGATGTGAAAGCGCTCGCGCTCGGTCTGACGCGCCGCGACCCGGACCTGCTCGACCGCCTGATCGAGCAGTATCAATACCGCCTGTTCCGCTACCTGATCCACCTGACCGGCGACCGCGAGCACGCCGAGGATTTCTTTCAGGAAACGTGGGTGCGCGTGCTGGAGCGCGGCCATCAATACAACGCCAAATGGAAATTCGAGGCGTGGCTCTTCACCATCGCGCGGAATCTGGTGTTCGACTGGCGGCGCAAGAAAAAACCGCAAAGCCTGGATGAACTGATGGCGCCGAGCGAAGGCGCGGCAGGATTCGAGCCCTCGACGCCGCCGGAAGAGTCGCCCTTGCAGTGGGCCGTCCAGCAGCAGAGCGAGAGCGCCGTGCAGGCGTCGCTCGGCCGCGTGCCGGTCGTTTTTCGCGAGGTGCTGGTGCTGCGCTTCCAGGAGGAATTGTCGCTCGAGGAGATTGCCTCGGTGACGAGCACGCCGATCTCGACCGTGAAGTCGCGACTCTATCGCGGGCTCGAGGCGTTGCGCAAATTGCTGCCGGAGGAGCGAGCATGACCGAAGACGCGCATGCACGGGCAAAGCAGCTGATCGACGAGGAACGCGTCGCGGGAAATCTGGCGGACGCGGATCGCGCGTGGCTCGCGAAGCATCTTCGCGGCTGCGGCGCGTGCGTGCGCGTTGCCGGTGAGACGGAGCGCGCGGTGGCTTCGCTGCGGGCGGCGACGATCGAATTCCCCCGCAATCTGGCCAGCCGCACGCAACTGCGCGTTCGCCTGCGCGCCGACGAGCTGCAGGAGCACAGCGCGGGAAAGAAATTGCTGTGGGCCGTCAGCGGCGTCTCGTGGGTCCTGGGCGTCGCGTCGGCACCCTGGGTGTGGCGCGGATTCGCGTGGATCGGCGAACACGCGGGAGTGCCGAAGCCGCTCTGGGCGATGGGTTTCGTATTGTGGTGGGCGATTCCGGCACTGTTTGCGGCGGGGGCGATCCTCGCGGGACGAAAGAGTGAATTCGAGCCGGATTCGGACTGAAGTTCGAAACAACGGGCCGCGCGTACGCGGCAGAGTCAAAGGCGGAGAGCCATGAACGGCAAAGAACCGGGAACCAGCGGCGGGATCACCAGCGCGTGGAACGAACGCATGAGGCTGATTCGATTGCGCCGGAAAAAGGAACGCTCGCGCTTTCGCGACGAGTTGAAGGTGATCCCGCGGTGGCTGGTGATCACGTTGGCCGCGAAGTTCGTGATCGTGCAGATCGTGGCGATGGCGATCAACCTGAGCGGGGTCGCGAATAACGGCGTCGTGTGGCCGGTAAGCAACAACGCCTGGCTCTCGTCGCTGGCGCTGGCGGGGATCGTGACGCTCTTCGCGCTTTTCATCTTCCCGTGGATCCTGCTGCTCGGCTACGTGAATCGCGACGCCAAGCGCCGGGGAATGAATTCGGCGCTGTGGACGCTGGTCTGCATCATTCTGATGCCGGCGTATGTGGCGCTCGGATTCATCATCTATTTTCTGGTGCGCGAGCCCCTGCCCTACGCCTGCCCGAAATGCGGCGCCACCGTCGGCCCGCGATTCAATTTTTGCCCGACGTGCCGTTGCGACCTGCATCCCTCGTGCCCGAATTGCAGGCGGGAGATCGTCGAGAACGACAAGTTCTGCCCCTTCTGCGGGCAGGACCTCGCCGCGACGGTGAACACCGGAGCGTTTACAACCTGAAAGCAGCCGGCACCCTCAGTATCTCCGGGGATTTCGCGCGCGCGGGACTACGAAGCGAAGTATATTCGGGGCCGGCCGGACGGCGTCGGGCGCCCATGGCGCACCGTCCATCCGCTGGGGAAATTCGAGCCGGATTCCTGCGCGATGAAACGCTACATTCCGTTCGCGCTTACCACGCTGCGGCTGCTGCTCGGCCCAGTTGCGCTGCTCTGCGCGCTCGTGAATGTGGCGCGGCTCGTCTATCTCCCCATTTTGCTGGCCGGAACGCTTTCCGACATTTTCGACGGCATCCTCGCGCGGCGCTTCGGCGTGGCGACGAGCATGCTGCGCCGTTACGACAGCGTGACCGACGTGATCTACTATTCGTTTCTCCTCGCGGCCGCCTGGATTTTGTGCCGGCCCGTGATCGTGCAGAGCGCCATGGCGATCGGCTTCCTGGTGCTCTCGGAAGTAGCAGTGATTGCGGTGAGTCTTGTCCGATTCAGGAAATACCCAGCCGTGCATTCCTATCTCGCAAAATTCTACGGACTGTGCATGCTGGCCGCGCTCATCGGGCTCGTGGTTTTCAACGCCTCGAGCTGGGTGGTGACCACGCTGGCGGTTGTGGCGATCGTCACGAACGCCGAGATCATTGCCATTCACCTCTTGGCAGACGCGCCGCCGGTCGACGTGCGCTCGGTTTTCGCCCTGCCCAAGCGCGCAAACGGGACTCCCGAAGCCTGAAATCAGGGGCGCTCGACGGCGAGGGCGACGGCGTTGCCGCCGCCGAGGCAGAGCGCGGCGACGCCGCGCTTCAAATTGCGGCGCTGCAATTCGTAGAGCAGCGTGACAAGGATGCGCGCGCCCGACGCGCCGATGGGATGGCCATACGCGACCGCGCCGCCATTCACGTTCACTTTCGCGGGATCGAGCTTGAGCTGGCGCATCACGGCAATCGCCGCCACGGCGAAGGCTTCGTTCAGTTCGTAGAGATCGACGTCGCGATCGCGGTCCCAGCCGGTTTTCGCCAGCAGCTTCTCGACGGCGTCGACCGGCGCCATCATCACCCACTTCGGCTCGACGCCGCTCACCGCCTGCGCGACGATCCGCGCCATCGGCTGCTTCCCGAGCCGCGCGGCGGCGCGTTCGCTCGTCACGACCAGCGCGGCGGCGCCGTCATTTGTCCCGGGCGCGTTGCCCGCCGTCACCGTGCCGCCTTCTTTCTTGAATGCGGGCTTCAGCTTCGCCAGCGCCTCGAGCGACGTATCCTCGCGCGGCGATTCGTCCGTCTTGATGATCACGGGCGCGCCCTTGCGCTGCGGAATTTCGACCGGGACGATCTGCTCGCTCACGAAGCACGACTTGATCGCGTGCACAGCGCGGCGATGGCTTTCAAGCGCGTAGGCGTCCTGCTCGGCGCGCGTGATTCCGTATTTTTCGGCGACGAGCTCCGCCGTCATGCCCATGTGAAAATTTTCGTACGCGTCCCACAACCCGTCGGTAATCATCGAATCGAGCAGCTCGGCGTTGCCGAGGCGAAATCCTGTGC
>Ga0335073_10014097_pt1 | contig 11209 bp, 9 predicted proteins | sample Lox_Sample_22_FD_207093 | JGI IMG/M metagenome (GOLD analysis project Ga0335073, IMG submission 207093) | Soil microbial communities from Loxahatchee National Wildlife Refuge, Florida, United States - Lox_Sample_2.2 | ecosystem: Environmental > Terrestrial > Soil > Wetlands | place: USA: Florida... | reverse complement strand
GACTTGGTGGACGAGATCAGCACCGCGCCGAACGCCCCCTGCACGGCCCGGGCCGCGATGAGCATCGCGCCGTCCGCCGACGCGCCGCCCACGGCCGACGCGCAGGCGAACCCGACCACCCCGACCAGCAGCGTGTTCCGCGCCCCGAACCGGTCGGCCAGCCGCCCCCCGAGCAGGAGCAGGCCCGCCAGGGCCAGCGTGTAGGCGGTGACCACCCATTGGCGGCCCGCCACCGTCATCCCCAGCCCCCGCTGCACCGACGGCAGGGCGACGAACATGACCGTGGTGTCCAGCACCGCCATCAGATGCGCCGACGCGATCACCGCCAGCGGCCACCATCCGCGCTTGGTCCCGCTCGTCACCCTGGCCCCCGTCCCGATGGCCATCCCGCCCCCCTTCCCCTCGTAAGAGACAATCGTACCCTATTTAAGATACGATCGTATCTTAAGCCTGCGTCGTGTTAAGATGCAAGCGTCTCTTAGGGGGTGAGCGTGGCCCAGCACAGCGGCGGGAAGACCCGGCGGCGCGGCGAGGCGCTGGAGCACGCGCTGCTCGACGCCGCCTGGGACGAACTCCAGGCGGCCGGCTACGCCGGGCTGACCATGGAGGCGGTGGCCGACCGCGCCGGGACCAGCCGGGCCGTGCTGTACCGCCGCTGGCGCAACCGGCCCGACCTGGTGATCGCCGCCATCCGCCGCCGCCGGCCGCTGCTCTCCGGTGAGATACCCGACACCGGCAGCCTGCGCGGCGACGTGCTCGCCCTGCTGCACCGGATGTCCAGCCGGATAGCCGAGATCGGCCCGGAGACCGTCTACGGCTTGCTCGGCGATTACCTCAGCGACGCCGGGTTGTTCGCCCGCAGCCAGGAGCAGGTGCTGCACATCAGCGCCGAGGTGATGGAGACTATCCTCAAGCGCGCCGCCGACCGGGGCGAGGCGCGCGCCGACGTCCAGCGGAGGATCGCCACGCTCCCCACCGACCTGTTCCGGAACGAGCTGTTCCGGTCGCGCATACCGCCCTCGGAAGGCACCCTGGCGGAGATCGTCGACGACGTGTTCCTGCCCCTGGCGCGGCCCCGGTGAGCCAGCCCAGCTGGCTCGACCCCGAACTGGCCACGCTTACCTCGGACCGGTTCTCGGACCCGGCCTGGATCTTCGAGCGCAAGTTCGACGGCGAACGCTGCCTGGCGTTCCGGGACGGCGGGCAGCTGCGGCTGATGACCCGCAACCAGCAGCAGGTCACCGGCACCTATCCCGAGATCGCCGAGGCGCTGCGGGCCCAGGACGCCACCGACTTCGTCGTGGACGGCGAGGTCGTGGCCTTCGACGGGGACGAGACCAGTTTTTCCCGGCTGCAGCAGCGGCTGGGGGTCCGCGATCCGTCGCCGGCCCTCCGCGCGCAGGTGCCGGTGTACATCTACCTGTTCGACGTGCTGTGGGCCGGCGGCCGGGACGTGCGCTCCGAGCCGCTGCTCGAGCGCAAGACCGTGCTGCGCGACCTGCTGTCGTTCGGCGGCCCGCTGCGCTTCGCCGAGCACCGGGACACCGACGGCGAGGCGTATTACCTGCAGGCGTGCCGGCTGGGCTGGGAGGGGCTCATCGCCAAGCGCGCCGACTCGCCCTACCGGGCCGGGCGCCAGCGGGACTGGCTGAAGTTCAAGTGCCTGAACGGCCAGGAGTTCGTCATCGGCGGCTACACCGACCCGCAGCGGTCGCGCGTCGGCTTCGGCGCGCTCCTGCTCGGCTACTACGGCGCGGACGGCCAGCTGCACTACGCCGGCAAGGTCGGCACCGGCTTCACCCGGTCCACCCTGACCAGCCTGCACGCGACGCTGGCCGCCCACGAGCAGCCGGCGCCCGCCTTCGCGCCCGTCCGCGGCCTGCCCCGGTCCAAGGTGCACTGGGTCCAGCCCCGGCTCGTGGCCCAGGTCGGGTTCAGCGAATGGACCACCGATGGCGAGCTGCGGCACCCCCGGTTCCAGGGCCTGCGCCGCGACAAGGACCCGGCCGACGTGGTGCGCGAGCTCCCCTGACGGGAACACCGCCCGTCGCCCCGGTGTTCTAATACAAGCCGCCACCCAGCCTCCCCTCAACGCGATGAAACCCGGGTTTCACTCCGCTCTAGCGGGCGCGCGCAAAGACGAAAGAAGGTACATGGCCCAGTGCATTACGTGCGGGAGCGAACTGCATCCCGACCGGGCTGAGAAATACGACTACTGCATGGCGCCGGGGTGCCAGGAAAAGAACCTCAAGGGCCTGACCATGGTCGCCATCGGCGTGAACAAGTCGGCCGAGCAGTACCTGCTCCTTGACGAGCAGACCAAGGACGAACTGGCCAGCGGCAAGTTCGCCGACCAGCGCCGCGGCTCCTTCGGCACCTCGGTGCCTTCGTCCAGCCCGGCCGAGGCCGCCGTCGCCCCGGCCGAAAACCCGGCCAAGGCCTCGGCCGCGCCCGCCCGGCCCCGTCCCAGCCGGCCCCGTCCCAGCCAGCCCCGTCCCAGCCAGCCCCGTCCCGGCCCGGCCCGGCCGGCCGCACGCCAGGCCCCCCGGCCCGCGTGGACCAAGTCGCAGGAGCGGCTGGCGCTGCTGTACAACGAGCAGGGCCAGCGGCCCGAGGAGATCGCCCGCAAGCTCGGCCTGAGCACCTATACCGTGACCCAGATCATCCTGGGCTCCCGGAACCGCGGCAAGCTGTAATCCCTTGACCTCAAGTTAAGTTCATGTCCTAGGCTCGGTACCGGGCGGCGGCAGCGAACGGGGGTGCCCTCGATGATCGTGGTGACGGGCGGGACGGGCCGGGTCGGCGGGCAGGTCGTGGCCCAGCTCAGGGAACGCGGCCTGCCCGTCCGGGTGGTGAGCCGGCACCCGGACGGGACCGATGCGGTGCGCGCGGACCTGGCCGACCCGGCCTCGCTCGAACCGCACCTGCGAGGCGCCGAGGCGCTGTTCCTGGTCTGGCCGTTCACCTCGGCCGAGGTGACGGCCGGCCTGGCGCCCCGGGTGGCCGCCATCGCGGCCCGGCACGTCAACCGGGTGGTCTACCTGTCCGCGCAGCCCGCCGGGGAGCGGCCAGGCTCCTTCTGGGCCCTGACCGAGCGGGCCATCCAGGACGCGGGCGTCCCGTGGACGTTCCTGCGCCCGACCGGCTTCGCGTCGAACACCCTGATGTGGGCCGACCAGATCCGGGCCGGCGACGTCGTCCGGTGGCCCTTCGGCGCCGCCGCCCGGTCGCTGATCGACGAGCGGGACATCGCCGCCGTCGCGGTGCGCGCCCTGACCGAGGAGGGTCACGCCGGGGCCCGGTACCTGCTGAGCGGTCCCGCGGTGCTCACCCAAGCCGAACAGCTGGCGGCCCTCGGCCGGGCCCTCGGCCGCGACCTGACCTGGGAGGAACTGTCCCGGCCGGCCGCCCAGCAGGCGCTGGCCGCGGCCTGGGGCGACCCCGGGTTCGCCGCGTCCGCCCTCGACACCTGGGAACGCTTCGTGACCCACCCGGAGACCGTCACCTCAACCGTCCGCGACGTCACCGGAACCCCGGCGCACCCCTTCGCCGGCTGGGCCGCGGCCCACGCCGACGCCTTCCGCTGAGCACGCAGCTCAGAGCGGGCACAGGTCGGTGCCCGCCAGCGGCTCGAACGGCGCCGGTTGCAGCTTCCTTGCGGCGGCAGCGGGCCTGGCGGGCACCGGTCGCGCTGGGGTTTGATACCGGCATGAAGTCGCTGGCGGTGCGGGTGCTGAGCGACTTCGGCGTGGACGGGGTCGAGCCGCAGGCCCTGGGCAGCAGGAAGGGCCGGCTGGCGCTGTGCGCGCTGGCCCTGGCCCAGGGCCAGGTGGTGCCGGCCGACGTGCTGGTCGACACCCTGTGGGGCGACGCGCCGCCGACTCAGCCCGAGGATCAGCTGGCCGTGCTGGTCAGCCGGCTCCGCTCGGTCCTGGGCCGGGACCGGATCCAGCACCGCGACCGCGGCTACCTGCTGGTCTGCGACTGGCTCGACGCGTCCGAGCTGGCCGCGCTCACGCAGGAGATGGACCGCAGGCGCGCCGCGGGCAACGTGCTCGGCGCGGCGGCCGCGGCCCGGGTCGCCCTGTCGCTGCTGCGCGGCTACGGCCTGCCGTCCGTACCCGGTGACTGGGCCCAGCTGCGGCTGGCCGAGCTGGACCGCCTGGCCGGCCGGGCCCGGCGGGCGGCGGCCACCGTCCTGCTGGAGGCCGGCGACTGGATGTCGGCCGCCGACGCCGCGGCCGGCGCCGTGGCGGCCGACGGATATGACGAGGAGGCGCTGCGGGTCCTGCTGCGCGCCTACGTCGCGGGTGGCCGGGTGGCCGCGGCCCTGTCGGCCTACGCCCAGGCCCGGGAACGCCTGGTCGCCGAGCTCGGCACGGACCCCTCCCCGCCCACCGTCGCCCTGTACACCGCCATCCTGCGCGGCGAGCTGCCCGCGCCGCCGCCCGCGCCCGTCCGCCGCCCGGCTGGCCTGGTCGGCCGGGATGACGAACTGGCCTACCTCGACACCATGGCCGCGCGTGCCCGCGCCGGGCCGGCCGAGATCGTCGTCGTGGACGGGGAAGCGGGCATCGGGAAGACCGCCCTGCTCCGCGCCTGGGCCGCCGGGCGGGCCGCCGCGGGCGAGGAGGTGCTGCTGGCCTCGTGCGGGCAGCTCGACCGGGCCATGCCGCTCGATGCCCTGCTCAGCGCGCTGTCGGCGCTGCTGCGCCGGCTCGGGCCCGACGTCACCGCCGACCTGCTGGGCCGCGACGCGGTGACCCTCATCCCGCTCCTCGGCGCGGCTCTGGACCAGGCCGGGCCGAGGGATCCGCGTCCCCCGCCGATCCTGGCCGACGCCATGCTCGGCCCGGCGGTCCTGTACGCGGCGCTGGTCCGGGTGATGGTCCGGCTGGCCGAGCGGGGACCGCTGGTGGTGGTGATCGACGACGCGCACCTGGCCGGGCAGGCGCTGGCCAATTGGCTGAGCTTCGCGCGCCGGGAGAACATGCCCGCGGTGGTCGTCGCGGCGGTCCGTTCCGGTGCGGGCCCGCCGCTGCCGGGCACCGCGTCCGTCCACCTCGGCCTGCTCGGCCGCGAGGCCGCCGCCGAACTGGTGGGCCCGGCTCGGGCCGACGAGCTGTACGAGCGGTCCAAGGGCCATCCGCTGTTCCTGACCGAGCTCGCCCAGCAGGCGTCCCGGGCCGAACTGCCCGCGTCGCTGGTCGAATCGGTGTCGGCGCGCTGCGACGAGCTGGGCCCGGCCGGGGCGATGCTGCGGGCCGCCGCGGTGATCGGCCCGCAGCTGGACCTCGAGCTGCTCGCGGCCCTGCTCGGCCGGCCCGCCGTCGACCTGCTCGATGACGCCGAACGCGCCGCGGCCCAGCAGCTGCTGGCCGCCGACGGCGGCACGTTCCGGTTCCGGCACGAGCTGGTCCGCGAGGCGCTGGCCGCCAGCGCGACTCCCGGCCGGGCCGCGCTGCTGCACCGGCAGGCCGGCCGGGTGCTGGCCCGCCAGCCGTACGCCGACCCGGCCATGGTGGCCTACCACGCGCGGCTGGGCGGTGACCTGGAGCTGGCCGCCCGGTCGCTGCGGACCGCCGCCGAACGGGCCGCCGAGCGTTTCGACCACGCCGCGGCCGAGGCCCTGCTGGACGACGCGCTGGCGCTGCATCCGGATGCCGACGGCTGGCTCGAACGAGCCCGGGTCCGCACCCGCCGCGGCCGTTACGACCAGGCGCTGGCCGACGTCGAGCTCGCCGCGGCCGCCGGGGCCGCCGCCCTGGAGGTCGGCGCGTGGGCCTGCTACTTCGACCGCCGCTTCGCCCAGGCCGCCCAGTTCGCCGCGGACGGCGCGCTGGCCGCGGCCGATCCGGCCATCCGGTCCCGCTGCCTGGCCGTCGGCGGCCGGACCCGGCACGCGGCCGGTGACCTGGCCCAGGCCGAACTGCTGCTCGGTGAGGCCTTCGCGCTGGCCGAGGGGCCCGACCGGGTGACCGCCGCGGCGTGGCTCGGGGTGCTGCGGGCCCACCAGAGCAAGACCGACGAGGCGCTGGCCCTGCTGCGTCCGGCCGCCCGCGCGACCGAAGGGGTGGCCCACACCGCGGCCACCCTGCACTCGCTGTTGTTCACCGGGCACGCGCACGCCGCGGCCGGCCGCCCGGCCCTGGCGCTGGACGCCTTCGCCCGCTATACCGCGGAGGTCGAGCGCCGCCAGGTGCCGAGGTTCGCCGGCCGCGCGGTGAACTTCGCCGGCTGGGTGTTGCGCAACATCGGCGCCGCCGGGCCCGCGCATGACCGTCACCTCGGTGCCCTGGAGCTCGGCCAGAGCCAGGGCACCGCCGAGGTCACCATCGCCGCGCTGCAAGACCTGGCCGAGGAGTGCGTCCAGGCCGGCGACGCCGACGGCGCCCGGGCCCGGCTGGACCAGGCCGGGACCCTGCTGACCGGAGACCTGGTCTTCGGCTGGCGGCTGGAGCTCAAGCGCCAGCTGATCACCGCGCGGCTGGCCCTGCTGCGCGGCGACCCGCAGACGGCCCTGAGCACAGCGTCCGGGCTGGAGACCAGAGCCGCCGCGCTCGGGGTGCCCCGCTACGTCAGCGTGGCCCGCGTCCTGAACCACCGGGCCCGCCAGGCGCTGGGCCTGCCCGTCGACCTCGACGCGGTCGCCGCCGACCTGGACCTGGTCGAGAGGTCGGTCGCCGTGGAGGCCTGGTGGTGGACCGGTGAGGCCGCCGCGGATTTCGCGGTCCCGGCCTGGCTGGACCGTGCGGCCGAGCGGGCCGAACGGCTGGCCCGCCAGGCCGGCGAGCACGCCAGCACCCTGCGCCGGACCGCAGCCCAGCGGCTCGACAGCTGGCGGGCCCTCAGCAAGCGGTAAGGACTCAACCCAGGAACGGAACGGCCCGGACCGCCCGCGCCTCCCACCACGCGAGCTCCTCGTCGTAACCGCCCAGCGCTTTCTCCCAGCCGAACTGGACCAGGGCGCCCAGCAGGCACAGGGCCAGCTGGCGATCCCACCAGCCCTCGGTGTTGATGCCGTGCTCCTCCAGCGCCTGGCGGTAGGCGGCGATCGCTTCCGATTTGCCCTGCGGCAGGCGGCGGCAGTTGATGGCCAGGTACCAGGCCAGGTCGGACAGTGCCGCGCCGCGCCCCGGCTGCTCCCAGTCGAGCAGTACCGTCCGGCCCGCCTCGTCGGTGCCCAGGTTGTCCAGCTTCCAGTTGCTGTGCACGAACGTCTGCGGCGTGGACTCCAGCGCCTCCACCAGCGGGCCCGGATCCCGGGCCAGCGGGACCACCACCGCGGCCGCCGCCGGGGCGACCTCGGCCAGCCGCGGCCAGCCCTCGCCGACCAGCCGCGGCACCAGGTGGGCCGAGCCGACAGAAGCCTCGGCCCGGGCCAGCCACGGGGACAGTTCCAGGTAGCGGTGCATGACCGGGACGACCTCGCACTCGCTGCCGCACGCCCAGAACGCGGCGTGCAGCGCGGCCATGTGCCGCACGAACCGCAGGTGCTGGTCCAGGCCGATCGGCTCGTCGCTCACCGGGACCAGCCACGGCGTCACGTCCCGCATCAGCAGGGCACAGCCGCCCGACGGCGCCGGGCCGTCGCCGTCCTCCCGGAAGACCCCCACGATCGGCTGGTTGAAACACGCGGGCAGCCGCGCCAGCAGCCCGCGCTCCCAGGCCAGCAGCGGCGCTCCGCTTAGGCAGCCGGACGCCCGCATGGTCCAGTCCCGCGCCAGGTCCAGGTGCTTGAGCACGTACGGCTGCCCGCCGATCACCAGCCGCTCCAGCCGGGCCCCGGATTTCCCCGCCCCCTCGGTCAGGGACGTCCGCTCGGTCGCGCCCGCGATCAGCTCGGCCGCGCTGGCGAACGTGAGCGGAGCATCAGGCATCGGCCGCCTCCATCTCGGCCAGCAGCGACGCCGGCCACCGCCCGCCGCACATCACCGTGTCGGCCACGATGCGACCATCGCGCACCGTCAGCAGGTGCATGTGGTGGGCGGCGTGCGGCACGCCGTTCTCGGTCCAGCTGAGCGTGTACTCCACGATCTCGCTCGGCCCCCCGTCCGCCTGCACCGGGAACCGGCGGAACTCGCCGAACTGGCCGGGATCGGCGAACCAGCGGGCGTACTCGGCGCGGATCGCGTCGGCCCCCGACGCGTGCAGCCGCCAGTTGGGCACCGTCGCGTCCAGCGTCGCGTCGGCGCTCCACGCGTCGCATGCCGGAATGGTCGCGGTCTGGACGGCGGTCAGGAACCGATCGATCGGTGACATTGGTGGCCTCCCTGGCGGTCGCGGTGTGGGACCATCCTCAGCCGGGCGCCTTGCAGCCAGTTTGCAGTCCCCTGATCAGGGCCAGAGCCGGGCCGTGGCGCGGCGCGCGCCCTCGGCCAGCGATTCGAACTTGGCCCACACGATCGTCGGGTGGATCTCCGGGGTGTACGTGGCCTGCGACGAGAAACCGCAGTCGGCGCTGGCCACCACGTTCTCCCGGCCGACCAGTTCGGCGAACCGCACGATGCGGTCGGCGATGACCTCGGGGTGCTCGACGATGTTGGTGGCGTGGCTGATGACGCCGGGCAGCAGCACGGTGTCCGGCGGCAGCGTGACCGTCTCGAACACGTGGTAGGCGTGTTCGTGCCGCGGGTTGGCGGCCTCGAAGGAGAAGGCCCCGGCCTGGATGGTGAGCAGGGTGTCGATCAGGTCGGCCAGCGGCGCGTCGTGCACCCGCGGCCCCTCGTTGATGCCGTAGCAGGTGTGCAGCCGCACCCGGTCGCGCGGGATGCCCCGCAGGCTCCGGTTGATCGCGTCCACGTACCCGCCCGCCACGTCCAGCTTGTCCCGGGCCGAACCAGGACCGTAGCTGAACACGTCGGTGAGGAACGGGTCGTCGATCTGCAGCGTGAAGCCCGCGTCGACGATGGCCGCATACTCCACGTGCAGCGCGTCGGCCACCGCGTTCAGGTAATCCGCCTGCGACGGGTAGTACTCGTTGCCGCCGACTCCGCTGGGGGCCACGGCACACACGAACACCTCATCGGCGCCGGCGTCCCCGACCGCCGCCCGGAGCAGGTCCAGGTCGTGCCGCAGGCGTTCGTGCCCGGTGTAGGAGACTGGGCCGGTGCAGCGCAGCGGGACGACCGGGACGGCCATCCCGCCGGTCATCGCGCTCTTGAGGTACTGCGCGTAGTACTCGGGGAAGGCGTCGATCTCGGGCCGGAACCCGGCCAGCGGGTCGCCGCCGGCCCGCGGCGAGAACCCGCTCAGCCGCTGCCCGATGTAGGCGTAGAACCCGGTCTTGGTCTGCTCGCCATCCCCGATCATGTCCAGCCCGGCCGCGCGCTGGCGGGCTACGACCTCGGTCACCGCCCGGCGTTCGGCCGCGGCGAGTTCGGCCGGGTCCACCGGGCGGCCCTGCGCCGCCGCCTGCATCAGGTCGAGCAGCGCGGGCGGCCGGGCCAGGCTGCCGACGTGGGTGGTGCGGATGCGATCGGTGCTGCGCAGCATGGTCTCCAGCTTGCCATTCCCGCCGCGGGTCGAGCTGCGATGCTAGGGAAAGTGGACGACGAGTCGCTGTCCCGCCTGGTCGCGGTGACCGGGCCGGCGGGCAGCAGCAATGGCGTGCTCGCGGCGGCCGTGGCGTCGGTGCGCAGCGCGGCGGCCGGGTCGTGCGCGGTCATCCTGGTCGAGGGGGTGAGCGACCGGGGCGCGATCGAGGCGCTGGCCGCGCGCCGCGGCCGGAACCTGAGCCAGGAGGGCGTGTTCGTGGTGCCGATGGGCGGCGCGACGAACATCGGCCACTTTGCCGACCTGTTCGGCCCGCGGGGCCTGGGCGCCCGGCTGGCGGGCCTGTGCGACGCGGGGGAGGAGGCCGTCTTCCGCCGCGGCCTGGAGCGGGCGGGCCTGCGCCCCGGGCCGGCCCGCGCCGACCTGGAACGGCTCGGCTTCTACGTCTGCGTCGCCGACCTGGAAGACGAGATGATCCGCTCGCTGGGCACCGCCATGATCGAGCAGCTCATCGCCGCCCAGGGCGAGCTCTCCTCGTTCCGCACCTTCTGCCAGCAGCCCGCCCAGCGCGACCGGTCCCGCGAGCGGCAGCTGCGGCGCTTCCTGGGCGCCCGCTCGGGCCGCAAGGCCCACTACGCGCGGGTGCTGGCCGAGGCGCTCGACCTGACCCGCGTCCCCCGCCCCCTCGACCGCGTCCTCGCCCACGTCTGACCCGCCCGGCCGTGCCCGTACACGCCGTGCGTCCCGAGCGCCGTGCGTCCCGAGCGCCGTGCGTCGCGAGCGCCCGAGCGCCGTGCGTCCCGAGCGCCCGAGCGCCGTGCGTCCCGAGCGCCCGAGCGCCGTGCGTCCCGAGCGCCGTGCGTCCCGAGCGCCCGAGCGTTTGGGGGTTGTGGCACACGTGCCCCGATAGGCGGGGGTTGTGGCACACATGCCCCAAACGAGCCGCCCAGCCGGACCCCCTGAGCAGCGAGAGCCGCTGGCCCGGGTGCGGGCCGTGGTTAGCGCAGCGGCCGGAAGGCCGCCCGGATCTCGGTCGCGAACAGCTCGGGCTCTTCCCAGGCGGCGAAGTGGCCGCCCTTGCCGGCCTGGTGGAAGTAGGTGACGTTGGGGTAGGACTTCTCGACCCAGCTGCGCGGGGTCCGCCAGATCTCGCCGGGGAACGTGGTGAACCCGACCGGAAGCTTGACCTCCGGGCGGGTGTGCCCGGCCGCGCGCGCCGCGGCTTGGGTGTTCTCCCAGTACGACCGGGCCGCGGAGGCGCCGGTGCCGGTCAGCCAGTACAGCGTGATGTTGTCGAGGATGTGGTCCCGGGTGAGGTGGCCGGAGGGCTGGCCGTCGAGGAAGGCGCGGGAGATCTTGTAGTAGCTGTCCGTGTCGTGGTCGAGCATCCAGGCGGCCAGGGCAACGGGTGAGGTCAGCAGGCCGTAGCCGATCGTCTGCGGCCGGGTGTTCTGCTCGATGAGGTAGCCGTTGCCGCTGGTGCGGAACGTGGTGATCGCGTCGAGCGCCGCGCGTTCCTCCGGAGTGGGATCTGGCGACGGGTAGCCACCGCCCAGCCCGGCCAGGAGCAGGTTCATATGGATGCCGAGCAGCCCGGCGGGGGCCTGGCGGCCCATCGCATCGGTGACGGCGGCGCCCACGTCACCGCCCTGGGCGACGTAGCGTGTGTAGCCCAGGCGGCGCATCAGCTCCGCCCAGGCGCCGGCGATGCGGC
>Ga0335073_10014096_pt1 | contig 11209 bp, 11 predicted proteins | sample Lox_Sample_22_FD_207093 | JGI IMG/M metagenome (GOLD analysis project Ga0335073, IMG submission 207093) | Soil microbial communities from Loxahatchee National Wildlife Refuge, Florida, United States - Lox_Sample_2.2 | ecosystem: Environmental > Terrestrial > Soil > Wetlands | place: USA... | reverse complement strand
CGGTCGCACCGCCGGTGCTGGCCAGCAGCGCGTCGATCTTCCCGTCCCGCAGCGTCTGCGGGCCGGTGGAGTCGGAGGTGACGTCGGACACCGTGATGCCGGCCGGGGCGCAGGCCTTGGCGATCGCACCGACAATCGCGGCCAGCCGGGCGTTGGGCGCCCGATAGCCGATCCGCACGGTCAACGGCTTCCCCCCCAATGCACCGCGGGCGGCATCGGGGTTCGACTTCAAGTACTGCCCCGCCTCGGGCACGTTCTCCGCCCGTCCGACGGCGTCTTCGGACACGGTGTGCAGCCGCGCGTTCGCGATCGGGGTCCGGGCATCGCGCGCAATCACATCGCGCGGTGTGCACGACGCCACCGCGCGGCGCGCGGCGACATCGGCAAGCGGGCCGCGCGGCGCGAAGATCAGCTGCTGGATGCCATCCGATGGCGAATCGGTGCGCACGTAGGTGTCCGGCGTGGTCAACGTGCCCGACGAGCCGTCCGCGACGTCGACGACGTCGGCGCTCTTGTCATTGAGGCGGTCCTGGATATCAACTTTCTCCGGCCAGACGGTGACCCGCCTGGTCATCGGCTTGGCACCCCACCAGCGGTCATTCGCGACGAGCACCACCGCGCCGCCGTCCAACACCGATTCGATCTTGTATGGCCCCGACGACGGGAAGTGCTTGGCGATGGTGCCCGACTCAATTCCGGGCTTGAGGTCCCACGTGGTGTTCCACAGCTGCGCGATGCGCCCGATGGCCGGCAAGTTGTTGCTCATCAGCGCCCCGGTGACGTCTATCCCCAGCTCCTCGGCGATGACATGGGACGGCATCATCGTGGTCGCGGCGAACAACTGGTTGTAGTCGACGATGTTGCGGTCAGGGTCAAATGACACCCGAGCTTTCTTCTGTCCCGGTTGGCAGTCGATCGAGGTGACGTCGACATAGCCGGCCTGGCTCGCGGCGTCGAAGCCGGGGAACCGACCGGATTGGGCCGCCCACGTCAGTACCAAGTCATCACAGGTGACCGGCTTTCCGTCGGAATAGACGGCGTTGTCGGCAATCTGGTAGTCGAGCACCAGCGGCGAACCGCCGACGATCGAAATCGTGCCGAAGTCGCGGTCGGCGACGACCTGACCGTCGGGGCCGTGGTAGCCGAACCCGGTGAGGGTGCGAGCGAACGCCTGCGCGCCGGCGGACGCGGCACCGGTCACGATGTTGCTGTTGTAGCTGACCAACGCGCCGTCGACGATGTAGTCGATCTGACCGGCGGCGCTGCCCGAACAGGCCGTCAACGCGCCCGGCGCGGCTGAAACGAGCGCGACCGCCAGCAAGCTGGCGGCCATGCGCCAACGCCTGGCAGCCACCACCGCTACTGCTTGTTTCGCTTGCCGGTCGGACGGTGGCGTCCGCCGCCCGGCCGGACCGGACGCGCACCCGGAGCCGGCTTGCTGCCAGCGGCGCTGCCACCGGCCGCGAGCGCTACCTTGTTTGGTTTGCGCGGCTCATCGTCGGCCGACCCGGTGCGCGGCTCCTTCTTTTTCGTAACCGGTTCCGGGCCGCGGCGCCTGCCCACCCGGCGGTTGTGCGTCCGCACCAACGACGTGCGTTCACGCAGGCTCACCAACAGCGGGGTGGCGAAGAAGATCGACGAATAGGTACCGACGATGATGCCGACCAGCTGCACCAGCGCCAGGTCCTTCAGCGTGCCCACGCCCAACAGCCACACCGCCACCACCATCAGGGCCAGCACCGGCAGCACGGAGATCAGGCTGGTGTTGATCGAGCGCATGAACGTCTGGTTGATCGCGAGGTTGGCCTGCTCGGCAAAGGTGCGCCGGGCGGTGTGCTGGAAGCCGTGGGTGTTTTCCTCGACCTTGTCGAACACGATGACGGTGTCGTAGAGGGAGAAACCCAGGATCGTCAATAGGCCGATAACGGTGGCCGGGGTGACTTCAAAACCCACCAGCGAATACACCCCGGCGGTGACGGTCAGGTCGAAAACCATTGTGGTCAAAGCGGATATCGCCATATAGCGCTCGTAGCGAACGGTGATGTACAGGCTGACCAGCACCAGGAACACCACCAGTGCGATCACCGCTTTTTTGGTGATCTGATCGCCCCACGTCGAGGACACCGCCGAGTCAGAGATGGCCTGCAGGCTGGGCTTGCCGTCGGAACCCTTGGGCTGGAATTTGTCGAACAGCGCGTTGCGCAGCTTGGTCGTCTTGTCGTTGGACAGTGTCTCCGAGCGAATCTGGACGGTGGCCGCAGACCCGTTGCCGACGATCAGCACGGCCTCGGGGTCGCTGCCCAGCGCTTGCCGGTAGACCTGCTCCACCTGGCTCACTTGTGCATCGCCACGTGGGAACGACATCGTGGTGCCGCCCTTGAAGTCGATGCCAAAAGTGAACCCGCGCAACACGATGCTGATGATGGCGATCGCGACGATCGTCCCGCTCACCCCGTACCACAGCCGGCGCCGGCCAATGACCTCGAACGCGCCGGTACCGGTGTAGAGACGCGATAGGAAACTGTGGTGGGGCAGATCCGCGAAGCTCTCGTCACCGGTTGGGCGCACAGCGGTTGCGGTGTCATCGCTGAGTTCGACAGCAGTCGTCTCGTCGGCCATCTCGCTACCCCCGCCCCGTAAGTTGAGCTGCCCGCCGCTCGCGCGCGACCTGCTGCACCGCGCCCAGGCCGTTGAGTGCCGGCTTCGCCATCCTCGTGGACTTGGATGCCATGTACACCAGCGGCCAGGTCACCAGGAAGACCACCACGATGTCGAGAATCGTGGTGAGGCCCAGGGTGAAAGCAAAACCCTTCACTTGACCGATCGCCAGGACATACAGCACGGCCGCGGCCAAGAAGGTCACCGCGTTACCCGACACGATGGTCTTGCGGGCTCGCGCCCAACCGCGCGGAACCGCCGACCGGAACGTACGGCCTTCGCGGATCTCGTCTTTGATGCGTTCGAAGAACACCACAAATGAGTCGGCCGTCGTCCCTATACCGATGATCAGACCCGCGATACCCGCCAGGTCGAGGGTGTAGTTGATATATCGGCCCAGCAAGACCAGGATCGCGAAAACCATTGCGCCGGAAGCTACTAGCGACAATGCCGTCAGCAGCCCCAACACCCGGTAGTACATCAACGAGTACAGCAGCACTAGCACCAGCCCGATGCCACCGGCAATCAGGCCCGCCCGCAGCGATGTCAATCCCAGTGTCGCCGAGACGGTTTGGGCTTCTGACGATTCGAACGACAACGGCAGCGAACCGTATTTCAGGACGTTGGCAAGCTCGCGCGCCTGAGCCTGGCTGAAGTCGCCGTGGATTTGGGTCCGGCCACCTGGAATCGCTTCCTCGATCCGCGGTGCACTCACTACCTGTGAGTCCAACACAAAGGCGGTTTGGGTGCCGATGTGGGCGGCGGTGAAATCCGCCCAGGTGTTGGCCGCCGCGCTCTTGAACTGCAGATCGACGACGTTGCCGGCAGTTTGCTGGTTCATACCCGAGCTGGCGTTCGCGATCTGATCGCCGCTGATGATCGACGGCGCCAGCAGGTATACCTCATTGTGTTGCGTATTGCAGGTCACCAGCGGCAGGTTGGGGTCGTCGTTGCCCGCCAGAATGTCTTCCTGGTTGCACTGTCGGGCCATAACTTGCAGCGCGACGAACTGCACCCCCTGGTTGGTGCTCTGGCGCCATTGCCGTTGCTTGGCGATGCGCTCGGCGAGAGCCATCCGCGGATCCGGTGGCCCGGCCTGAACCGGGGGGGCCGGCGGAGCCGGCGGCCCGGCCTGCACCGGGGCGGCCGGCGGAGCTGTCCGCGGCGCCGGTGTCGCCGTGGGCTGTGTCGGCTTGGGCGGCGGATCCAGGGGATACGGCCGCGGCTGCGCCGCAGGCGCCGGTTCACCCGGCAACGGCAGCTCGCCCGGCATGGGCAAGCCTCCCGGCGCGGTCCCGGTATTGCCGCCGGACGGGAGTCCGCCGGCCTGCCCACCGGCACCCGGCAGCGCCCCGCCGGCCGGGTTCCCCCCGGGCGCAGGACCGCCAGGGTGTGCACCCGGCGCGGGCCCGCCGGGGACGGGCAAGCCGGGCACAGGTCCGCCCGGTATGGGTCCACCGGGCACGGGTCCGCCAGGCTGTCGACCAAGCGGCAGCCGCGGTCGGGGATGCGGCCCCGGCAACCCCTGTGGGCTCGGCGGCGGACCGTTCTCCACCGGAAGCTCCTGAATCACCGGCCGGATGTACAACCGCGCCGTCTGACCGAGATTGCGCGCCTCGCTGCTGTCCTTGCCTGGCACGGTGATGACCAGGTTGTCTCCGTCGACGATGACCTCAGAACCTGACACGCCCAGCCCGTTGACCCGGGCGCTGATGATCTGCTGCGCCTGAGACAGCGCCTGCTGGGTCGGCCGCGACCCGTCCGGGGTTCGCGCGGTCAACGTGACCCTGGTGCCGCCCTGCAGGTCAATGCCGAGCTTCGGGTCGGCACGCTTACTTCCGGTGAGAAACACCAGCAGGTAAACGCCGATGAGCAAGATCAGGAATACCGTCAGGTAACGGGCAGGGTGCACCGGCGTCGATGGCGATGCCACGTGTCGAGTCTCCTCATCCGGTCCTCGCGGGTCGTCACCGGCCCGCGCTCGTTTTTCGCGTGTCGATCAGTTCGACGGCACCCGCAAAGGCTACGTGGCGGGCCGCCAAACTCAGTCGTTGGGCAGCCGCTCCGGGTCGTCGGCTAGGTCGTCGGCCTCTTCGGCGTCAGTGTCCAGGATCTCCGGCTCGATCCGGTCCCTCACCGCGAGTTTCATCCACGTGGTCACTACGCCGTGCGCGATCTCCAGGTCCACCGTGTCGTCGGTGATACCGGTGATGGTCCCCTGCAACCCGGACGTGGTGTGTACCCGGTCGCCGACGCGTAGCGACTCGTGCAGATCGATGGTGGCCTGCATCGCGCGCTTTTGCCGCCGCGACGCGAAAAACATGAATGCCCCCAAGACGATGAGCAGGGGGAAGAAGACAACCATTTGGTTCATGACGGCAACGATCTTTCCTAATCTTCTATTGGTGGGTGAGTCTGGCGTCGGACCGCAACGGCCCAGGAACCGCGTCAGCCACCAGTGTGCCACTACGCCGTCGTCCGCCGACCAGGCCCGGGCCTTGACTCACAGACCGGCTTGACTCCAAGACAACACAGTGGCAGAACACGTAGACGATGGAACTCAACGACGCATTGCGCACCACCGGGGCGGTCCGCGACTTCACCGATCAGGCCGTCGACGACGCGGTGCTGGCCCGGGTGCTCGACACCGCGCGGTTCGCGCCCAGCGGCGCCAACGCGCAGGCGTGGCGGATCGTGGTGATCAAGGACTCTGACAAACGCCGCCGGCTAAGGGATTCCTACCTGCGCGGTTCCAAGGACTATCTGGCCATGGTCACCGCCGGCTTGCGGCCGTGGGCGCCGACCAACGACCGCGACGCCGAAGCCGCGGCGTTAGCCGCGGAGAATGCCGCGGCGCCAGGGGGTTTGGCCGAGCACTTCGACGAAGCGCCGGTCCTGCTCGCGCTGTTCGCCGACCTGTCGATGCTGGCGGCGGTGGACCGCGACGCGGACCGCTACACGTTCGCCGGCGGCGCCTCGATTTACCCCTTCGCGTGGAGCATTCTGCTGGCCGCTCGTGACGAGGGCCTTGGCGGTGTGATCACGACGATCGCGATCCGCGAAGAGGAGCAGGTGAAGGCCCTGCTCGGAGCGCCCGACCCGATGGCCCTGGCCGCGGTGATCGCGCTGGGCTATCCGGTCCGCCGACCCACTCGGCTTCGCCGCCAGCCCGTCTCCTCGTTTGCTTCCGTCGATTCGATTGACGGTCCCATTTTCGGCCCCCACTGACGTACCCTTTAGGGGAGGCGGCACATGAGGAAATGTGTTTGCCGCCTGGCACCGATTGCCGCGATGGCGTTGATGCCAATGGCGGCCATGACGATGCCGACAGCGAGTTCGGCGCCATGCGACGACGGCCAATTTTGGAGCCCTCATTCCAATTCGTGCCGACCGCTGCCATGTGCTTACGGCGCATCGTTCAATGCGAATGCCGACGTGTGCGAATGCAACCTGGGTTGGCGCTACAACCCGTTGGAGAACATCTGCCAGTCGCTGGCCATATTTGCTCCCCCGGTCCTGCATCGCTGAAGCAGCTTGAGCCGGTGGGCTCCTTTGTTACGGTCGACTCGATCGACGGCCAGGTGTTTGGGTAGTCCAGAATTCGGCAACGGTGCAACAATCGCGAATTTTCGCGGAGGCGTTACACCGAGCTATCGAGGAGGTCTGCGATGAGAAACCTTATTGGCCGATTGGCCTCAGCCATGGTGCTGGCGGCAGCGGCCGCGGCGGTCGCGATGCCGGCCGTGGGCCATGCTGATCCCATCAACTGTGACCCCGGGCAGTGGTGGGATCCCACCGCTAACGTGTGCCGGCCGCTGGGGCAGGGGCCGCAGCCGCTGAACTGCGACCCCGGCCAGTACTGGGACCCGACGACGAATGTGTGCCGAGAGTTGGGACACACGGCAGCCGGTTAATTTGGGCTCGTAGCCGGGGCCGTTCGCCGCTGGGTCTGATTGGCCCGACTCGCCCCCTCGCCGCTGCGCGGCTGGGAGGTGCCCCCACAGCGAGCCCTCGCGGCTCGCATCGTCGCCGGGCTACGCTGCTGACGTGTCCGCCGTCGAGCAGAGCCGCCGCCTCGTCACCGAAATTCCCGGTCCGGCATCGCTGGAACTGACCAAGCGCCGAGCCGCGGCGGTGTCCCACGGTGTCGGAACGACCATGCCGGTGTTCGCGGCGCGCGCCGCCGGCGGCATCGTCGAGGACGTCGACGGCAACCGGTTCATCGACTTGGGTTCGGGCATTGCCGTGACCACCATCGGCAACGCCGCGCCCCGCGTCGTCGACGCGGTACGCGCGCAAGTCGCCGACAACACCCACACCTGTTTCATGGTGACCCCCTACGAGCAGTACGTCGCCGTCGCCGAACACCTCAACCGGCTCACCCCCGGCTCCGGCGAGAAGCGCTCGGTGCTGTTCAACTCCGGCGCCGAGGCGGTGGAGAACGCCGTCAAGATCGCCCGCTCCCACACCCGCAAACAGGCGGTGGTGGCGTTCGACCACGCCTACCACGGCCGCACCAACATGACCATGGCGCTGACCGCGAAGTCGATGCCGTACAAGAGCGGCTTCGGGCCGTTCGCGCCGGAGATCTACCGGGCGCCACTGTCGTATCCGTTCCGCGACGGGCTGATCGACAAGGCACTGGGCACCGACGGCGAACTGGCCGCCCAGCGTGCCATCGACGTCATCGCCAAGCAGGTCGGCGCCGAGAACCTGGCCGCCGTCGTCATCGAACCCATCCAGGGCGAGGGCGGCTTCATCGTCCCGGCAGAGGGATTCCTGCCCGCGCTGCTGGACTGGTGTCGCAAGAACAACGTCGTCTTTGTCGCCGACGAAGTGCAGACCGGCATTGCGCGGACCGGAGCGTGGTTCGCCTGCGAACACGAGGGCATCGAGCCCGACTTGATCTGCATCGCGAAGGGCATCGCCGACGGACTGCCACTGTCGGCCGTGACGGGCCGCGCCGAAATCATGAACGCTCCGCACACCAGCGGCGTCGGCGGCACGTTCGGCGGCAACCCGGTCGCCTGTGCGGCCGCATTGGCCACCATCGACACCATCGAGGCCGACGGGCTGCTCGAGCGGGCCCGTGAGATCGAACGGCTGATGAAAGACCGACTGCACGCGCTGCAAGCCGCCGACGATCGGATCGGCGATGTACGTGGCCGCGGCGCGATGATCGCCGTCGAGTTCGTCAACCCCGACAACGCCGAACCCGACGCGAAGCTGACCAGCGCGCTGGCCAACGCCGCCATCGCCGCCGGCGTGATCGTGTTGACAGCGGGCACATTTGGCAACGTCGTGCGCTTCTTGCCGCCGCTGACGATCAGCGACGAGCTACTTTCCGAGGGCCTCGACGTGGTGGCCGAGGTGCTTGCCGGGCTGTAGGGATTCAGTCGTCGCGGAACTCGGTATAAATGTCGGGCAAGAACGCCGCCAGATGATTCATCTCCTGCGCGCAGTGCACCATCAGGTCGCGCGCGGTTGCCACCGAGATGTCCACAACCCGCGACGCGACCGGTCGCACGAGTCGAGACGCCACGCCCGGGCCGCTACGCACCGCGATGTGGGGTCCGCCCAGCCAGAAACGGGAGCGCATCTCGGAACCCTTGTCCGTAGGCCGGATGTGATGGACGAACCATCCGACGTCCACTGCCACGTCGCCGGAGCCCAGCCGCGCGCAGACCGCCAGCGCATCGCCGTCGGCGGGCAGGCCGACCGTTTTCGGCGCGACGAACTGAATGGCGGCGCGAAGTAACGTCGAACCGATGTACTCGCTGATCAGCGAGCTGCGCCCGATATAGCGTTGCGTGCCGCGCCGACCGGCCGGGATCTCCAAGTCACCGTCTTTCCACCGAGCGGCGACGTGCGCGCGCGGATGCCACAGCTTGTAACGACCGGATTCGCTACCGTGCCAACCAAACCACCATGACCACATCTCTGGGGTGACGCCGGGCATGTCGGTCCGTACCGACACCTGGATGCTGCCGTCTTGTAGAACCCCGTAGCCGTTTTCGGTCTGCTGATAGCCGTCATCGGCGACCCTCGCGGCGTCCTCGAACGCAAGTAACACCGGCCCGGCCTGTGGGCCCTGCTGCAGCGCCTCGACGACGTGGCTTGGCAGCGAGGCCATTACAGGTTGGAAGTACTTGCCATACGGCGCCTTCGCGTCGTCGCCGCGGTAACCGAGATAGCCGTCGCCAGCCACTAGATTCGCCCCATCCAGCTGGAGAACAGCCCATCGGGGTCATAGGCGGCGCGCACTGTATCGAGCCGTGCCATCGCCTTATCGGTGGCAAACCTTGCCGGACGCTCGCCGAGGTTTTCGTCGGCAAGCTGGATACCCGTGGCCAGCTGGGACATCGCGGCCATGTTCGACCGCGCCCAGGCGCCGTACTCGTCGTCGTCGGCAGGGTCCTTCCACGAGCCGTAGAGCGCCAGATAGATCTCGTCCTCCACGCTGTAGGCCATGTCTTGACGGATTGGCGACGGACCCCAGTTCAGCCACAGGAAGTGCGACGGATGCGGGGGCATCGTTTCGAGGATGGTCCGGATCCCCGGCAGCAGTTGCCGAGCCGATGCCGATGTCCACATGTTGTCCGCGGTATAGCGATGGTCGGCCAAGTAATGGGTCATCACGATGTCAAACCAGCTGGGCAAATCGGTTGGCAGATAGGGGTTTTTGATGATCGCCCGGTCGGCGACCGGACAGGTCTCGAAAATGGAAAGGGCTTTTTCAGCTTCCTTTTCGGAGTCGGCGAACGCCGGTGAGGCGCACACGATCGCCGGGATGTCGAGACCCATCTCGGGCACACTGCGGGTCGCGAGCATTTGCATCTCCACGCAACGGTCCACCTCCGCGCTGACGCTGCGTGCCCAGCTGTAGACCTCGTCGGCGAGGTCGAATGGATAGATGTACAAGCTGGTGGCGCAGACCGCCGGGCGCGGATACAGCTTCAGGTAGAAGGACGTGACCACACCGAAAAAGCCCGGGCCGGCACCGCGGGCAGCCCAATATAGATCGGCGTGATGGTCTGCGTCGCAATGGATTTGCTCGCCGTCGGCGGTGATGACGTCGAGGCCGACCACACTTTCGCAAGCCGGGCCGAGGACACGGCTGTTCCAGCCATATCCGCCCTGCAACAGATAACCGCCGACACAGACGCCTTTGCAGTGGCCGCCCGGGAAGAACAGGCCTTGCGCCTCGAGGTCGGCCATGAGCGCACTGCCGCCCTTGCCCGGACCGACCACGGCCAAGCGCTTTTCCGCGTCGATCGTGGCGTGGTCGAACCGGCTGACGTCGAGCAGTACCACGCCGTCACGGAGATGGTTGGCCGCAAAGCTATGTCCGCCCGAGACGATGCTGACCTGGTGGCCGTTGGCCTTGGCATAGCAGAGCCCCGCGATGATGTCGTCGGCATCCACCGCCTGCACGATCACTTCGGGATAGCGGTCGGGCACGCGTTGATGCCACACGGTCGCACGCCGCGTGGGTTCGTACCCGTCGTCGCCGCGAAAGACGTGCCGCCCAGCTGGTAGGCCGTTCATCCGAAACCCTTTCCGAACCAGGCATTCACCTTCCCAACCCAGGCGAGCAAGGCCTGGGCGAGTTCTTCCTCGCGGCCGTAAAACCGTTGCGCCGGAACCGGCACGCTGACCGCGACCGTTTCCTCGGTGACCCCTCGCAGCACCGCGCCCACGGCACAGACACCCTCGGTCTGCTCCTCACGGTCGTAGGCGACGCCTTCCGATTCGATGCGGGTGAGCTCGCTGCGGAGCGCCGCCGGCGTCGTGATGGTGTTCGCGGTGAGCCGAGCGAGTCGACCCCGCAATGCCTGGGCTTGCTCTGCCGGTGGCAGAGCCGCCAAGAGCGCCTTGCCATTTGCGCAGCAGTGCAGCGGAAATGATTCGCCCACCGCGCTGATCGCCCGCAGGCGGCGCGCGGGCACGACCTGGTCGACGAAAGTGGTCCGACCGCCCTCCAGGATCGACAGGTCCACCGTCTCGTTCAGTTCGTGTGACAGCTCCTCCAAAAAGGGATGCAGCTCCGTAACAATGCTGCGTCGCACGGTGCCGGCCATGCGCGCGATCTCCGGACCGAGCCGATAGGGTCCGCGGGTGCCTATCGCGGCCACCAGACCTTCGTCCTCGAGAGCATTCAGGATCCGACTCACGGTGGAGCGAGCCATATCGAGCCGCTCCCCGATCTCAGCCTGGGTGAGGCCACCCGGGTGGGCCTGCAGCAGCCGAAGTATCTCAGCAGCCCGGGCAATGACTTGGATGCCGCTACCCCGGGCGGCCGTCTGCTTGTCAGTCCCGCTCATACCGATGCGTCCTGCGGGTGTGCGATCGCAACCAGCAGCACCGCTTCACGATCGGAACGGTTTCCAGCTCACTGTCGAGGATGACGAAGACGGTTTCCTCTGGGGCCATTGCCTTTTCGGCAGCGCCGCCGGGCTGGTAGGTCGCATGTGTCACGCGCATGTCAGCCCCCCGTCTCCAGTCGGTAGCCGCCGGTGGGGTCGACGATCGCTACCAGCCGCACGATGCA
>Ga0335073_10014095_pt1 | contig 11209 bp, 9 predicted proteins | sample Lox_Sample_22_FD_207093 | JGI IMG/M metagenome (GOLD analysis project Ga0335073, IMG submission 207093) | Soil microbial communities from Loxahatchee National Wildlife Refuge, Florida, United States - Lox_Sample_2.2 | ecosystem: Environmental > Terrestrial > Soil > Wetlands | place: USA: Florida... | reverse complement strand
GCCGCGGGTCGGTTTCTATCGCCGTTCTTTTCCTGGCCCTGGTCGCAGCCTCTGCGCAGGAACCAGCAAACGGCGGCAACGCCGCAAGCTCCTCCGGTTCTCAGGCATCGACACCGAGCCAGACTCAGAATCCTGCAACGAAAGGCTCTTCTCAGGCTCCCACCCACATCACTCCGGATCAGGCAAAGCAGCTTTTCAGCCTTGTCGATCAGTTGCTCAAATTCTCATCTGATGAGACGGGATTGCCCATCAAGAGCGAGGTCAAGCGGCGCATGACGACCCGCGCCGAGGTCGAGAGCTATCTGAAAGAGAAACTCAACGACGACGAAGATGCCAGGCGCATGCAGCGCAGCGAGATTGTGCTCAAAAAATTCGGCCTGCTCGACCGCGATTTTGACTTAAAGCCCTTTCTTCTCTCCTTGCTCAAGGAACAGATCGAGGCTTATTACGACCCTAAGACCAAGACCGTAAATCTACTGGACTGGGTAAGCGTGGACGACCAAAAGCCCGTGCTTGCTCACGAGCTGACACACGCTCTTCAGGACCAGCATGTGGACCTGGAAAAGTGGAGCGATGCCACGCCCCCTGACGTCTCGCTCAACTCCAGCGACGACACGAGCCACCTCGCCCAAGATGAGCTCGACGATGCCCGCGAGGCAGTCACAGAGGGCCAGGCGACAGCTGTGATGATAGACAGTATTTTGAAGCCGATGGGTCACAGCCTGCTCAAGGATCCCCAGGTCGTTGAACTCTTGAAGCAGCAAATGACAGGATCTCCGGATTCCCCTGTGCTGGCCAGGGCGCCCCTGCTCCTCTCCGAGACGCTGATGTTTCCATACCGCGAAGGGTTGAGCTTTGAGCAGGACATATGGATGGATGAGGGCCAGCACGCCGCCTTTGCCGGCGCGCTCGACAGACCGCCAACATCGACATGGGAGATCCTCAATCCCCGCGAATACGAGAAGAAGCAGATCCCTCCGGTGCCGCTGCTCCCCGATATTCATCCTCTTGTCGACAATCTGTATCGGCCATACGACATCGGCCAGGTTGGCCAACTCGATGTCCACATTCTGACCGGCATCTTTGGCGGCGACGATGCCGCCCGTGACCTGACCCCGGCATGGGACGGCGGCCTTTATTGGGCAGGTCAATTAAAAAGCGCTACTCCTACGCAGCAAAACAGCACGGCTTCGGTTGCGCTTTTCTATCTCTCCGCCTGGAAGAGCCCTGCCTCGGCGCGTAGTTTCGCGCATCTTTACACCGATGACCTTGGCCGCAAATATTCAGGCCTGAAGCAAATCGCCGATACCGAACATTCCACTCCTGCTGCCGGCGGACAGACTGGGCCTGAAGCGCATGAGCAGGTCTTCACTACAGATGAGGGACCCGTCGTCATCACCACCCGAGGCAAACTGGTGTTCGTAAGCGAAAGCTTCCCCCTTGCCCTGGCTAGAAAACTGACCACCCTGATTCTTGACGCTCAGGGCTCCGGCGCCCTGCACACCGCAGAACTCTCACGCCCGGCAGATTCTCCGGTACTTTTGGGATCCAAACACGAATCGTATCAGCCGCTCTCAGCGAGCTTCGTGCGGTTCTTGTCCAGTTGTGGCGTGATGAAATCTGTAGTCGACGCTGCCGTTGATGCCGGGAGATAGAGAAATCCCGGTTGCCGCTTCCACCAGGGTCAACCGGGTTTCTACGAACGAAGAGAATTCCACTTGACTTGAGGTCGCAGTTATTCAGGTCGCCCCAACGTCATAATCAGTTCCGTTCCGGTTCCGAGATGGACGCTCTTGTCGGTACTGGTGAGCTTTGCGCTGCATCCGGGCCCGCCAGAGGGCTCCAGCTTGATCTTCGGGTAGCCCACAACGATGCCGGGCTTCACGGTATTCGGTGCGCCCCCAGGATTGAGTCGAGCATCATACCCGGTCGTAGAAGCCGCCGTACTATCAATGCGCCGGCCCCCACCGGCCACTTCCGTCGGCACCGCGTCATGCGACTCCGAAGATTGGCCTTGCGGCGCGACGACCGCAATGAGCCAGAACTTCAGTTGTTTTTTCCCTTGGCCGGCGCAGTCCGCGTGATCAAAGAGAATTGATAGTTCTGATGAATTGGGACTCTTCGATGAGGTGGCAGACATCACCTTGCCGTAAATCACCGAATCTCCGTCCAGTGTGCATCCTTGATACGCGATCGGATACGCCACTTTTAACCAGATTTCCTTGCCTGGCTTCAGATGCCCGGAATCGACCCAACCTGCCACTCGGGCGTCAACAACTTCATTCGTCGGAATTTCACTATCGGCCAGCTTGGGGCAAGCCGCCTGGTCGCCTTGGCCTGCACTTGCCTCTGACGCTTCCTGCCGCTTCGACTCGCCCGCCGGCGCCCAAAATGCGGCTTCGACACTCGATCCGGCATCGTCGTTGCCCGTTGACGCAGAGTACGAAATGACAGGGGATGAAGCGGTGGAACGAAACGAGGTCTGCCCGAAGGCCATGCCTGCTGAAATAATCAGGCCCGCCATGCAAACGCACCCGACCCGATTCGGGAATTGGAACATGCGAGAAGACTCGATCATCACGCGATTCTCCTGACTGCTGATGAACAACATTCTGGAGTGTACATCGTCAGGTCGAAGTTTGAAGTGATGTACCTCTTCAAGTTCCTTTGTCCCGGAATTTCCATTTCCCTTCCCGACGAGCGCGGCGACCGCTCTCCCCCATCAGGTTGACACCTTGCGCACCAGGTACTCGTCCGCCAACTCTGCGACGAGAACCGCCGTGGGCACCGAAACCAGGGCTCCCATGACTCCAGCCAAAGCAAATCCCAGCAGCAACGCAACCAGAATGCCCAGCCCGGGAAGACCAACGCGCTGCCGCATGATGTGCGGCGTCAGGAATGAGTTTTCAATCTGGATGTAAACCAGGTAAAAAATCGCCACGCCCAGCACTTTTCCCCAGGAGTCAACCGCGGCCACAAGCAGCGAAAGCACAATGCTGATCGCCGCCCCCATCACAGGGATGACGTTCAGCAAGCCGGCAATAATACCCAGAGCATACGCGTATCGCACGTGAAGCAGGCTAAACACCAGCGTGCTTGAGAGTCCCAGAACGAGCATAAGAGAGCCCTGCCCCACTAACCATCTGCCCATCCTGGCCCTGGCTCGCTGCAAAGTTTCGTCCAGCCGTACTCGGTTTTCAAGAGGGAAAAATGAAATCATCCAGCCGTAGGCGGTGTCTCCCTCCAGGATGAAATAGATGGTGAGAATGAACCCGGCGACGAATGTCGCGATCCGGCCCGCGACATCCTTGATCGTGATCAGCAGGTATGTCGCTGCGTGACTGGCATAGTCCTGAATCTTGCTGTTGATTGCCGCGGCATTCAACCCGTCGAAGAAAGGCATGCCCTGCGCCTTGGCCAGCAAGCCGGAGGATTGTGCCGGGACTTCGCGTCCGAACTGCTGCAGGTCGTCAATCACAGAGGGCACGGTATAGAAACCAAGCGCCGTAAGCGCTCCGGCAACCACAAGTAGCATCACGGGAATCGCGACTCCACGGAACGGCTGCCATTTCCAGATGCGGATTCTCGAGACGCTGCGCACCAGCGGTCGCAGCACCACTGCAAGCAGGGCGCACACATAGATCAGGACAAGTTCGTCGCGCAGAATCCACGCTACATACAACCCCAGCGCAACCAAAAATGCAAAAAGGATTCCGCCGCGCACATTGCTGCTATTCCCGAAAACTTCCGACATGTTCAACGTTCCCGTGGCTCGGATGCCGTGAGCAGGCCTGCCGGGCGATCGTCGCTGATTCCCGCATCACCCTGCTCCGGCGCCCCGTTGCTCCCGCGCCGCGTCATTGATCCCCGCTCAAAATCGATCCGACGATTCCGCCCAGCAATGCTCCACCCGCGGCAGGCCCCACTTGCCGGCTTTCGACCCTCGGCAGGTATTCACTGATCTGATGCGCAAGCCGCGAAATTGGTAGTGTTTGCAGCCAGACCGTCCCTGGCCCCATCATCATCGCCAGAAATATCCCGTCTCCGCCAAAGATCGCATTCTTGATCCCCGGCACCGTCGTAATCTGGAAGCCAACCGATGCCTGAAAGGCTCCAACATGTCCCGGATGCACCCGCAGCATCTCGCCGGGAGCAAGATTCTTCATGATCAGCTCGCCTGAAAGCTCCAGCCAGGCGGTGCCCACGCCGCTGAGTCGCTGCAACAGAAAGCCATCCCCTCCGAAAATTCCTGCGCCAAGCGACTGCTGAAAGCCCACGCCAATGGCCACCTGCGGAGTGGCACACAGGAAACCATGACGGTGCACCATGTACTCCTGCCCCGGACCCACCTGCACCGGCACAATGTGTCCCGGCACCTTGGTCGCAAACGAAACTTCGCCCGGATACTGCATCGCGCGATATTCCGTCATGAAAAGGCTTCCCCCGCCGGCTACCCGCTTGATAATGCCGAACAGGCCGCCTCCCCCGCCCATCTGAGTATGTGTCGTCATCTGAATCGAGGCTGTCATCCATGAAAGTTCGCCGCTCTCAGAGAAGACACTCTCGTTCGGATCGAGTTGTACATCGAGCACCGGCATCGTCGTGCCTTGAATCCGGGTTTGCATCGGGTTCCTCCTGTTCAGGGAAGTTTACAGGTAGCCTGACAAAACTCTACAGCCGAAAATCGCCATTTAACCGTTAAGAAACGAAATCTGTCGAAATCCACCTTCTGCGGCTACCACTTTTCGAAGGCAACCGAAGCTTTCATCGGCCCGTCTCGGCGCAGCACCGAGTGCTTCAAAAAGTGTTCGTCGTCATGCTTTGGACAGTCGTTGCGGAAATGTGCGCCGCGGCTCTCTGTGCGCGCCATGGCAGATTGCGATATTGCGCTCGCCACGCAGCACAGGGCCCGTGCCTCCGCAAGTCTCCGGCTCTGCTTGCCAGGCTTGTCGAGCCCCGCAAGTCTCTCAACGCACCTCGCATGGTCCTCCATCCCTGCACGCAAGGTTGACTCGGATCGAAGCAGCCCCGCATTGACCCACATCGAGTTCTGCAAGTCAGAAACCGGCGCCTCAACCCCGCTTGCTTCGTCGCGAGAGAGCGGCACGGACGCATATGCGGGAGCGTCGAATCGAATCGCTTCGGGCGCATCGCCGATCATTGCCTGCGCAGCGCGCGCTCCAAAAACCAGCCCTTCCAGCAGCGAATTGGAGGCCAATCGATTGGCTCCGTGAATGCCTGTGCAGGCGGCTTCGCCTGCCGCGTAAAGGCCGCGCAAACTCGTGCGGCCATTGAGATCCGTTCGTATACCGCCCATCAGGTAGTGAGCCGCGGGGCGAACGGGGATTAGATTGTGCGCCAGATCGAGGCCGTACCGTCCAAGAAACGCGCTGATGCCTGGAAACCGCGTGTGCAGGTCGATGCCCTTCACATGGCGCAGATCGAGGTACACTGTGCGCGCCTCGCTGGTCTCGGGATCCATCCCCTCTCGCGTAATGGCACGCGCGACCACGTCGCGCGGGGCGAGCTCAAGCAGCGGATGATACCGCTCCATGAAACGCTCGCCTGTCTCATTACGCAGATACGCGCCCTCGCCCCTCAGCGCCTCCGAAAGAAGAAAACGGGGCGCACCCGGCAGCGAGAACGCGGTGGGATGGAACTGATAAAACTCCATGTCGGCGAGTTCGGCGCCCGCTTCCATCGCCAGCGCAATGCCGTCGCCCGTGGCCACTGCCGGATTGGTGGTATCGGAGTACACCTGTCCGGCTCCTCCCGCGGCAATCAGCACGGCGCGCGCGTCAATTCGCCGGCTGTTGTTGTCGCGATCGAGAAGATCGGCAGCCATCACCCGGCCGTCAACTGCCACCAATGCGGTCAACGTGGTCCATTCGGCAAAGGAAATGCTCGTGTGGGCCCGGGCAAACGCCGCTAGCGAGCGGCTGATCTCCGCGCCTGTCGCATCTCCGTTGGCGTGAAGAATGCGCGGCAGCGAATGAGCCCCTTCACGAGTGCGCATCAGCTTCCCGTTCTCCCGATCGAATCGCGCGCCCCATTCGATCAGTTCAGCGACGCGCAGCGGTCCCTCGGTCACCAGAACCTCTGCCGCCGGCCGATACACGAGACCATCCCCGGCAGAAATCGTATCCTTCAGATGGAGTTCAACATCCTCGGCACCCTCCGAGGCGACAGCAATGCCGCCCTGCGCGTAATGGGTGTTCGACTCGGCCACCGATTCCTTGGTGACTACCAGGACGCTTCCGTGATCTGCCAACTCCACCGCCGCGCGCAATCCTGCCACACCGGCGCCCATCACCAGAAAATCCACTCGCGGCTCCAACGCCATAACCATTGAGGCTATCACCCTGCACACCGGGAGCGCTTGTTCTGCGGACTCTTCCTTGCGACACCTGCCGCGCCGGAGTGTAAGCTGCACCCAGCATGAAATGCCTCCGGGTCTGTCGTGGGAGATTGAAATGATCATGCATGCGCCAAGAACCCGCCCTGTACCGTGGAAAATCAGGAAACAGCGCGCCGCCTACTCGTGGCTGGTTCCCTTCGTTGCCCTGGAATGGGTCTGGGAGTGGGTCGCCTATGCTCTCAGCAACTGGACCTTCCTCGAAGTCCTCGAATACCTGGGATCGTTTTCCGTGCTCGTGGCCGTGATCTTCTATTTCTCCGAGTCAGGAGACCGCGTAAAGCAACGCCACTACCAGGCCTGGCAGGTCATCAACACGGCACAGGGTAAAGGCGGCAGCGGGGGACGTATCGAGGCCTTGCAAGAGCTTAATCATGACAAGGTGCCGCTCGTAGGAGTCGACGTTTCCACGGCATTTCTCCAGAGCATTCAACTCCAGGGCGCGAATCTGCTGCGCTCTGACTTCAGCGCTGCCGATCTGCGCAACAGCAACCTTTCCGGCGTCAATCTGACGCTGGCAAATTTCAATTCAGCGAATCTTCGCGGCGCCATCCTCGATCATGCCCGATGCGACCAGGCCGACCTGGCAAACACCGACCTGAACGGTGCGAGCCTCGTCGGTGTTGACCTCTCTGGAGCGGCGCTTGACAGCGCGGATCTTCGCTCCGCCAACCTGCAAGACGTTGCCTGGCGCCAGATCAAGAGCATCCAGATGGCAAACATCGCCGACGTGCGAAACTCCCCTCCTGGATTTGTCGAATGGGCGCTGCAGCACGGTGCAGTCAATCATCCCAATGCGCAGGACTGATCCAGGTCGCTCCGTCAACCCTCTAAAACGGTCCCTCTGTCCATTAGGATGAAGACAGCGTGCAAACCATTCGAGTAGAGACACCTTCGGCCCGATACGACGTGACCGCGGGCAGCGGCCTCATCAAGACGCTTGCGCCGCGCATTGAACGCATCCTGCGTCCCCTTCCCCGGCGGGTATTTGTGCTCACTTCCCCCGAAATCTGGGCGCTCTGGGGTCGCGCCTTCCTGTCATCTTTCTCTGAAGAGCCCATCGTGCTTTTTCTGCCCGCCGGCGAGAAATACAAGACCATGGCCAGTGTCGAAAAAATCACGCGGCAGATGGCGCGCGCCGGCGGTGACCGTGGTTCCCTGCTGATCGCTTTCGGCGGTGGCATTGTGGGCGACGTGGGTGGCTTCGTGGCTGCGGTTTTCATGCGCGGCATTCCCTACGTACAGGTGCCGACCACGTTCCTCGCCCAGGTCGATTCGTCCGTCGGAGGCAAAACCGGCGTCAACCTTCCCGAGGGCAAGAATCTCGTAGGCAGCTTCCACCATCCAATCGCCGTCTTCGCCGACATCGAAGTGCTCGCCACGCTGCCGGACCGCGAATTGCGCGCCGGTTTGATGGAGAGCATCAAGGCGGGCATCATCCGGGACCGGGCCTTGGTGCGCTTCATGGAAGAGCACGCAGACGAAGTGCTCCGGCGGGACTTCAAGGCCCTTGAGAAAGTCATCGCCGCATCCATTCGCATGAAGGCCGGTGTCGTCAATCGCGACGAGCGCGAGAGCGGCTTGCGCATGATCCTGAACCTGGGCCACACCCTTGGACACGCCATCGAGCAGGCCACCCGTTACAAGGCGCTGCTCCACGGCGAAGCGGTGGGATGGGGCATGATTGCTGCTCTCTATTTGGGTTTGCGCCGAGGAACCATCTCAAGTTCGCAGGCAGAACGGCTCGAGAATCTCATTTACTTGTACGGGCCGCTGCCGCCGTTGAAGGTTCGCGCCGTCAAACTCGTTGCCGCTTCGCATGGTGACAAGAAGAACGTCGGCGGAGTCAGGCGCTTTGTGCTCCCGGTGGGCATCGGCGATGCCGGCGTGGTGGACGACGTGACCCCGGCCGAACTTGAAGCCGCTGCCCGGTTCATGCTGGCGCGCGCCGCGGAGCATCGCCGCTGATGCCCGCCTCCGGCGCCAAGCCGACTGGAGCGGAAGACGAAACCGCTGCCGCGCTCGCGGTGCAGCAGATGTTCAACGGCATTGCCCCGCGCTACGATCTGCTCAACCACGTTCTCTCAGCCAATGTTGACCGGCTGTGGTGGCGGCGGACGGCGCGCCAATTCCGTTCCATCCTCGCCACTCCCGACGCAGCCATACTCGACATCTGCTGCGGCACCGGCGACATGACCACGGCCCTTCTCCGCTACCGCCCCGCTGGCGCGCGGCCTATTCTCGCCGCCGATTTTGCGCGGGCGATGCTGGCGCTCGGCGCCCGCAAGTTCGTCGCGCGCCCCGCGGAAAGCGCCACCGCCATCGCGCTCGAAACCGACGCCTTGCACCTCCCTCTCCGCTCTGGATCACTCGACCTCATCGTGACCGCATTCGGATTCCGCAACCTCGCCAATTACGAGTCCGGCCTCCGCGAATTCCATCGCGTCCTCAAACCAGGCGGTCAACTGGGCATCCTCGACTTCAGCGAACCCGGCGGCCTCCTCGGCAAAGCCTATGCCGTTTACTTCCATCGAGTCCTGCCCGCTATCGGGCGCATCATAGCCGGCCCCGTGTCGGCTGGCAGAGCCAGCCCTTATCACTATCTGCCCACTTCTGTCGGCGCTTTCCCGTCTCCCCAGCAGATGCTCTCGCTCATGCGCTCCACGGGATACGAACGATGCGCGTGGCAGCCATACACCTTCGGCATCGCCGGGTTGTACACCGCAATGCGAACCGCTGTAGCCTAAGTACGATGCCTTCCGCCGTTTCCAGTTCGTCCGCCTCCGGCCTGTCTGGCTACTCCACAGACAAGCGCCGGGTAGCGCTGCACTCCATGCTCGCGGCCACCGTCATGACCGGCCTGAAGCTGGCAGCAGGCATCCTTTCCGGGTCCCTCGGAGTGCTCTCAGACGCGGCCCATTCCGCACTGGACTTGACCGGCTCGGCGCTGACCTTCTTTTCCGTACGCGTCTCCGATAGGCCCGCCGACGAAAACCACACCTACGGCCACGGCAAAGTTGAGAACATCTCTTCGTTCGGTGAAGCCGGCCTCATGGCCATCTCCTGTGCGTGGATCATCTGGGAAGCGGTCCATCGGATCCGCCACGGGAGCGTCGAGCTGCACCACTCCATCTGGCCGGTCTCGGTCCTGATCGCTTCCATTGCCGTTGATTTCTGGCGGTCGCGACGCCTTGCAGCCGTTGCACAGCGCACCGGCTCCCCCGCATTGGCCACAGATGCCTTTCACTTCGCCAGCGACATCTGGGCCTCGGCAGCCGTGCTCGCAGGCCTGGGAGCAAACTGGATCGGAACAGTTTTTCAAATCCCCTGGTTGCGCTACGCCGATCCGGTCGCCGCCATCGTCGTCTCTCTCATGATCCTGCGCATCACCTATCGCCTCACGCGAGAAACCGTCGGCGTTCTCATGGATCAGATTCCTGCCGAGACCAGACGCCGGATCGTCCGCGAAGTCGAACAGGTAAACGGAGTACTCGCCGTCGAGCAGGCTCGCGTGCGCCGCTCCGGTGCAACCTATTTTGCCGATCTCACGCTGGCACTGCCTCGCCGCTTCACCTTCGAGCACACCGGCGAACTGGTGCACGAAGCAACAGAAGCGGTGCGCCGCACATTGCCCCAGGCAGACGTCGTCATCCACACCGTTCCGCGCCAGGCCCGCGCTGAGAGCATCTTTGACCGCGTCAGGGCCGTAGCCGCGCGCAACAACGTTAGCGTGCACGATCTCAGCGTGCAGTCGCATCACGGACGCCTGCGCGTGGAGCAGCACGTGGAGCTCGACGAAAAAATGCCGCTGCTCGAAGCGCATGGCTTTGTCACCGCCATGGAAGCGGAAATCCTGCGGGAAACCCCTGAGATCGATTCCGTGCTCACCCACATCGAGAGCGAGCCGGCTACCATCGAGCAACCGGAAGAGATGGTCGAGGAGGATCGCCGCATCGAGCAGGCCCTACGTGCGGCAGCCAGTCTCGCGCCGGAGATCGCCGACGTGCACGAGATCACCGTCGGGCGCACATCGGAGCATATCTCGGTCTCATGCCATTGCACCCTGCCCGACGATCTGACCATGCAGCGCGTGCACGAAGTGATCACCGCTCTTGAAGACCGCTTCAAGCTTGAGTGCCCTGAGGTACACCGTGTAACGATTCATCCCGAACCGGTCACCGACAACACGCGATAAATACAAGGAGAATCATGATCGCGTACAGCGAATGGAAGCTTGACGAAGTCTTTGAAGGGTTCGCCGAAAACGGCAATAAAATTGTCTTCGACACAAACTCCGCGCACACGCACGGCCCCAGTCCGATGGAGGCCGTCCTGATGGCGCTTTGCAGTTGCACCTCGGTGGATGTCGTCGGAATTCTGCAGAAAAAACGGCAGCCGCTTACGGGCTTGCGAGTCACCGCAACCGCGACACAGGCTCCCGCGCCTCCCCGGGTGTTTACTCAAATCAAGCTTACTTATGCGGTCGGCGGACATCTCAGCCGCAAAGCCGTGGAGGATGCGGTCTCCTTGTCTAAGAACAAGTACTGTTCCGTTTCCCTGATGCTTGAAAAGGCCGTTCCGGTTGAGTACGAAATCGTTTATCCCGACGGAGAGCCCGAGCCATGAAGGGCAACTTTCTCATTCGCTTCTTCCGCATGGCATCCTTGCTGATGGTGCTCGTGGCCGTGGCGCTGCTGGCGGCCATCACCACCATGCATTTCGCCATTCACGGCGCCGAGGTGCAGGTGCCTGCGCTCAAGGGAATGACCGTGCCAGAGGCCCGCAGCGAAGCCG
>Ga0335073_10014094_pt1 | contig 11210 bp, 9 predicted proteins | sample Lox_Sample_22_FD_207093 | JGI IMG/M metagenome (GOLD analysis project Ga0335073, IMG submission 207093) | Soil microbial communities from Loxahatchee National Wildlife Refuge, Florida, United States - Lox_Sample_2.2 | ecosystem: Environmental > Terrestrial > Soil > Wetlands | place: USA: Florida... | reverse complement strand
ACCTCGTGCGTTTTCCGCATCGCGTCGGCAAGTTGCCGGTTGTCCGAAAGCAGCTCCGCCAGCATATCCGACGGGCTTACCGCCTTCGCGTCGTTGTCTTTGAGACGCTGGTGGCGTGTGATATCTCCGATTGAACGCAGCGTGGTTCCACCGAGCTTGCGGGCGCGTTCGGCAACGTCATCGGTCATCGCAAAGAGCTGGTCGCCATGTTCGTCGAGCAGGAGATGATAATCCCGGAAATGTTTTCCGGTCATGTGCCAGTGAAAGTTCTTCGTCTTCAGGTAGAGGGCAAAGACATCGGCGAGGAGCGGACTCAGTTCAGCGCAAATGTCGTCAACCGCGCGCTGGCCAAGGGCGGGCGCAGTCGCAGCTTCGGGTGTTTGATTCTTTTTCATATTGAATTGCGGTTCTCCAAGGTTAATCCAGAAGGTTATACAATTGCACAACCAACACAGAACGCAATGCCCATTATAATTGATTCTTGATGTGAAATTGCGCCAAACCTTTTTCCATCAAGTCTCCGAAGGCGCCGCGACCGACGGTTTTATTTCGACCGGAATATGCTTCATCAAAGGCTGGTCGCTTTGGACGCTATAATCACCAATCGGGCACAGCGGGTTCAACTCGGGCATGTACCCCATGGCGCAGCCGCGCGGCATATTGTATGGAATGGCCCGAAAGCCTAAGAGACGACGAGTGGAGCCATCCTTTGCAAAGCTTGTTATGTCCACGAGATCAAATTTTTTCAACTGGCGCTCATCCATGTCGTCTTTGTTCATAAAGACCAGCGTTCGGAGATTTTTAACGCCCCGATAGCGGTCATCATTTGAATAAATGGTGGTGTTCCATTGATCGTGCGATCGCATGGTGCCGAGAATGAGCCGTCCTCCTTCCGGACGGGTTTTAGCGAGCGGCGAGGAAGAAAAATTCGCCCTGGCCGTATCTGTTTGAAAGACCAATTCACGGGCCGGCTGCTTCAAGCGGAAGCCCAGCGGCTGGCGGACGCGACGATTGAAGCATTCAAATCCCTCAATTGCCTCGGCCATTTTATCACGAATTTTATCGTAGTCCTGCGCATAAACGTCCCAGGGAGTCGAAGTATTTGGCAAGGATGCTTTTGCAATCCCGGCGATGATGGCTGGTTCCGAACGCAAATGGGGTGAGCCCGGGTGAACCATCCCATACGAGAGGTGGACCATGCTCATGGAATCTTCCACCGTGACCCCTTGCAGGCCTTTGCTGCTGTGATCTTTTTCAGTCCGGCCAAGGCAGGGAAGAATCAATGCATCACGTCCATGGATAAGGTGGCTGCGGTTAAGCTTCGTGCTTACTTGAATTGTCAAATCGCACTTTTGGACGGCTTGAAAGGTGTACGGGGTGTCAGGAGCTGCCAGGACAAAATTGCCCCCCATTCCCACGAAAATTTTCACATCGCCATGCATCATGGCCGGAATAACGCGCACCGTATCCAGGCCATGTTGGCGGGGTGATTTTATACCGCAGGCCTTGTCCAGGCGGGCCAGCCATTTTTCATCCGGACGATGGTCAATACCGCAGGTGCGGTTGCCCTGCACGTTCGAATGGCCTCGAATCGGGCACGGGCCGGCGCCTTCGCGTCCCAGATTGCCCCGCATTAGCAGCACATTAACCATTTCGCGGATCGTATCAACGGCATGCTCCTGCTGAGTGACGCCCAGGCACCATGAAATAATGGCTGACCTGGATTTGCGATAGATCTCGCCCAACTCGTGAATTTTTGCCACTGGAACGCCCGACTGCCGTTCCAATTCCTCCCAGGAAACCATTTCGACAGCCGCCCGATACGCTTCAAAACCAGCCGTGTAATTCTCAATGAATTGCCAGTCGATTGCCTCCGGGTCTGATTTGGCAGCCTCAAGGAGATGCTTCGCAATGCCGCGCATGAGGGCCATGTCCCCAGCGATTCGGGGCTGAATGTTGAACGTCCCGACCGGGGTCGAATGAAACAAAGCCATGTTAAGCATTTCATGTGGAACGATGGTGCTTCTGGACGCGGCCTCGATAAAGGGGTTGATATGCACAATTTGAGCGCCGCGACGGTCCGCTTCTGCGAGAGACGTGAGCATACGCGGCGCGTTTGAAGCCGCATTGACTCCCAGAATGATGAGACAGTCCGTTTTTTCCCAATCCACCAAATCCACGGTTCCTTTGCCAGTACCGAGGGCAGCGGCTAAGGCGCGGCCACTGGCCTCGTGGCACATATTGGAGCAATCGGGAAGATTGTTGGTGCCCAGTTCACGGGCAAAAAGCTGGTACAGAAACGTCGCTTCATTGCTAAGGCGGCCCGAAGTGTAAAAGGCGGCCTGATTGGGATTCTGAAGGTTGCGAAAATGACGCCCGGCGAATTCAAACGCTTCGTCCCACGTAATCGGAACATATTTGTCTGATGCCGCGTCATAACGCATCGGCTCGGTGAGACGCCCGGCGTTTTCGAGGTCAAAATCATTCCATTTTGTCAGTTCACTTACCGTGTGCGCCGCAAAAAAATCCCGGCAAACGCGTTTCGGGGTCAGTTCCCACGTGGCATGCTTGATTCCGTTTTCGCAGATGTCCAGGCGCAGCCCCTTGCGATCATCCGGCCAGGCACATCCAGGGCAGTCGTACCCGCCATTTTCATGGTTCATTTTCTGGACGACGCGCGCGCCGATGAGGAGTTCGTGCTGCTTGAAGAGCACCTTGGAAACACTCATCGCTGCTCCCCATCCGGCGGCCGGATGATGATAGTCCTCCTGGGAAAATACGCCGTTTGTTGAAGGCCCAAAACCAGTTGCTGGTTTTACGAAAACTCCGTCCTTTTCTTTTGTTGCTTTCCCCTCCATCCGGCGAATATCGCACGAACAATCTAAACTGCAACATTGCATGTGGAAAATTAATCCTTGTATCCAAAGGGCAACGAGGCAGCGGCCGGCAAACGCGTTTCGGCGGAAATCATTGCAATCTTTGCGCGTGCTTTACGCGTGGCGCCCGCCCCTGCCGCGTCTGCGCTATGAGATTTTCTTCCAGAATTCGGCGAGTTCCTCAGGGCCGAAGTCGGCGAGGATTTTTCCATCTACGTCAATCACGGGAGCCAGGTCCTGGCCGGAGATTCGGACCATTTCGGCGTATGCTTTTGGGTCGTTGATGACATCAATCTCTTCGTAGGAAATGTCATGTTCATCGAGCCACTCAATAGCTTTATGACACCAGGGGCAGTAGGGCTTAATAAAGAGGCGAATTTTCATTTTGGCATTTCACTCCCTGGGCATTAACGCGCCCCTAAACGCAGCAGGGACGGCGCGATACGCCGCCCCTGCCTTTAAACAACTTATTCCACTTAGCTGGCGACGGCATCCGCCGGCGCGGCTTTTTGGCGGAATGCGAGTTTATCGCCTTCGCGGGTCACCAGGATGGGCTCGTTTTCATGCAAACCGCCCTTGAGAATTTCCTCGGCGAGCGGGTCTTCGAGATAACGCTCGACGGCCCGGCGCATCGGACGCGCGCCGAAGTCCGGGTTATAACCTTTTTCAACCAGAAATTCCTTCGCCTTGTCATCCAGCTCCACTTTGATGTTTTTGTGACGCAAGCGTTGCAGGACCTTTTCGATTTCCAGGCCCAAAATCTGGATGAGGTCGTCCTTTGTAAAGGAACGGAAGACGATGACATCGTCCAGACGGTTTAGAAATTCCGGCCGGAAGGTGCGCTTGGATTCATCCATGATGCGCTCGCGCATTTTCTCGTAAGTGGCTTCGTCCGAAATAGGAGAGAAGCCGAGCGTGCTTTGGCGCTTAATCGTGTCCGAACCGACGTTTGAGGTCATCAGGATGATCGTGTTGCGGAAATTGACGACGCGGCCGACGTTGTCCGTCAATTTCCCTTCTTCAAGAATTTGCAACAGAATGTTCCAAACATCCGGATGGGCCTTTTCCACTTCGTCAAAGAGCACGACTGAATACGGATTGCGCCGGACTTTTTCGGTCAACTGGCCGCCTTCTTCGTAGCCGACGTAACCCGGAGGCGAACCGATGAGGCGCGACACATTGAATTTCTCCATGTATTCACTCATGTCCAAATGGATGAGTGATTTGCCATCGCCGAACATTTGCTCGGCGAGCGTCTTGGCGAGCAATGTTTTGCCGACGCCGGTCGGGCCCAAAAGCAGGAACGTGCCGATGGGGCGTTTGGGGTCTTTGAAATCAGCACGCGAACGGCGCAAGGCCTTGCAAATGGCGGAAACAGCTTCGCGCTGGCCGATAACTGTCTTCTCCATTTCGGCTTCGACGTTGAGCAGCCGCGCGGCTTCGTCCTGGCCCATGCGCTTGAGCGGAACGCCAGTCCACTTTGAAACCACGTGCAAAATGTCCTCTTCGTTCACCTGCACGCGCTTTTCCTCGCGGTGCGTGCGCCATTCGCGCAGAAGATTTTCCAGTTTTTCCTTCGCCTGCTTTTCCTTGTCGCGCATGGCGGCGGCGCCTTCGAAATCCTGGTTTTTGATGGCCCGCTCTTTCTGGGTTTTGATTTCCTCAATGTCAGCTTCGAGCGTCTTGGATTCCGGCGGACGGGTCATGGTGCCGATGCGCGCGCGCGAACCGGCTTCATCCAAAACGTCGATTGCCTTGTCCGGCAAAAACCGGTCGGTGATGTAACGATCCGAAAGCTTCACAGCCGCGGCGACGGCATCATCGGTAAACTCGGCCTTGTGATGCTCCTCATATTTATGGCGCAAGCCTTTCAAGATCTCGATGGCGTCGTCAATGGACGGAGCCTCGACTTTGACGGCCTGGAAACGACGCTCCAATGCGGCGTCTTTCTCGATGTACTTGCGATACTCATTGAGTGTGGTCGCGCCAATGCACTGCATCTCACCGCGGGACAGGGCGGGTTTGATGATGTTGCTGGCGTCCATGGTGCCTTCGGCTGAGCCGGCGCCAACAATGGTATGGAGCTCGTCAATAAAGAGAATGACGTTTTTGGCGCGGCGGATTTCATCCATGACCGCTTTGATGCGCTCTTCAAATTGTCCGCGATATTTTGTGCCGGCCACCATGAGGGCGAGGTCCAGGGTGATAACCCGTTTGTTGAGCAGGATTTCAGGAACATTGCCCTTGGCAATTTCCTGGGCCAGGCCTTCGACGATGGCCGTTTTGCCCACGCCTGCTTCGCCCAGCAGCACAGGATTATTTTTCGTGCGACGGCACAGGATCTGGATGACGCGTTCGATCTCGTTTTTGCGGCCAATGACAGGGTCCATTTCGCCTTTGCGGGCTATTTCGGTCAGATCACGGCCAAAGGCCTTGAGCGCGGGCGTTTTGACTTCACCTTTCTTTTCCTGTTGCGGCGGCTTTTCGCCGGCGGGAATGGATGATTCTTCGTTTCCGAAATTGGGGTCCAATTCCTTCAACACCCGTTGGCGCGCTTCTTCGATGTCGACGTCCAAATTCCTGAGAACCTGGGCAGCGATGCCGTCGCCTTCACGCAGAAGGCCCAGCAGAAGATGTTCAGTGCCGATGTAAGTGTGATTGAGGTTTTTGGCTTCGCGCCGGGCCAAATCCAAAACTTTTTTCACGCGAGGCGTGTAGGGGATGTTCCCCATCATTTTCTGGTCGGGACCAGTGCCGGTCTGTTTTTCCACTTCCATGCGGACGGTTTCCAGGTCTATCCCCATGCCCTGGAGGACGTTGACGGCAACGCCCTGGCCCAATTTTATCAGGCCCAGGAGCAGGTGCTCGGTGCCCAGATAATTGTGGTTGAAGCGATCAGCTTCCTTTCGCGCGAGCGCCAGCACTTGCTGGGCGCGCGGGGTAAAATTGCTCATTGACTCATCACTCATGCCATTATATTCCTACGAAACTTTTATTTTGTCCAGCGTCACTTAAACCTGTAAGCAAATTTAGCGCCGGAAACACCAAATTGGACGGGAATTGGACTTCTGGCGTTCAAATTGCCTGATCCAGTCGTGGTAGCGACTATGGAAAGCCGCCGCAGGGGCAAACGAATAATCCGGCCCGGCCCGCCTGAGGTTTGCTCATGCAATAAAATTGTTGGCGACATGGATTTACAAGGTTCAAACAGCCAAATGCCCGAGCCCGGCAAACCGGAATATCGGCCGGTTTCACGACGGCCCATTGCCGACGGATTTCGCCGGACCGCGCATGGAGCTGTGCGGGTTTGCGTGCGATGCAATGTTCATCCCGACGTCATTTCCTATCCATCCATCGTAGCGGCTGCAGCGGCAGCGGCCTGTTTTTGGCAATCAGGGCGTTTCCCATGGCTGTTAATACTTGGCCCGGCGTTCTGTTATGCGCGGCTTTGGTGCAACATGCTTGACGGCATGGTCGCGCTGGCTTCGGGCAAAGCGAGTTGGCGCGGCGAAATCCTTAATGACCTCCCGGACCGTATTTCCGATGTTTTGATTTTCGCAGGCGTGGCCCACAGCGGTCTTAATTCAGTTGTCAGCGGCTACTGGGCGGCTATTTTCGCGCTCCTAACGGCATATGTTGGTTTGTTCGGGCAAGCAGTTGGCGTACAACGGGAATTTAGCGGATGGATGTCCAAGCCGTGGCGAATGGTTACGCTGCATGTTGGCGCGTGGATTACTCTGGGCTTGATTTGGTGGAAACACGGCGAAATCTATTGGGGCAAACTGACAGTGCTGGACTGGACATGCTTCGTAGTGATCCTGGGTTGCGTTCAGACAATTTGGGTGCGCCTTGCCCGGATCATGAGGGCGCTACGCGATAAGGCATCAAAATCAAGCAATGACTAAATCAATGAAACGCTCCTTTGTTGCCCTGATGAGCACTTTCCTGTTGCTCCTCGCGCACAATATCGCCCTTTCGCAATCCGCGCCCGATGCCGCCTGGAAACAAGTGCAGCGGGCCGCCGCCCTCTGGCCGCCGCCGCGGCCGGGAGGCACAAACCAGCAGGACGAAGTTCCGCTTTATAAGCGAAATGCCGATATCGCCATGGGCATTGCCGCCAAAGCCAGGGCCTTTTACACGCACTTCCCCGAAAGCACTAATGCCACAGCGGCAAGACTACTCGAAAATAAAATGTCGCGACTCGCGGACATCCTGTATCGCAGGTATCATTTTCTTCATGCCCTGGGCAATCCCCTTGATATCAAATTTACCGCCCTGGATGGCCGCGAAGTGGACTTAAGCCGGATGAAGGGCCACGTCGTCCTCGTGGAATTTTGGGCGACCTGGTGTCTGGGTTGCGTCGCCGAAATCCCGGGCATCAAACAAGCCTACGATAAGTATCATGCCCAGGGATTCGATGTCATCGGCATCAGTTTTGATACCGATAAAAAAGCGCTGGATAACTTCGTCCGGCAGCGTCAAATCCCCTGGCCGCAGTATTTCGACGGCAAGGAGAGAGAAAATAAATTCGACATCCAATTCGGAATCGAAGGCATTCCCGTTCTGTGGCTCGTAGATAAGAAAGGCATCATGTGCGACGCCAACGCCGCAGACGATCTTCCGGACAAAATCCAAAGACTCCTCGCCGACTGATGATTTTGATTTGAAATATGGAACGTTCAGAGGGTAGCACCTGATTCCAAGCTGAAGTCCTGGTCCATCGTAGCCGTGGGGAAAAACGCCGGTAACGCCCGCGGCAAGATTTCTAATAAAAGTTCTGCCCAGCAAGGGTAGACCATCAACATAGCTTTTTTCGATGTTCCGGCAAAAATATCAATTAACCACATTGCTGGAAACGCGCCAGATTGGGTCCGTGCAAACGACCACACAGACTTTTGAAACCTGGGATGGCGCTCATCTCTTTTATCGCGCGTGGCTGCCATCAAAACCGACAAATAAAGCTTTGATTCTATTTCATCGCGGCCACGAACATTCCGGGCGCTGGCAGGAAACCGTAGAAAGGCTCGCCCTGGATGACACTGCCGTTTTCGCCTGGGACGCCCGCGGGCACGGCCATTCGCCAGGTGAACGCGGTTCGGCAGATAACCTCGGCGTTATCATTCGTGACACGGAGGCTTTTGTCCGGCATGTGTCCAATCAGCACGGCATTCCCATTGAAAACATGGTTGTGCTGGCGCACAGCGTCGGGGCTGTCACAGCAGCCGCCTGGGTGCATGACTTCGCACCGCCGATTCGTGGCTTAATTCTCGGTGCGCCTGCGCTGCGAGTGAAACTTTACGTTCCTTTTGCCATTCCGTTGCTGCGACTCAAACAAAAGCTCTTCGGCCATGGCTATGTAAAGAGTTACGTGAAGGCCAAAATGCTCACCCATGACGCCGAACAGGCTGCCGGCTACGAGGCCGATTCGATGATTTTCCGGCAGATTTCCGTCAATATCCTGCTCGATCTGCACGACACTTCCACTCGTTTGATGGCCGATGCCGGCGCCATCCGGGTTCCCACACTGATGTTTTTAGCCGGGGCGGACTGGGTTGTGAAACGTTCAGCGCAACAGAAGTTTTTTGATGGGCTATCTTCGCCGATTAAGCGGGTCGAAACATTGCCCGGCTTTTATCACGCTATTTTCCACGAAAAAGACCGGCAGTTTCTCATCTCAAGGACGCGAGAATTTATCCAGGAATGTTTCGCGCTGCAGCCGCAATTGCCGTCGCTGCTGGATGCGGACAAACGCGGCTACACCAGGAAGGAATATGACCGGCTTTGCCGGCCCGGAAATCCCTGCTTCAAGCTTGTCCGTGGCGGCCTAAAGACGGTTGGTCGATTGAGCAATGGCGTCCGGCTGGGATGGGAAGCCGGTTTCGATTCGGGTCGGACGCTGGACTACGTTTATGAAAATAAACCGCGGGGTCGGACGCCGCTGGGACGGGCAATTGATCGGGCCTATCTGAATAGCATCGGCTGGCGTGGCATCCGTTTGCGCAAGGCGAACCTGCAAAGCGTGCTGCACGAGGCCATTGAACGAAGACACCAGGAGGGCCGGCCAGTGCGTGTGCTCGATATTGCCTCCGGGCCGGGTCGTTACGTTTTGGAAACCATTCGGGACCTGCCGCAATTTCAAATATCAGCGACGCTGCGGGACTATAAATCTGAAAATGTCAAAGCCGCACAGCATTTGGCCGATGAATTGGGATTGAAAAATGTCACCGTGACACAGGGTGACGCGTTCGACCGCGCAACCCTGGCCGCCGTCACCCCGAAGCCAGGCATCGGAATTGTGTCAGGATTGTTTGAATTATTTCCGGACAATGAACCGTTGGTCCGCTCCCTTCAAGGCCTGGCAGAAGCGATCGAACCCGGCGGCTATTTAATCTATACGAATCAACCGTGGCACCCGCAGGTTGAATTTATTGCGCGTGTGCTCACAAATCGCGAGGGCAAACCGTGGATCATGCGCCGGCGCACTCAGGCGGAAATGGATGAACTGGCCCGCGCAGCCGGCTTCGAAAAGGTGCGGGAGGAAATTGACCAATGGGGCATTTTCAGCGTCACGCTCGCCCGTCGAGTGAAATAATCAACCACTACTTCTGTGACAATGACGCCTGCCACAACAACCCGGCCGACGAAAATTTCGGCCGCGGCAACTTCCGCCGCTTTGTCGCTCCTGTTCGTCATTGTTTATGGGAGCTGCAACTGGATTACTGCACATCGGTCTGATGTAGGGACATGGTATTACAAATGGGAACGATATATCCCGTTCGTGCCCGTGATGATTGTGCCCTATATGTCGGTTGATCTATTTTTCGTTGCTGCCCCGTTCCTTTGCCAAAGTCAGAGCGAATTGCGGGTATTTGCGCGGCGAATTGCTTTTACCATTATCGTCGCCGGCGTCTTTTTTTTGGCAATGCCGTTGCGATTAGGCGTGGCTGTCCCGGAACCCGCCGGCTGGACTGGATTTTTGTTTAGATTTCTGCATGGGTTTGACCAGCCGACGAATCTGTTTCCCTCTCTACATATCGCCCTGCGAACGGTGCTCGCCAATCTATACGCCAGGCATACCAGGGGAATCGTGAGGGCTTGCAGTAATGTATGGTTTAGCCTTATTGGATTCTCGACTTTGCTCACCTGGCAGCACCATTTCGTGGATATTGTTGGCGGATTTGTTTTGGCCGCAATCGCGTTTTACGTGTTCCGTGAGAACCAACCGCATTTGTCCCTCATCCCTAATCGGCGGGTTGCCGTGTATTACGGGGTGGGGGCGTTGGCAGTATTGGGACTGGCGATTGCGGGCTGGCCCTGGACCGGCATCCTGCTTTGGCCGGCAATAGCGTTGGGGATAGTGTCTCTGGCTTATGCCGGGCTTGGACCAGCCGTTTACCGCAAGACCGATGGCCGGCTCTCCTGGAGTGCGCGCCTTATATTGGCTCCCTGCCTGGTTGGACAATACTTCTCGTTGCTGTATTACCGGCGCGGCTGTGACGCCTGCAGTCGACTCGCGCCGCATGTTTGGATTGGCGCAAAGTTGAGCGAAGACGAAGCTGCTAACGCCAGACGAAAGGGCGTGACCGCGGTATTGGATTTGACCAGCGAGTTTTCTGAAACGCCGGCGTTCCTGAAGCTGCACTATCGGAACATTCCGGTTTTAGATTTGACCGGCTTCAGCGTGGCTCAATTGCAGGAGGCGGTTGATTTTATTGCCCGAGAGGCAAATAACGGGGTCGTGTACATTCACTGCAAGGCAGGTTATTCGCGCACCGCCGCCGTGGCAGGCGCATACTTGATTGCTTCGGGCCGGGCGGCAACGCCGGACGAGGCGGTGGCTTTGTTGCGACAGGCCCGTCCTGCAATTATCATTAGACCGGAAGCGCACGAGGCGCTGACCAAGTTCAGCGGTGAGTTTAACACGGCAAAATATAACCCTCAACTCTCCATATCCCGTCCGGATCGAGTGCGAGCACAATACCCTCAGGCACATTAGTCTTATTCTCGAACGTGGTGATATATGATATGATGGCGGTGTCTTTCCCGGTCCATGGGACACTGCGCAGGTGTCGCTGAATTTTGATTTCTCTGGACTTCATCTTGCCCAATGGGATTCGGTCGCTCTGCATCGACTTTTCAAAATCCGTCCGACTGATGCAGGAGTGCATGGAAGCAGCGGAGTCCTCCCACGCCTTGGAATAGCTGCTGCTATCGAGTGTGGCCAGCCAGGCCTGCGCCGATTTGACCGCCACCACTGGGACGGTGTCGCGGGTCTTTGAAGAAATGCGGTTTCGATTCATCTCTCCATTCTCTCAATCGATAATCTGTCACGGT
>Ga0335073_10014092_pt1 | contig 11210 bp, 11 predicted proteins | sample Lox_Sample_22_FD_207093 | JGI IMG/M metagenome (GOLD analysis project Ga0335073, IMG submission 207093) | Soil microbial communities from Loxahatchee National Wildlife Refuge, Florida, United States - Lox_Sample_2.2 | ecosystem: Environmental > Terrestrial > Soil > Wetlands | place: USA... | reverse complement strand
TCGATAGCAGCGAGATCATCAGCACCGTCCACGGACGGCCATCGCCGACGATCTCCGCTAACGCTGGCCTGCAGATCAGACGGTAGATAGACAAGCGTCGGGTCGGCCGGCGCCCATCGTCCGACCCGGCCAACACCTTCGGTTGGCGATGAGCAGGTCGCTGACGACGACCGGGCCGACACCCGCTTTTCGTGCTCGCGCGTGTATCCGGCGCTGACGGTCCGGGTGGCTGCCTTTGTCGCGATTGCAGCAGTCAGGCCACGACGCGCGAGGTGGCTGCTCCGTCACGGGAGGAGCGGTGCGTTGTTGCCGGGTCTACTCGCGCGGCAAGCTGGCCGCCGCGGAACGAGGCGACCGCGCCCCGGCCGAGGCGGCAGCGGTCGTGGATCCGCTTACTCGGCTGCGACGAACTGAGACTGATGCGGCAGGAACAGTTTCCGGGGGCGATGCGGCCGCCGACGACTCCGATCCGAGGTGGGCAAGGCGATCGGCCACAACGGCCCATCCGAGCATGCCAACAATGATGAGAACAATGCCTACGGACAGGACTACATTCAGGATCAACGAGCCGGTCATCTCTTCCTCCGTTGTGCGGCGTGATAGTGGAAAGAGCATCCCGCCACGGCGCTGATAAAAGAACCATCCCAAGGGTCAGACGTTCACACCTTCCGAGGACTGTCCCGGTAGAGAACTGGACCTGCCTGGTTTGCATGACACCTGAGGGATGTCGCTGTAGTTGTCTGTCTCGTTCGAGCCATGCTCTCAACCGCCCCAGCGGTGAGAGTCCCAGCTGGTGCGTAGTCGGCTGGCGAGAGCATGTTCCAGAGTGCGATGCCGGCGCGGGCGGTAGTAGAACGCCTCGATGGACTCGAACGTGGCGGACTGCAGGTCGGGCCAGGTGCGGTGATTGACGAGCGCTTCGCCTACGCACTCAGCTGTCTCGCCGCGCGACCGAACGGCTGCATCGCCCAGATGACGCGCAAGCCGACCGGCGCGAGGCTGAAGTCGGACGCCACGCCGCTGCTTCCTGTGAGGCGTTGCGCTGCTGGTTCGACATGACAGCAGTCACGACACGCGCGCTGCTGCAAAACGCCTTGAGCAGTCAGGCCGGAGTCCTATAACCATGGTTGGGGGGACCTGCTCTTCTTCTCGCACGGGAATCGTGGCGTAATCGTCCGCGGACATGCTTAGCGCGCCGACGGGGAACTCGTGGGGATGCTCGTTCTCCGAGACGAGTGGATCGACCAGCTGTATGTCGATCCAGATTTCACCGGCCGAGGAGTAGGTACGCAGCTGCTCGACTTCGCGAAACGAGCCCGACCGCGGGGGCTGCGTCTGTCGACGTTTGTCTCGAACGCGGGCGCTCAGCGGTTCTATGAGCGAAACGGCTTCAAGGAAGTCGAACGCACGGACGGAAGTCACAACGAAGAACGGGCACCGGACATCCAATACACATTCCTCCCGACCTCCGGTCTGCATTCGTAGGAGACGAGCCTTTCGCATCGGGCTATTTGCGACGGCGCGGCCGCATCAATGCCGAGCTTCTGCTCTCTCCCGACGATGCGAAAGAGGTACGTCCCAGCAGCCAGAGGCCGCGAGTCGAGACCCCTTTGCTCCCCCGCGGTCCTTTCAGCCACTCTTCCGGGGTTCTGCTAAGTGCGGAGGTCGGACGGGAGCCGGTTCGCCTAGCTCGTCGGCGCTGTCAGTTGTGCACGTAGCAACTTGCGAGAGCGCTCGACCGCTCACGACACCCGCGTTTCGACCTCCTCGTGGTGAGCCGCGCGGATGATGCTCCGTGCAGCCACGGCTGCCCACACGGCTTCAAGCAGCAGAAAGCCCCACTGTCCGTTCATGGCGGCGAGCACGGCGAGCGCTGCCGATCCGATTGCGTTCGGCCAGAGGTAGGCAGACGCGTCGGCGTTGAGCCTGCCGAACTGCTGGGCAGCGAACGGGATGAGGACCAGCAGCGCCCCGACGACTTGCGCGATGACGAGCATGATCGAACCTCCATCAACGAGCGCCGTCGTGCGGACCGGGTACGGCGCTACCTCGTCCGGGGCGACTCGCGAGTCGGGCCGCCATCTGTAAGCGTAGCTTCGCGGCTGCTCGCCCAGCGCGCGCCCGCGTGTCGGCGACCCACGAGTCGTCCGGAGGCCCCCGCTTTCCGTCGGCCGAGAGCCTCGCGTGCGTCATGTCGACTCCCCGAAAGGTCCGGTCAGCAGGGCGCTCCCGTGGCCTCCTGAATTTGCCGGGCGAACCCAGCGGTTCACGCGCGCGTCGACGCCGATGCTGCTAGCCCGATGCAGCAGCGAGCGGACACGGCGTTTCCTCGCCGGGATGGGTACTCAGAGCGAGCAGCCGGGGACCGGAGGTCCGGGCGGCCGTCATCCAGATGGCGGTCTCGATGTTCGAGACGGCCGGGGTACGTCGACAGGTAGAACCTGCCGATACCCTCAAGCGGACCATGACGTACGCCATCTTCACCAGCACCGGCAACCTGGTCGACGCATTTGACGACCGGGACGCCGCCGTTGCGGCGCTGACCGACATCGTGCGCGCGGAGCCTGAGTCTGGTGATGAAGTCTTCCTCGTCGTGCAGGACGACGAGGGCCACGTGGGCGAGACCGTGTATGGGTCCTCGGTGCACGTCACGGCTTAGGCGCCAATCCTCGACGGCTATCCGGCGACATGGAAGCTTCGTGGAAGCCTCCGAGGTCGCTGCCGGATCATCACGTCGTTGCGGCTGATGACAAAAGCCCGTGTTTGCTGGGCAAGTCATGCCTCGATCATGACTCGACAGGCCTCGCCGACGACTCCTTACAAGCAGGAGGTCACTGGTTCGAGCCCAGTACCGCCCATCGTCGGCGAAGTGCCCGCAAGTACCGGGACCTCGCACGACAAACCCCTTCTCGACCGCCGGGGCGAAGGGGGTGGCGTGGTCGTTGCGCGCAGCGACCACTTACGACGTTGCCGCAGCCGCTGCCCTGCGGTTTACGACGGTTCGGAGGGAGTCGTCGATGATCGTCGCAGCGAGGTCGATTTCGTCCTCGCTGACCGTGAGCGGGGGCGCCATCCGAATACAACTGGCTTGACCGCCCGTGCCGCCGCGCACGAGGTTGATGGACAGGCCGCGTCGCTGGCACTCGTCGGTGAGCGCCAGACCAAGTGCGTCGGCTGGCTCGCGTGTGTCGCGGCTCACCACGAGCTCGAGCCCACACAGCAACCCGAGGCCACGCACGTCGCCGATCTGCTCGTGACGATCCTGAAGGTCGCCAAGGCGCTCGAGCAGGTACTGCCCCCGAGCCCGGGCACGATCGGCCAGGTGCTCCTCTTCGACCAGGTCGATCACCGCCAGCGCCGCAGCGGCCGGCATCGGATCTGAAACGTGCGAGGTGACATGCGTAAACCCACGCGCAAAACATTCCCGCTCGATTTCGGCGCTGGTTATAAGTGCGCTGATCGGCACGCCGCCGCCGAGCGTCTTGGACAGCACCAAGAGATCAGGTACGACCCCGTACACCTGAAAGCCGTACATCGCCCCGAGCCGCCCCAGCCCGGTCTGGCACTCATCCAGCATCACCAGCATGCCCCGCTCGTGTGCCAGCTCCGTCAGCCGCGCGAAATACCCGGGCGGCGGCACGATCACCCCTCCCGCTGACAGCACCGGTTCAGCTACCACAGCCGCCGGCGAGCCAACCGACACCTGATCGAACATCTCAAAACCCGCTTCGAGGCAACTGCAGTCGCAGACGTCGTCGCAGTGGCGGATCGGACAGCGATACGCGTATGGCGCGGGCAGCGCAAAGGCGCCAGGAACACTCGGTCCGTAGCCATGCCGGCTCGCCGCATAGGTGACCGCCGACGCACCGCCGGTGACGCCATGCCAGCTGCGCGTCAGCGAGAGCACCTCGAAGCGCCCGGTGGCGAGCTTCGCCATCCGCAGGCCGGCCTCGGTCCCCTCACCCCCGGTGGACAGCAGCATCACGCGGCGCAGAGGCTCGGGGAGCGTCGCGACAAGCCGCTCGGCTAGCGCGAGCACCGGCTCCGAGAGCATCCACGAGTTCAGATGCAATACGTCGCGGCAGGCGCGCTCGATCGCCGCGACCACGCGAGGGTGGTTATGTCCGACCGTCGCGCAGATCTGACCTGCGGTGAAATCCAGCACGCGCCGGCCATCCACGGTCTCGACGAACGATCCCGACGCCCGGCACACCACCCCGTCAACGAACTCCCCTCCGTACCGAACCAGCAGCCGAGCACGATCGTCCACGGGCGGCAGGCTACACCCTCGCCGCGACCACACCACAAGCCGATCCCGCGGTGCGCCCTCGAGAAAATGAGGGCTGGCCCCCATTGGCTTAACTCGTCTCGCCTGGAAGGCTTGCGGCCTCAGCTAGCGGTCCATCTTCGGGGACTTGCGACACGCCAGACAGCTGTAACGCGCGACGCCGAACCCGCGTTGCGCTCAACAGAAAGGGACCACATGACCACCACGCTGGACAACCGTCTTCTCGATCAGCTCGGGGGCCGCGTCAGCGGCTCGGTGCTCGCGCCCGATCATGCGGGCTATGACGCGGCACGCGCCGTGCACAACGGCCTCGTCGACCGCAAGCCGGCGCTGATCGTCCGCGCCCGGAGCGCCCAGGACGTCGTCGCAGCGCTCGCGTTCGCCCGCAGCGGCGGGTTTGAGGTGTCGGTCAGGGGCGGCGGACACAACGTCGCCGGCCGCGCGGTGACCGACGGCGGGGTAATGATCGACCTCGCTGAGATGAAGAGCATCACGATCGATCCCGAGCGCGCCATCGCGAGCGCGCAGGGCGGCGTGACCTGGAACGAGCTCAACGAAGCCGCTGCCAGCCACGGCCTCGCGGTCACCGGAGGCGCCATCTCCACGACCGGGATCGCGGGCCTCACCCTCGGCGGAGGCCTGGGCTGGCTGATGGGCAAGTACGGGCTCGCCTGCGACAACCTGGAGGCCGTCGAGCTGGTCACGGCTGCCGGCGAGGTACTCCAGGTCGATGCCGAGTCGCACCCGGACCTGTTGTGGGCGCTGCGTGGCGGCGGCGGCAACTTCGGCGTGGCCACCTCATTTACCTACCGTCTGCACCCGTTGAGCACCGTCACCGGTGGTCTGATCGCGCACCCGTTCGAAGCCGCCCCAGCTCTGCTGCGCTTCTACCGCGACACGGTGGCGGATGCATCCGACGACCTGACTGTCTTCGCCGCGCTGGTTCATGCCCCGGACGGCTCGGGCGTCAAACTCGCGGCTCTCGTCGTCTGTCACGCCGGTCAGCCGGACGCCGCCGCGCGAGAGCTCGCGCCGTACCTGTCGTTTGGATCGCCGCTGATGACACAGGTCGGTCCCATGCCCTACCCCCAGATGAACACGCTGCTTGACGCCGGCTATCCCAAGGGCGGCCTCAACTATTGGCTCTCGAGCTTCACCCAAGGACTGTCGGACGAACTCATCGATGCCGCTGTCAACGGGTTTGCCCGCGTGCCGTCGACCATGACCGCCATCCTGTTCGAGCACTTCCACGGCGCTGTCACCCGCGTCGCCCCCACCGACACCGCCGTCCCGCACCGCGAGCCCGGCTGGAACCTAGTGATCCCGTCGGTCTGGACAGACCCCGCGGCCACGGACACCAACATCCGCTGGACGCGCGAGACGCACACCGCGCTTGCGCCCCACCTCGCCGCGCGTCGCTGGCTCAACTACCTCGGTGACGACCAAGGAGACGACGCTGTTCGAGCCGCGTACGGCCCGAACTACGACCGGCTAAGGGAGATCAAGCGCCGCTACGACCCCGCCAACGTCTTTCACCTCAACCACAACATCGCACCCTAGGCCGATCCACGATCGAGTTCGGGCCATCCTCGGATAGCCCGGACCGCACGCCGCCGAATCGCCTGCTAATGGCGAGGAAGCTGCGTCAGCCCATATCCCTGTCGCGTGGGAGGGATCTTGACGCCGCCGCGCAGGCAGATCAGGATGGGTGGCATGTCGTCACGGGGCAGCCGCCTCGAGCGAGGCGCAGAACTCGGCGGCTATCGCATCGAGCAGCAAATCGGGTCGGGCGGGATGGGCATCGTCTATCGCGTGACGAATGTCGCGTTGGGACGCGTTTATGCGCTCAAGGTCCTGGCCCCGGAGCTGGCCGAGGACGAACAGTTCCGCCGGCGCTTCCAGCGGGAGATGCGGATCGCCGCGTCAATCGATCACCCGAACGTGGTGGGGATCCGCTATGCAGGCGAACAGGACGGGTTTCTGTTCCTCGCCATGGACTACGTGCACGGCGAGGATCTCCGCCAACTGCTCCTCCGTGACGGGGCGCTGGAGCCATCACGCGCGGTGGGCATCTTGACCCAGGTGGGGTTCGCGCTCGATGCCGCGCACGCCAAGGGTCTCGTTCATCGGGATATCAAGCCCGGGAACATCTTGCTCACGATCAGGGACGGCGAGGAGCGGGCGTATCTGACTGATTTCGGGCTCGCCAAACGCAGCAGCACGATGGCCGAGCTCACGGTAGCCGGGAGCATCGTGGGCACCGCCGACTACATGGCTCCCGAGCAGGTGAGCGGCGAGCCCTCGGACGCGCGAACCGACGTCTACGCGCTCGGGTGCGTGTTCTTCCAGATGCTTACCGGCACGGTCCCATACGAGCGCGAGACCACGCTCGCCACCATGTTCGCGCACGTGAACGATCCGCCTCCCGTGATCGAACCTCCGCTCCTCGAGGAATACCCGGAGTTCACGCCGGTGGTCCAGAAGGCGATGGCCAAGAAGTCCGGTGAGCGATATCTGTCGGCGGGTGATCTCGCGCGTGACGCCGCCGCGGCGCTGAGCGGGGCGCGCTACAAGGGCGCGCCGTCGATGGTGGCGACCGGCGATGCCCGACCGTCTCCCCCGACGCCCGCCGACGCGTCGGTGGAGGCCGCGCCTCTCGCCGCGGCGCCCGCGGCGCCTCCACGCGACGGAGGCCCCGGTCAACCTGCCGCTCCCGGGGAACCTGCCGCTCCCGGTGAGAGCGGAGGCCCCAGTCGGCTGCGCCGGTACTGGTGGGCGATCGCGGGACTCGCGGTCGTCGTGATCGCGGCGGTGGTCGCCGTTGTCCTGTTGACATCCGGTAGCTCAACCACCGGCGCCGGACAACTGTTCCAAGCAGTGCTCCGCCCAGTCCCCGACAACCACGTGACCGGCAGCGGGACCGCGGCGATCACCCTCCACGGCGATCGCGCGACGGTCACGGTGGACACGACCGGTCTGCTGAACGGCGCGCCGCACCCCTTGCACATTCACGCGTTCGGGGAAGGCATCTGCCCACCGGCCTCGGCGGCCAGGCTATACAACGGTCACCTTGCCATCAGCACCACGGATGGCCTGAAGTACTACGGACCGATGGCCGCCGCATTGACCCTGAGTGGCGACACGACAATGAACAGCATGTTGGCTTTCTCCAGGTACCCGACAACCGGGAACATTCACTACCAGCGGACCATCACCATCACGACCGCCGCCGCCAACGCGATCCGCAACGGCACCGCCGTAGTCGTGGTGCACGGCATCGACTACGACCACAGCGGCCACTATGACGACGCGCTGAACCGCAGCGAACTCGACAGCGCCGTGTCGCAAGATGCCACGGCCCCGGCGCTGTGCGGGACTCTCCTCAATCCCGCGAGCGTCGGCGAAAACGGGTAATCGACGAAGAATGCGCCGGTCCGAGATGAGCGCGGGCGTTGCCTGATCGCGACAAGAGTCGAGAGCGGGTTCAGCGAACTCTGAACCAGGCGCGGCGACTCGCGGAGCAGGGCGCCAGAGACATCGCGGACGCCGTGACCCGCGGCGTCCAGGATGCCTCCCAGCGGGCGCGCCGCTCCGGTAATAAAGGGAACGACACCGGCGCAGGCGAGCCGGGAAGCCCAAATGTCGACGAGGTCGCCGCTGATCCGGCGGCGTACTTCAGCGCCGCGCAGGAGAGAGCGGAACAGCGACTCGGTCACGCGAACATCCTCATCAGCGGACAGACCGGCGTCGGGAAGAGCACGCTCATCAACGCGGTGTTCAGGGTTCCGCTCGCGGAGGAGGGCACCGGGAAGCCGGTGACCAAGAACGTCCAGAGGTACGACGTCGCCGGTGTGCCCGTGACGATCTATGACACGCCGGGGATCGAGCTCGGGCACGCCAAGAAGGACGTGATCCGCGATTACAGGAGGACGATCGCGGACTCCCGAAAGGGTGGTCCGGACGTGGTCATCCACGTCGCCTGGTACTGCATCGACGCGGGGCAGACTCGAGTTCAGGACTACGACGTCGAGATCGTTGGCGCGCTAGCCGCCGAGGTGCCGGTGATTCTGGTCCTCACGCAGTGCATCGATGATGACCGGGCAGAGGCCCTCGAGCAGACGATCGCGGCCGAGAAGCTGCCCATCGAAGGCAACCCCGTCCGGACGCTCGCCCGCGAGCGCAGGGTCGCCGGACAAACCATCCCGCCGCGTGGCCTGGAGGAGCTTGTGGAGCGGACCAACGACATCCTCCCCGAGGCGGTGAGGCGGGCGTTTGCAAACGCCCAAGGGGTAGTAATCCGTCTCAAAGCGAGCCAGGCGCGAGCCGTCGTCGGCGCATCAAGCGTGGCGGCGGCCGGCATCGGTGCCGTACCGATCCCGGTGCCCGATGCCGCGGTGCTGATGCCGGTCCAGCTCGGGATGCTCGCGAGCATCAACGCCATCTTCGGCATGGACATGGGCAGCGACCGCGCCGTCAGCCTGATCCGCGGTCTGGTCGGCCAGGGTGGCGTCACCGTCGTCGGCCGGCAGATCGCTGCCAACCTCCTGAAGGTCATTCCCGGCGCATCGGTAATCAACGCGTCGGTCGCCGCAGCTCTGACCGCCGCGCTCGGTGAGGCCTACATCCAACTGTGCAGCGAGATGCTCCGACGGCAAGCGGCGGGCAAGCCAATGCCCGAGGCAGACATGCTGCCGTTCCTTCTCGACGCTTACCAGAAGGCGTTCAAGAAGCCACGCGCCAGACGGAACGAGACAGCTCCACCGCGCGCCGCGGGATCCGCGTCGAGCTCGAGCGTATCGAGAAGCGCCTGAGCGGCGAGATCGGGATTCCCTGGTTGGGATCCGTTGTTCTCCTCTTGCTGGGACGAGCGGCGCTTTGCGATCGTCTCGATCCCCTCATATGCGGCGATAGGCTCGGCGCGGTCCATGGAGGAGCCCGGCCCAATCGGTGCGGAAGCCGCTGGGCTCGACCATCAATACCTTGACGCCGAACGGCGCGACCTCTTGGCGCAGTGTCTCGGGGCAGACCCTCGAGAGCCCACTTGCTCGCGTGATAGATGCCGGTGAGCGGAAACGCGGCCAGCCCGCCGATCGAAGACACCTGCACGATCCATCCCGACCCCTGCTCGCGCAGGATCGGCAGCGCGGCCCGTGTCACCCACAGCGCGCCGAACAGGTTGACCTCGATCTGCCCGCGGCGAGCGCAGCCCGTGCGAACGAACGACCAAAGCCGCGCGACGCGCCCGTGATGAACCAGAATTCGATTGGGATAGCGTCCGCCTACCCAGAACGACCTGCCTGTCCCACAGGGCCCATGGCGCGGCACGGACGTCCGGGCCTCCCCGTCCGCTCGGTGCACCGGGGGTTCCGCACGCCGAATGCGGGTAGCCACGAAGTGAGAACGACGAGGGGAGACAACCGGGCATGAAGAAAGTCCTTGAGCTTCTGTTGTGCATCCTGCATCCGGTCGCGGTGGTGCTGATCTGGATCAGTTTGATTTTCCGGAGCGACCTCGGGCTGATTGCGAGGCTGACCTGGGGCATTGCGGCGATCGTTCCCTTCGTGCCGTTCGTGTACGTGCTAACGGGCAACGACTTCCTGTAGCCGAGGGCCTCGCTGAGTCGTGGCCTCGGCACCTGAGCACGATCACAGGTTCGGTTCAGGAGATGCATTCTCCATCGGGGTGGAGGAGGAGCTGTTCCTCGTCGACCCGGTTACCGGACGACAGACCAACAGCTCCGCAGCCGCGCTCGAGCGACTCGGCGACACGGCCGGCACGGTCGAGCGGGAATTACATGCCTGTCAGATCGAACTGATCAGCAGTGTCCACACCAGTGCCGGCGCGGCGGTCCGAGAGCTCGCGGGGCTTCGCCGTGCGGTGGTCGAGACGGGAGCGGGGCTGCTGGGGTCCGGGACGCATCCCGCCGCCAATGAGGGCGATGCCGTGATTACCGACAAGCAGCGGTACGAACGAATTCATTTTCTCCTCGGCGATGCCGTGGTCACTCCTGTGGGGGGTCTGCACGTCCATGTCGGTATGCCGGATAGTGAGACCGCGATCAAGGTTTTCAACGGTTTGCGATGCGAGCTTCCGCTGTTGCAGGCCTTGGCGGCGAACTCGCCGTTCCGTCACGGTCGCGACACTGGCCTGGCCTCCGCCCGCGAGCTGAGCCTCCGGGGATGGCCAAGATCCGGGACGCCCAGAGCATTGCGGGACTTCGCAGACTTTTGTGAGATGAGCCAGCTGCTCACTCGTGCCGCGGACGTGCCGGACTACACGTGGTTCTGGTGGAAGCTACGGCCCCATCCGCGATTGGGAACGGTCGAGATCCGGGCGCTGGATGCGCAGGCATCGCTCACAGACGCCAGCGCGTTGATCGCGCTGGTGCACTGCCTTGCCCGTGATGCAGCGGAACGCGAACCCGTCGACAACCCCCCGCCAGAATTGGTGGAAGAGGGCATGTTCCGAGCCGCTCGATTCGGCGTGCATGGCGAACTGCCTGATGCTCGGGGCAGACGGCGGCCAGTCCCAGAACTCCTGGGGGACGCGTTGGGACGGGCAAATGCCTGGGCTGGTGAGCTGGGATGTGTCGAGGAGCTCGCAAGCCTGCCCGAGCTTCTGCAGCGCGGTGGTGGGGCCAGCATGCAGCGCGAGGCATACGAGATCGCCGGGATCGATGCCGTCCTCCGCGACTTGTTGCAACGTACCGGCGGCATATAGTTCCTACGCGAGCCCGAGGGACGCTGCAACGGACCACGTTCCGCCACGCTTGGGCCTTTATCTCGCTCCAAGGGCGTCTCCCAGAGAAAGGAGACGCACATGCGTCATAACCGCCACCACTTCGTCGACGATCCCGCGATCGTTCGCCGCCTCATCGGCGAAAACCCCTGGGGCATCCTCGTCAGCGCCCATCGCGACCAGC
>Ga0335073_10014091_pt1 | contig 11211 bp, 13 predicted proteins | sample Lox_Sample_22_FD_207093 | JGI IMG/M metagenome (GOLD analysis project Ga0335073, IMG submission 207093) | Soil microbial communities from Loxahatchee National Wildlife Refuge, Florida, United States - Lox_Sample_2.2 | ecosystem: Environmental > Terrestrial > Soil > Wetlands | place: USA... | reverse complement strand
TGATCTGATCCTGCACCGCCCGCACTGCCGGGCCGTGGCTGCCCCGCTTGACCGTCACGACCAGTCGCCGCCACGTCCTGGCATTAACGACGCCGGTGGCCGCGAGCTTGCGGGAGCGCTGGAAAGCCACGACGGCTGCCTTGGTCGCGGCGCCGAAATGCCCGTCGACCTGCAGCCGCGCGCCGTGCGCTCTCAGCAAGTACTGCAGCGACCGGACGGTTACGCGTGGCCACAGGCTGTTGCGGCCCTGCTTGAGCACCGGCCACGGTTGCAGCTGCCCAGCCGCGGCTGATACTGCAGTGACTGATGCGGTGACAGTCGATCCGGTGACAGTCGATCCGGCGACAGCAGATCCCGTGCCAGTCGATGCTGCGGCCGATGTAGCGACAGCCGATGCAGCGACGGCTGCGGCGGCCGCACCAGCCGCCAGGGCCGCCAGCAAGCGTTGACGAGCGAGCATTCGATCACCTCGAGGAACCTAGCGGCCCGCTTGTCAGGCCTTGCGGTACTGCTAGGGCCACCTGGTGAAGGCGCGATGCAGGTGTGATGGAGGCGCGATGGAGATCAACTGGCGCCAGACCCGCAAGCCCGCCGGGATCACTCCTTAGTCCCGGTCCGGTCGGCACGGTCGGGCGCCTTGTCTGCCGGCACACGGCCTGGCAGCGGGAACGGCGGGGTCGAGTAGCCGGTGATGCGGTACCGGTCCCAGGTGTCGGGCTCGGCAACCTCGCATGGACCGCTCCCCTGGGGCGTCAAGATGACTGCGTCGGCTTTCAGCCCGCCCAGCGCCGCAGCCAGCGGCTCGTTCGGGGCGACCCGTCCGTACCAGTGATACCGGCCGTCGATCGGCTCGAAGTGACCGCGCAGCTCGACCTGGATGTCGAACACCGCCTGGCCGACGGTTAGCCGCGCGGGTCCGCTATAGCCATCGTCGTTGCCGATCATGCCGGGTCCGCGCGGTGCAAACTCAGACTCGGCCGGATTGCCGGCAGCCGTTCGCCGGGATCGAGCTCGATGCCAGCCTCGCGCACTATCCCGGTGGCAGCCGCCCAGATCAGCTGCGTGACGTAGCCGACGACATGTGCGCGGCTCATCGAACGCCGGTGCAGCCACCATTCACCGGTCGACTGCACGAGTCCGGTTATCCCGTATGCCCAAGGCTCAGCGCCTCCCGAGTCGAGGCCGCACAGTCTCAGGTAGTCGCCGAAAACTGCGGTCAGCGCGTTCGCGATCGATTCCTTATCGGGATGCACCGCGAGCGCGCTGTTGCCTGGCTCAGTCAGGCCACGGCGCGCGATCAGCCAGTACAGGTTCGGATGCTCGTCGATCACAGCGAAGTACCCGCCGACCGCGCCGGAGATCCGCCCGAGTACCGGGCCGTCCGAGTTGATGGCCGGCAGCAACCTGGCGCGCAGCAACTCGGAACCGCGCTCGGCCAGGGCCTCCACCAGGGCGGCCTTATCGCTGAAGTACCGGTAGAGCACCGGCTTGGACACGCCGGCCGCCGCCGCGACGGTAGCCATCGGCAGCTCAGGTCCGTCAGCGTCAAGCACTCGCAGGGCCGCGTCGACGAACTGCCGACGGCGCTCGTCGCGGTGTGACGTCCACCGCTCCTTGCGCGCGTCACCGGCCTGCCCGCGCTTGACAGATTCGCTCATGAGGGTGACGCTACCAGAAGTAACTGTTACCAGCAGTCATAGTTAATGACCAGGGCCTAGGGGAGGCCGACCGTGACGACTGACACCGAACGCGTCGCTGAGCGCCTGCTCCGCTCGACGGCCGCGAGGGCCTACGACCCGGACGTTGACATCGACTGGTCGGCACCGTTGGCTCCGGGGAAGGGATACCTGCTGCCGCACCGTTGCTCCCTGTACGGAACGAGCCTGTATGACGAGCTCAGCGCCGAGCAGCGGATTGAGCTTGGCAAGCATGAAGCGGTAAGCGTGGCATCGACGGGCATCTTCCTCGAGGCCGTGCTGATGCGGATGCTCACCCGAGTGACATACAGCGGCGACCCGATGAGCGGCCACGTCCAGTACGCGCTCGCGGAGCTTGGCGAAGAGACGCGACACACGATCATGTTCGCCAGGATGATCGACCGGCTCGGAACCCCCTGCTACCTGCCCCCGCTGGCGATCCGGCGGCTTGCGCGAGTCCTGTCGGCGGTCGCGCACGGACCGTCGCTCTGGGGCGCGATCCTGATCGGCGAAGAGGTCATCGACCGGCTCCAGCGCGAGATCGTCGACGACGAGTCCATCCAGCCGCTGATCAGGATGATCTGCCGCATCCACATCACCGAAGAGGCACGGCACGTCGGCTTCGCCCGGACCGAACTGACCGCAAGCATGGCGCGGATGCCCCGGTTCGAGTTGCCTTTCCACCGGCTCACCCTGGCCCGGACCGCGTTTATCCTGTCCAGAATCATGATCAACTCTGAGGTCTACCGGGCGGTCGGGCTCGATCCCCGCCGTGCCAGGCGGGTTGCGCTGGCCAACCCGTACCACCGCGAAACGCTCAGGTACGGCGGTGAGAAACTCGTTAGTTTCCTCGATGACGCGCGCTTGATCGGGCATCCTGGCAACTACCTGTGGCGCCGGTCATTCCTCCTCGGCTGACCGGCGCGCGCCAGGCACCACTTTGAGTGCGTCTCAGGTGCAGTATGGTGCCCTGATGCCTGACGTTGGCATGCTGCAGAAGTCCCTGGCCGGTGCCTGCGTCGAGGCAGCGGTATTCGCGCTGCGTCCCGATTACCGGGTTCTGCTGATCGCCGTCGACGGAATCGTGCCGGGTGCTAGCGACCAGTCAAGCGAAGCCCTGCTCCTGAAGGCGGAGGCAGCGGCCCGCACCATGCTCAGTAACGTCCCGGCCGAGGAGCTGCCGCATGTGGCGGCATGGCGGGATGCTTACCGGGCGTTCGGAGCCAAGCCGCAGCGAACTCGTAACAGCCTTGAGGCGCTGTTGCGCCGTGCGGTGTCCGGGCTGCCCAGGGTGAACCGGCTTACCGACATTTACAACGCGCTGTCGGTGCTGCACCAGATCCCGCTCGGCGGCGAGGATCTGAACCGCTACCTCGGTTCCCCCCGGCTAATCCGAGCGACAGGGGACGAGCCTTTCGACACGGTCGCCGACGGCATCGCGGTGGTAGAGCACCCCGAAGCCGGCGAGGTGGCATGGTGCGACGAGGCCGGGGTGACCTGTCGGCGCTGGAACTGGCGCCAGGGACGGCGCACCCAGCTGCGCGAGGACACTGCCGCAGCTCTGTTCATCTTCGACGCGCTCGGCCCGATATCCGACGAGGCTCTGGGCGCCGCCGCTGACGAGCTGGTCGCTCACCTAGCCCGGCTAGGCCCCGACGTGCGAGTCGACCGGCGCCTGATAGCTGCGCCGCAGCCTGTTCACTAATCGGCGCACTTGGCGGAGGATGCGAGATTCGAACTCGCGAGGGGTTGCCCCCAACACGCTTTCCAAGCGTGCGCCCTAGGCCACTAGGCGAATCCTCCGCCGGACAGCTTATCGACTGCCGGCCAGTGCGCACGCCAGCTACCTCCGGTCAGGCCGCCTTGTCCGAGGGCGGGCAGCACGCGCTGTGCTCCTTTAAACTCAGCCTGTGGTTTTCAAGCAGGTCGGGAACGGACGTCCTTACCCCGACCATGCTCGGACCGGACGTGACTGGGCCGAGATACCCCCCCGGCCAGTCCGGCTGGACCAGCTCATCACCACCAAGAACGTGCTCGACCTGCACACCGTGCTGGCGACCGACTCCACCTTCTATGGCGACCTGTTCCCGCATGTCATCAGCTGGCGAGGGGAGCTATACCTGGAAGACGGCCTGCACCGCGCACTCCGGGCCGCGCTGCAGCAAAGGTCCGTGCTGCACGTCCGGGTCCTGGAGCTGGACTGAAGTAGCTGGCCCCGGTCAAAGGCCCCTGGGGCTGCGAGTTGCTTCGCTGCGGGGTGGCCAGGCACCGTCCACCGAGGGTTCCCACCGTCCGCCATATGCTCAGCAGGTCACCCCTGGGACAGCCGCGGACAGCCGGACGTAGGTGAATGAAACCGAGACTACGCAGGTCGGCAGCCTGTCAGCTTTCCTGGTCGCGCAGCGACGGCACAAGCAGGTCGACAGACAGTTCCGGTGCCACCCGGCCCGAGATCCTGAGCTCAGGCACAGGCCGGACATAGTGATTGCCCGCACTGGCAGCCCACCCGCGCGCAACCAGCCGGTCGTGCAAGACGCCGGAGCTGGCCAGCTCGGTAGTGATAGCCGCATCCGCGTCGCGCGTGCGGCGCGCTGCGATACCGGCCACCGGGAAGGCGGCCAGCAACAGCGAGACCATCTGCCCCCCGACTATGCGGACGTTCTCGTCGCCGGTGATCTCGACGATCTCTGCCAGGGCGCGCAGCGCCAGGTCGTCGGCACGTGAGGTTGCATCCAGTTCGGCACGGCGTTTCAGGACCACAAGATCTCCCGCATCGTGCGGTCCTTCAGTTCCGCGACTGCCGACTCGACATCCCCGCCCGTGCTCTGACTCAGATCCCATGCCGCGATCAAGGGGTCTGAGTAACAGCGCTCCTCGTCACCGTTACTGAGCACCGCGGCCCGGGACATGACCCCAATGGTCGGGTCGCGAGGAACATGCAACTCGACCGTCGCATCCGGCGCCCGTACGGCCGCAAATCCATACCGCTCCACCGGCGGCTCCACGGAGACGTAGCCGATAACCCGGGCCGGGCGCCGCCACGGGGCATAGAAATCCGCCGCGAAATCACCGGACACGATCAACTGCCCCTGAGGCCGCGCCTGCACTGCCCGCTCGACTCGAACCAGTTGCTCGGCAGGCTCCCCCGTCGCGGCGAAGTAGCTCACCAGCCCCTGAGGTCCTGGATACTCGGCCATGAAAACGTCCCAGCAGGCAGCGCGGTCCGGGGCCCGCCAACCGCCTGGAGTTCGTTCGATGAGTCCGCCAAGCGCGGGAATCTGCTTGCCGACCGCAACATGAGACACCCCGATCCGGTTCGCTATAGCAGATTGCGTCAGCGGATCCTGCGGCCGCAGCGCACAGAGCCGCAAGATTGCCAAGCGCGTCCAGCTCACTCTTGCCGGCCGCGCAGTCGTGTCTGGATGATCACCACCTGTCCGATAGATCGTGCCGAGGAAAGACACAACGCCACGGTCAACCGCGGCGTAGGCCACGCGAGGGTCACGCTCTGCCGCCTCGCGCAGAGCCGATCCGGCAGTGCCGACAACAAAGTAGACGCCGTCATAACGCGACTTCGCGGCCGATGCCAAAGCCCGATCTAGCTCCGCAGGACTTGGCGAGTGCCGCGCCAGCAGCACCTGACGGGGCGACCACCTCTTCCCATCGAGGCTAATCTCCACGTCGGCGCTGCCGGTGATCTTCCGATACAAGCCAACGTCCAGCAGAAGCTCGACGCCCGCCGCACTGTCCACCGCCATGGTTGTAACCTACATGGAAATTATCTATCCCAGTTACAACATGCGGATGACCTGTCTCCGGCATGCCCGACTCAGACATCGGCGTCCCTGGACAGCACGCACGGCAGCAGCGTGACACCCGCGGCGCGACGACACCCGCGCCCAAAAGCGACGTCATGCCGAGCTCATCTGGAGCCCGGCGGCGCCGAGGCGCTTACCACCGTCCTGGCCTTCGCCCGGCAGAGCCTGACCGGGCACCCGAACGACCAAGCCGACGACACGGTCAGCACCGCGATCAGCCAGCTCGAAGGCAGCCTGCGAGCGACCGACAACCAGCCACGCGACAGCAAATGAGACTAGGAGGCCATCATGGCGATCATCCCGGCGACCCGTCCGGCATCGCCGCAGTTCAATGGCGGTGGAGGTGGGATTTGAACCCACGGATGGGTTGCCCCATCACACGCTTTCGAGGCGTGCGCCCTCGGCCACTAGGCGACTCCACCGCAGCCGAGCCTACCTGAGACAAACCCGGCGCGAGCCTCGGGTCGGCTAGCGGCGCTCGTCGAAAAATCCGCGCAGCATCGCCGCGCACTCATCGGAAAGCACGCCGGTCAGGACTTCCACCGGTGGTCCGAGACGCGGGTCGTGCAGCACGTCCCAGACTGAGCCGGCCGCGCCCGCCCGAGGGTCGTGGGTCCCGTAGACCAGCCGCGCCACCCGTCCTGCCAGCAGCGCGCCGGCGCACATGGTGCAAGGCTCGAGCGTAACGACGAGAGTGCAGCCATCCAGCCGCCAGTTCTGGCGGGAAACGCCCGCAGCTCGCAAAGCCAGGATTTCAGCGTGCGCGGTCGGGTCAGCTGATGCCTCGCGCTGATTCCGGCCGCGGCCGATGACCGAGCCGCCTGCGTCGACGACGACAGCACCTACCGGCACGTCCGCCCCGGCCGCCTGCGCCTCTGCAATGGCCTGTCGCATGGCGGGCTCGAAGCTAGCCAGGTAGCCGGTCATCGAATCCGCTGCCTGTCAGGCGCCGATAGCCGAGTCCAGCGCACGCTCGAGTGCCTGACCAAACCCGATTCGCCTGGCAAGGCTGGCCAGGACCTCATCAGGAAACAAGTCGAGGTCGCCGGACAGAGCACCCAGTTCCATCTCGTCAACGCCAAGGTCAGCGAAGATCGACATATCGCCGACCGGGAGCACCTGATCGAGGTCTTCATCTTCGGGAACGGGGATATCAAGGTAGTCGAGGACCTGACGGGCCAGCGGCCAGTCTACCGACGCGGTGACGTCAGACAGGAAGACGGAAACGTGATTGCCAAGTACGCGCAATGCCACGAAAAAATCATCACCAACGGCGGTCAGGCCAATTGCTCCGGCGATGCCCGGCTGCTGGCGCAATGCCAGGATCAGCCCCTCCAGGTTCTCGGTCAGTGCCGTCGGCAGGACCTCGGCCTCCCAGACGTCATCTTCCCGGTAGATGACGACTGCGAAGTCGCTGGGGCTTACATCGGTCATCGGCACTCCGCTAGCTGGAATCCAGAAGGGAAATGGTGTCAGACTCTCCGGCCGCGCGTGCACCGATCGCACTCCTGGCTGGCGCGGACCGTGGCGTGCTGGCGGCCGGCGGCCGGTACAGAAGCGCCCGGCAGGCCCAGCCGGCCCGACACCGCGCGCCGGCAGCTTGATTGCGACCGAATCCCGTATGGTTACCTGGGGTTAGTGGTCATTGGTCGGCAAATTGGGCTGAGCTATGCTGATGCCACTGCCTTATCGAACGGCTTGCTCACTCGCGGTAGCGACCTACTGCGGCATCTGCAGGGAGGTGATCACGTGTTGCGGAAGGTCATCACATGGGCAATCGTTATTTTCATCGTGTATTACCTGGCCACTGACCCCTCCGGTGCCGCACATGCCCTCCAGAGCGCTTTTAACGGCCTCAAGTCTGCGGGCAACTCAATGTCACGCTTCGTGAACAAGCTGTAGAGATGCGCCAGGCCTCTAACTCGGGCTCCGGATCGCCGGCCGCGATCAACAAGTACCTGCTGCCTCGGGAAGTGCAGGTCGCGACGGTGCGGCAGCATCCGGCAGTACTGATCCCGCCCAGTGCGCTGACTCTTGGCGGGCTGCTTCTCGCCGGGGTACTTGCCGCGACAGTGATGCACGGGATTCCGGCCGTGGTGATGTGGGTCGCGTGGCTTGTGCTACTGCTGCGGCTCGTCTGGAAAGTATTGAACTGGTCAGTGGACTATTTCGTGGTGACCACTGAGCGACTCCTGCTCACCCGGGGCTTTCTGACCAGGCGCGTCAACATGATGCCGTTGACCAAAGTCACCGATATGAGCTTCAAGAGGTCCTTCCCGGGTCGGCTGCTCGGGTACGGAGAGTTCATCGTCGAGTCAGCTGGCCAGGATCAGGCTCTGCGAAACGTCGAATTTATTCCGTACCCTGAGCAGCTTTACCTGCTCATTTGTGGGATGCTCTTTCCGTCGAGCGCAGAGGACATGGAGGACAGGGAGCCCCAGGACCCGTGGGGCGATCCGACCGGCGAGCCCCTGTCGCCGGGCCCTGATGATGATCCGCTGGGACGGCAGCCCCGGCCGCCAGCCCTCGCGGACGAACTCTGATCCGAAGCGCTCTGCCCCTTCCCCGGGGTTCGTGCGGCCGGATGACACTCCGCTGACGTCCGGCCGCACGAGCTTGTCCGGGTGCTGGTGCCGACCCACGGGCCAGCTAGCTATAGCGGTTCAGATGGTGACCAGGATGATGCCCAGCGCCGCAAGCAGCAGGCCCCCAAGCTGGACCGGGCGGAGCCGTTCGGCAAGTACGAGTCGCGCAAGCAGGACTGTTACGCCCGGGTACAACGCGGTAAGAACCACTGCCAGCCCGAAGAGGCCTGCCCTCGTCGCCAGTACGTAACAGACATTGGCGCTGGCGTCGAGAAGCCCCGATCCGAACGTAGCGAGCAGCAACCGGGCTCCGCCCGCGGCGATGACTGGGGGCGTCCGAGTCGCCGCAGCTGCGGCCACGATGATCACGAACCCGATCAGCCGCGCGGCGACGACAGGCCAGAGCGCGCCTGACTCGCCAGCGTTTTTCAGGAAGATGAAGAAGAGCCCGAAGGTTGCGCCGGCTGTAAGGCCATATGTGATGGCACGCACATGGAAGCCGCGGCCGGCCAGGCGATCTACCAAGCCCGCCAGTGCCGGGTTGTGGTCGGCCGGCGTGCCCGCTGCACTCACCAGGACGATGGCGACCAGGCAGATCAGAGCGCCGGCGTAGATCGAGATGCTCGCCCGCTCGCCCTCGCTCAGGGAGACGGCAACGGGCAGCACAGTGGCGGTCAGCGCCGAGGTGGGCGCGACGATCGACATCGGGCCTTCGGCCAGGCCCGCATAGAAGACGATCAGCCCGATGCCGCCGACCACCCCGGCCGCCAGTCCCCAGGCCAGGCCTGTCCAGCGCGGCGCCTCGCCGGAGACCACGGCGGCGATCAGGACGATCAGGAGCCCGGCGAACGCGGAGGCGGGCAAGATCGACAATGCCCTGGCCCGCCTCGTAGCGACACCGCCCAGGAAATCGGCGCTGCCGTAAAGCAGCGCCGCGGCGAGAGCGAAGACGGTAACCATGAGGCCGTCGCAAGTGTCGCTGCCATCGCGCTCTGCAGCATAGCGGTGCGAGCGGACACCGTCCGGTAGCCAGCGACCTGCCGAGTAGTAGTTCCACCGTCCGGTAACGCACTCGCGGTATATGCTTCGGCGTTAATGACCGGTCCGCGCGTCCAGGCTGGATGCTGCACCAGCTCCCGCAGGCCTGCGGCAACCGGGAACTAGCCGTGGCGACTCCGCGCGAGCGGTAACGATCGGGAATGCGCGTGCGGACCAGCTCGGATGAGGGCGCAGCCGAATCAGCGTCGGTGGCTGACATCACCACCGGTCGCCAGCATCGCGATGCGGCAGGTATTGCCCGAGGCGCGGCGATTATCGCGGGTCTGACGATCCTGGCCCGGATCCTCGGTCTGGCCCGCACCGTGGTCTTCTCCCAGGCGGTCGGAGCGACATGCCTGGGCACGGCCTACGTGACCGCGAATCAGGTACCCAACCTCGTTTACGAGCTGGTCCTGGGCGGCGCGCTTACAAGTGCGATGGTCCCGGTGCTGGCCCGCTCGGCGGAGCGAGCCGGGACGGACCCGGCTGAGAAGGCACGGGTCAGCCAGATCTCGTCCGCGTTGCTGACCTGGACTGTCATCATCCTCGTCCCGCTGACAATCATCATCGCGGCGCTCGCCGAGCCGATCGCGACACTGCTTAACCCAGCCAATCCGAACTCGGACTGCGTCCACGCAGACCTTGTCGCCACCACTGCCACCATGCTGCGGGTGTTCGCCCCGCAGGCCATCCTCTACGGGTTGTCAGTAGTGCTGTTCGGTCTGCTCCAGGCATACCGCCGGTTCGCCGGTTATGCGCTGGCTCCAGCCGTCTCCAGCCTCGTCCTTATCGCCTCCTACCTCGCTTTCGCTCGGTTGGCCAGGGGACTCCCGCTGGGCAGTTTGCCGATGTCAGACGAGCTCTTGCTGTCAGTGGGCACAACGGCGGGCATCGCGATGCTGGTGGTCGTCGGCTTGGTGCCCACATTGCGCTTGCGCCTCAAGCTGAGGCCCGGGCTTCGGTTCCCGCCCGGCGTTGCGCGCCGGGCTGGCGGACTGGCCATGGTTGGCGTGATCGAGCTCATCGTCAACGACATCTCCAGCGTGGTGGTCATTGCTCTCGCCAACGGACGCGGACCTACCGGTGCGCTGGTTATCTACAACTACGGGCTGCAGGTCTTCAGTACGCTGAACGCGGTGCTGGCACTGTCGATCACCGTCAGCGCATTTCCCGTCTTGGCGTCTCGCGACGGGTCGGCGTTCAACCGCACCTGCGCCGGATCCACCCGAGCTGTCGTGCTTGCCGCATTCCTGGGTACGGCAGTCGTCGCGGCCGTCAGCCTTCCGGCCGCTCACGTCCTCGCGAAGCAGCCAGGTCAGGTATCACAACTGGCCCTGACTTTCCTCATGTTCGCTCCGGGCCTGGTTGGCATCGGCGTAGTCGCGAATCTAGCCAGAGTCATGCTGGCGCTCGGCCGGCTCAAGGTCGCCGCACTGGCGGTCGGCGGCAGCTGGGTGCTGGTCATAGTGGCGGAGGTCGCCCTTGCCGAGCTCGTGCCGTCCCGCCTGGTAGTGCCTGCGCTCGCGCTCGCTACAGGGATCGGCCAGACGGCTGCAGCAGTCCCGCTGGTAGTCATTACCCGCCGTATCCGCGGCAAAGCGGCAGTGCAGGGCATTGGCCGGGCGACGCTGTCCGGCCTGGCAGCCGCCGCCGCAGGCACGGTCGTTGGCGTAGCCGTCAGCCTCGGCCTGCCCGCCCACCACAAGCTGATCGCTGCTGTCGCCGCGGTGCTGGCAGCAGGCTGCGCAGTGATCGCATTCACCGCAGTCGCTTTCATCCTGAACCGCGAGGACACCGCGGTAGCCCTGGCGCGAGTCCGTCAGCTCACCGCACGGTGGGCACCCCGGCTGACTCCGGCGTCCGCGAATCTGGCCGACGCGCCCCAGGCGGGGCAAACCGCGACGGCAGCCGACGGCACAGCCACCGTCAGTCCGGCGGCAAGCGGTGCGGCAGCCGGCGGTGACGACGGCGCCGTGACCTATCGCGGCTACGCGATGGCAACGCTCGCCGAGCTCGGATACCCGGTAGCGACATCGCCGCTCGACCATGATTACGGTGTAGTTGAAATCAAGA
>Ga0335073_10014090_pt1 | contig 11211 bp, 6 predicted proteins | sample Lox_Sample_22_FD_207093 | JGI IMG/M metagenome (GOLD analysis project Ga0335073, IMG submission 207093) | Soil microbial communities from Loxahatchee National Wildlife Refuge, Florida, United States - Lox_Sample_2.2 | ecosystem: Environmental > Terrestrial > Soil > Wetlands | place: USA: Florida... | reverse complement strand
TCCCAGCGAGGGCCATAGCTACCGTTTGCGGCATTGTCGTTGCTCGGAAACGTCCCCTCATCGCTGCCATCTCACGAAACCCTTCCAGTTGGCCAACTGGTTTCAAGATCAGGTTGGGCTTCATGTTCTGCCTCGTACTTTGGTACGTCGCCAGTACGGTCCATCAGACTTGGATTCAACCGCAAGCGTAGAGGTCGATATGCTTATCTGGGGACCTTATGTCGTCGATGGATTACTTGTTCATAACTTCTCCGCTGGGTCCGCCGATTACTCATACTAAGCATTGCTATAGAGCTATGGAGCGTTTAATAAGTACTGTCGTTGTGTCAAGAAAGCCTTCGTATCACTTTGCGGGAACGCAACTTTAGCGCCATTCTCACGATCATGTAGACGAAACGAGCTGAGCGGGGTCACTCTTCTAGCCGCGCTGGGAGGAAGCACCGAGAAAAAGGCTAGAAGGAAGAGCTAGTGGAGTCAATTCACGAGGGCCCGGCAACATATCGCTTCTTGACTGTCTAAAACAAGGCTCACATTTCTCTCGGCGACATTTTATGATGAGTGCTAGCACTTCCACTTATCGATTGAGAGATAGAACATGTCAGCTACATTCTTAATCTGTAGTGCGATCCAATCAAGTATGCCATGACGTAGTGTTAAGTCATTTTCACCAATAATTCTTGCTTTTGTGCTCGAAATAGCTCTCGCCGCTTGGCGGCCAGAAATTACAGCGGACTCAATGCATCCAGGCGAGTTGAAGCCGTTGCGAATCCAGTCGCCGGTTAGAAGAAGATTCGAGAATCCCGATTCATCGGTCCTAAGCCGATATTCCGTCGTACCAGCTAGCGCCAATACGTACCGTTCCGAAGGGTCGACATTAGCTCGCCAGTATTGTGAATCAAAGCGGTTGACTTCGCTATCAGCAGTATTTGAGGCCAAGAACCCCCAATCAAAGGTGTCGGGTAGGCTCGCTTGGCCCGCCTTAGGCCAAAGATAACAGGAGTCTCTTTTGAGGAAGTCGATCGCTTTTTTCTTACATCTCGACGCCTCGACTAATGGAAACTGCAAGTCCTCCTTTGACGCAAGTTGATCTGCGGTTTCCATCACGCCACAGAAGTATGCAATCTGCCTTGGCTGAGATTCTGCTGGCCAATTCTCGACTGCTAATAGGTGTGACATGTCCGCCCATGTATCCAGTGGCTCTACGTAGGCACCCAATATTGGACTGTCGAGAGTCCACCCGCATTGAGATAAGTCTTTCATCAGCCAAAGTTGGAATCCTTGCGTTTGGATAGTCTTCACTCGTTCGGCCATAGCCTGCCAGCGCTCGGACTTTCGAATAATGTCTCCGCAAATCCCCTTGAGCCCCTCGATGGGGATGCCCAATATGATGGTATCGAAGTGCTTTCCTCGTTCGAAGGTTACGCGATCACCGCCATTCCAGGTAGTCCAATAAGATTCAAGGTTGCTGGAGCTAGCCTTCAACTCCTCGCCTTCCTCAAGTTGGGAGAAATCTGGGCCATAATGCCAACAATCCAGATTATTCACGCGGACTAAAGGTTCATATTCTGGGTTCTTACAATGAGCTTGGCGCCATACGCGGATTTCGTCAATCAGTTTTCCATCCTCCGAGGTTTTGAGAGCTTCGACATAGTGGAAAAACTCAAACTTAACACCTCGGCCTCGCAGCACTCGGTAGAGTGGGGTGAAAACGGTTTCTCCCATTCCGGCCTGCATTTTCCAAAGGAACGCGCCTTTATAGGTGAATACCATTCGGAACAATGCTCGCAGCGCGACGCCGGCTGCGAGATTCATTTTGGACGGATCACCATTTTCAAAACTAAAGGCTAGATCGTATGCCGCTCGAATTAAGGCGGAGTTAATCGTTATGTTGGCCGCGCCGTGCTCTTGGAGCCAGTCGCGGAAGTCCAGTACATCCAATTGATCTAAACCCTTACCGAGCACGTCATTTGCGAGTGCTCCACGAACCACTGCAGCAAACAAGTCGATCGTGACCCAGGTCCGTCTGAGTTCAGCATCCTTCTCGATGCCTGGCGGCACCGTCTCACTAAGTAACGAAGAGAAGTCACGAAGTAGGGATAACAGTGCGGCACGTTCTTCGGAGGTGTGCTTTCTGGCATCACGGGGCATGCGCTTTGCATGACGATCCGCGGCTCGAATGAGTTTTAAACCAAGTCGTGGATTCAATCGTTCCTTGGTACTCAGTTCTTTAACCATCACCTCATGTGATCTCGTTGAGACCGAAGCAGACTGCATGTCCTTGGTTGGAACAAGTTGACGCGGCTCAAGCCACTCGCGGATCCATTGCACTGCCATGACCAGATAGTCCCATAAAGTCGGCAACTCCTGTCCGTCGCCCGGTAACGAATCATTCGTCGGTACGCTGATCGGCCAGTGCATCCAACCATCACCTACGCGCTCTTCGAGAACTAGAAAGCTATGTGGCTTAAAGGCGCAATCCCATGATGGCAACGTTCCAGGCCGCGAACCGATCTCCTTATAGCACTGCCGCATCATTGAAAACGCATTTTCATAAAAACCAATCCAAATGTGGAGGCCGTGTTCTTCAATTCGATCACCACGCTCAGGGTTCCGGGAGCTTGCTCCCTTCCCTCCGAGGCGCCAACCCATCTGATAGACAGTAATTTCATACTTACTCTGCCAATCTGACTCAGAAGAAAGGTCGAAGGCCGCAGCAAGCGACGAGATACCTCCACCGAGTATGGCAATCCTTTTCCGTTGCAAGGTCACAAAAAGAATTTCCGGATCTTGTTAGAGTTCCAATGCGTCCGTTTATGTTCACGGTGATGAATAGCAATCGTAGTGCAAGTTCAGCGTTCAGAACTTCGAAAGTTCGTGAAAGTCAGAAAGCGTCGACGATCTTTGACTGCAAGCCCAACTCGTGGGAAGCACACCTAACTAGTTGGACACGCCCAACTAATGCTAGTGATTACAAGTAACACGATATACTACTCTTTCTAACAAACACACTGAGGGAGACACACTTCATCGCAGCCCGATTCGAGACCATACGCTTGGTTAGATATTATGTCAACAATTTTGTTACTCACAATTAACATTACAACCACGTAACCCCGACCCTGTAGGGCAAGTGTCGCATTTCTTCATTTGCTAGACTAATAACAATCGTGAAAGGCACGCACAGACAGAATTGACAAATATATGGCTGACGAACTACCCAATCCGAGTCATGCTTCATCTCCTCTTAGTTCGCTAAGTGCTACTCTGGCGGCTAATCCAAGTGAAAAGCTGGGAAAATGCGCAAGCGGTCCAAAGCAAGGTTTCCATCTTTGGGTAGATACATTAAGCAAACTCGCAGTCACGTTTGGTGCTCTGGTGGGTGGCTTGTGGGCCTTCAATCTCTATTTGGAGACGACAAGTCCGACTCTTGAACATAAGACCGAAATCACGTCCCAACTCAATTGGCCCGAGGGACTACCAAGTAAAGATAGTTGCTGGGCTGAGTATGCGGTCTCATTGAAAAACTCTGGAACCAGACCATTTGACATTGATTCACACACGGTAACCATCTGGGTTGTTGACGGTGACCATGTCCCAGCTCCGACGAAGGAACCGCTTTCGTTCATGTCACTGTTGAGGGACGATGAGATCGTCTATCCGCCAAAGTCCACTGATCCGATTGCGGAAGACATACAGGGCCACTACCCACCGGGTAGCGAGTCCCACTCCTCAGCCGTTTTCCTGATCAAGAATCCAGCAGCAACACCGCCAATAGTCCCAACCAAGTCCGGCGTAAAGAAAACTTTGAAGCACGAATCAAGTACATCTGTCGTCGTCATGAGAATCGATGTAGATGGACATACGGACGAGCCCTTTTACAAATCAAATCAGAAAGTGCATGACAGTTCTTGGACTTACGATAAGCTGTGCCGATCAAAATGATGTAACGTCACAGTATACAGGACGAACAGGGTGAGTTTGGTGATCGCATTCCGCGCGGCATGGGTGAGCATCGCTCGATAAGAATCCCACTGGAACTCCTGGCGAAGAGCTCGGGCGCGACTGTCGCGTGCACGCCTCGTAGATGATTCTTCTAGGTTTTCGCGGACCACGGAGAAGTTTTCTTGCAACTGCCCAATCTTCCGAATCCGGTGCGAGCATCCTTGAAGCCTCATGAAGCGCACGGCCCGCACCCAATTCCATTGCAATTGCCGTAAAGGAGCATGAAAGCGACGAGATACCCAAGGGTACCCGTCGGTCCAGGACCGCTAAGTCCGGATGTCATATGAAGCTGCGTCGGCCGCTAGAGTTGAGCAGGGACAACCGGCATGGGCCGAATGTAAGTCTGATGGACTGTGCTTGCGATGTACCAAAGAACAAAGCAAAATATCAAGCCCAAACTGATTTGGTAGCCGGCTGGCCAACCGGAAAAGTTTTGCGCCACGCGACCGATGACCGCAGGCTTCAACGCAAAGACGATACCGCATGCCGTCGTCATAGCGGCCGCCGGAATAACGAAGCGCGTGTACAGGCTCCCCGAAGCCATATTAAAGGCGAGCACAAAGCAGCACGCGACCAAGCCGATAGCAATAACGAAAAGAGCTGTGTAGCTGCTCCACCAATCGAATGTGCCAAAGTTCATATGCCAATCGGCATAGATACGGCACGGAATCCAAAGAAATAACGCAGTAATTACAAAGATAAGGTGGTTCGTCACAGGCTCGCTGATTTTATCGGAGAAAGGTTGTCCGAGGGGCTGTTGCACCGGGATGGCAAGAAAGATGATGTAACAGAGAAGAAGGATACCGAAGCCGACATTAATGAAGTTAAAGCCACTGAAAGCCGCGACCATAGGAAGCGAGAGCGGTGGATCTGCTTGACCCGGAGCCAGGTGCTCTCGTAAGAGAGTGGCATATTGCTGTTTGCCGGTGGGCAAACTGCCAGTGGCAAAAGCTGTTGTATGAATGCTGTTCAGTTGCCACATGAGGGCTGCGTCGCGCACCATGTACGGCTGGCGCAGTCGTTGCACCTCACCCGTCATCGACGGTCGTGGCTTCATATCGTTGGCGACCCCCACAACGTTAAGACCGAGCGCAATGAAAAATACCGCGATGGGCACGATCCGGTTAGAACGACTCCGCAGGGCATCAAGGAATAGACGGGGCTGAAAAACACACGCAAGTACGGCAACTGCGAAAGGAAAAATGAAGGGCATGAAGAAACAAAACGCCGTTTCATTGCCGATCCAGTAAAAAGCCGCCGAGCCCATTCGCAGCCAAATGATCAGCGGAGCCAATAAGGCATATAAGAAGGTGATAAGCAGTGCCGGTTTGAATCTCGAACATACGACCACTTTCGGCTCCCCGGTGGATTTAGTGAGGTGTACGAGTTTCTTCCGAAAGGGCACAAAAGTCAATGACGACTTAGAGGATTTTCCATTGCTTTTAATTCCAGCTCTAGTAGAGTGTTAGTCTCTCTCCGGCAGCGAAGGAATCGATGATGTACGAATTGATTTCGATTCGAATAAGTCCCTTCTGCGAGCTCGCGCGGTGGGTGCTGGAGCGCCAAGGCATCCCTTATCGGGAATCATGTCACGCTCCGCTACTTAGTCTTCCGTTCACATGGGCGGCAGATCGTAATCTTAACGTCCCGGTGGTCTTGGCTCCAGACACCACGTCTGAAGTTCAGCAATTTATCAACGACATAGATAATCGCGCGCGCGCGGATGAAAAACTTCTTCCCAAAGACCCGCAAAGCCGGCAAGAAGCGGAAGATCTCATTGCTTATATTCTCAAGGAACTTGCAATTTCAGTCCGCCAATATGCCTACGCAAACATGCTTCCTAACCGACGAGTCACCGGCCCGCTGATGATTGTGCGCGCTCCTTGGTGGGAGCGGGCTTTTGTGACTTGGTTTTATCCTCTACAAGCCTGGGGCATGCGCAAGGCGCTCAAGATCAATCCGGACTCGGTGGAGCAATCGAGGCGGCAGATACTTTCTTCTTTTGACGAACTCTCCAAGCGATTGCAGCCCGACCGCCGATTTTTGGTCGGTAATGAGTTGACGGTAGCCGATTTGGTATTTGCTGCTGGGACTGCGCCAGTGACAGTTCCGCCTGAGTATGGAGCGCCGTTTCCAAAGATCTCGGAGATGCCTGCCGCAATGCAGGCAACCGTCACTGCGGTACAAGCCACCGCAGCGGGAAAACACGCGCTGCAAGTTTATCGCCAGTATCGGATCTCCCCGGGGCCGGCGGTATCTGCCGCTATCATCAAGCGATGGCAACGTGCGCTCAGTAGGTGGCTGGGGGAGCCGGCTGTCTTGCGGCTTGCCTCGCACCTCCTTCGACTCAAGCCTGTGTTACAGGTTGGTAAGACAACCGTGATTTCGAGTTACGCCACCGTGGTGAAGGCGCTGGAGGAGGATGAGAAGTACACGATCGCGCAGATCAACGCGGCGCGCATGGATCGCGTCAGCGGGCCCTTCATCTTGGGGATGGATCGATCGGCGCAGTTCGAGTGTGAGAATGCCGCCATTCGGAGCGTTGTGAAGCCAACCGACTTGGAATGGGTGCGAGATATCGTGCAGAGGACGGCTGACTCATTGATTTCGGCAGCGAAGCCGAAGGCGCGGCTGGATTTGTCTGGCTCCTATGCACGCGTCTCCGCGGCAAGGGTCGTCGCCGAGTATTTCGGAGTTCCAGGTCCGAGAGAGCACGTGCTGATGCAGTGGATGCGGTCGCTGTTCTGGGACGTGTTCCTGAATCGCAGCAATGTGCCCGCCGTGCGTCTGGCGGCAGATCAGGCAGCGATGGAGTTGCGCACTTACCTCACAGCCTTGATTGAGAAGCGTGCTGCAGAAGGCGCTCCGGGAAACGACGTGTTAAGCAGGTTGATACGGGCCGGGACGCTTGATTCGGATGGAGTCCGGCGTAATATCACGGGGATTATCGTGGGCGCGATTGATACTACGGTTACAGCGGCGACGAACGCCTTTGCCGTGCTCTTGGATAAGCCCGAAGCTCTATGGGAAACGCGCAGAGCTGCTGAGGCGAACGACGAGGCCGCGCTCCGGCAGTGTGTGTATGAAGCGCTAAGATTCAATCCGCAGACCTCGGCGTTGCTGCGTTATGACCAGTCAGACGGAAATACCGCTCTTCTTCTGACGATTTCCGCGATGTTCGATCCCAAGGCATTTCCCAACCCCCGAAAGTTTGTTACGACCAGGCCGCTGGACAAGTACCTGCACTTCAGCCATGGGATGCACACATGCTATGGGCTGTTGATCAATGGCGTGCAATTGCCAGCGCTGGTCGGAGCCATCGTACGATTGCCGAACTTGCGGCGGGCTTCGGGGCGGTTTCAGAAATTGCTCTATGAGGGCCCGTTCCCAGACAGGCTCGCGGTGGAGTTTGGAGGTCAAGCGTGAAACAGCGCGGACTTACCATCATCTCGCAAATTAATAAGGAGAAGGTCGCGCCTTTGGATGCCTTGCTGCGTTCGATTGGTGATGACGTCGCCAAGCAGACACAGATCCCGTTCGGCAATGTGCCGGTGCTGCATTTTGCAAGCTGGGTCATTTTTAACGACGGTGCACCCGGCCCACAACTGATCTTTGAGAGCAATTTTGATGGGACTGCCGCTGAGTTTCTGCAGCAACTGAGCCAACAGGCGCGAAACGGCCTGGATCAGATTTACTCGCACTGTTCAGATTATCGAGCGGGCAGTAACAGTAAATCCATCTGTGAATATTTGCAGGCGCATGTCGTGAACACGGATACATTCTACGTAAGTTGCGGTGGATGCACGCTGTCGCAAATTCTTCACGACAATCAGCTTCGCGAGAGGATCGAAGGTTTTCTCGGAGAGTTGCCTGTACCGAACGATGCCGAGACCGTGCGGCGAAAGATCCAGGAGTTCGTGAGCAACGATCCCACTCTCGCATGGTCGCGGCAGCCGGCCGATCCGTACACTTTTTTGCAACGGCTGCGTGTGCGAGACGTTGTAATTCTTTCTTGTATCGTGGCAATCCTGTTTGGTCCGCTTGCGTTTGGGTGGAAGTCTTGGGGCTGGTGGCTTGTGGTTTTGCTCGTGGGGCTTGCCGGCCTCTACCTCATTTTGCGCCGGAAAGAAGCGACAGATCCATCGATCTCCGATATCCCGGTTGAGGATGCGCAACCCGCTCCGGCGGTTGTTGAGCGGCTGGCGAGTCGTGAGAATCGACGGCCGCAGAATCATCTGTTCAGCATCACAACGGTGAAACCGGGCATATTCAGATTTTCCTTGTTAAAAGTTGTACTAGCTCTAATCGAGTTCCTCGGGAGGATGCTGTACTACAAAGGAAGCTTGGGAAAAATCCCAAGCATTCATTTTGCACGGTGGACCATTATCGATGACGGGAAGTATCTCTTATTCCTGAGCAACTTTGATGGAAGCTGGGAACACTACCTGGGTGAATTTATTGATCAAGCAGCCAGTGGACTGACAGCAGTGTGGAGCAACTCGGTGAATTTTCCGAGAACCTGGAACTTGATCGAAGGTGGTGCAATGGACGAGCAGCGCTTCAAGGATTACGCGCGCGGTATGCAACTCTACACCCAACTCTGGTACAGCGCTTACCCATTTTTGTCGGTCGTAAACATCGAGAACAATGCGGCTATTCGCGCCGGATTGTGGGGGCCGATGGACCCAGAGGGATTGAACGCTTGGCTAAGGAGATTTTAGAGATGCTAGAGACGCGCGACATTCAAGGATTGGTCCTGTCGGGGTATGCCAAGCATCGCTTTGCGGCTTTCACATTTCTAACAATCCGTGACGGCGTTGAAGTCGAAGGCTGGCTGGCGAAGCTCAGCGAGAGAATTACCGGGGCAGAAAACTTTGATAGGCATCGGACCACGTCGATCAATATTGCGTTTACGTACCAAGGATTAGTGCGGCTGAGGCTGGGTAGTAGTACGCTGCTGACATTTCCCTTGGAGTTCATCGAGGGTATGTCCAATGGGGCGCGGGCACAGCTCCTCGGGGACGACCCAGACACGTGGCTCTGGGGAAAGCCGGACCATCGCATTCATGTTCTGCTGATGTTGTTTGCTACGGATGCGAGGACATTATCTGAGCTGCTGGGGAGCGAGCGGCGGGCGCAGCAGGGGCTGTTGGACGAGGTGCTAGTCATCAACTCTGAGACCTTTCCCTTCAGCCCCGACAGCAAGCTGAATCGCGAACACTTTGGCTTCGTGGACGGGCTCTCGCAGCCTGACATTGCGGGTTACAGGCCAGAAAGATACGGGGCGAACGGGCCGGGAAACATAATCAAACCAGGCGAATTCATCTTGGGCTATGGGAACGAATACTTTGGGCAATTGACAGCTTCTCCACATCTACGACCACCGGACACCGATCCCGGTGCAATACTCCGAGGCAACGATTTGGGCCGCAACGGGACCTACCTCGTGGTCAGGCAAATGGAACAGGATGTGCCGGGTTTCTGGAATATGATTCGTGCGCAATGTGCACGTGCGGATGGCACACCGGAACCCCTTGCGGAAGAGGCGCTGGCCGCGAAGGTCATTGGCCGCTGGAGGGATGGAACGCCGGTAGCGGTTTCTCCTGACCACAACGGGGGAGACCCAAGAAGTTTAAACGACTTCGGTTTCGCCGGGGATCCACATGGGGACAAATGTCCGTTGGGGGCGCATATGCGCCGGGCGAATCCGCGGGAGATGCTGTTGGCCGACAAGCAGGAATCGATCACAACGGTGAAGCGACATCGAATGGTGCGGCGCGGGCGACCATATGGCCCCTTGATCGCGGACCGATACACGCCAGATGGGCATGCTCGCGGGCTGGTGTTCGCTACGTTGAATGCGAATATCGAGCGGCAGTTCGAATTTCTTCAGCAAGCGTGGATTTCGTCCCCGAATTTTGCAGGACTCTATGACGAGGCCGATCCCATGCTTGGTGGGCGAACCCAAAATCCAGGGGGGTTCACTTTACCGAAGTGCCCTATCCGGCAACGGCGGAGTGGAGTGTTGCCGCATGTCACGGTCAAGGGCGGTGCTTATTTCTTTATGCCAGGCCTGGCGGGTCTGCGATACATGGGCGCATCGAGTTTGCGATAACTAGTCAAGGTCGATTCAGTTTCCGGCGAATCTCATAACCTTGATCTCCAAGACACCTCTTAGCGGCCGAAGCTCTGTGTCTCGACATGTGTCTATTCCCATCCGAATCGGTGATCGCGAAGCGTCGAGAACATTCGCAGGTAGTGTTGGGATTGCAGAACCAGCTTTGTGTTTCGACCACTACCTTTGTGCCCGTCTCGCTCGTGCTGCCTCCGTACATGAGGCTGTGCATATCGGTCGAGTCAGGGCAGTTCAGGCATGGCGGAGCAGTTCGGCCCTTTGAGATATTCCATTTTCCATCAGAGCCGGCAGGGCTGGGATCGTGCAGAACCGTGATGATATAAGACGACCGCTCATCGGCCCAGCCGGCGTATGGCCAATCGGTAGCCGGAAATTCATCGTTGCAGTAACTTACTCCTAGCAACCCATAGGAGGGTGCACTGCAAGCCGCCGTATTATTTGTTATTAGCGAGCCGAAGCTGTAGGGACCGGAGTCCTAAGCTAAAGCTGTTATTGCTGTCGACAGAAGCGCACAAAGAACAAGACGAATCATGTGGCAGGCCTCCCCGAAACCGTTTGTGACTCTATGAGAGCGGTTCACGTGGAACGAGTCTTACTTAAATCAAATCGAAAAAGGCCAGAAAGCGAGCCAGAGTTTATGAAAAGAGAATGAAACCGTCCATCGGTTGTTTGCTGTAGTTGCGCTCGGAAGATTCCCTAATCGGAGTAATTAACATCGCCTCTTTGACAATCCCAAGAGAGAAGCGGATGTCATCGCCAGGGCAGCTAAACGCCATTCAAACCTACCTAGCCCAATCGCAAGCCCCGGTTTTGAGCCCGAAAGCACGGGTGTTCTCGCGCTTTCTTGAACAGGAACGATGCTCCGACTAAAGATGGTGGGTGGAGAAGATTTTCCGGAGTCGGCGAGATATTCGCGTTTGCAATCATTTGCTCTCTTCGCTAGCGTGCAGGCTGATAGCCAATCCAAACCGTCAAGTCGTTCAGGTGGGGCAATTGGCTTGTTTGCTGTCGATTCGCCTGCGTCCAATCATCCACCAAGTCCAATTGGGAGAATGCCATTTCTACTGCCGTGC
>Ga0335073_10014089_pt1 | contig 11212 bp, 7 predicted proteins | sample Lox_Sample_22_FD_207093 | JGI IMG/M metagenome (GOLD analysis project Ga0335073, IMG submission 207093) | Soil microbial communities from Loxahatchee National Wildlife Refuge, Florida, United States - Lox_Sample_2.2 | ecosystem: Environmental > Terrestrial > Soil > Wetlands | place: USA: Florida... | reverse complement strand
GCCCACCAGAAGAACGCCATCAGCGTTTATCATTGCCGGACGTCCCAGCAGAACTTGCCTTGCAACGTCTGAGTCAAGCCCGAGTCCCCACAGGTTCCGCTCGCGATGGCGTTACCGCTTATACGCAGAGCGTGCACAGTATACCCCTGCTCACCTGGAGATCGTAGAATCCTTCTCGCTGTGTAAGATCGAGCGCATCGCCGTCACGAAACGGGAAATCAGTTCGGCTTTGTCAGAAAGCCGGTTCCACGCGATCCCAATACGCCATCTCGCTTCCGGCATGCCGAGTTTATGGAAGCGTAAGCCGGGAACCCCCATTCGCGCCGCGGCACTGGGGACGACGGAAACTCCAAGGCCCGCACGCACCAGATTCAGAATGGTGAAAAGTTCATTCGCTTCTTGTACGATCACCGGCGAGAAGCCTGCCCGGCGGCAAAGTCCGAGTACATGATCGTGCAAGGTGGCGGAGCTTGAGCGGGGGGAAAAAAACGAAGGCTTGATTCCGCAAAGCGGCCAGGCCTTGGCGGGAACTATAGGCTAACGATCCCGGAGTTACCACGACTAGCCGCTCATAAAACAGGGGCTGGCTATCGAGTTCAGTGTGCGCGATCGGCAACCGAACAATTCCAACGTCGATACTTCCTTCCACGAGAGCGGCAACCTGCGCCGGAGTGGACATATCCCGCATCTTAAGTTGGACCTGAGGGTAGGTCTTGCGAAACCGCAGGATGGTCCGGGGAAGAATTTCGGGAACGGAAGCAATGCCGAACCCTACTCTCAGTGTGCCCGCGCGGCCTTTGGTCGCCTCTGTGGCCAGCAGCAGCGCCGCGTCCGCATCCCTCAGAACCTTCTTCGCCTCCACGAAAAGTACCCGGCCCGCTTCCGTGATTTCTACCTTTCTCCGGGTGCGGCTGAACAATGCCCCGCCCACCTTCTCCTCCAGCCTGCGAATCTGTTTGCTGAGTGCGGGCTGAGACACAAACAGTCGCTCGGATGCCCGTCCGAAATGCAATTCTGTCGCCAGCACCACAAAAGAGTGCAGTTCCTCCGTGATACATAACAGAAAGTTATCACAGAGCAGAAATAAATTCATTGGACGAAAGGTTAGGAAAGGGAAGAAGATTCAAAGAGCAGGACGATCCGTTATTTATGAAGCCTGGCAACGGTTCCACTAAGATCCGCGCGGTCATTCTCGACTACGGTCAGGTCTTGGCCGGCTCCCCTACGAAGGAAGAATTTGGGCGCCTGGCGGGAATGTTCAACGTGAGTTTCGATTCGTTTTACCGGCTCTGGGAAGAAAGCCGAGGCCCCTATGACCGCGGCGACTTCACCCCCGAAGAGTATTGGCTGAAATTGGCGGCCCAGACCAACAGCGTGCTGAACCACCGGCAAATCGAAATTCTTCGCCAGGTAGAGGTTGAAATCTGGTCCCGTCCTTATCCCGACATGCTCGCATGGGTTCGCCGCCTTCGTGCGGCGGGAATCAAAACCGGACTGCTTTCCAACATGCCGTGGGACTTGGTGACACATCTGCGCAAGAACTGCGACTGGCTGAACGATTTTGTTTTCACGACCTTCTCGGCTGAAGTCCGACTGATCAAGCCGGATTTAGCCATCTATCAGCACACGCTCAAAGGTCTGGGTGCAGCAGCCGGGCAAACGTTGTTCATTGATGATCGCGAGGACAATATTCGAGCGGCACGGAGCCTGGGCATACATGGCGTTCAGTTCGAATCCGTGCCGGTGCTCGAGGACAGGCTCGAGAAGCTTGGTTTTCCTATATTGCCCACAGCGTCGACATAAGGCGGGGGTCGCCACTAGGGCTGCGAGTTTTGTTTGCCTGGCGCCTGCGGCTGAGCCGAACCGCCCTGCAGTCTCTGGAACTCCTGCATTTCCCGTTGCGCGGCTGCCGTCTTTCCCTGCTTCCGGTAAAGGCTGGCCAGGCCGAAATGCGCCTGCGCCGCGAGCGAACTCTCCTTCTCAATGGAGAGAAGCCTGGTCCATTCTTTTTCGGCGGCGGTAGCATCACCATCCAGCGAAGCGGCCTTGCCTAGCGAATAGAGAGTCTCTGGCATATCCGGCAACAACCGGTCGGCACGTGCTAGCTCCGCCCGCGCGGCGTGCACTTTGCCTTGTTCCAACAGCGCTGCCCCCAGCCGGTACGCGGCCTCGGCATTTCCCGGTTGTACCTTGGATTGCGCGCGGAACTCTTCCTCTGCTTTTGCCCACTGAAAAGACCCGGCATAGACCTCGCCGAGCTCGAGATGGACTTCAGGCACATCCGGCCGCAAATGCAGAGCCTCGCGGTACTCCTTCTCCGCCTCCGGCATTTGCCGAAGCACGAAATAATTTTCCGCCATCGCCTGGTGAGCCCGCGCCGAATCCGGATATGCCGCGATCAAGCTATCGATCGATTGTTTGGATAGCAAGCCGCTGGCGCGGCCAAGGTAATACAGCAGATCCGGATCGTTGGGATGCACCGCCAAAGCCGCCTGCAGATTCGTGACCGCCTCCGGCAATTGTCCGGTCTGGATCTGCGCAATTCCCAGCGCGGTCTTGTCCTGTACCCGTTCGAAGTGTGGGATTGCCTCCGCGGCATAGCCCTGCGCCAGCAGGCTGTATCCCAATAGCCGGTGAGCCGCAGCCGAGCTCGAGTCCAACTCCAGTGCATGTTTCAGAGGAGCGACCGCAGAAGCGAAATCGTGCTTCTCCATGTAGGCTTGCCCCAGGCTGATGAATCCGTCGGCGAAGCTCGGCTCTAGCTCGGTCACCTTGCCATACTCTGCGATGGCCGCATCAAACTGGTGTTGCTTATCCGCGGCGATCCCCGCTTGCATATGCTCGCTAGCTTCCGGCGAAAGAGCTTGCGGCCCAAACCACAAGAGAGCGATGAGGAGTGCGTGGATCACGGTTTCTCCGGTTCACGAATTTCCAGGAACTGATCGGCGGGAACATCATTCAAGGTCTGGTGAATTCCTGAGGGCCACACGACCTCTACCTTAGCCTTTTCCGCGGTTCCAAGTCCAAAATGAAGACGTTTGTCGCTGGCCGAAAGGTAGCTGCCGGCGGAAGTCGCGAAACGGGTCTGCCCGTTAACCTGCACTCGCGCTCCGAAACCATCGCGGTTGCTATGACTGCCTCGCAGCGTAACGCTCAACCAATGCGCCTTGCCGCCGTGGTTGAGAAATATTTGCGGATGGCCTCCCAGATAAGTCATTACCACATCCTGCCAGCCGTCGTTATTCAAGTCGCCGAACGCGGCCCCGCGCCCAGCCACAGGAGTGGTGCTTCCCGAATCGACGCGCTCAAACCGGCCTTCATGAGTCATCGCCAGCAGTGGGAGTTCCAGGTAGTGCAGGGAATGATCGATGCTCTCGACGTTATCCAGCACGTGGCCCTGCGCGACAAACAAGTCTTTCCAGCCGTCGTTATCAAAATCCTCCAGACCGACGCCCCACCCCGAACTTCCACTCGATAGCACGCCCAGGCCACTTTCCAGACTGCGATAGCTGAACGAACCGCCGCCATCGTTGTGATAAACGCCGTAGATTTCCCTGGGCAGTTCGGTGACGATCACATCCGGTCGCCCATCGTTGTCGTAATCCTGAAAGACAACCCCCATGCCGGATAACCGCCTGCCATCCTCGGAGAGGGCTGTGCCTGCTTCCAGGCCGAGCTCCGTGAAAGTGCCGTTGCCGTTGTTGTGGAAAAGATATTGCTGCATGCCATCGTTCGCCACAAAAACGTCGCTGAAGCCATCCCCATCGTAATCGGCGAAAGCCACACCCAACCCGCGCCCCTTCTTGGCCGCGATTCCGGAGCGCTGGCTCACGTCGGTGAAAGTGCCGTCGCCATTGTTGTGATAAAGAAGGTTGGTGGTGGCGGGGAATTCTTCCGGCGGACAATATGTATGATAATTGCCTCCGCAGTCTTTGCTGTGTCTGGTATCCCAATCCATGTAGCGGACGACAAACAAATCTAATTTTCCGTCATTGTCATAATCGAAAAATCCCGCGGAAACCGACCATCCGCCGCCTGCAACAGCCGCTTTCGCGGTGACATCGGTAAACGTACCGTCCCCATTGTTGTGATACAGAACATTTTTTCCATAGCTGGTCACATACAGGTCAGGAAATCCATCGTTGTCATAGTCACCCACCGCAACTCCCATGCCGTAGTTTCCGTCTCCGGCGTCTGCCAGGCCGGCTTGCTGAGTTACGTCGGTAAAAGTGCCACCTTTGTTTTGACGATAAAGGCGATTCCAGTAGCGCGGATCATGGCGCTCGAAGTTTTCTGCAACGGGCATGGGGCTGCTTACGTGGCCGCCGTTCACCACAAAGATGTCCAACAGGCCGTCGTGGTTGTAGTCAAGAAGGGCGACTCCTCCAGGCATGGTTTCGATCAGATACTTCTGCGCCGTAGGCGAGTTCTGCAGGACAAAGTCCAATCCAGACGCTCGCTCGGCCTCGAAGATCGGTGGCGCCAAGGCTGCAACCCACAGCAACGAGATCACGACAGTTAGAGTTCGCAGGAAGGTCAACAATGCCAGTTTCCTTTGTCGGTTAGCATATCCCGGGCGCCAGCCGAATTGCACATCCTGTTACTCCACAGGTTCGAGTCAAACTCCGAACGGACGCACAGCCCGCGAGTTCAAGCAAACGAAGAACTCAGCAAAGTGAGCCGATTAGCCCGTAATTCAGGCAAAGTAAACGGTTACCTCATTTAACGCTTACCCTAATGCAAAACCATTACTTTTTTCTTGACAACGCTCATTCGCATGGATCAGACTCGCCCCCGGTTCACACCAAATCTTTCGTGGGGGTACGTATGCGGTCTTGCAGGTTCTGGACGCTGCCTCTCTCGGTCGTGGTCGTTCTTGCGACTTCTCTCTCCCTTTACGGACAAAGCACTTACGGTACAGTCGACGGCTCGGTGGCGGATCAGTCGGGCGCGGCTGTGGCAGGTGCTCAAGTCACGCTTACCAATACGGGAACGCAGGAAACACGTGTTCAGCCTACGGGGAACGAGGGCCTGTACCAGTTCGTGAACGTGGTTCCGGGGCACTATCGCCTGGACGTAGAGAAGGCCGGGTTCAAGCACTTCACACGAACTGAGGTCGTTGTTCAGGTGAACCAGGACACTCATATTCTCGCCAACCTCGCAGTCGGGCAGGTGTCTGAGACTGTTGAGGTGACTGGCGAGGTCCCTCTGCTCCAGCCCGAGACTTCCTCTCTGGGGCAGGTAGTCGAGGAGCGCAAGGCCAATGAGCTTCCTCTGAATGGCCGCAACATCTTTAACTTGATCACGATTTCACCAGCGGCAGTTGCCCAAGGCGGATCGGGCGGCACCCCCGTCGGCCAGAATCCCTTTAGCTGGGGCAATTATCAGGTGGGAGGCTCGTTCGCGAATGAAAGCGCGGAGTACCTTGATGGCCAGCCGCTCAATATCGGTTACATCAACCTCCCCATCGTAATTCCAACCCAGGATTCGATCGGTGAATTCAAGGTCCAGTACAACAACCTGGGTCCCGAGTTCGGGAAGTTCTCGGGTGGCATCATGAACTTCAGTACCAAGTCGGGGAGCAACGCTTTCCACGGCGAGGTTTATGAATTTCTTCGCAACAAGGCTCTGAACTCGAACGAGTATTTCTTCAAGCAAAGCGAGCTGGCAAACGGACAAAGCAACACACCCCCACCGTACGTTCAGAATCAATACGGATTTAACCTTGGCGGTCCGGTAGTCAAGGACAAGTTATTCTTTTTCACGAGTTGGGAGCAGTTCCGGCTGCGCACCGGTTCTGTCGTTACAACTGCGGTACCGACGGCCGCCTTCCGGCAAGGTGATTTTTCTTCCCTGCTGGCGCAAGGGGTTAAGCTCTACGACCCCTACACCGTGAATCCCGTTACGGGAGCGCGCACCCCTTACATGAATAACCAGATTCCGCAAGCGGAGTGGAGCAAGGCCGCGACCACCTTGTGGGATAAGTACTACACTCCCGTGGCTGCTGGGAGTTTCAGCAACAACAATCCCGATAACTTTACCTCGGCAAGCAGCAGCGGCGGAAATCACACACAGTTCGTGGCGCGCGGCGACTACAACATCACCGACAAGACGCGCGTGTTCGCGCGCTTTACTTATTTCGGCCTGCTTGACCTTCCGACCAATCCTTTGGGCACGGGTTTGTGCCTGGACCGCTGCGCCGAGGATTACCACACGAAAGCTCTCGCGATTGATCTCAACCACGTCTTTGGTCCGAATATCATCGGCGATTTGAATATTTCAGGGAGTCGCTTTATTTACCTCCGCGCGCCGCTCCTTGCTGGTTACGATCTCACTCAACTGGGATGGCCGGCGAGCTACAACAGTGAAGTTCCCGAGATCATGCGGACACCTCCCACGCCGGCATTTCCGTTTCCCGGCGATGTTGGCAAGAGCCAGGGCAACAGCGCGATTGGCGATCACAACACCCAATACAACGTCTCGCCATCTGTAACCGTCATTCATGGCAAACACACCTTCCAGTTCGGGGCCCAGTATGAGTTGGGTCTCGACAATTACTACCAAACCAACATCGCCAGCGGCGCATTTGGGTTTTCGGGAGCTTGGACAAGTAGTACAGGCTTACCTACTGCTGCTAACCCCGCTACCGGCGGGTTTGCTTTTGCCGATTTCTTGTTGGGCTTAGCCCAAAACGGGCCTGCTACCTTCGTGAACCAAACGGAGGGCTCTGCCCAGGTTCCAGCGCAAACCGCCGGCCGTCAAACCTACCGAGCGCTTTATGGGGGTGACACCTGGAAGGTCAGCAGCAAATTGACCTTAAACTGGGGCCTGCGGTATGAACTTCAGGGGCCATGGTCAGACCGTTACAACCGCTTGAGTTACTGGGACCCGACGGTGATTAATGCAACGGTTACAGGCTGCAACGGCACTCCCGGATCGCCTTGCCTCGGTGACGCGTTGTTGGTCGGAAACGGTCCAAACTCGAGCCGGAATAACTTGCCATTGGACACGAGAGAGTTCTCTCCGCGCCTCGGATTTGCTTACAGCTGGGATCAGAAGACCGTGGTTCGCGGCGGCTACGGCGTGTTCTGGATTCCGAACTACACCGATTTCAACATCAATCCAGACAACGATCCGATTAACCTGGCGACCACTCCTTTCTTTGGATCGATCAATCACGGCCTGTCGCCGGCTGCTACGATTGACAATAGCAGTTGCACCTTGGCTGGTCAGACGTTCGCTAGTTTCACTTGCACGGCTGCAGGTCCCTTTGGTGCCGCTGGAATTTTGCCGCCGCCGGGCAGATTTGCACAGCCAAGTACTTCGGCTTTTATTGCCGCAAACGGTGCGCCAACCTTGGCGCCCTGGACCAACCCGAAAGAAGGGTACGTACAGCAGTGGAATCTCGACATTCAGCGCCAGTTGCCAGCCGGGTTTTTCGTTGATGTCGCCTACGCGGGTTCGCACGGCGTTCACCTTTCGAACGACAACCCTAATGTCAGTATCAATCAAATCCCCGACTCTTTCGTTGCGCAAGCCGCTGCGCAAGCCGCGGCTGGTCTAACCCCGACGATTGGAACATCATTTGCGGCGGCCCATCTTAACAATCCCCTCGTGACCCCCAATACCGCGCTGACCGGCAACACAGTTAATCTTGGACAGCTTGATCGCCCGTACCCTCAGTTCAACAACGTGAGTCTGGCTCAATATGGGTGCTGCGGTAGCACCTATAATTCGTTCCAGGCCACGGTAACTCGCCGATTCCAGGGCGGTGGCACCATGCTGGTGGCCTACACGAACGCCAAACTGCTGAGCGATACCGACACCCAGACCAGTTGGCTTGAGAATGGCAACACAGGCGGCGTGGGGCAGGTGCAAGACTGGAATAATCTGGCCGGCGAAAGGTCGCTTTCTTCGCAGGATGTGTCCCAGCGCTTGGTCATCAGTTATGTGCTTGACCTTCCTTTCGGGCATGGCAAAAAATTCCTTTCCGGAAGCTCAGGAGTGACAGACAAGCTCGTTTCCGGCTGGGGAATTGACGGCGTAACCACCTTCCAGCGCGGTTTTCCGCTCAAGATTTCATGGTCCGGCCCCGCAACCGCCTTGGAAAATGCCAGCCTCGGCGTGAGCAACGTCCGTCCTGACGTTGTGGCTGGATGCTCCAAAGGAGGCAGCCGTACGCTGACAAGCTGGTTCAACACGAGTTGCTTTGCCCCCCCGCCGCAGTGGGGTTTTGGCACCGAATCCCGTGTGGACGACTCACTCCGCGCGGACGGGATCAACAACTTTGATTTTGCTATATTCAAGCGGACGACCATCACGGAGAGGATCGGTCTTGAATTCCGAACCGAATTCTTTGATCTGTTCAATCATCCGCAGTTCGGCTTCCCGGGCACGAACTTTAATCCCGTGGCAGGGGACAACACCGCTAATGGATTCGGAACGGTGACGTCCACGAACACGGGCAACACCCCGCGTCTGATTCAGTTCGCCATGAAGCTTGTGTTCTAGGATACGAACTCAATTCTCCGGGCCAGGTTTCACCCTGGTCCGGAGTTTTCTTTTGCAGATCATCACCTTCGGGCCAAGATCATGGATGTCAGGGTGCCTCGCGGCAAACTGGCGATGCGGTGATTTGCGCCCCACGATCTGTTACCCTTCCTGCTCATGAGAACAACCCAAACCGTCGATTACTTCGAAGCCAAGCGGATCATCGACCGGATCGTGGAAAAGGCAGCCGAGATGCGCCGGGCGGCGGTGGTCGCCGTGGCCGATTCGCATGGGGAGCTGATCGCCTTCGCCCGCATGGATGGCGCTCCTGTTTCGTCCATCATTATCGCTACCAATAAAGCGTGGACCGCCGCCCGGGAACGCAAGCCAACCAAAGAAATCGGAGACAAGGTAAAGCATCCCGAAAAGGGTCATGACATTGCCTACTATGGCGATCCTCGCTTTGTCGGCTGGGGCGGCGGAATTCCGATCTGGAAGAATGGCGAGGTAGTGGGCGCCGTGGCGGTTAGCGGTCTTTCGTCTGCCGAAGATGTAACCCTGGCAACCCACGGACTGGAATCGATCGCCGATCAGAAAGCCTCGTAAGTTCCGGGCGCGGGCGTCCTCGCCCTGTGCTGAGCGGCGGTGGAGCGGAAGCACGAGCCAGGATGCTCGCGCTTACATTAATCGGAGACTGAAATGGCACACAAACTTCAGGTCGTCGCTTTGCTTCTTGCGCTTTTAATTCTGCCCGCCCTGTGCCAGACCCAGACGCTTCCTGCGGATGTTGAAACGCGAGTCGATTCTCTCCTCAAACGGCTGACCCTGGAGGAAAAGGTCGACCTTATCGGCGGCGTCGATGATTTCTATATCCGCGCCAACCCAAAAATCGGCCTGCCGCGGCTCAAGATGGCTGATGGACCCGTCGGAGTACGGAACTACGGGCCGTCAACGGTGTTTGGCGGCATTGGCCTGGCTGCCACGTGGGACGTTGAGCTGGCACAACAAATCGGAGTCACGATTGGACAGGACGCCAGGAGTCGCGGCGTCCACTTCATGCTTGGTCCGGGAGTCAACATCTATCGCGCTCCACTGAACGGCCGCAACTTCGAGTACTTCGGGGAAGATCCGTTTCTGGCCGCCCGCATTGCGGTCGCTTACATCGAGGGAATGCAGAGCCAGGGAGTCAGCGCCACCGTCAAGCATTTCATGGGAAATAACTCGGAGTTCGACCGTCACAACGCCGACTCGGTGATCGATGAGCGCACCATGCGCGAAATCTACCTTCCGGTGTTCGAAGCGGCGGTCAAAGAAGCTCACGTCGGCGCCATCATGGATTCCTACAACCTGGTCAATGGCGTACACATGACCCAGAACGGCTTCCTGAACACGGACGTGGCCAAAAAGGAATGGGGCTTCCCGGGAATCATGATGTCCGACTGGGATGCCACCTACGACGGTGTCGCCGCAGCGAACGGCGGTCTCGATCTGGAGATGCCTTCGGGAAAATTCATGAATCGGGTGACGTTATTACCGGCGGTGAAGGCGGGAAAAGTCAGCGAAGCCACCATCGATGATAAAATCCGGCGCATTCTGCGCACGGCAATTCAATTTGGTTGGCTCGATCGCGACCAGACCGATCCATCCATCTCTCGTTTCAACGCCGCTGGCGACCATGTGGCTTTGGAGGCTGCTCGAGCCGGCATGGTTCTGCTTAAGAACGATGGCAGTGTCCTGCCTCTAGAGAAGGGAAGCATCAAATCAATCGCGGTCATTGGCCCCGACGCTTATCCGGCGCAGCCGGGCGGCGGTGGCAGCGCGGAGGCCAAGCCGTTCGTCCCTGTCAGTTATCTGGAAGGAATTGCGAACTACCTGGGCAGTGGCACGAAGATTTATTACGACCCTGGAATCCCCACCCTGGACGAGATGTCCAAGCAAACCGACTTCACCACCATGGCGAGCGGGGGCAAACCCGGTCTGAAAGCAGAGTTTTTCAATAACAGAGATTTGAGCGGGCCGCCGGCCATCGTGCGCGAGGAGAAATTCGTTCACTACGAACCCGCGCGCGGCGGCGACGGTGTCGACAGCGACATTTCGGCGCGATGGACCGGCTTCTTCACGCCGAGTTCTCCCGGTCCATTTCTGGCTTTCGTACAAGGGCCGGGTGAAAATGGAGGTTACCGGCTCTACATCGACAAGAAAATCGTCCTCGACAACTGGAAGCGATGGTATGCCTTTATCGGAGAGGCTCCGATTACGCTTTCTGCCGGGCCGCATCAGGTAGAACTCGATTACTACGCGAAAAAGGGCTGGGGAAAAACCATCGCGAATCTGGGCATCGTTCGTCCGGATACGCTAGTGAGCGCGGATGCCAAAAGCCTGGCAGCGCACGCCGATGCTGTAATCCTCGCCGTCGGCTTTGATGCCAACAGCGAAGGCGAGAGCAGCGACCGCAGGTTTGGTCTGCCTCCCGGCCAGGACGAACTGGTCAGCCAGATTGCGGCAGCCAACAAGAATACTGTCGTAGTTGTCACTTCGGGCGGCGGCGTAGACATGAGCGCATGGGTGGATGGTGTGCCTGCGCTTCTTGAGGCGTGGTATCCCGGGCAGGAAGGCGGCACTGCGCTGGCGCAGTTGCTGTTCGGAGAATTCGATCCGTCGGGACGGTTGCCGATTTCCATCGAGCGCCATTGGGACGACAACGCCGTCCGCGACACTTACT
>Ga0335073_10014088_pt1 | contig 11212 bp, 10 predicted proteins | sample Lox_Sample_22_FD_207093 | JGI IMG/M metagenome (GOLD analysis project Ga0335073, IMG submission 207093) | Soil microbial communities from Loxahatchee National Wildlife Refuge, Florida, United States - Lox_Sample_2.2 | ecosystem: Environmental > Terrestrial > Soil > Wetlands | place: USA... | reverse complement strand
TATAAGACTGCCGGGAGCCGTCGATCACACCCTTCGCCTGATCGACATTGGCCTGCATCAGGGCCGAGCGCAGGTCTTCCAGGCTCAGGCCGTACGAAGCCAGAGCCGTAGGATTCGCCTGAATCCGCACTGCCGGTTTCTGGCCGCCGCTGATCGAAACCAGGCCAACACCAGGCAACTGCGAGATCTTCTGCGCCAGAGAAGTATCGGCGAGGTCTTCCACTTTCGATAGTTGCAGTGAATCCGAACTGAGCGCCAGGGTGAGAATCGGAGCATCTGCTGGATTTACCTTGTTGTATATCGGAGGATTCGGCAGGTCCGTCGGTAGATACGTCTGCGCCGAATTGATCGCCGCTTGAACCTGCTGTTCTTCTACGTCGATGTTCTGGTCGAGCCCGAACTGCAGCGTGATGACCGAGCTGCCGAGCGAACTCGTCGAGGTCATCTGTGTCAGGCCGGGGACCTGTCCGAACTGCCGTTCCAAAGGCGAAGTGACGGACGACGCCATCACTTCCGGGTCGGCACCCGGATAGAACGTCACCACTTGAATGGTCGGATAATCAACTTCGGGCAGAGCCGAAACGGGCAACTGCTTGAACGCCACAAAGCCGACGAGCGTGACGCCGACCATCAAAAGGAAGGTGGCGACCGGCCGAAGAATGAAGATGCGTGACGGACTCATGCACCCGGCGTCCCTGACAACGAATTCCCGTTTGCGTTGCGCTGCCCCGCATTGCTCGGAGTCGAGCGGGGCTCGACCCGGCTGCCGCGCTGCAGTTTGTCCTGACCGTCCGTGACGACCACGTCGCCAACCTTGAGTCCATCACTGATTACCGTCGTATTGCCCTGGGTTAGTGCAACCGTCACAGGTTTATCTTCGACGGTCTTATCAGCATTCATCGCATAGACGAAAGTGCCCTGCGGTCCGCGCAAGATTGCCGCCGTGGGCACGACCGTGCTGTTCTTGCGTGTCTCGAGCAGCAAATTGACGTTGACGAACTGATTCGGCCAAAGTTGATTGTCCTTATTGTCAAAAACCGCCTTCAGCTTTGCTGTGCCGGTTGTGGGATCGATCTCGTTGTCGATAGTAAGCAATTTGCCTGTGGCCAACTTGGTTTTCTTATCTTCGTCGAGAGCATCCACCGCGAGCGTGGAGTTCTTCATGTGTTGCGTGATCTCGGGCAAATAAACCTCGGGCAAGGTGAAGATGACGGCAATCGGCTGCAGTTGCGTGAGGATCAGCATGGAGGTCGTGTCGGTGGCATGGATGATGTTTCCGGGATCCACCTGCCGCAATCCCACGCGCCCCGTAAACGGCGCTGTAATATGGCAATAAACAATCTGCAGTTTGGCGTTATCGATCTGCGCTTGATCGGTTCGCACCTGACCCTCGAGTTGATCAACCGTGGCTTTCTGGGTATCGACCTGCTGCTGCGCGATGCTGCCGGAAGGAATCAGAGCGACATAGCGGTCGTAATTCAATTTCGCATCGCGCAAAGAAGCTTGATCTTTGAACAGCTGAGCTTCCATCTGCTCCAGTTGCACCTGGTAGGGCCGCGGATCGATTTCAATCAGCAGATCGCCTTCATGGACAAACTGCCCTTCCACGAAATTCACTTTCATGATCTGCCCATCGACGCGGCTCTTGATGTTCGCCGTAAAGAAAGCCGTTACCGACCCGAGGCCGGTCAGGTAAACGGGCACGTCCTGCTTTTGCACAGTGGCAACGGCTACCGAGACGGACCGCGGCCCGGCTGCTTGCGCCTTCTGCGGCTTCGCACCCACCGAGCAACCGAACAGCACGCCGCAGGTCACGGCGACGGCGGCGATAACAAGAATTCGAGCAGAGAGATATTTTCGAGGGCCCGATCCAATATTTCGTTCGATATTCACGGGATTAGTCCAGACCACCTTTCACGCAGGAATGCTGGCCAAAGCTCAATGCTTTAGACGTATGATCGTTCAGACGGATTCAGCCACACTACCCAAGGAAGAAAAAATCCGCAGGTGCAGCGCTCAGGCAGGAAGCGGAACCCTACTATGGTAGAACCCCTGTGCTCCAGCATCAATACCGCTTACAAATCTTTACCGCCGTTGACGTAGCATTAAAGTCGGGGAGAAAAACTGACGAATCTCATTTGGATTGCAGGGCCGCCGGTACAGGGTGGTGCGCCTCATACGCCGCGACTGCTTCCTCATGCTGCAGAGTGAGGCCGATATCGTCGAGGCCGTTCAACAGGCAGTGGCGTACGAAATCGTTGACCGAGAAGGTAGCGGAGAATCCCTGACCATCGTGCACCTGGCATTTCTCCAGATCGACTGTGATCTGATAATTGTCAACGTCCTGCGCGCGCCGCAACAGTTCGGCCACTTCTTCCTCAGTTAAATGAACGGTCAGAAAACCATTTTTTGTGCTGTTGTTGGCAAAGATGTCAGCGAACGACGATGAGATTACGGCGCGGAAGCCGTAATCGCCAAGCGCCCAGACCGCATGCTCGCGCGAGGATCCGCAGCCAAAATTCTTGCCCGCCACCAGAATGGTCGCGCCTTCGTAACGCGGATCGTTCAACACGAAATCCGGATTCGGCTGTCCATCGCCAACAAATCGCCAGTCATAAAACAGAAACTTCCCGAAGCCGGTCTTCTCGATCCGCTTCAAGAATTGCTTGGGAATGATCTGGTCGGTATCAACGTTCACCCGATCCAGTGGCGCTACGCGCCCGCGATGTACGGTGAAGGCTTTCATGCTTTACTGAAACTTCCAGTTCCTGATGTCCGTAAAGTGCCCCGCAATCGCCGCCGCCGCGGCCATCATGGGACTGACCAGATGCGTGCGCCCGCCGCGTCCCTGGCGTCCTTCGAAATTTCGATTGCTCGTGGAAGCGCAGCGTTCTCCCGGCTGCAAGATATCGGGATTCATTCCCAAACACATGGAACATCCCGGCTCGCGCCATTCGAATCCAGCATCGAGAAAAATCCTGTCCAAACCTTCCTGTTCCGCCGCCCGCTTCACGGTCTGTGATCCGGGCACGACCATCGCGCGCACTTTCGAACTCACGCGATGCCCCTTGGCGACACGTGCCGCCGCCCGCAGATCTTCGATCCGCGAATTCGTGCACGACCCGATGAACACGCGATCGATCTTGATATCTTCAATCCGTCGCCCGGGCTCCAGCGCCATATACTGCAACGCCAGTTCGGCAGCCCGGCGGTCGTTCTCCTTCAACCCCCTCACTTCCGGCACACGCCCCGTGACTGGCGCGACCATCCCGGGATTTGTTCCCCACGTGACAAATGGGCACAACTGAGCCGCATCGATCTGAACGACTTTATCGAATGTGGCGGCCGGATCAGTCGGCAAGCTGTGCCAGCGCTCCACGGATTTTTCCCAATCGCTGCCGATAGGAGCGAAGCGGCGTCCTTTGACGTAAGCAAGCGTAGTCTCATCCGGCGCAACCATCCCTGCCCGCGCCCCGGCTTCGATACTCATGTTGCACAGCGTCATGCGGCTTTCCATCGACAAAGCACGCACCGCCGGTCCAGCGTATTCAATCACGTGTCCGGTGGCACCATCAGTGCCGATGTGGCCGATGATGCCGAGCGCGAGGTCCTTCGCCGTGACGCCTTCGGCCAGTTGCCCGCGGATATCGATCTGCATCGTCTTCGGCTTCTGCTGTGCCAAGCACTGCGTGGCTAGCACGTGCTCGACTTCCGATGTCCCAATGCCGAAGGCCAGCGCGCCAAACGCCCCATGGGTGCTGGTATGGCTGTCGCCGCAGACGATCGTCATGCCGGGCTGGGTCAATCCCAGTTCTGGGCCGATCACGTGCACAATGCCCTGCTCAGGCGCATCCATGTCGAATAATCGGACACCGAATTCTTTGCAGTTCGCCTGTAGTGCCGCGATCTGCCGCGCCGCAATCAGATCTGTAATTGGAGTTCCGCGCGGCTCGGTGGGCACGTTGTGATCGACGGTGGCGACCGTGCGCGCAGGCTGACGCACTTTGCGCCCGGCGGCGCGCAGGCCGTCGAAAGCCTGCGGAGAAGTCACCTCATGCACCAGGTGCAGGTCGACATAAAAGATCGGCGACCGCCCTGCGGGCGTCGCGACCAAATGAGCATCCCAGATTTTTTCAAACAGCGTTCGCGCCGTGCCCATAGCTCGATAGAAATGAATCGCTCGGAAGTAAGTAGTTGTCAGTTTTTCACAGAGGGCGGGAACTGGGCAAGAGATGGGGTTCGTAGGGTAGTATCTGAAATCTGCGAGTGAGGAGTACCCGCACTTTTCAGACACTACGGGTTCGTAGCTAATCGCTAAATGCCAATTGCTGGCTGCTACGGCTTCAGTGCCTACGGCCAGATCGCTTCCGCGATCGGATCTTTCGCGCTTGCCACCACTCGGGCGTTCCGTGCCCCCGGATATGCTCCCCACAATTCGTGATGAAACTGAATCCGCTCCATAGCGCGGTCGATGACGGCTTCGAGCTCGTGCGAATACTTGACTTCGCGGCCTTTGGCCAGCCGCCGCTTCGCTTCTTCCGGACTCAGCCACGTCGGCTTGCGATTCGATTCATCCGGCTTGCGCATCTGATGGACTTCCATCAGGAAGGCCTTGACCACAAATTCCTGGACGCCACCCGGCTGCCAAAACACACCTTTGGAATGAATGTAAAGATGGAAGTGCCGCGGCTCGATGGTCCCGATCGCGCCTCCTTCTTCCGCCGCCTCGCGCTCCGCCGCTTGGCTATGCGAAAGCTGGGGATCGGTCGAGCCCTTGGGGAACGTCCATTTACTCCCGCCGTTGGTGTTGACCAGCAAAAATTCGATTGCGCCGTTACGTTTGCGATAACACACCGCCGCGACCTGCAACGGCAGGGATTTCGACCCCCGGGGTGAGCCCATGCGTGAGCGCCTCCTCACGAAATCAGATTACATGCAAGATATTGCAGTGGTATGAATGTGCAACAAAAATTGTGCTATTTAGAAGGTTACGAAAGAGTTACCCCGATTCTGATTTTCGGAATGGAACTGGGACCCAGGCCGCGCGTTTTACTGCCAATCCAGCCGCATTGCGGTATTGTGCTTATCAAACGAGATTTGCAATGTCTTGTCTTCGTCGCCGGCAAAATCGCCGTAGACCGTTCGGGAAAGATCGACCGTGTGATCCTCAGTCTGAGCCCGGAAGCGCAGCTCATGCTTGCCCTCGGGGACTTTGATCGTCTCCGATTCCGCGCCCCGCACGTCATTGAATACGACCAGATGCTTCTGCGTTGCGCCATGTAGCGGACGTGTCAGCAAAAGCTTTCCATCCAGCCAAACCGATAGCGTCGCCTCTTTGAACTGATGCCGTATCTCCAACTCGACGGTCGAAACCGGCACTGCCGTCGACGCTCGGCGCGGGACGTCGGCTTTCAACGGAGCCATCGCCGACGCGGTATGCACGGTCGTCTTCTTTGCGACCGCGGGCACGATTCCAGACGTGGTACTTACCGACTTCAGGGTCGTGCTGTTCACTTCGGACACTGGCGTACTCGCCGACGCCGTATCGACATGCGCTGCCATGGGTGCAGTGGCCGTCGTAGCCGCGCCTGCATGCGACCGCACCAGCAACTTCGACTGCACCCCGATCGCAAGCAGAACGACAACACTGACCAGGGCAATCGCGATCCCTCTCCCATGCCCCTTCAATCGCGAGCGGACCATCTTCCCCGCATATGCCATCCCAACGGCTGGACGCCCGCTCAGCGGAGGAATTGCAATCGTAGTGCGAGTTCGCAGACCTAGATTCGTTAAGGATGTTGTTGTTCCTGGCAGCTTCTGCGCCCGCAACTCTTCCAGATCGGCGGCAAAATCCGCACCACGCTGATATCGTTTCGCAGGATCCTTTGCCATGGCCCGCGTGATTACCGCGTCCAACACCCGGGGCAGCTCCAGATCGAGGGCGCTGGCAGGAACCGGTTCGCGATTCGCCACCTTGAAGCAAACCGTCGTCGCGCTGTCCCCTTGAAACGGAGAATGACCGGTCACCATGGCATACAGAATTACTCCGAGCGAAAACAAGTCCGAGCGTCCGTCCGCTGCTTCACCCGTCAACTGCTCCGGAGCCATATACGCCGGCGTGCCTAACAAACGCCCCGGCAGCGTGAAGTGCGCCAGGTTCAGCTTGGCAATGCCAAAGTCGGCGATTTTGGCATGTCCGTCCTCGGTAACCATGATGTTACCCGGCTTGATGTCGCGATGGGTGACGCCTTGCTCGTGCGCATAGTCGAGCGCTCGCGCCACTTCTTCGGCAATCTCGAGGGCTCGCGACAGCGGCAGCTTGTGCTCGCGTGCCAGGACCCGGTTCAGTGCTTCCCCCGCTACGTACTCGAGCACGATGTACGGATCGCCGCTTTCGGAGTCCTCGCCAACGTCAAAAACCGCAACGATCCCCGGGTGATGCAGCCTTCCCGCAGCCTGCGCTTCGTTCAGAAACCGCGCCCGATATTCCTTCTCTGCTTCCGCATCATGCCCGCGCAGGGAAACAGTTTTCACTGCAACCAGACGGTCGATCTGCGGGTCTCGCGCCTTATACACCACTCCCATGGCGCCGCGCCCCAACTCGCCGACCACTTCATAGCGTCCAAAGCGTTTTGTCGCGGATTGTTCCATCGCTGCATCTCAGGCGCGCAAGGCTTGTGCGCAGTTCGAAAGCACGCGTGATTGCGGCCGCATCTGCCGCTGCAAACACGCGTTCTGCGGCTCGCAGATGCAGGCCGGCACGGTTACTTCAGGGGAGTTCTTCTATCTTATCGCCGCAGAAGCCAAGTTCCGGCGCTCAGATCGAGCCGCTTCATTACCCCGGTAACCCGCTCCCATAACGGGCGAGTGCGGTTGGAGAATCTGCCGGATTTCGGATGGTGTCTAGAACTTGGCGAAGTTCAGGAACAAGACGCAGAGTTCGGGAAGTAAAGCCAGCCGCAGCTACTGGTTTTACTGGGTACTGGCAACTCCCATTAGCTGCCGGGCACGAATCCGCCGCTGGCGGCCACACTCAAGCGCAGGTACTTGTAGGGATTTACCGGCGTGTCGTTGATGCGAACTTCGTAGTGCAGGTGCGGACCGGTGGAACGCCCGCTGGTGCCAACGTATCCGATCACATCGCCACGATGTACCTGCTGTCCCTCCGTTACGGCAAATCCGGAGAGGTGTCCATAGCGGGTGCTTATGCCATTGCCGTGATCGATCATAATGAGCCGGCCGTATCCGCCCAGCATATCGGTGAAAGTCACGACTCCATCCGCCGGAGCGACGACCGGCGTGCCATAGGGGCTTCTGATATCGACACCGCTATGGAATGCGCCTTCACCGTTGAACGGATCAATCCGCTCGCCGAAGCTCGCCGTAATCTGCCCATCCACGGGCCACAGATTCGGAGCCGAATTCGCCCGGAACCAGTCCGCCGTGGTCGCGTTTCGGGTCAGTCCCAGAGTGAGGCCCACCATCGTGGCGCCACTCAAAGCCGAGGTGCGCAACAGATGCAGTTGATCCAGCGACGAACTCACCTGCGAATCATCGACGTGATCGTCCGAGGCCGTCACTAATGTCGGCTGCGTTTTCAACCCATAAAGCGCCGAAACCTCGCTCGCAATCGATCCCAGCGAGGCCACCTGCACATCCCGCTCTTTGGCAACCTGTTCCAGCCGTGAGTAGTTTGTCTTGAGCTGATCTTTTTCCTGACGCAGTTCGTTATAGCGTGAAACCTTCAACAGCATGCGGGTATAAGAGCTGGCAATTCCAGTGAGGCTGAGGAATCCAATCGCCGCGCCAACCACGAAAACGTACAGATAGTGCAGAGGGATGGAAATCTTTCGCAACTGCCCGTCATCCCCGCGCGCGACGAAAAGGATGTAAAAGCGTTTCTGCAAATCGCTCCTCGCGTTATTGATTCATCAGGCCCGGATTTGCAGGCGAAGTTCTGAGGTTGCAGACGCCTGTTCGGACTGCCTGACATTGCTTCGGGCTGCGTCCCATCTTGGGAATGGAATTCTTTCGCCGCCCTACCTACCGGAGCCTGAGGCTACTCTCTAACTGCAATTTCAACACTTTGCAGCAGTTAGGCTCACTGAAACTTTGTGTGAATGACGGGTTAACGGTAACAAACTCGATTCCCCCTGTCAACACGCCACAAGTCCCTTCTGCATTACGGAAGGGGAGGTAACCGCAAGTCACCATAGGACAGGTTACGGTTGATACCTTCCGCGACAGCGCTCCTCTGTGACCCCGCGTAATCTGGGGTGACTGGTTCGTCCGTACCCTTCGTGGTTGATCGATTTTAGAAGCTTCCCTGGCATATATTGGCTTGCGACCGTGCCCCTTCCTGAAAAATCGTTGATTGCTCGAATTCGCCGAATGGCCGAGTCCCCTGGCCGTGGCGGAACTGCTAAGGTCGTCGCCGGAATCGGGGACGATTGCGCCGTGCTCCAATTCCGGCCCGGGCACGATTCTCTCGTCACAACTGATTTTTCCCTCGAAGGTATTCATTTCCGCCGAGATTGGCATCCCCCCGAATCCATCGGCCATCGCTGCCTGGCCCGCGGACTGAGTGATATTGCCGCGATGGGTGGAGAACCGGTCGCCGCGTTCTTATCACTCGCGCTTCCGCGTGACCTGCCGCAAGCCTGGCTTGACCGCTTCATGGAAGGACTACTCAGTCTCGCCGCTCAGTATCGAGTCACGCTGGCCGGAGGCGACACGGCTGAATCGCCCAATGGAATCCTCGCCGACATCGTCGTCGTCGGAAGCGTGCCTAGTGGGAAAGCAATCCTGCGATCGGGCGCACGTCCCGGCGATCGCATTTACGTCAGCGGGGCGTTAGGCGGCTCCGCCGCAGCGATCGTTCAATTTCAAAATCCTAGTCATCCCGAACGCCCACGCGCGGGTGCCCCGTCCTTGTCGCGTTCTGCGCGACAGGGTGGGGAATTTGACTCTGCTCGGTCATCTGAGGAGAAACCGAACCATCGTACTTACCCGCGCCACTTCTATCCCGAACCTCGCCTCGAACTTGGCCGTATCCTGCGCCAGAAGCGCCTCGCCACCGCCATGATCGACACGAGCGACGGGCTCTCCACCGATCTCGCCCACATCTGCGAAGAAAGCAAAGTCGGAGCGGAAATCTCCGCCCAGCTGATCCCGCGCGCCCGGGTCGACAAACCAGCCCGCGAAGTCCCGCTGGAACTCGCTCTCCACGGCGGCGAAGATTACGAATTGCTTTTCACCGCGCCCGCCTCAAAGCGAATCCCGGCGCAGATCGCGGGAGTGCCCCTCACCTATATCGGCGTAATCACGCGCACGCCTGCACCTGGCATCTTTCTCCGCAGTGCCGAGGGCGTATCGCAGCTGGAGGTCCATGGCTGGGAACATTTCAATGGTTGAGCGATTAAGAGATTCAGTCACTGATTTTGAACTACCAGGTGAACTGGATGGCGCAATGACTCAGTCGCTCAGTCGCGAGATGACCCGATGGCTCAATCCACGGTTACTTCCGTTACCCTAAGTAACCTTCCCCAACGTGATCTTCCCCGACTAGAGTGGCTTTATGTCGTCCAGCAAACTTTCTCTCGCCGCGCTGGTTTTCGTGTTCGCTGTGGCTGCAGTTGCCGAAAAGAAAGTGCCGCCTCCGCCCCCCGCACCGGCGCATGCGCCCGTTCCGGCCGTCACCGATGAGCTCATTCACAAGCAATTCGGCGATAACTGTTCGCTGCTCGCTGGACCGCCGCAGTTTGTCGGCGATCTGGACGGCGATGGCATCGACGATCTGGTCGTCGCCGCACGCTGCAAAAATCCCATGGCCGATCGTGACGAATACAACTTCGTCGTCGCCGATCCCTACGACACATTCCTCGGATTCGGCAATGTGAAGGTCACTTCGACCTTCGCGTCCGACGAGCCAGAACGACGCGGCGTCGTGCTGCTCATCATTCACGGCGCGGGCAAAGATGCCTGGCGCGCCGATAAGCCCAAAGACAAGTTCCTGCTGATCAACCTGCCATTCAAATCGCTAGCCGTGAAGAAACTCACGTTCCGAAAACGCACCACGTTGGGGATCTATATGGAAGAAACTGGCGAAGGCGAAGACATGTCCTCAGTCATCTTCTGGGACGGCAAGAAATACCGCTACCAATCCCTCGGTTCCACGATGGAGGAGTAGAATCTTACTCACTACTGAATGCTAGGTGATACACGGAAACTCCGCGCTTCCCACTTTGCTCACGTTCGCTTCCGCAAACTCACACGCGCGATCCATTGAGCTCTGCAGCTTTGCGTCATACGTCTCCAGATCTTCTTCGTTCGCATTCTCGGGCACGCGAATCAATGTCGCGCAGCGTAGCATCACTCGCGAAAACGGTTTCGGGATCATCATCCGGTCCCAGCTATCCAGCACCCAGGCGTTATCGACAGCGATATGAAACGCGCTGATCGGCACGCCCGATGACCGCGCCAGCGCCGTCGGCCCAGGCTTCACTTTGTGCCTCGGACCGCGCGGGCCATCGAGCGTGAATGCAACCGTCCATCCATCTTCCAGGGCTCGCCGCAAGCCCAGCAGCGCCCGCACCGCATTGCGCGACGACGATCCTTTCACCGCAATGAACCCAAACTTGTGAATGATCCGGCCCATGTATTCGCCGTCATAGCTGTTGCTGCTCATCACGCGAATACCGCAGCCGCGAAACAGATAGGTCGCCGGAATGATCGACGAATGCCAAAACGACCCAATCAGAGGCCGCTGACAAAATGTCTGCTGGGAGTCTTCTTCCCGCGACATGCAAACGCGCAGCGTGGGCCCAATCAGCCGGATGAACCAGTATCCAAAAAAGATGATGATGCGCAGCACGATGCGCTGCCGCAGAGTGTATTTCTGCGTATCCCAGGCTGGTTGCGGAGTCTCGATCGCTTGTGGGGTTTGAACCTCAGCCACGAAGCTATTGTAAAGGGATGGTCGACCGAGAAGGGCCATTTACCGCCGAGATCGATGCGATTTCGGCCCGCGCGAGATCCCTCGCCCCGGGGCTTCCCGCCCCCGGCTCAAGCCGGGGTCTATCAGAGAGCGCGGGCTGCGTTCTGTCGAAAATCCCACTTCTCGCAAAAGCAGCGAGAAGTGGGACACCCCATTTTCATTTTGTTTGGGATTACTTCGAGACTTGCGGTTAGTTCTCTAAATATGACTCCACCC
>Ga0335073_10014087_pt1 | contig 11212 bp, 11 predicted proteins | sample Lox_Sample_22_FD_207093 | JGI IMG/M metagenome (GOLD analysis project Ga0335073, IMG submission 207093) | Soil microbial communities from Loxahatchee National Wildlife Refuge, Florida, United States - Lox_Sample_2.2 | ecosystem: Environmental > Terrestrial > Soil > Wetlands | place: USA... | reverse complement strand
TACGCCATGGGCGGGGGAAGCGCGCGCATGATGGGCGCCGTGCGCCAACGGGTCCCTGGCGTCCAGGCGAGCGCCACGCAGGGGGTGGCGGTGGAGGTCGGCGCGCGACAGGCGGCGGCCGATATCGATCTCGTGGTCGAGTATGGCGTCGCCATTCCCGATCTGGCCAACGCGGTCCGCAACAACGTGATCAACCAGGTGGAACGCATCTGCGGGCTCGAGGTCACCGAGGTCAACGTCGGCATCGACGACATCCATCTTCCGGGCGAGCAGGACACAGACACGAGCCCGCGGGTCCAATGACGAACAGGGGCGCCCAGGCACCCGCGGAGGCAGGCGAGCTCGCCGACCGGATTGCCGCGGCCGTGACCAAGTGCCCGTCGGTAGCCGGGCTGGCTCAGCTGCCAGGGATCCCGGTTGCCACCTATCTGCCGGGCCGGACCGTGACCGGCGTCGCGGTTCGGGCGGGCGAGGTCGAGGTCTGCGTGGTGGCCCGGTTCGGGGTACCGCTGCCGCAGGTCGCGGCCCACATACGGCAGGCCGTCGCGCCGCTGGTCCCGGGCCGGACAGTGGACGTCGTCATCGCCGACATCACCGGTATCGAAGCGCCCGTGACGCCGGCGACGGCGCCGCCGAGCGCGGTGGCTCGGCGGCCGCCAAACAAGAAACGAGAGGAGTCTGTCCATGGATGAGGTTCGCCTCCTGCCGATCCTTGGCCTGGTGTTCGGAATCGCGCTGGGCTTCGCCGGCGCGTTCGGCGGCTGGTCGGCATTCGTGATCGTGCTCGTGCTCGGCCTGGTCGGCTACTTCACCGGGCGGGCACTAGCCGGGGAACTTGACCTGACAAGTCTGTTCGCAGCCCGGCAGCGGAGACCGCAGTGACCGTCGTCAGCGCGGCGGCCACAGGGACCGCGCTGAACAGGCCCGGACAGCGGGGCCGCACCTCCCTCGCCGACCGCGTGGTGACCAAGGTGGCCGCTCAGGCTGTCTCCGAGGTCGAGCAGACTGGCGGGGTAGCCCGGCAGGTCGCCGGGATCACATTCGGCCGCCAGACGGGCCAGGGGCTGGCTCGCGTCTCCGCCCGAGTCGACGGCCACCTGGCCATGATCGAGCTGCGCTTGACCCTGGCCTACCCGGCTCCGGTGCGCACGCTGACCCGCGAGGTCCGCAGCCACGTCATGGAGCGGGTCAACTACCTGACCGGCCTGGAAGTACGCCACGTGGACATCGAGGTGGCCAGCCTGCTGCGCGGGAGAGGACAGTGAGCGACACCGCCGGCGAGCACGGCCCGACCCTGGTCATCCCGGCTCCCGGCTTGCCGTCGCTCCACGCACAGGCCGACGTCTGGTCACAGCCCGGCGCCCGCCGCAACGCCCGCCGGGTATTCAGGCCCCGGCGGACCATACCGGGGGTGATCGTCGCGGCTGTGCTGGCAGTCGCGGGAATCCTTGGCGCCATCTGGGCGGCGTCCGCCGCGGCGGGCCACCCGCTGTGGAACGTGCCGTACAGCGATTTCGCCGGACCGATGCAAACCACCGTGCACTGGTCCGACACGAACGTCATCGCCATCTCCTCGGCGGTCGCGTTCGTCGGCTTCCTGCTCATCCTCATCGCCGTGCTCCCTGGCCGGACACGTGCCGTCCCGGTGGCGTCAAGAGACACCTCGGTCGTGATCGGCGTGCCACGGCGCAACCTGGGCCGGTCGCTCGGCTGGCTGGCCGAAGATATTCCAGGCGTCGACAAGGCCAAGGTAAGGGCCAAGCGGCGTTTCGTCATGGTGCGCGCGACCACCCCACTGCGGGATGCCACCGGCCTGGCCGAGCAGGTGCACACCGTCGTCGCGGGCCGGCTCGCTGCGCTCGACCCGCTGTGGCCCACGCAGGTCAAGGTCAAGCTGCGGCGTAAGGAGGGCTGATAGCTCATGTCACGGCACACCGCGCACGTCAGCCGCACCGGGCTGGTCATCGTCGGGCTGATCCTGCTGCTCGGCGCCGGTGCCGTGCTGGCTCGCGGCCTGGGCGCTTCCACCTCCGTCCTGGGCAGCTCCCACGCGGCCATGCTCACGCCAGCACAGGTCCAGTACCCGGCGAAGCACAGCTGGGTGTGGCCGGTCACGGCCGCGGTCTGCGCCGTGATCGCCCTGCTCGCACTGTGGTGGCTGGCCGCGCAGACAAGCACCAAGACGGTACGCAGCCTGCCGCTCGAACCCGAACGTGTACACGGAAGAACAGTGCTGCCCGCAGCCGCGGTCACCGGCGCGGTCACCGATGAGCTCGAGAGCTACCCGACCATCCGGACAGCCGACGCGGTGCTGCGCGGGTCGGCGCTGCGGCCCGGCCTCAACCTGGCTGTCACCGCGGAAAACCGCGCGGACCCGGCCACCGTTCGCACCAGCATCGAAACCGAAGCCCTCCCCCACATGCGCGAGGCCCTCGAGATGGAGACCATCCCCACCGTGCTGCGCTTGTCGTTCAGCCGGGCGTTCGACAGGCACCTTGCCTGACCGGCATCACGCGGGTCAGCGGCTACGAAGTCAGCCTGCTGGCCTCGCGAGGCCGGAAGGCCGCGAAGGGGTTGGTGACGACCAGTTCGCGGGACGCGAACCGGTAGAGGGTGGCGGGGCGGCCGCCGCCCGGGGCCGAGCGGGTGACGCCGGGGGTCGGCTCGATCACCGCCCTGCGGGTCAGGATGCGCTGCAGGTTCGTCGCGGAGACCGGGTGGCCGAGCGCCGCGGCGTAGGTGTCGCGCAGTTGCGAGATCGTGAACGTCTCAGGGGCCAGCGCGAACCCGATGTTCGTGTAGGACAGCTTGGCCCGCAGCCGCTCCCGAGCCGACCTGATGATCGAGCCGTGGTCGAACGCGCACGGCGGGAGCTCGTCGACCGGGTGCCAGGCCGTGTCGGCCGGCAGCCGCGGCTGCGCGCCGGGGGTGACAAGGGCCAGGTACGCCGTCGCGAGCACGCGGTCGCGGGGGTCCCGTACCGGGTCGCTGCGCGTCTCGAGCTGCTCCAGATGCGCTATCTCGGGGATGTCCACCTTGGCAGCCAGATACCGGCCAGCGGACGAGCCAAGCCGTTCGCTGGCCTGGAGCACGCCGCCGGGCAGCATCCAGTAACCCTCGAACGGCGGCTCCGCGCGCTGCCACAGCAGCACCATCAGCCGCTTGTCGCGGACCTGGAAGACGACCCCAAGCGCCTCATGACGAAAAAAGTCAGCAGGCACATCCCCATAGTAGCGATCTCAGCGAGTTTTCGCCTCAGAGTAGAAATCTCAGAGTTTTCGACTTATAGTCGTTAACTATGAGCAGCACAGACCGTTCCTGGGCCCAGCGGATCAGGCGGCTCGCCGCCGAGCGGGACGCCGTGATCCTCGCCCACAACTACCAGCGGCCCGAGATCCAGGACGTCGCCGATCACGTCGGCGACTCGCTCGCCCTGGCCCGCCTCGCGGCCGCGAGCTCCGCACGCGTGATCGTGCTCGCCGGGGTGTACTTCATGGCAGAAACAGCCAAAATCCTTTGTCCCGAACGAACCGTGCTGATTCCCGATGCCGCCGCCGGCTGCTCACTGGCGGACAGCATCACAGCGGACCAGCTCCGGGCATGGAAGGCTGAGCACCCCGGCGCCGCGGTCGTCGCCTACGTGAACACGAGCGCCGAGGTCAAGGCCGAATCCGACGTCTGCTGCACGTCGGCTAACGCCGCCGAGATCGTCGCCGCCATCCCCGCCGAACGCGACGTGCTCTTCCTCCCGGACCAGTTCCTCGGCGCCCACGTGCGCCGCGTCACCGGGCGGACCAACCTGCACGTCTGGCTCGGGGAGTGTCACGTGCACGCCGGCATCAGCCCCGACGAGCTGCGCCGCAAGGCCGCGGCGAACCCCGCGGCGGAGCTCTACGTGCACCCGGAGTGCGGCTGCGGCACGGCCGCTTTGTGGCAGACCGGCACGGGCGACCTGCCGGCGGAGCGCACCCGGGTGCTGTCGACTGGCGGGATGCTCGAGGCGGCGAAGTCGACGCGCGCCCCGGCCGTGCTCGTCGCGACGGAGACGGGCATGCTGCACCAGCTCAGGAAGGCGAACCCGGCCGTGCGCTGGGAGCCGGTCAACCCGAAGGCTGTGTGCCACTACATGAAGATGATCACGCCCGAAGCCCTGGAGCGCTCCCTGCGCGACGGCGTGAGCGAAGTGCACGTCGACCCCGACGTGGCGGCCCGCGCCAGGCGCGCGGTCGAGGCGATGATCGCGGTCGGGCCGGCCGCTGCTAGCCCGGGGGACGACCCCCGGAACCCTCGCTCGGGGGGCTACGCGCCCCCCATACCCCCGCGGGCAGGCGTGCGGTGATCCGGGCGCTGCCGGCCGTGCGGCCGCGGTGGCGGCGTGACGCGGACGTGGTGGTCGTGGGATCAGGGGCGGCCGGGATCGCCGCGGCGCTCACCGCCGCGGCGCGCGGGCTGCAGGTGCTCATGGTCACCAAAGAGCTGAACGGCGGGGCGACACCGCTGGCCCAAGGTGGCCTGGCCGCGGCGATCGGTCCTGGTGACACCGCCGCGGCACACGCGGAAGACACGCTGGTCGCCGGCGCCGGGCTCTGCGAGCCTGAGGTCGTCAGCGCGCTGGCGGTGGCGGCGCCCGGCGCGATCGGGTGGCTGGCCGCGCTTGGTGCCCGGCTGGAGCAGCGGACGCTGCGGCTGGAGGGCGGGCACAGCAGGAATCGCATCGTGCATTCGGGGGACGACGCCACAGGCGCCGAAGTACACCGCGCGCTGCGCGAGGCGCTGCTCGCAAGCCGCGTCGAGGTCCTCGACCGGACGGTGGCGCTCGACCTGCTGCTCGGCGAGGCTTGGGGATGGGACGAGGCTCGCGGCCGGTGGGGGGAAGAGTGCGGGGCCGACGGGTGGGGCGGGGCTGCGTGGTCGCGCCACGGGGATGTCGTCGGCGGACTGCTCGCCGCGACCGCCGAACCGGGCGGCGCGCTTGAAGCCGGAGTCATCACCGCGCGGTCCGTGGTTCTCGCGGCCGGCGGGCTCGGGCAGGCGTACGCGACGACGAGCAACCCGCCGGGCGCGACCGGGGACGCGATCGCTATCGCGGCGCGGGCCGGGGCCGAACTGCGCGATCCGGAGTTCGTCCAGTTCCACCCGACGGTGCTGTGGCTGGCCGGGGCGACCGGGCAGTGCCCGCTGGTCACCGAGGCCCTGCGCGGCGCGGGGGCGGTGCTGCGCGACCTGGCAGGGCGGCCGCTGATGGCCGGGCACCACCCGCGCGGCGACCTGGCGCCGCGCGACGTCGTGGCCGCCCGCATGCACGAGGTGATCGCCAGCGGACCGCGGGACAGCGTCGGGCACCTGTGGCTGGACGCCACCGCGCTCGGCCGCTCGGTCCTCGAGGAGGGCTTCCCGACGGTCACCGCGGCCTGCCGCAAGCACGGCATCGACCCGGTCGCCGAGATGATCCCGGTCGCGCCAGGCGCGCACTACTCGTGCGGCGGCGTCCGCGCCGCCCTGGACGGGCGGACCAGCCTGCCTGGCTTGTACGCGGTGGGCGAGGCGGCGAGCACGGGCGTGCAGGGCGCCAACCGGCTGGCGTCCAACTCCGTGACAGAGGCGGTGATCGCCGGGCGGCGCGCCGGCGAGGTCATCGGGAGCGAGCTTTCCGGCGGGAGCGGGCGTGCTGCTTCCGTGCTGCGGATGCCCGCCGCCGGAGGCGGGGTCTGTCCCGGCGCGCGGCCTGTGCTCGCCGCGGCCATGTCCCGGTACGCCGGCGTCCTGCGGGACCGCGAGGGGCTCGAGCGGCTAGGCCGGGTACTCGAGGGAGGCAGGGGTGCGCGAGTGGAGTCGGGCGGCGCCGTTCGGGATAGGGATGGAGGTTTGGACCTTGACTTGCCCACCGTGGAGGCGACGAACCTGCATGCCGCGTCCGCGCTGATCGCGGCGGGGGCGGCGCGGCGGGTGGAGAGCCGGGGGTGCCACCGGCGGCGGGACGCGACGGGGACCGCGGCGCGGGCCTGGCACACGCTGGTGCGCTGGGACGGGCGGCGGCTGCGCGTGACCGAGCAGGACCAGCGCGCAGACCGTGCCGATTGCGCATTCGGCCTGCTCTAGCGGGACCAAATGCGCATTCGGGCGGATGGGAGCCAGATGGGGGTGGGTAGCGAGCGGCGGAGAGCCGGATGGCGGATGGCGGATGGCGGATGGCGGATGGCGGATGGCGGGCGGCGGAGAGGCGGAATGGCGGATGCCGGATGCCGGATACGGACGGAGGGGAGCCGGATGGCGGGTCGCGGACGGAGGGGGAACCGGTTGGAGGGGGAGATGGCGGTGACGGCGGAGACGGGCGCGGCGCTGCGGGCGGCGGGGATCGATCCCGCGGATGCCGAGCGGGCTGTGCGGGCCGCGCTTGACGAGGACTTCCGGTACGGGCCGGACGTGACCAGCGCGGCGACGGCGGGGGACGTGCCGCTGCGCGCGGAGGTGGTGGCGCGGGGGGACGGCGTGCTCGCCGGGGTGCCTGTGGCGCTGGTGGTGCTCGACCTGGTGGGCGGCGTCGAGGCCGAGGTGCTGCGCCCGGACGGGTCGCGGATCGGGCCAGGGGACGCGGTGCTGGCTGTCAGCGGGCCCGCCGCGAGCGTGCTCGGCGCGGAGCGGACATTGCTCAACTTCCTCACCCACCTGTCCGGGATCGCCACCGCGACGCGGGCCTGGGCAGACGCGGTCGCGGGGACGGGCGCGGCGATCAGAGACACCCGCAAGACCACGCCCGGGCTGCGGCAGCTGGAGAAGTACGCGGTGCGCTGCGGCGGCGGCGAGAACCACCGCATGGGGCTCGGCGACGCGGCGCTGATCAAGGACAACCACGTGGCCGCGGCGGGCGGGGTGGCGAAGGCGATCGCGGCGGTGCGCGCGCTCGCTCCGGAGATGCCGCTCGAAGTCGAATGCGACACGCTCCCCCAAGTGGCCGAAGCGCTGGCCGCGGGCGCGACGCTCATCCTGCTCGACAACATGCCGGCCGCGACGATGCGGGCCGCGGTGGCGCAGGCGGGGCGGTACCCGGGGGTGCGCCTGGAGGCCAGCGGAGGGCTGCGGCTGTCCGACGCCGCCGAGGTCGCCGCGACCGGGGTGGACTACCTCGCGGTCGGGGCGCTGACGCACAGCAGCCGGGCGCTGGACCTGGGGCTCGACTATGTCTCGTTACTTGTCGGGGCCGAGGGCGACGCGGGCCAGTGAGCCGGTCATGCGTTCTGCAGATCGCCACGTGAGCCGCTTCGTGCCACAGTTCCGGTCGCTGGGACAGCTGCTCAAGATCGTTTAGATGAAATGTTTGAATTAACTGCTGTCCCCACGACAGATAACTCAAACATTTCTCCCGGTGTGGGATCCCAGAGGCTTGTGGGGTTACAGGGGTGCGCGGCGGCGTGTTACTGGGGTGTGCTTACTGGGCTGTCGTTACTTGTCGGGGCCAAGGGTGCTCCAGACCTGCGGGAACTGTCCGACGCCGAGCTCGCGGCAGATCATCTGCGCCGCCATGCCCACCGCCTCGGTGAAGGTCGGGAACGCGAACGGGATGGCGGCGACGCGGTCGACGGTCAGGCCGGCGGTCATGGCGGTGGCGATGACCTGGATGATTTCGGCTGAGTACTCGCCCAGGACGTGGCCGCCGAGGATCGTGCGGAAGCGGCGGTCCGCGATCAGCTTGCAGAAGCCGTCCGGGCGGCCGTCGGCGACCGGCCGGAGCAGCTGGTGGTATTCCGCGGTCGCGGTCACGATGTCGTGCTCGCTGGCCGCGGCCGGCTCGGTCAGGCCGACCTGGCCGTACTCGGGGTCGGTGAAGCTGCCGGACGGGATGATGCGGTAGCTGGCCGTCTCGCGCGGGCCGGCGACGGCGTTGCGGGCGGCGATGCGCCCTTCCGCCCTGGCGAACTGCACAAGCTTGGCGTGGCCGTTGACGTCGCCCGCGGCGTAGATGTGCGGCACGTTGGTGCGCAGGTAGGCGTCGACAGGGATGGCCGACCGGCTGGCCGTCACGCCGGCCTTGTCGAGCGCGAGCGATTCGACATTGGCCGGCCAGCCGATCGCGCTGAACACCGCGCCGAAGGCGGCGCTCTCCCCGGCGACGTCGTTGGCATAGCGGACGATCACCCGCGTGCCGCGCGGCACGAGTTCGGTGACCCGCGTGCGCGTGTGGATGATCATGCCGCGCGCCTGGAAGGCATGTGCCAGGCCCTCGCTCACGGCGGGATCGGCGGAGGCGATCAGGGACGGGCCGGCCTCGAAGATGGTGACGTTGACCCCGAAATCGGCGAGGATCGAGGCGATCTGGCAGCCGGTGTCCGCGCCGCCGACGATGGCGGCGCCGGCCGGCAGGCTTGTCAGGGACGGGATGTCGTTGTAGGTGAGCGCGAGCTCCGCGCCCGGGACGGGCAGCGGGGCGGCATAGCCGCCGACGGCCACGACGATCTGGTCGCCGGTCCAGGTGCGGCCGTCGGTGGCCTCTAGGGTGTCCGGGCTGATGAAGAAGACCGGCCCGGTGTGTTCCGCCAGGTCGACGCCGCTGCTCCTGATATAGGCAGCCAGTTGCTTGGCGTCTCTGGCGTAGCGCGCGACATCCGCGCTCCTGGCCAGGATCGCGGGCAGGTCGGGGACGGGCGCGGGGCCGCGCAGGCCGAACACCTCCCAGGAGGACCAGTCCCTGGCCAGCCGGGCCGCGCGGGCGAGGGTCCGCACTGGCGCGGGGCCGCGGTTCATCGTGGTCCCGCCGACCTCGTCGGCTTCGAGCAGTGTCACGTCGGCGCCGAACTCGCGCGCCTGCATGGCCGCCGCCATGCCCGCGGAGCCGCCCCCGACAACGACCAGCCTCACTTCGTAGTCCCTGTAGTCCCTGTAGTCCCTTGGCTCACGACTGCAACAGTAACTCATCGTAATATGCGTGTTCACTGCAGGTGATGACCGTCACGCGGCGCCCGGCGGCTGTGACAGGATTGTCGTCACTCATTGGTTGAGGAGTGGCGTAGGGTGCGTCGAATCCGGACTTCGGTCATTGTCGTCGGCGGCGGACCGGTCGGTCTTGGATTGGCTGTGACGCTCGGCAAAGCGGGCATCCCGTGCGTTGTCGTGGAGCGCAGGACCGAGCCGGCGGCGATCCCGAAGGGGCAGAATCTCACCGCTCGCAGCCTGGAGCACTTTTACTTCTGGGATTGTGCCGAGGAGTTGCGCGCCGCGCGCCCGCTGCCGCGGGGATTCCCGATCGGCGGCATCACGGCGTACGAGAGCCTCGCCGGGGACTACTGGTACGCCCCGGCCGGGCGTGAGGCGGTCGGCGACTTCTACTACCAGCGGCACGAACGGCTGCCGCAGTACCTGACGGAGGCCGTGCTGCGCGGCCGGGTGCGCGACGTTTCTTGCGTGCGTGCGCTCTTCGGCTGGTCGGCCACCAGCGTCTGCCAGGACTCTGACGGCGTGCGCGTGACGGCGGCGCGGGACGCCGATGGCGACCGCTGCGAGATCGCGGGCTCTTACGTCGTCGGCTGCGACGGCGCCCGTTCGATGGTGCGGGACCAGGCGGGCATACCGTCCGGCGGAGCGGACTTCAACCAGCGCATGGTGCTGGCTGTGTTCCGGTCGGCGGACCTGGACGCGCGGCTGGAGCGGTTCCCGCCGCGGACCACGTACCGCGTGCTGCATCCGGAGCTGGCGGGATACTGGTGGTTCTTCGGGCGGGTGGACGGCGCCGGAACCTGGTTCTTCCACGCGCCCGTGCCCGTGTCGGCGGGCGCGGCGTCGGACGTGGACGTGGATGTGGACGCCTTGATCGAGCGGGCCGCGGGGTCTGCCGTGGCGTGCGCGTTCCAGTACGTGGGGTTCTGGGACCTGCGCGTCAACGTCGCCGACACCTACCGTCAGGGCAGGGTGTTCATCGCCGGGGATTCGGCCCACAGCCATCCGCCGTATGGCGCGTACGGGCTGAACACAGGGCTCGAGGACGCCGTCAACCTCGGTTGGAAGCTCTCGGCTGTGCTGACAGGGTGGGGCAAGCCCGCGCTGCTCGACAGCTACACGCAAGAGCGGCGCCCGATCTTCGTCGAGACTGGAGAGGCGATCACGGACGGCATCGCGAAGGACCGCGCGTTCCTCGCTCGCTACAGCCCGCGTCGCGACCGGGGCGAGTTCGAACAGGCGTGGCGCTCGCTGACCGCGGGAGACACGGCGCCGCCGTGGTACGAGCCGCACTACGAGGGGTCGCCGATCGTGTGGGGACGCCCGGGCGCGGCGTGCAGCGCCCGCGGTCAGCACACCTTCGAGGCGCGGGCCGGCCACCACCTCGCGCCGGTGTCCCTGTCCTCGGGCCGCGACATCTTCGAGGAACTCGGACGTTGGCACACCCTGGTCGCGCTGACTCGGGACCGGGCGCCTGTCGCTTCGTTCCAGGCCGCGGCGGGGCGGCTCGGGATGCCGCTGCGGGTGCTGACGGACACCTTCGCCGAGCAGCGGACGGCGTACGAGCGCCGCTTCATCCTCGTCAGGCCTGACCAGTACGTCGCCTGGGCTGGCGACGAGCCGCCGGCCGACGCTTTGGTCATCCTGCGCCGGGTCGTCGGGGACGTCGGGCAGTAAGCCTCTCCCCCGGGGCCTGCGGAAGCCTCCCCTCCTTTCCCTCGGAAGCCTCCCCCCGGCCACAGCTGTCGCAGGGCGGGCGACGAAACCGAATCGGTGCGCACGGGCAACTTCTGGTAGTCTCTCGGCGAGGCATGGAGCTGGCCTGATCTCACGGGTCGCAGTGCCGCACGCTCCCGGGCCGTTAGCTCAGCGGGAGAGCGCTTCCCTGACACGGAAGAGGTCACTGGTTCAAATCCAGTACGGCCCACCAGCAGAGACTCTGTCTTCTTGGTCTTCCTAGTGCCTGCGGATTGTTAACACGCTGATTCTGCTTGCTCCATCGACCCGGGCCCCGCACCCGGCGGCGGCCCGCAGCCCGGCGGCAATGCCCAGCGCGCATCACTCCGCTCCGCAGTCATGCTGCCACCGCGCGCACCGCCGCCGTCGGCGCCCGGCGAGCCTTTCCGCAGACATGGGATAGTCCAGGTAGCCATAGCTCAATGCCGTTTACCTGATGCGTCCCGTCCGCCCCGGGAGTACCCCTGGTACGGGGTCTGTGACCTTGCCTGGGCGTTATCGCGAGGACTTGTTCAACTTGGCATACATTTCGCATGGACAAAACGTT
>Ga0335073_10014086_pt1 | contig 11212 bp, 9 predicted proteins | sample Lox_Sample_22_FD_207093 | JGI IMG/M metagenome (GOLD analysis project Ga0335073, IMG submission 207093) | Soil microbial communities from Loxahatchee National Wildlife Refuge, Florida, United States - Lox_Sample_2.2 | ecosystem: Environmental > Terrestrial > Soil > Wetlands | place: USA: Florida... | reverse complement strand
TGACGCTGCCCGGCGGCGCCGCGCCCTTCGTCTCTTCCTGCTTCTTCGCCACATGCGCCAGGGCCACGGCGCCGATGACGAGATAGGCGAAGACGAGGAGGAACAGCATGTCCCGGAACGAGACATTTATGCCGCGCCAACCCATTGATCACACTTGCTTTTTCGCCAGAATTTTCTGGCTGTACAGATTTTGCAAGACGCCCCGCCGTAAAAACGCGCCGCCGGCGGGGCGCGCCGGCGCCCCGCCACGATCAGGTGTAGCGGGCCGTGGTTAAGGAGCGGTTGATCAGGCGATGCGGCGGATGGCGTCGTGGTCGCCGGGATCGGCCACGGTCTCGATGTAGCGCTGCAGGCTCGCGAGCTCCGACCAGCCGCCGAGCTGCTTCAGCCGGTCGACGGTCATCCCGGCCTTGAGGGACGCCACCGCCCAGTGATGGCGCCAGTCGTGCGCGGTGAAGTCCGCGATGCCCGCCCGCCTGCAGGCGGTCGCGTGCGCGGCGCGCAGCGGGTTGGCGTGCTGCTGATGCGAGAGCGCGTCGTCGTCGTCGATCTCGGGCTCGTCCCGCGTGTCCGGGAAGGGCTTGCCGAGACGGTTGAGGAAGACCGGGCCGGTGCGCGGGCGCCCGCGCTCGATCCAGATCCGGAGCAGCGCCGCGGCGACCTTGGGATGCATCGGCACCGTGCGGGCGAGCAGCGTCTTCGACTGGGCGACGTAGATCGTCGGCCGGCAGTCATCGGGGAAGTCCAGCGCCTCGAGCCCGAGGTCGCGGCGGACGATGAGCGCGGCCTTCTGATGCGCCGACAGCCGCTCCCAAAGCCCGTCCCATTCGACGTGCTCCCACTGGATCTGCAGCGCCTCGCAGGAGCGGCAGCCCTCGTAGGCCATGACCAGCGGGATCGGGCGGTGCCGCGGGCCGTAGGCGGCGAGGAGGCGGTCCCGCACCGCGTCCGGGAGCCAGCGGACCCGGCGCTCGCCCCGCACCGCCTTGATCCAGGGCAGCATCGGCACCTCGACCTTGTGGTCGCGGCCCCAGCGGTTGAGGGCGGCGGCGAGCGGCGCCCGGGCGCGCCGGACCGCGGAGGGCTTCCATCCGACGCAATGCGTCGCCGCGAAATCCTTCCACGCATCGACGGCGTCGGCGATCGGCCGGGCGCCGATCTCCTTGGTCATCTCCTCGAGAAAGAGCCGGTCGCGGCGCGCGATCGGCTCCGGGCGCGCGCAGTGGTTGCGGATCGCGTCGGCGACGGTCTTCCCCGAAAGCCCGTCCTTGCCGTGGAGGAGCTCGGTCAGGATCCGGTGCTCTTCCTGGATCCGGTACTCCTCCGCCTTCCCCTCCTGGCCGACAGCGAGGCCAGTGCTGCGACCTGGCTCGACGTCAACCTTGTCTCCGGCGCGGAGTGTCCCGCGGATCCAGAGCCAGTTTCCTCGCGGGTAGATGTGGAGCCCCATCGCATCCTCTCCAGCAGTGTTTGATAATCGGCCTCGGTCATCACCCAGTCGCGACCAGACTTACGGTAGGGCGCCTCGTGCCTGCGGATCAAATCCTTGAGCCGCCGGTAGGGGTGCACACTGGGAAGATGCAGGCGCCGAGCGACCTCGCCCAAAGGGAGGGTGGCGTCTTCGGCAGGCATGTCGGCGTCGGGCGCGCTCATGCCCCGGATCTGGGTCCGACGGGGCGCGGGTGGTCGGCGCGGCCGACGCAACCGACGAAAAATTCACCCCTTGACCGCTCGACGGCCGCCCACCGGCGCTAGTGCAATCTCCTGAAGCATCGGCGCGGTGCAGGGTCGTGCGCCTTGTCGGACTCCTTGAATTGGACGGCACGGTTGCCCTTGAAGCTTCGATTTGCGCATCGGACCGTTCACGCGGATCGCGACAACTTCTCCAATGCCTTCGGCAACTCCCTTCCCGACGCTCCGCGCGAAAGCCCTCGTAAACGTTGGAGGCGGCCGGGGCTTTCGTCGAACCAAATTCCAACGCCCCGCGGGCGCCGCCGATGACGACCGCCGACGTTCAGTAACCGGCGCATTTGGCCGAATGCGCCGAGCCCGGGGCGGAAGCGAGGACGGAACCGCAAGGCGCCGCGCCTCGCGGACGGGAGAAGTGGTGCTGATCCTTCTCGACAGCGTCGTCGAGCATGAGGGCCGTTTGCAGCCATTCGATCGGCACGCGTCTGAGATCGGGACCGACGACCGCGTGCCACGAGGCCCCAGAACCCGTCTGCCGTCCAGTGATCATCCAAAGCCGGTCCGGGTGGTGCGCCGGCAGGCGCGCCCGGCGCTCGGCGGCCGCGCAAAGCGCCGCCGAGAAGTGCACTCCGGGAGCCTGGACTTTCCGGAGGGCGTCCGGAACGGCCTCCCGAGGGATGAAGTCGTCGACGTTCTTGCCGGTCCGCCGGCAGTGTTCCTGGAGAAGGCGAAGGCCTTGCCAGTCGCCCTCAACGCCGCCCCCTTGAGCCGGCTGGAAAGCTAGCGTCCGGAGCGCCCGCTCGAAGGCCGCGGCTCGCCACCCGCGCGGCGACTGCGCCGCCAGGCGCTCCTCGTTTTCGATAAGGGCGTCCATCGCGGCCGTCGCGATGCAATGGCCGAGCCACAGGATTCCCTCGCCCGGCATGAAGTCGGCGGGATCCCTGACAATGGTCGGCTGGCGGATGCCGCGCCGCAGCGCGGCCCTCCCGTGTGCGCTCGCGCCGTCGATCCCGGCGAGCCGCGTGGTTCCCGCATCGCTGTCGACGGCCACCATGAGCCGCGAGTCCGAAAGGGTGGACGCATGGACGATTCCCGACGCGCTCACGATGAACCGGAGCACGTCCAGCCAGGACTCCATCCGGTGGCCCTGCACACGCCGACCGTGAAAGGGGATGCTTGACCCGGCTCTTGCGCCGCATCGGGCCGCCAGGAAGGCGGCGGCCGCCGCGCGGGACACCCCCTCGACGATCTCGACGTCGGCGTCCGCCGCCTTGCACCTCCCCGTCGGCGCGAAGCCCTCAAGGTTGAGCGTAAGAAATTCGCCTTTCTTCGGGATCCGATGCGCCGGCCCTGTCTCCACGCAGAACGAGGGCAGCCGCTTGCCGTTGGCGGCGCCGAGACGGCCGATCAGGCAGGGAAAACCGGCCTCCCTTGCCTTCCGTTCATCCCGGCCCCTCGTCAACCAAGTGCTGATAGAAACGCGGCGCCGCGTCTTTCCGGCCGCCGCCGCCACCAGCGCCCCGCGGACGTCCCCCGTGATGAGCGCCAAGGCGGCTCGAGGGGAGATGGCGTCGCCGAGCGCCCGAGCCCACGTCCGGATTCGACTCCCGGCCCAAAGCGCGGACACTTCGATCGGATCCTTTGTCGCCAGCGCCAGGCCCAGCTGCTCGGCGGCAAGCGCTGGAGCGATCGTGGCCTCCGTCAGTTCGAAGCGGCGGATCTCCTGCTTGAGCGCGAGCCCGCTCGGGCCGTGCTCGGGGACGATGATGAGCATCCCTTGCGCCTGGAGCGACGGCGCCACGAGGTTCGCCCCTTCGAGCATCTGAGAGAGGGCGCCCTCGAGTGCCGCCTCGAGCGCTTCAGGCTCGAAAACTGCGTCTTTCAAGCTGGCGCCGACGGGCGTCGTCTCAAGGCGTGGCGGCCAGCTCGCGATCGACATGTTCATCGCCTCTCTCTGAAAAAAGCGGATGCCCAGGATGTGGGATCGAACGGCGAATGCTTTCGCTTAGCCGGCGCGCCGAAGCTCCCGCCGGCGAGCGCATAGTGAAGAACAGAGACGGCCGCGCGGGTGCGAATTCACGATAGCTGTCCACTCCCCCACAGATGCGCGGGCGTACGGCGGAACGTTGACGCGGGACGGGTGGCGATGAAGCGATCCACGGGATTACCCCCGGATCTCGCACACGTGCCGAGCCCAACGCCCTCGGATTGACGCGTGGGGGTCCAACGCGGCCCGGAACAGAGTCCAACGCGACCCGGCGATCTCGTTGAGCGGCCCGCGCTTTTTTTCGGGCGAGAATACCGGATTTACTCCCCGGTCCGACGCTCCCCGCGAAAAAGCCCCAGAAACGTTGGAGTCCACCGGGGTTTTCGTTCAGGAAAATCCAACGCCATACCGGCCACGGTCCAACGCGCTGCGGGGCCCAAATTCAGTGTCGGACGTCAGTCCGACCTCGAAGCTCGCGACCCCTGCCCTGTTCGGATTTGGACCCATATTGAACCGAGGTCAGCAGTGAGGGTGTTTATCGTGCAGGAGGGAAACGGGTTGGGTTCGTGCTCGAGTTCAGCCCTGAGGTCTGGGCTCATGTTGTGAAACTTCCCTGGCAGGAAAGATGGATCACTCGGAGCCGTGATGATTTGAACGCGCGCCGGACTGCCTTACGGGTCTGGCGAAGGACCGAGCTGCATCGCGTCAAAGCCGATCGAGAGACGGCGCTGATGCCGTTGCCTGCCGACCCACGCGTACTCTTTTGGGTGGACGCCTCTCTTGGATTCCGACTGGGGCTTACTCGCATTTGGCTGTACGGGCAGGATGAGGCCGTTCTTCAGCCCATCCGGGAGGCGCGTCACAGCATTCGACAGTTCGCACGGGCGCCTCCGGACGTCGGCGCGCTCAACCGCGAGCGGCTCGCGGCTTCGGGGGACGAGCAGCATTTGATCGATCTGAGGCTATTTGACTTTGGCTACTATGCGTCGGACACAGGACCATGCCCGGATCCCGAAAGCTGCAGACTCAAATACGGGCTGCTCTTCGAGGAATTACAGGAAGATGGTCGGCTGCGCTCGAGTGCGCTCATCATCCGCGGCAGCCGGCCCTCGCCGCGCGCCTGGGCGAGATCGGCGAACAGGCGCGACGCGCGCTTGTAGCGCGCCGAGAAGCCTTCGCGGCAGGCTTTGTGGCCGAGAGCACAAGCCAGCCACGACTTGCCGATCCCGGTCGGAGCAGCGTCACACTGCCCGGTGTCTGGCGTTTGAGCTTCTATCCGTTTCACCGCGCAGCGGCGAGACCGTCGTGGTCGTCGGTTCGAAGCGCCACGCTGGCGCTGAACGCTTCGTCATCCGACAACCGGATCGAACCCTGGCCCTGCTGCCGCGTGGATGACCGAGTCGGGTCGACCGACTCCGCAGCTTGTTGCACATCCGCGGCTTCCGGTCGAGAGGCTAGCGGATCTATGCGCACTCGTCGCCGCGCTCATGGCCTCATGCGAGGGGTATTCGACCCATTGCCAGTGAGCCCATCATGCGGAGAGCGCGACACAAGCATGAAACAGCAGCAATGAGGCGAGCCCTTTACGCACAGCCGGCCAGTGGCGGATCTTCGCCATGCTCGGCGCGGGCCCGCCCGCTCCACCGTGTTCCAGGTGAATGCGCCGGCATCGGTTGCGACGATGAATTCGTCGAAGCCGGCCGCGGCGAGCTCGTCTTCGATCGCCTGCAGCCGGTCGCGGATCTTGAGCATCGCCGGTCCATGGCCCCCTCCCGTTCGCTTGCGAACGTGCGCTGGTGCGCCTCAGTCGCACGTCACCCGTCCTCATAGACGGAATGAAACTGGCTAGCGAGCCGCATTTTCAATACGGCGAGCGTGATGGTCGTCACACGCTGTTTCGAGACAGCGACTGAGTGTGACTCCGCTCACGGGTCAGCCATGCACTTTCTGCTTACCCTGGCGATATCAACGAGGGAGGCTACCATGAAAATGCTGCTCGCCATCGCCCTGCTGTTCGGGTTCGCGTCGTTCACATCCGCCCATGCCGAGTGGGAAATCCTCGACTCCGGCACAGCGGTCTATGCGGGTGCCACGACGACCCCCGCGACCGCGACGGCGAAGTCTTCCGCCCCTACGACGACCGCGTCTGGCACCACCAAAGAGGTCGCCAAGAACAGCGCGACTTCGAACTAGCCGCTTTGAGCGCCTATGGCCACGGAGCCTGCCCAATACCCAACCGGGGCAGGCTTCGCCGAGCTTCCAACAGGGAGGACCCGATGATGCGCCCATTGCACGCGAGCTTGGCGCTTCTCGTTTTCACCACGATCGGTGGCTGCGCCGCGAGCGCTACTCACACCACCTCCGGCCCCACATGCAATTACCGGTCATTCGGCGCCGGAGGCGACAACGCCGATCTCTCGCAGCAAGTCATGCTTCCGAACAATCCCTATTGGGTGAAGTATGTGCCGGCCAATTCGCCGGAGATCGCCGCCTCGGCGGATGATCCTTGCGCCGGTCAGCCCGGACGTGTGCTGTATGCGGTCGATCCCTCAGCGGCACCGTTGCCACGGGCAGTCGCCGATCGCGATGATCGCTAGTGGATCGAATCTAACGCTTGGTACCCGCGTTTGACGGCTGCGAGGATTTTGTCAGGGTGCTTGGTCCAGGTGAAGGGCTTGGGGCTGGCGTTGGTTTCGGCGATGAAGGCATGGATGGCAGTCTTGAGTTGCTGAAGGGAGCTGAATACTCCGCGCTTCAGGCGTCGCTTGGTGAGCGTGGCGAACAGGCCTTCGACGGCGTTGAGCCAGAAGGCCGAAGTTGGGGTGAAGTGAAAGACAAAGCGCGGGTGGTGGTCGAGCCATTCGAGGACCTTGGGATGCTTGTGTGCGGCATAGTTGTCGACAATGACGTGGACGGCCTTCTCGGGCGGTAGGTTGGCATCGATGACGTTCAGGAAGCGGATGAACTCCTGGTGGCGGTGGCGCTTCATGCAACGGCCGATGACTTTGCCTTCAAGGACGTTGAGCGCGGCAAAGAGCGTGGTGGTGCCGTGGCGCTTGTAGTCGTGGGTCATGGTGCCGGCGCGGCCCTTCTTCATCGGCAGTCCCGGTTGGGTGCGGTCGAGGGCCTGGATTTGGCTCTTCTCGTCCACCGACACGACGATGGCGCGATCGGGTGGGTTGACGTAGAGACCGACGATGTCGCGCAGTTTGGCGGCAAACTGGCGGTCTTTGGAGAGCTTGAACTGACGGACCCGATGGGGCTGGAGGCCATGCGCCCGCCAGATGCGCTGGACCGAACTGACGCTGATCCCGACCGCCTTGGCCATTGCCGGGCCGGTCCAATGGGTGGCACCCGGTGGCGGTCCGGCCAGCGTCATCGCGACAACCCGCTCGGCGATCTCGGGGGTCAGCGGCGGGATCCTCGGCGGCCTTGTCTTGTCACGCCACAGGCCGACGGCACCTTCCGCGCCGAACCGCTCATGCCAACGCCAGATGACCGTCTTGGCCTTGCCTGTTCGCTGCATGATCTCGTTCGTGCCATGACCATCCGCGGTCAGCAGGACGATCCGGGCACGCCAGACATGCTTCTGAGGGCTATTCCGGTTCGCCACGACGGCCTCAAGCTCTGCGCGGTCCTCGCGGCTCAATGTGATGTCCGCTCTCTTGTGCATTCCCAAAACTCGCATGAACGAGTCCGACGGGGAATCGACAAAAGAATCGAACCGTCAGATTTGGTCCACTAGATAGGGCCACGGGGATCGAGCGGGTCATCGCCGGGATTCAAGGCATGAATGGCAAGAGCCCCGCCCGGCGTGACTCGGGGTCGTCGAGCCGGGCTTAAGACACGCGATCGTCCCTGTCAGTCGGCCCCGTCCCGCGTATCCCCAAATGCCGCGGGGCGGGGCTTCCTCCATTCGGAACATCGCTCGCCGATCCGCTCTTCTGGGGGTCAAGGTTGGACGTCGAAAAGGGTTGCGCGCCGAAACACATGTGGTCGCTCTCCCAGCCATCTCAAGCATGGCGCCGCGATGCTGTTCCCGATTGCTTTCCACCGAAACCCGTCAGCGGCGGCGGCGCCGTTGAAGGGCACGTCGGTCCAGGCGCGCGGGAGACCCCGGCCTCCTCGGGCGTAAGGCGACGGAGCGTGCGCTGCGGCATGAGCGTCGCCCTTACCCGTGCTGCCGGCCTGAGCTGTCAAGCAGGGCAAGAGGGACGACAGTTTTCCGCGACCATTCCGCGCGACGCGGGCTTGCCAGGCGCAGACGCATGCGCCGCCTTCTCCTCCAGCGCCGCCAACAGCAGCGGATGAAGCTCTCGCTGGTTCAACGTGCTTTCTTCAGGCGCTCCGCGCATCGGTCCGGCGTCAAGAAGAACCGCTCCGGGATCGACCCCTGTTGAACGATCGACGCCAAGGACGAAGAGCCGAGGGCCTGACTGGGGCAATCCGAAATGGCGGGCGTCAACGACGCGCATGAAGCATCGTGCCGGTCTGGAGGTGTCCATAGAGACATCGACGAGGGCGGCAAGGTTGTCGGGAGATGAAGGTGCCGCGCGGTCCCGAGGATCTCGCGCAGGCACTCAAAGCCCCCGCTCGGTGCCTGGAGCGGGTCGGTCTCGAAGCCGGGCGACTGTCGCAATGGCTGTTCAGTGGCTTAGCGGAAGCAGGGTTGCCAGTGGTTTGCATCGAGATGCGGCACACGAAAGCCTTCCTCAAGGCGCAGAACGACGAGTTCGCGCGGCGGTAAACTCATACTGGCCCGACGCATTATCGCCCGTGTCAAGCAGCGCCGCACGGTGCGCCGGCTTGTCTTGCCTGAGCCAAAGCCGATCCTCAGCCGTTTTGCGCCGAGTGCCAATGAACCAAAGTATAATTGGCCTTATCCAGCGCGCAGCCCACCCCCTCTAAGGTTCTGCCCCGCCTTACCCGCGTCCAATGGTTTCAGTCGGCGCGCGAGCGTAGTCTGGTCTAACTGCGGCGTGAAACCGTCCATCCACATCGAGAGGAGCAGGGCATGCACGATGCCGGAAATGGGCTTCCTGCACGAGACGGCTCCCTCACTCGGCCGCACCGGTTCGACCCATTGCCGGATCGCGGCACCGTGATGCGGCGCGATCTCGCACCAACGAACGGGGGTGAGATGTCAGCCGCTGCAGTGGGAGCCGCGACTTCGACAGGAAGAACGGCGATGGACCATGCCGCCTCTGTGGAGATGCCGATTTCATTCGGCCGGTTCCGCCTGTTTCCAAGACAGCGTCTCCTGCTCGATGGAGAAAAGCAGGTGCGGCTCGGAAGCCGCGCATTGGAGCTACTCGTGACATTGATCGAACGGCCCGGCGAGCTCGTCAGGAAAGACGAGCTCATCGCCCGTGTCTGGCCCGACACCATCGTGGTCGAAGACAATCTCGCGGTCCATATCGCGGCGGTGCGGCGGGCGCTCGGCGACGGGAGCGGCGGCAAGCGGTATCTGGTTACGGTTCCCGGGCGAGGGTATTGCTTCGTGGGCAGGGTGACGCGCCAGCGTGCCGCCGGAGCGCCTCACCAAGCCAGCCCCGCAAGGAGGCAACCGCATAATTTGCCCGCCTCGCTGGCCCCGTTGATCGGGCGCGCCGACGTGATCCGTCACCTCGGCGATCAACTGCCGCGCCGGCGCATGCTTACCATCGTGGGGGCGGGCGGAATCGGCAAGACCTCCGTTGCGATCGCGGTCGCAGAGGAGCAGATGGCGAAATTTGAGGACGGGGTTTGGCTGGTCGACCTCGCATCAATCGGCGATGCAGCTCTCGTCGCGACGGCGTCCGCGGGCGCGCTCGGCCTCGAGGTTCGCTCGGGTGATCCGCTGCTTGGGCTGATCGACGCGTTGCACGATAGACGCATGCTCATTGTTCTCGACAATTGCGCGCATGTCGTCGCCGGCGCGGCATCCTTCACACTCGCCGTGTTACGCGGCGCGCCCGGCGTGTGCATTCTCGCAACCAGCCGCGAGCCTCTGCGCGTCGAAGCCGAGCATATTCATCGCCTATCGCCACTCGAATACCCGCCCGTTCCCGGTTCGCAGTCGTCGGCGCAAATAGGCGCTTTCCCGGCCGTTCAGCTGTTCATCGAACGCGCCGCAGCGAGCTTGGACGGATTCGAGCTCGATGACCGCGGCATGCACATCGCCGCCGACATCTGCCAAAAGCTGGACGGGATCCCGCTCGCGATCGAGTTCGCGGCGGCGCAGGTCGGCGCGCTCGGGATGCGCGGCTTGGCGTCCCGCCTCGACGATCTGATGCGATTTCCCACCTTTGGGCGCCGCAGCGCGGCTACGCGCCACAGGAGCATGCGCGCTACTCTCGACTGGAGCTATGGGCTGCTCACCGATTTCGAACAAAGAGTGTTGCGTCGGCTTGCCATTTTCAATGGAGGCTTCACGCTGAGAGCGGCTGGCGCGGTCGCCGCCAATCCGGGCGAGGCGGAAGCCGATATCGCCGTTGAGGTGCTGGAACTGGCGGCGAAATCGTTGGTCAGCGTGGAGGCGCGCGCCGCCGAGCCGCGGTTGCGGCTGCCCGAGACCACGCGGGCCTACGCCTTGGACAAGCTCGCCGAAAGCGGCGAACGGGAGGTCCTCGAAAGGCGCCACGCCGAATACTGCCTGGACCTGCTTGAGACCACGGGGCAGAACCACGCCGCTGCTGGGCGGCAAAGCCTCGGACCTCGCTTGCGCTGCTCGACCACTTCGCCACTCATCTCGAATGTCATCTCGATGTCCATCGGCTGCCCAGTGTCGCGCGCTGAGTCACAGGCGAAGACCGGCAAAGACGGCGAACTGAATGATGCACGCGCAAAGACCGACAGCGCCCGCCCAATGTTCAAGACCGTCGCCTTGCGGCGGTCGTCACCCGAAAGCGCGCTTGCGTCCTATGCGACGTCGTCACGTGAGCCTTCCTCTCTTTAGAGTTCGCGGCTGAAGGAGGTTTCCATGCCTTTTGGCGATTTGGTCGATCTCTGCTCAGGAATATACGACCGCCACAAAGAGGTGGACATTTCGTTAGCGGACTATCTCAAATGCTGCGCGCGGGAACCGATGGCGTATGCCAGTGCAGCCGAAAGGATGCTGGCCGCTATAGGCGAGCCCGAGATCGTCGATACCAGCCACGACCCGTGGCTTGGCCGGATCTTCATGAACCGGAGCATGCGGGTCTATCCCGCCTTTGCCGATTTCTACGGCATGGAGGAGACGATCGAGCGCATCGTCGGCTATTTCCGCCATGCGGCCCAGGGGCTCGAGGAGCGCAAGCAGGTGCTCTACCTCTTGGGGCCGGTGGGCGGCGGCAAATCGTCGCTTGCCGAGCGGCTGAAGCTGCTGATGGAAAAGATGCCGATCTATGTGCTGAAGGCGGGCAAGGAGGTGAGCCCGGTCTTCGAGAGCCCGCTCGGCCTCTTCGATTCCATCCGCATGGGCGACACGCTCGAGCGCAGCTATCGCATTCCGAAGCGGCGCCTCACCGGCCTCGCCTCGCCCTGGGCGCTGAAGCGCCTCGACGAGTTCGGCGG
>Ga0335073_10014085_pt1 | contig 11212 bp, 9 predicted proteins | sample Lox_Sample_22_FD_207093 | JGI IMG/M metagenome (GOLD analysis project Ga0335073, IMG submission 207093) | Soil microbial communities from Loxahatchee National Wildlife Refuge, Florida, United States - Lox_Sample_2.2 | ecosystem: Environmental > Terrestrial > Soil > Wetlands | place: USA: Florida... | reverse complement strand
TGGAGCAAACGCGAAATGTTGTTCCTGCAACCGAGACAAGGAGGCAAGAGATGTTCTTTCGCGGTGAAGCACGACCGATGTCTCATCGTCATCTGACATCTCCGCGCAGAGTGCAATCGCACTCTCTTCAGCAGTGCAAGAACATGGCCAAATGAAGCACCCGACAGCCCGATGCCCATCATGTAGCAATTTCAAGAGTGAGCGTTTTTCGGGGAGCTCAGTTGTATGGCGGAACTGAAGTCGCCGTGACGACCTAAAGACTCGACGGCGCTCCTGCGACACGGGCAGTTTGACTGAGGTTCGGATCCGCGCCAGTCCAAGTGCGAAGACCTCAAAGGTTTGTCAGCAAATAAAAGAGAGAATGTGGTGACCGACAAATGGAATCCTGCATGCAATCATCCCGTGATCGCCCCGAAGTACGCGAAGCAGACGCGTGATGGGAGGGTTCGACCGTTTCCGGATGTCAAGAGACCGACAAGAAGGCAACGAGATTAGATCATGACATTTCAAACATTGTGCATCCGCAGCTGGAAGGGTTTTCCAGTGACCATATTGACAGTTCTGTCGTTCTTAGCCTTTCCCTTGTTCGCGCAGGAATCGAGCGGTGCGGCGCAGGCCGTTCCCACGGATGTGATGAAACAAGTTGAAGCTTTGACCAAGAGAGTGGAACAACTCGAACAGCAATTGAGGGAACATGAGTCAGCCCTGCAGCCTATCACAGTGGTGCCGAGTGCCAAGGCGACGGCACCGGCTCAGAGATACACGGCACCGGTAGAGGCAGCCGTGCCCCCTGCCCAAAGTCAGTCGTTGATCGTCCAGCCAACCAAGCCAGAAAAGATTGCGCCCTTTTCTGATTGGGATTGGACCTGGCTGAACGGCAACCCCCGTAACAAAGATACGGCCTTCGACTCGAAGTTCTTCACACCGGAAATTCGCGCCGATGTTACATACAACTACGACTTCAACAAGCCGATTGATAATACCATCGGCGGATCGAGCGAGATCTTTCGCGCGAACGAGATACAGCTCGAGCAACTTGGTGTAGGCGGCGATTTTCATTATGACAATGTTCGGGCCCGGTTGATGACGCAGTTCGGCATGTACTCGGCCACGACGCCCCGCAACGATCCTAGCCCGGCCAAGGGTCAATGGGACCTCGACACTGCCTATCGCTATCTGGCCGAGGCCTATGGCGGATATCACATCAATGCATTGGACGGGATCAACATTGACGGGGGGATCTTCCTGTCATACATCGGACTGTTCAGTTACTACAACTTCGACAATTGGGCTTATCAGCCGTCGTACGTTTCCTCGAACACGCCCTGGTTCTTCGAAGGCCTGCGGGTCCAGATTTTCCCGAATCCACATTTGAAAATCGAGCCGTGGCTCATTAATGGCTGGCAATCCTACGGTTCTGCCAATTCCAGAAAAGGTCTGGGCGGGCAAATCAGGTGGACCCCGCGGCCATGGATCAATGTGATCTCCAATAACTACGGCTTAGGGCACGACGATTTGTACGCCTCGAACCGCGGGCGGATCCATACTGACGACAGCGTCGAGATCAAATATTACGACAAGCCGGGACAATTCCTCGACAAGATGGCGTTCTCGTTCACGGGCGACTTGGGCTGCGAGTTTGGCCCCAGCCAAACCCCCGCGAGCGGCCTGTATGTGCAAGGCGTGGGTTGTCACGGTAATACCAAGGACCCGAAATCCCTAGGCGGAGACTATTTTGGGGCTGGAATTAACCCCAAGCAGAGCTTTATCGGCTACATGCTCTACAACCGCTTGTGGTTTAAGAAAGATACTTACGGCCTCACCATCGGCGGCGGGAGGATCAACAATCCGGGACGCTACCTTGTCCTGATCCCGCCCATCAATGGTGAAACCGCGGCATCTGGGTCAATCAACTCGCCCTATTTCACCGAAAATCCGTCGGACCCTTTCAAGGCTTGGGACAGTTCGATCACGTTTGATTACATGCCGAGGCAGTGGATCACGTTCCGATGGGAGTACGACTATCGCCATGCGAGTGTCCCCTATTGGACCGGACATGGAGGAATTACGCCTCCTGGTCCGGGTGGCGTTCCTTACACCAACAACGGATATCCCGAATACTACGCGTGCAACAACGGAAATTCGTCGATGCAGTTGACTTTAAGCGGAGCCCAGAGCACTTGCGGAGCACAAAGCAGCAGCGTTTGGTTTCCGGACTTACGCAGAAGCGAAGCGCTGGTCGACATCGACATTATGGTCAAATTTTGAACACGGAATTGTTCGCCTACACACCGAGAATGCAGTTTTCAAGTGGCTCGATACGAAGGAAAGCTTGATGTCGGATATGAGGGGAGCGCCCCACACTCTAGTGTGCTATGAGGTATGGGGTGGAAATCGCAAGATTGTTCGCGCCGTGCAGCTACCAAGCGTAAGGGCATGGGTGGCTTCGGTTCCGCTAGACGAGGGTGAAGGAGGCGGGGATCTTTACTACATGTCTGTCTGCGACCATGATTTGATTTCGCGGGTAGCCTTGGCTGATGTCAGCGGGCATGGCAGCATGGTGAATGCGATGACCGAGACCTTGAAAAGGCTTATGCGCGAAAACATTGACGCGTGGGATCAATCGGATTTCATGCGGGGGCTCAATGACGAATTCGCACTCAGCGGCCAGAATAAATACGCGACTGCTATCATCCTCAGCTTCCATCGGATCACTGGCCAGCTGGCGTTCAGCAACGCTGGACACTTGCCCCCGCTTTGGTATCACGCTCGCCCCAAAACATGGGGATGGCTCAACGAAGAATATGATCCTCAGGCGAGCAACAGGTTGGGGTTACCCATCGGCTTGATTCCTGGCACCGACTATCGGCAGACAGTCGTCAAGTTGGACCAATCTGATCTTCTGGTTCTATACACGGACGGTGTAACCGAGGCCGAAAACGATGCCGGTCAGAGTCTGGACCGAGAACAACTGCTGACATGGGCGCAACAGGCTCCAATTGATTCACCGGAAGTATTGGGACGAGCGTTGCTACAAAGGCTGGAATCCTTTCAGGGCAGATGTCGTAACGACGATGAAACATTGGTGGTGCTTCAACGCGAAAAAACATCTTTTGTCTCCTTGCTTCTCAAGGTTGCCAAGCGCAACATTCTGCGTATGCTGCACAAGCAGGATGAGCCGGAACAGCCGCCGCCAGAATCGCCAGATCATTTTCACGTCCAGCGGGACTTCTAGTGGCAATCGACGTGCATTGCTTCAGGAGAACCTTTTCTCGAACACCATAAATCGAATGGTGGTGACATCGACTCACCAGAAGGGCTGCGATTATGCCGAATCTCAAGGACCGCCTGGAAGAGTTTAAAAGGGCGTTCGAATCTGGGGCTCCCCCCTACAATGCAACTCCAGAAGCCGTCACCGCGATGCATCGTGCGACGGCCGAGCTTAAGGCATCAGGAATTGAAGCTGGTGCTCTCACAATTGGCGACCGTGCCCCGGATTTCGCGCTATCTAATCAGGACCATGTCGAAGTATCGTCGAAAGATCTGCGGCGACAGGGCCCGCTGGTCATAAGTTTCTTTCGGGGGCACTGGTGACCCTACTGCAATATGGAGCTGGAGGCTCTAAAAGAAATTGATTCCGAAGTGCGAGCGCTGGGAGCGCGAATCGTGGTTCTGACTCCGGAACTGGAGCGCTACACGCGCGCTCTGTACAAGAAGCTGAACCTGCCCTACGACATCCTAACGGATCTTCATCTGAAGACCGCTGAGGAGTACCGGCTTGTCTTCACGCTGCCGGATTACTTGCTCGACCTTTACAGGTCTTTTGGAAGTACGTTGGACAGATTCAACGATGAACCGGAATACCGTTTGCCGATGCCCGCACGGTACGTGATCGATAAGCAAGGCATCATTCGTGCAGCCGATGTGAACGCGGATTACACAATCCGTACTGAGCCTGCTGAAACTCTCAAACAACTGCGGATGCTAACCATGTAGGTGCGGCTCAACCGAGAGTGCAGAGAACGATTCGATTTGAGAAGAAACAAAGAGAGGAGAATCTGATGCAACCTGCCGGAAATTACTTGGACGCTTACCACAGCCTCAAGCTCACGCGAGACAGCAGCGGTGTGCTGCTTGCCGAATTTCACACCAACGGCGGGCCGTTTACTTTCACAGCACAGGATCATACAGAATTTGTCGAGGCCTTTTACAGGATTGCCCAGGATCGAGCGAACAAAATCGTAATCCTGACCGGTGCAGGCGGGGACTTCATTCCCGGCATCGATTTTTCGTCCTTCGGTAACGTTGCCGACCCCGGCATTTGGAGCCAGGTTCATGACGAAGGCGTTCAGATCCTTGAGAACCTGGCGAACGTACGCGTGCCAGTGATCGCGGCTGTCGAGGGACGAGCCCACGTTCACTCAGAATATGCGCTGCTTGCCAACGTAATAGTGGCTGCTGAAAGTGCGACCTTCCACGATGTTCCCCACTTCGCGGGAGGGATTGTGCCTGGCGATGGAATCTTTACGACATGGAGTTATCGCGCGGGAGCAGGGCGAGCCGAGGCCTTTCTGCTTAACCCACAGCCGCTGCCGGCACGCTCCGCATATGAGTGGGGAGTAGTTGCCGAACTTACCCCGAATGGGAAGGCGCTCAGTCGTGCGCGGGAGATAGCAGAGCTCTATTTGAGGGCTCCAGAGGTGACGCGCCGCAATACCCGCATACACTTCATTCATCCGTTAAAGGAGCGGATTGTACGAGAACTTGGATATGGACTGTCGCTCGAAGGAGCCTCGGCGGCCGACCTCATCAAATCGATGCAAGGCGGAAGTTAACCAGTGGCTGCCCGACGAACGGCTCCCCCGTCACCAGTCGGCACGGGTGCGCATTCGGCAACTTGCATGGGCCAATATGCGAATTTCGAAGGCAAGATTGTTCCGCGCTATTCTCCACATTCTTGGGGCATCCACCTGACTGACGGAGTTCGCGCGTTTACAAGGAAAGTTGCCGTTTTCTTCTTCTCTTGTTCCTTATCTCTTGTTGGCCAGAACAGCAGCGGCGAGTTGCGGTTTCGGGTGACGGATCCGTCGGGTCTCGCGGTGAAAACCTCGATTCAGATTGTCAGCGAGGCAAATCAATACCGGCGCGTCCTCGCCACCGATGACCAGGGTGCTTTGACTCTGCAGCGCCTGCCGTTTGGTGTGTACCAGATTCAGATCCGCCAGCCGGGATTTGCAGAGGTATCTCAATCAATCAATCTCCATTCGTCGATTCCAACTGACTACGCGATTGAGTTGAAGTTGAATGGCGCGAGGGAATCCGTAGCCGTAACAGCCGCCAATACCTTGATTGATCCTGATCAGGCAGGTTCCGTGAACCAGATCGGCTCAGATTCCATTCAAAATAGAGTCAGTTCCATACCAGGCCGTTCCATTCAGGACCTTGTGAACTCGCAGCCGGGATGGCTCTACGAGGGCAACGCCGTCCTGCATCCGCGCGACTCGGAGTATCAGACGCAGTTTGTGGTCGATGGGATTCCTCTGACAGACAATAGATCGCCGAGCTTCGGGCCGCAGATCGAGGCTGATGATGTGGAGTCGATCAGCATCTACACCGCCGGGTTTCCGGCCGAATATGGACGGAAAATGGGCGGCGTGGTCGAGGTGAACACGCTGCGCGACTCGCAGTCTGGCTTTCACGGGCAGGTTGTGCTTTCCGGAGGCAGTTTCGATTCGGCCGCCGCTTTTGCCCAAGGCCAGTACGCGTGGGGCACGAATGTATTCGGAGCCAGCGCCAGCGGGGGCATGACGAGCCACTACTTGAATCCGGTCGTCATTCAGAACTACACCAACCGCGGCACGCTCGGCGATTTTTCGGCCAACTATCAGCGCGATTTGACGCCGAAGGACCGTGTCAGCCTTAGCGTGCGCCACGAGCTCTCTCGGTACGAACTTCCCAATGAACAAGTGCAGCAAGCCGCGAGACAACTGCAAACCGCCGACAACATCGAAACGGTGGGAATCGTCTCGTACGAGCACATTTTTTCGTCCAACATGTTGGCCGATCTTCGTGGGATGGTTCGCGACAATGCGAACGATTTCTATTCCAACACAAATTCGACGCCTATAGAGATTCTGCAACACAACCGCTTTCGCGAAGGATATTTCAAAGGCAACCTCACGGTTAGCCACGGACGACACGAAATCAAGGCAGGAGTGGAATCGGATAATCTGTCCCTGAACGAAGATTTCAACTACCACATCACCGACCCAACCCAGTACGATCCGGGCACGCCGATCAACTTCGGCTTCAATGCGCAGCGCCCCGATCTCGAACAAGCAGTCTACGTCCAGGATTTGATTCGATGGGGCAATTGGACCATGAACGCCGGACTTCGCTGGGACCACTACCAGTTCATCCTGAACCGCCAGGCCTTGCAACCGAGACTCGCGATCTCACGGTATTTTCCTTCGGCGAAGTTGATCGTTCATTTTTCGTATGATCGCGTCTTTCAGACTCCCTCCTTTGAAAACCTGCTGCTTTCGAGTTCCACAGCCGCCACGACCCTGAATCCAATTTCGCTCCAATTACCAGTCGAACCATCGGAGGGGAATTATTACGAAGTGGGTCTGACAAAAGTGTTCTTCAATAAGTTCAGCCTTGCCGGCAACTACTTTCGGCGTGCGGTCAACAACTTTGCGGACGACGATCAGATCAATAACACCACGATCAGTTTCCCAATCGCTTTCCGGAAAGCCATTGTCTACGGAGCAGAAGCCAAACTTGCTTTGCCCGAATGGAGGAAATTTTCCGGATTCCTTAGTTACTCCTATGAATTGGGCAATGCCTGGAACCCGGTGACTGGTGGACTTTTTCTCGGAGCAGGCGCCGTTATACCGACTGCTGGCTTTTTCCCGATCTCGCAGGATCAACGCAACACCGTGCGCGGACGCCTGCGCTATCAAATTGCCCCGCGGCTGTGGGTTGCGGGAGGAGTCCAGTTCGACAGCGGATTGCCGTTTCAGTTTCAGTGCGACCCGAGCCTAACACTGCCGCAGTGCATCGCAAACGAAGTACAGACGTATGGCCAGCAGGTGGTTGATCGCGTCAACTTCGCGCAAGGCCGCATCTATCCCACCCTCCAAATGAATGCGTCAGCGGGTGCGGACGTGTACAAGTCGGAGCGGCTGAATGTGCGCTTTCAGGCGGACGCCCAAAATCTCAGCAATGTGGTGAATGTGATCGACTTCGGCGGGCTTTTTTCAGGGAACGCAATCGGCCCTTCACGAAGCGTTGCCTTGCGTCTGACAACAAACTTCTAAGCCAAGCTCTCCCAGTCTGCTACTTGGTCACAGTCATCCGTCCGATGCCCTATAGCCCTGCCCCCGGGTGGTGACGTACGCCAAACCCGAGGGCCGCTACACTCGTGCTTCTTGGCCGCGCGACCCCCAGTTTCTTCATCTTTGAAATGAGGCTAGTTCTTGGCAATCCCAATCGAGCTGCAGCCCCTTCGGGTCCACCGATCATCCAGCCCGTGTCTTCCAGTGTCTGTAAGATTATAGATCGCATGCAATCGCTTAACGTGGCTGACGCCGAGCTAGGGATCGTCGCGTTCTGGGACCGCGCCGGCTTTTGCCCAGGTACCGGCAATGGATTGGGAAGCTCGCCATCATTCGATCGGATGACCGCCCGTTCGATGAGGTTTTGAAGTTCGCGCACGTTTCCAGGCCAAGAATATGCAGTAAAGGCGGACATTGTTTCCGGAGCTATGAAGCGAATCGGCTTGCCCATGCGTCGACCGACATTTTCCACGAAATGAGAAATCAATTGAGGAATGTCCTCAGGCCTCTTTCGCAACGGTGGCAGCTCAACGGGAAATACGTTCAGGCGATAATAGAGATCGCTGCGGAATTCTGCTCGCGCAACCATCTCGGTCAAATCTCGATGTGTAGCCGCTATCAGCCGGACATTGATGCGATGTGTCCGACCGCTCCCGAGACGTTCGAACTCCTGCTCTTGCAAAACGCGCAGAAGTTTAGGCTGGAGCGCTAGCGGTAGATCTCCGATTTCATCCAGAAAGAGAGTCCCGGTATCCGCCATTTCGAAGCGACCCATCTTTTGGGCGATCGCTCCGGTAAACGCTCCTTTTTCGTGTCCAAACAGTTCGCTCTCTAGAAGATCAAATGGAATCGCTGCACAATTCACCTTCACGAATGGGCGTTTGGTTCGCACACTTAAATTGTGAATGGCACGGGCTATTAATTCCTTCCCAGTTCCGGTTTCTCCCAAGACCAGAACGGTGGAGTCTGTCGGTGCTACTCGCTCGACTTCGGCGAGTGCAAGTTTCAGAGAAGAGCTACTGCCGATAATTTCTTTGAAGGCCGTCTCGTCTTTGACCTGTTCGTCTAATCGCACTCTGCTTCCTTCGCTTTTCGGCACGATTACCGCAGCAGCATCTTGGAGTTCTTCGTATTGCTGCTCAAGATGACTATGGTTCTCCATTGTGCTGGTCGTCGAAAGAGCTGCGGTCGCCATTAGATCCCCCTAAGAATGACAATCACTCGCGCCTTCAATGTCGGCCGGATTTATTAAGACAAAGGGACATGTGCGGCGTTGAGAAAACGGTAAAGACTGCTACACAAAGATGTAAGCCCAAATAGGGCGGGGCGAAGATGGCTCGTTCGAGCCAGACTGCTCTGGCCGCACTTCGCTGCCGTTGGCGGATAGTAAGCGCTGGGTATTGGGAAACAACCGTCGAGATATTGTTTCGGGCCGCAGACTTACTTGGAACTCGAGTCGACAATGAGACGACGGCCGAATAGACGGGAATCAACCGAAAATGCTCCCGGTCCTAGGAGGAAGAGAGCAGCAGTGACGCAGAACGAGAAAACAAATTGAAGCGGATCTGATTCGTGTGCCAGCGCCAGCATAAAAGCCTGTATCAAAGCAGAGAGGCTGCAACTCAATGGAGTAAATGCGCCAAAGCAAAACGCTCCGACAAGGATGCCTAATCCCGCCGTCTCCCAGATGTGAATTGAAACCGGTGCATCGGCGGCGGCGCGAACTAGCGTCCCCGCGGCGCACAAGCGCAAAAGCAGGAGTCCCCAGCCTGCGGCGCCAGCGGGAAACATCGAAAATAGTCTTTGCACCACTCTACGATAACCGCGGCAGAATTGCGCTGGAATCCCAGATAGAGGCAATCCCGATTAGCTCTTTAGAGGGGGGCCGAGCTGGCTGAACGGACGTATGATAGCGATTACAAAATGAAGTTGAGGGAGGTTCGGTATGACTGAAACTCATGTCATCCGGGTAATGGCTGTGGATGATCACCCTTTAATGATGGCTGGGATCGTGGGTGAGATCAACGCACAAACCGACATGCGCGTTGTTGCTGAGGCTTCCGATGGAGATGAAGCCGTAGCGCTTTTTCGCAAACACCGTCCGGACGTTACATTGATGGATATACGCATGCCCAAAGTGAACGGCATCGCAGCGATCGCGTCCATTCACCAACAATGTCCACAGGCGAGAATTGTCGTGCTGACCACTTCCGCCGGTGACGTTCAAGCGGTTCGGGCGTTCAAAGCCGGAGCGGTTGGCTACCTGCTAAAGAACTTGCTGCGAACCGAATTAGTGGAGACGATTCGTTTAGTTCACAGGGGCCATAAACGAATTCCCCCGGAAATCGCGCAACAAATCGCCGAACATGCGGCCGATGATTCGATTACGACTCGTGAACTCGATGTGCTTCGCGGCGTAGCGAATGGCGACTCCAACAAGATTATCGCTTCCGATCTGAAAATTTCTGAGTACACAGTCAAGAATCATTTAAAGAGTATTCTCTCCAAGCTGAACGCGAGCGATCGCACGCATGCCGTCATGATCGCTCTAAAGCGCGGTTTCCTTGATATGTAGATCGGCAAACGAACGACGTGGCTTCGCCCGTTCTTAAGTGGATACGCTTGTTTTTCTAATCAGAAGTATCCGCTTCCTTGGTGCCAGTCCACAGTAGCCGCACCTTCGATAACCAGGAACCATTCAGCTCTGAAGCGTATGCAATGCGGGCTGCTATTCGCAACTCAACTTCCGTACCTGCCCCGGGCCGGCTCCATACATCTAGGTGCGCCCCAATTTTCTGTGCGCGTTCTCTCATTCCAGGCATTCCAAAATGTCCTTCCTTACGTCCCCGCCGGAGAATGGCCGACTCGATTCCGGTGCCGTCGTCGCGGATCCGCATACTCAGCTCGCTTGGTTCGTAGTTGAGTTCGGCTTCGATTGAGTGCGCGCCAGAATGTCGAAAGGCGTTGCTCAGCGCCTCCTTGCCAATCTTGAATAGTTCCTCAAAGACTATCGGATGTAGAGAACGAACCGACCCATTGAGGACCACACTGAAGTTGGATGAACCACCCTGGCGCATTGCCTCGCCAAAATCGGCAAATGCTGTCGGCAGATCCGATGGTTCGGAAACCGTCGCCCGCAAATCCAGCACCAGCTCGCGCCCTTCGAGCATCACCTGGTCCGACTGCTTCAAAGTTTCTTCAAAAATTCGCCGCGCCGGGTCTTCGTTGTTGAGCTGAGAAGTCGCCGTATGAAAACGCAACAGCAGACCTTGGATTCCCTGGAAAAACGTGTCATGCAAGTCTCTTGCGATCCGCTCCCGCTCCGCCAGGCGCTCGTACATGCGCGTGCGTAGTTGTCTCGTCACTTGCCTGACTCGGAGAAGATATGCCGAGTAAACGAAGGCTGCAAAGCCAAGCAAGCAGAACGCTTTGAACCACGTTCCTTGAGTGAATGAAGGTAGGATCGTAAATGTAAGATCTGCTCCAGTTTCATTCCAGACGCCGTCGTTGTTGGATGCGATTACACGAAAGCGATAAGTCCCGGGTGGCAGATCAGTGTAAAAGGCCTCACGGCGAACTCCGGCTTCCTGCCATACCGTATCTCTTCCTTCGAGTTTGTAGCGGAAGCGCACTTTCTGAGGGTTGACGAAACTCAGCGCTGCGTAATCGATCTCCAGGTCGCGCAAACGCGGGGGAAAAGCCAGTCTGTCGTTTGGCTCATAAGGCTTGCGGTCCACGACAACTTTCTCAATTTGGACAGGTGGAACAACGTCATTCTGGGTTAGGTGGTCCGGATCGAGGACCTCCAGCATGTGCCGATTCGCGATCCAGAGGCGGCCATCGGGCGTCCGCGCCATTGGATTGAAATTCGG
>Ga0335073_10014084_pt1 | contig 11213 bp, 7 predicted proteins | sample Lox_Sample_22_FD_207093 | JGI IMG/M metagenome (GOLD analysis project Ga0335073, IMG submission 207093) | Soil microbial communities from Loxahatchee National Wildlife Refuge, Florida, United States - Lox_Sample_2.2 | ecosystem: Environmental > Terrestrial > Soil > Wetlands | place: USA: Florida... | reverse complement strand
GCCTACAATGAGGTATGGCCGCGAAAACCGTGCATGCCGTCTGCTCGCATGACTGCCCCGATTCGTGCGGCGTCCTGGTCACCATCGATGAGAGCGGGCGGGCGACGAAACTGCGCGGCGATCCGTCGCATCCGGTCACGCGCGGATTTCTCTGCGCCAAGGTCACAAAATATCTCGATCGCGTGTATTCACCCGACCGGCTGCTCTATCCCATGCGCCGGCGCGCCGGCGTGGCCAAGGGTCCGCTGCCGCACCGGGGCGAAGCGGAGTTCTTCGAGCGCATCTCGTGGGACGAAGCGCTGGACACGATCGCGGCGCGGCTGAAAGAGACTGCGGAGAAGTACGGCCCGGAGTCGATCCTGCCCTATTCCTATGCGGGCACGATCGGCGTGCTCGGCTACGGCTCGATGGACCGGCGATTCTTTCACCGGCTGGGCGCGTCGCAGCTCGACCGGACGATTTGCGCGCAGACCGGCGGCGAGGCGCTGAAGTCGGTATACGGGCGCAAGGTCGGCACCGATACCGAGGCCTTCCGGCACGCGAAGCTGATCATCGCGTGGGCGGCGAATATCCACGGCAATAACGTCCATCTGTGGCCCTTCGTCGAAGAAGCGCGGCAGAATGGCGCGAAGCTGATCGTGATCGATCCGTTTGCCACGCGCACAGCGCGCGCGGCCGACTGGCACCTGCGCATCCACCCTGGGGGCGATTCGGCGCTGGCGCTGGGGATGATGCATATCCTCGTGCGCGACGGCCTCTACGATCGCGCGTACGTGGAGCGGTGGACGCACGGCTTCGACCAGCTGCGGGAGCGCGTGGCGAAATATACGCCGGAGTTTGTGGCTTCCGTTTCGGGAATTGCGGTGGCCGATATCGAGCGGCTGGCGCAGGAATACGCGACGACGCAGCCGGCGGTGATCCGGCTGAATTACGGCGTGCAGCGGTCCGACAACGGCGGCGCGGCGGTACGTGCCATCTGCATGCTCCCTGCGCTCACCGGCGCGTGGAAGCACTACGGCGGAGGCTTGCAGCTTTCCACGAGCCAGGCGTTTCGCTTCGACCATGCGGCGCTGGAGCGCCCCGATCTGATGCTGGCTTCGCCGCTCGGGCGTCCGGCGCGCGTGGTGAACATGTCCCTGCTGGGGCAAGCGTTGACGGAGTTGGGCCGGCAGCCGGAAGACGGGCCGGCGGTGCACGCGCTGTTCGTCTACAACTCGAATCCCGCGGCGGTTGCTCCCGATCAGAGTTCCGTCCTGCGCGGGATGGCGCGCGCGGATCTGTTTACGGTGGTACACGAGCAGTTCTTTACCGACACGGCCGATTACGCGGACGTCGTGCTGCCCGCGACCACGTTCTTCGAGCACAAGGATGTGCAGGGCGCGTACGGGCACTACTACGCGCAGCTTTCCGAGCAGGCGATCGAGCCGCTGGGCGAAGCGCGCTCGAATGTCACGCTTTTCTCGGAGCTGGCGCAGCGCATGGGGTTCACGGAGCCGTGCTTCCGCGACACGCACGACGATCTGATCGCGCAGGCGCTGGGCTCGGGCGATGAGTGGCTGGCGGGAATCACGGCAGAGTCCCTGCACGAGGCCGGCGGAGCGATCCGGCTGCGCTTTCCCGGCGAGCAGGAGGGGCTGCGCTTCCAGCCGTTTGCCGAGGGGCCGTTTGCCACGCCCAGCGGAAAGATCGAGCTGTATTCAGAGACGCTGGCGGCGCAGGGCGTCGATCCGCTGCCGGAGTTTCGGCCGGCCGCAGAGTCGCGGCACACGGCGACGGGGAGGTATCCCCTGGAATTCCTGCCGCGGAAGGCCGACAACCTTCTGAACTCGACCTTTGCCAATCTGCCCGCCCATCAGGCCCTCGAAGGCGCGCACCGCGGGGCGCTGGAGATTCACGCCGACGACGCCCGCGCGCGCGGGATCGCCGACGGCGATGCGGTCGACGTCTTCAACGATCGCGGAACGCTGCGGCTGCGCGCGCACGTCAACGGCAGCGTTGCGCCCGGCGTGGTAGCCGCGCGGCTGGGCTGGAACAAGCTCTCGGAGGACGGAAACAACGTGAACCTGCTGACCTCGCAGCGGCTGAACGACCTGGGCGGAGGCCCGGTCTTTTACTCGGTGCTGGTCGAAGTGCGCAGGGCGGCGGAGCCGTCTCACGAAACGCCTGCGCCACTCGTCTCATAGCAATCGGAGACAATCGCACGAACGCGAGCCGCCCGGAACGGGCGGATACCCGATAAACTGAACGCAAATCTCCCGCACCGGGCGAGGCTGGACGCAAAGGGAATGCGCGGTGTGCCGAGTGGGAGCGAAGGGATGAAGTGGTGGCCTGCGAGCCAGCAGGACTGCGGCTCGGAGGGGATGGCCGCGAGGGACCCGGACCGCGAGCCGGGAGCCCGCGCTTGCCGCATTCGCGCTGATATAATCGCCTTTTCCCAAAGATTGGCCTGATCTTGAGCAGTGAGGGTGTGCCTATTTTTCCCGTGAACTCCTGGAGCGCAGGCTCCCCGCACGTACCATGCAGGAATTTGCGCCGTTTTACAGGGCGCTTCATGGTGTTGGTTTCGTTCCTGGCGCCCGTGCTGCCGGTCATGCCGTTCTCCACTCCGGAGGCCGTCGCGCAGGCCGCTCCCGCCGCGGCGGGGCAACAACAGACAGTCGTAGGCATCCACGTCATCGGCACGCGGCGCATCCCCCAGGACACGGTGAAGGCGCGCATGTTCAGCAAGATCGGCGAGCCCTACGATCCGCTGTCGGTCGAGCGCGACTTTAACTCTCTCTGGAATACGGGCTACTTCGAAGACGTCCGCATCGAGAAAGAAGACACCCCCCAGGGCGTCGTGCTGGACGTCTACGTCCGCGAAAAGCCGACGATCCGCGAGATCAAATACAACGGCCTGAACTCCGTGACCCAGTCCGACGTAATGGACCGCTTCAAAAAGGAAAAGGTCGGGCTGACCGAAGAAAGCCAGTACGACCCGGCCCGCATCGCTCACGCCGTCGATGTGCTGAAAGAAATGCTGTCGGAGCACGGTCACCAGTTCGCAACCGTGCGCACCGAGGTCAAGGACATTCCGCCGGCGTCCGTGCAGCTGATCTTCCAGATCAAGGAAGGCCCGACGGTCAAAGTGGGCCGGATCACCTTCAGCGGCAACCAGCACGTTCCCTCCCGGGATCTGCGCGCGGCGATGCGCAACCTGCGGCCCATCGGCATTCCGCACTCCATCATCTTCGAGAACCTGTTCGCCCGCACCTTCGACGCCAGCAAGCTTGAGGAAGACTCCGAGCGCGTGCGCTTCGCCTACGGCGACCGCGGCTACCTGCGCGGCGGCCCGGTGGGTGATCCGCAGACGCATCTGCGCAACGAGTCGGGGCTGTCGATGCTCACCTTCCGCCCGCGCAAGGGCAAGCGCATCGACATCCACATGAACATCGATGAGGGCGAGCGCTACCGCCTGGCGGCCATCAACTTCACGGGCAACAAAGCTGCGCCGAATACGAAAGCCCTGCGTGCCATCTTCAGCCTGAAGGACGGCGAAGTTTTTAACACCACGGCCTTCCACAAGGGCCTGCAGAACCTGCAGAAGGCGTACGGGCAGATGGGCTACATCAACATGACCGCCATCCCGACGCCGACCTTTGACGACGCGAAGCACACCGTCACGTGGAACGTGGACATCGACGAAGGCAAGCAGTTCACGGTGGCGAGGATCGAGTTTCAGGGCAACACGGTCACGCGCGACTTCGTCATCCGGCGCGAGCTGCTCCTGCAGGAAGGCCAGATCTACAACAGCCACCTGTGGGAGATGAGCCTCCTGCGCCTCAACCAGCTCCAGTACTTCAACGAGCTGAAAGTCGATCAGGACTCGACGACGACGCAAAACACCGAGGCCGGGACCGTGGACCTGCTGCTGAAGGTGCAGGAGAAAGGCAAGAACTCCATCGGCCTGAACGGCGGCGTCAGCGGACTCTCGGGCGCGTTCCTCGGCCTGAACTACGAGACCAACAACTTCCTCGGACTCGGCGAGACGCTGAGCGTGCAGGCCAACGCCGGCAGCCTGGCGCGCAACCTGCTCTTCGCGTTCAACGAGCCGTACGTGCGCAACAAGCCGCTGAACCTGGGCTTCCAGGTCTTCGACCAGAAGTCGGACTACAACACGTCGAAGAGCTACTCGCTCACCGGGCAGAGCGCCAACCAGTCGGCGGCCATCTCGTCGCTGCTGCAAAACTACGATCAGTCGCGGGTGGGCTTCAACTTCTCCGTCGGCTATCCCACCCGGCACTTCAACCTGTTCGGCTTCTCGCGCTTCGGCGGCACGTACTCGTGGGACCGCTCGTCGATCCGGGCCTTCAGCCAGGCGTCCACCAACCTGTTCCAGACGCTGTCGTTCCGCAGCGGCATTCAGGGCCAGAACGCGCTGGAGGGCATCCTGACCAGCTCGGTCATGGGCAGCTATGAATCCAGCAACATCGACAGCAACTTCCTGCCGCACTCCGGCCAGTCGCTGGCCGCGACCGTGCAGCTGGCGGGGCTGTGGGGCAGCGTCCGCTATGTGCGCCCGGTGATCGAGTACAAGCGCTTCACGCCGATGAAGGGCTGGTGGTTCGATAAGTCGGGCCGGAATACCCTGGGTGTTCGCCTCCAGGCGGTCTACGTTCGCGGCCTCGGCGGCGACGTGGCTCCCCCGTTCGATCGTCCCCTGGCCGGCGGCGAAACCGATCTGCGCGGCTTTGATGTGCGCACCGTCTCGCCTTACGGCTTCGTGCCGACGCGCGTGCTCTTCAACCTGACGAACCCTGACGGTTCGCTCGTGCCCAGGGATCCGTCGAATCCGAGCCTGGGCTACGTGCAGGTGCCGATTCCCGTTTACGGCATTGCGACCATCGGCGGCGATACCAACTTCACCTGGAACACGCAGTACACCATCCCGATCTACGCGCGGACCGTGGCGTTCAAGCTCTTCAACGACTTCGGCATGGACATGGCGCTGCAGGACAGCCAGCTGAAGCAGAGCCCCGAAGGCATCGACATTCTGAACTCGCCTCTCTACGGCTGCCCGAACTACGTCAACGGCACCTGCCAGGGCGGCCAGCGCGTGACGTTCAATACGCTGATTGAGCCGATTCACGGCACGAACTATGTGCCTCGCGACTCCGTGGGCGGCGAGATCGACGTGATGATGCCGATCATCAACGCGCCGTTCCGCCTCTACTACGCCGTCAATCCGCTGAAGCTGTACCGGAACTTCTCGCGCGAGGACCTGATCACCCGCAGCATGTTCCCCGCCGGCGGTGCCGGCGATTACTCCTACGCCCTGGCGAACCAGTTCTATAACGGAATCTACACACTGCGTGAGCCGAGCCGGACGTTCCGTCTCACGGTGGGCACGAGCTTCTGAAACGGCTCTCTTTCAGGAACATGGCCCCGCGAGATCTTCTCGGCGGGGCCCTTCTTCTCTGGAATCGCAGCGCTGCGGCGAACCTGCGATTCTGGCCATCGATGCCGGCGATGGAGGCCAGCCCCCATCAGCCGCGAAGGGCTCCACGATCACCGGATCCACGGAGGATTCGTTTGACGGCCCCTGTGCCGGGACCTATAATTTGCCCAAGTTCCTGAGATTTTCTCTCCATCCGCGTCTTTGCATTACGGGCTCAAAAACGATGCCCGGAGCCTGCTCCGGCGATCTTCAGCGAGCAGGATTCAAAGATCGAGAATGCGGATCAAGGCCACCCAGGAAACCCAAGGAGTTTTTCGATTCCATGAAGCGTTCGTTGTCTCTCGTTTGCGTGCTCGCGTCCGGAATGGGCGTGGCAGCCATCGCCCAGGCCGCTCCGGCGAAACCTGCTGACCCCACTCCAGCCTCCGCACCTGTTGCGATCACCGGCGCCAGCAAGATCGCGGTCATTAATTTCCAGCTGGCCGTTACCCAGACCAATGAATTCCGGCGCGATGTCGAAGACCTGCAGAAAAAGTACGAGCCCCGTGCCCAGGCCCTGCAAACCCTGAATACGCAGATCGAGGCGGAGAAGAAGCTGCTCCAGGATCAGGCCGCGACGATCAGCGACACCGATAAGCAGACGAAGCTGCGCGACATCGACGACAAGTCGAAGGACCTGCAGCGCAAGGGCGAGGATCTGAAGAACGACGAGCAGGAAGCCGGCCAGGACACGTTCACTCAGGTCGCCAACAAGGTGGGCGCTCTGATGGTCGACTACTGCAAGCAGCAGGGTTTCGGCGCCGTCCTCGACGCGAACCAGCAGAACGGCAGCGTTCTGTGGGCCGCCGAGGGCGTGGACATCACCGAAGCCGTGATCAACGCCTACAACACGAAGTCGGGCATCCCGGCGCCTGCGTCGGTTCCGTCCGCTCCCACTCCGACGCCGCGTTCCTCAATGCCGTCGGCTTCCCGGCCCTCCGCGACGCACTAAGCGCGGCGGTTCGGATCAGGGCATCGCCTGGCCGGCAGCTTTTCCGCGAAGGAATGGCTGCCGGCAGCCTCCTTCCCGGCCCCCGCTCCCTCCCTGTCTCCGCCCTGTGGAAAATTCTGTGGAAGAAAGCCCGCTCCCCCTGGGATAATTTTCTGGTAACCGCCCGTTCATCGGAAGAACATATCCGGGGATAAACGCTTGTCATTAACAATCAAGGAGATACGGCTCTGAAGACCTCAGCGCCGGGTCCGTTGCGCGTCGAACCCTTCCCACGGACATCTTTTTTGGATTTCCACAAAACCGCATAAATTCGTTGTAAAGAAAGGCCGTCCTCGACGGCTCAGCGGATGATGCCGCGATCCGCCTTCTCAATGAAATCGACCAGATAGGCGACGTCAGGAGAATCGCCGCCCTCAGCCCTGAGCGTTTCCAGGGCCTGGCCGATGTTCATCTTCGAGGCCAGCAACAGCCGGAAAGCGTGGTGGATCGACCGCACCTGCTGGCGGTCAAAGCCGCGGCGCTCCAGCCCCACTTTGTTGATGCTGTAGGAATGCACCTCGCGTTTGGCCGAGGTGAGCGAGAACGGAAGCACGTCCTGGGTGATGGTGGTGCCGCCGCCAATGTAGGCGTGCTTGCCGATGCGGCAGAACTGGTGGACCGGACACAGTGCGCCGACCGTCGCGTAGTCTTCCACGATGACGTGCCCGGCCAGGGTGGCGCCGTTGGCAAGAATGCACCAGTCGCCGATGATGCTGTCGTGGCCGATGTGCGTGTAGGCCATGATCAGGCACTGGCTGCCGATCCGGGTGGTTCCGCCACCCCCTTCGGTTCCCCGCGAGATGGTGACGCACTCGCGGATGGTATTGTCGTCGCCCATCGCGACCCCGGTCGGCTCCCCTTTGTACTTCAGGTCCTGGGGCGCGACGCCGACGCAGGCGAAGGAGAAGAAGCGGTTCCTGGCCCCGGCCGTCAGGTGGCCGTCGAGGACCACATGCGAGACCAGCTCGCAGTCCTCACCCAGCACGACATCGGGTCCCACCGTGCAATACGGGCCTACGGTGCAGGATTCAGGAATTACCGCGCCGGGAGCGACGATTGCGGTGGGGTGAACGCTCACGCAGGCGTCCCTGATGCGGACGGCTCCGGAACGGCAGCGCCCGCCTGACCCCCGCGCGGCACGAGCTGGCACATCACGATGGCTTCGCACGCCAGTTTGCCTTCGACGAGCACCCGGCCCTCCATGCGCACGGCGCGCGGACGCCAGTTGAGCACGTTGATCTCGATGCGCATCTGGTCGCCGGGCACGACGGGCCGCCGGAACTTCGCCCTCTCGATGCCGGTAAAGACCATCAGCTTGTTGTGGCGATCGGGAACCTCAGGCAGCAGAAGCGTGCCGCCGGCCTGGGCGATCGACTCGACCACAAGAGCGCCGGGCATGATGGGGAATTCAGGGAAATGCCCCTGGAAAAACGGCTCGTTGATGGTGACGCTCTTGATGGCCACAATGCGCTTCTTCCGCTCCACCTCGACGATGCGATCGATAAGGAGGAAGGGGTAGCGGTGTGGCAGGATGTTCATGATGTCGCCGATTTCCAGCACCTGGCGACCATCGAGGATGGGGTTCGGCTCGTCCATAGGTGGCAGCGGCGATTATAAATGGCGCGCGGGAGGCTCGGTTCAGCGCAGGGCCAGCAGCGCCAGCACGAGGGCGGCGGGCATGGCGACGGCGCCGACTTTGAGAAATTGCCAGGCCGTGATCTCCGCCTGCTCGCGCCGCAGCGCGATGAGCCAGAGGATGGTGGCCAGCGATCCGGTGACGGAAAGGTTGGGGCCGAGATCGACGCCGATCAGGATCGCGTGGGCCAGCAGGCCGTGGGGTCCGGCCGCGCGCAGGGCTGAGCCGGCGGCGAGACCCACGGGCAGGTTGTTCATGGCATTGGAGACGAGCGCCACGGCCCCGCCGCCCGCGAATTTGCCGACGCCGTCGGGCGCGTGCGTGAGCCAGTCCATGCCAGGGCGCGTGAAGCGCAGCATGCCGGCGCGATTCAGCGCTTCAACGATCATGAAGAGCCCGGCCACCAGAGGAAGCACGCTCCACGACACCTGACGGAGGGCGTTCTTCGGCGCCGAGCGATCTTTCACGGCAACCATCGCCAGGGCCAGCAGGCCGGCGGCGCAGGTGGGCGCGCCCAGCGCAACGCCGAGGCCCGAGGAAACCAGCAATCCCGCCGCGGCCATGACGATCCCTGCCAGCGCCAGCTTGCCCGCCGCGCTGAGATGCCGCGCCTCGCCGGCCGGTGCGGTGGTTTCGCGCAAAGCCTTCGGCGACAGCAGCCAGAGCGACGCATAGGTGGCCGCGATGGCGGCGAGGGATGGCAGAGCGAGGAAGCGCAGCCACGTGCCCAGGGGCGGCAGATGCTCACCGAAGACCACCAGGTTCGCGGGATTCGAGATGGGAAAGACGAAGCTGGCGGCGTTGGCGACCAGCGCGCAGGCCAGCAGGTGCGGCCGCGGATCCACGCGGGCGCGGCGCACGGCGGCGAGCACGGCGGGCGTGAGGACAACGGCGGTCGCGTCGTTCGAGAGGAAGGCCGTCACCACGGTTCCTGACAGATAAACCCAGAAGAACAGCCGCCCTGCCGATCCCCGGGCATGATGCACGGCGATATCGGCGACCCAGTCGAAGACCCCTTCTTCGCGCGCCAGCTCCGCGAGGATCATCATGCCGGCGAGGAAGAGGCAGACGTCGAGGGCTTCGCGCAGTGCGAGCACGGCGCCGCTGAGCGGCAGCAGGCGCGAGGCGAGGAGCACCAGCGCACCCGAGCCGATCCAGATCCACTCAGGGATGCCGCGCGGCCGCAGCAGCATGAGCGCGATGCTGGTCAGAGCTATGATCCAGATGAGAATCGCCATCAGGCAGGTACTTGGATGATTATCAGAAGGGCCGTGAACCTCGACTAGACTAATACGCGGGGGACCCCCACTGTTCTGCATCTGCGCCGCCGGGACCTTTTACCTGAGGAGTACACAGCATGCCGGTCTCTGAGCGGCTCTACTATTCTGATCCGTTCCTCAAAAGCTTCTCCGCCGTGGTGACCGATGTCCGTGAACGGTCGCGCCAGGAAGGCGAATCGCTCTGGCAGGTGGCGCTCGATCGAACCGCGTTTTATCCCACCAGCGGCGGCCAGCCGTTCGACACTGGAACGCTTCGGGCGACATCGAGGGGCGGCTCGGGCCTCGATATCCCGGTGGAAGGCGTGGAAGAGGACGAAGCCGGCGAGGTGTGGCACTACGTCCGCAAACCGCTCTCGGCGGGAACGCAGGTCGAGGCCGAGATCGACTGGGAGCGCCGCTTCGACCACATGCAGCAGCACACCGGGCAGCACCTGCTCTCGGCGCTCTTCCTCGCAAAGCACAACGCCGCGACGGTTTCGTTCCACCTGGGAGACACGCTTTCGACGATCGATCTGGCGACGGCGTCGGTCACGCCACGGGTCCTCGAAGAAGTCGAGCGGGCGGCGAACCAGATTATCGGAGAAGACCGGCCGGTTGGGATCCACTACGCATCGCGGGCCGAGGCCGAAGCCATGCTCGCCGCGGGCGTGCTGCGCAAGCTGCCCGATCGCGAAGGCGAGATTCGGCTGATCGAGATTGCCGACTGCGACCGCAATGCCTGCGGAGGGACGCACGTGCGCTCGACGGGCCAGATCGGCGGCCTGCTGGTGCGGGGCGTGGAGAAGGTCTCGCGCGGATATCGCGTGGAGTTCGTCTGCGGGTTGCGCGCGGTGAAGACGGCGCGTGCCGATGCGGCCACTCTGGCGCAGCTCACGGCGTCGCTCTCGGCCGGCGCGCCCGATCTGCCGGCTGCCGTGGAGCGGCTCAAGGCGGAAGCGCGCGGCGGAGCCAAAGAGCGCCAGCGTTTGCGCGAGGAGCTGGCCGATTATCATGCGTCGCGGCTCGCCGTGGAAGTCCCGATCGACAAAGGTGTGCGCCTGGTCGATCGGGCCTGGAAGGATCGCGACCCGGACTATGTTCGTCTGCTGGCGTCGCGGCTCACTGCGGCCGTTCCGGAGACGGTGGCGATTCTGTCGTCGGAGAGCGGCGCGACGGTGCGCGTGATTCTGGCGCGCAGCCTCGATCTCGACTTCGACTGCGGGAAGATGCTGAAGGAAGCGCTCGCGCAGTTCGGCCTGCGCGGCGGAGGCTCGCAGGATCTGGCGCAGGGTGACATCGCCACCCAGGACGCCCCCGCGCTGCGAGCGGCTCTGGTCTCGACCATCCGCGCGAATACGCATTCCCGCCGCTGAATGCGGGTATCGCTGACTGGCGCTCGGAAGCAGCATCCCGTAAAATCAATGCTGACGGGCGCGGAGATCCCTCGCGCGCCTTTCTCGTCTGTGGGGCTATAGCTCAGCTGGGAGAGCGCATCGTTCGCAACGATGAGGTCGTCGGTTCGATCCCGACTAGCTCCACCAAACACACTTCCCAGGCACTCTCACAAAGTTCAATTCTCCCGCATAAATCCATGATTTAATGCGATTCCACGTCTTAGGATGTACCGGAAGATACCTTGACAGCCTACCGCTGGTGGGGGCAACAATAGGGGCAACGCTGATTCCCGTCAAGGAGATGCCCCCACAATGCCTCTCACCAACACGCAGATCCGCAATGCCGCGCCCACTCGGAAACCGGTGAGACTGTTCGACGAGCGGGGCCTTTATCTGGAAATATCCCCTTCCGGCGGCAAGTGGTGGCGGCTGAAATACCGCTTTCTGGGAGTGGAGA
>Ga0335073_10014083_pt1 | contig 11213 bp, 9 predicted proteins | sample Lox_Sample_22_FD_207093 | JGI IMG/M metagenome (GOLD analysis project Ga0335073, IMG submission 207093) | Soil microbial communities from Loxahatchee National Wildlife Refuge, Florida, United States - Lox_Sample_2.2 | ecosystem: Environmental > Terrestrial > Soil > Wetlands | place: USA: Florida... | reverse complement strand
CGTGAGAGTTGCCGGGAACTGGTGCGGAATAACTCGTGCTCGATCGCGCTCAGCGACAGGATCGCTTCACGATATGCAAATGTCAGCCATGGACCGACTTTCAAAATAGCGAAATGATCCCTTACGAGCTGGGCCAGAGCTTCGGGCGATTGATAGTCGGTTGAATGTGCTTCGAAGACAATCCCCGGGTGACTCGCCAGAGCTTGCGAGAGCGCGCGGGTTTTTGCCGGATCGTAGCCGAAGACCGCGTCGGAGCCAAATTCGACTCCCGGCTGAACCACGATGGCAATGACCCTGTCCCAAGCCGAGGTCAGCTTTTTCTCAGCGAATGCAGCCTGGAAAATTTCGATGCTCCGGTGAACGTCCTCAGCCGTTGTGATGGCGGGCCGATCCGAATCATGCGATTCTCCACCCGGAGCGGGGACTTCGGTTCCGATCACATAGACCGGCGGCGCAGAACCGCGTGGCAATTTCTGGAAAGCTTCTTCCGCCGCGCGGCATAAAATCGCAGCTCGTTCTGCAGCCACACTCTCTGCCGGTCCGGATTGTGAATCATCGGCGCACGCATGGCTCGCGTCGAGATGAATCTTTTGATAGCCAGCGAGCACGCAGCTCTCGACAAGGTCGCAGGCTTTTTCCATGGCTGCGCTCGCGGGCTCGTTTTTCCACGGGAACGGCCCGAGGTGATCGCCGCCGATCAAAGCCCGGTCTTCAGCCAAACCGGCGCTGACAGCGGCACAACGTAACGACTCCGCAAACTGTTGTGGCGTTAAACCCGAGTAACCACCGAACTGATTGACCTGGCTCGACGTAGACTCGACGTGCAAAATTGACTTGTCGGCGATGGCTTGATGAATAGCAGATTCCAGCACTGCCGGATGCGCGGAGCACACGGCATACGTTCCTCCCACGCCAGACTCACGATTGCGGCGGAGAATTTCACCCAGAGCAGCGGCAGCGCCCCTGTCAGGGAAAGGAATCATAAGCATTCATAATCTAACGAAACCTGCTAAACTCCGGCAAGTGGACGTCTTCCTTTGAAGGAGACTGACGCGATGAAGCGCAGAGAATTCCTCAAAAACAGTTTTACATTGGCCGTTGCGGCGGAATTGGCGACCGGCAAAGCTGCCGCATACGTTCCGGACCACAACTGGGATCGCTACGACTTTGGCTCCGGACCTCCGGTGACCGACCGCCTGAATCAGGGACCATTTCCGCAATACCCTCCCAGTGCTGTCATCCCAACCGATGAAGTCGTCATGACGACTATGCCTGCGGAAGAAGTTGTGCCGAATTACGGCAAGGGACTCATCACCTACATCACAGCCGACATGGGCACGGATGAAATTAAGTCCGACGCAATCTCACAGGCCATTGAAGAGCTCGTTCAGTTCCCGCTGGGCCAGCAGCTTTATGTTCGGCCGACGTGGAGAGAAATCCAGCCTCGCCCCGGACGTCTGGATTTTCCGGAGTATCTGAAGCTCGTGTTTGATCTCGCGAAGAAAAACCAGAAGAGAGTCGGACTGCGGGTACAGATGAGCGCTCCGGATTACACGCATGCGGCTGCCCTGCCCGATTTTGTGCTGGATAAGGTTCCGAAAGTCGACCTGGTGATGAGTGCGAACGAGAGCCCCGCATCTGGAGAACGGTATTTGCGAAATCCGCACTCGCGCTATCAGCCGCGTTTCGACCATCCTTTCTTTCAGCAATCGTTTCGCGAGCTGGTGGCTCTGCTGGCCGACGAATTCAACGGGAATCCCAACATCGAGTTCATCGATACCTTTATGTACGGATTCTGGGGCGAAGGCCACACCTGGCCGTTCGCGAATAATCCTTTTCCGGACTATCAGACGGCGGAGCGTACGTGGATCAACATGCTCGAAATTCAACTCGAGCATTTCACGAAAACCCCTTTGCTGACCAATACGCAACCGGACTACAGCCGCGTCGGAAATTCCGAACTGGTCGATCGTACGGTCCGCAGTCACAACTGGATTCGCAGCGATACGATTTTCATCGAAAACGAGCAGATTGAAGCGCTCAGCAATCGACCGCCGTGGACCGCGGCGGCCCTCGAGCAGGGCCTGCCGGGAAAGCCGCCGGACGCAGACGAGAAGCAGGACGATATCTCGCCGGTCGAAAACATGATCGCGCACGTGATGGATGTTGGCCCAAACTACTGGTCGCTTTGGAACTTCCATCAGATCAGCGCCGAAAATCTGGCCCGCTACTACCAGGCTTATCCGCAGTGTTTCGATCGCATCAACCGGAGGATTGGCTACAACGTGCGGCCATCATTTATCTGGAGCTATGAGGACGCAGGGTATCTGGGGCTCATCCTCGGATTCGCCAACGACGGGGTCGCCGGAGTGCCGGGAGTGCTGCGCATCACGGTAGAGAGCGCGGATGGGAAGCCACTCAAGAGTGGATGTCTCGATGCCGGCTATCCCTTACCCGGCAAGGTCCGGCAAGCGCAGTTTGTGCTGCCGCAAGAAACGAAGTTTGAGGGACTAAGACTGCGCGCCGAAATCGAAGTGAAGGGCATGCGGCATCCGATGCGATGGGCATGCCGGCAAAGGCTGAATGACGACGGCTCGCTCACGCTTCGACGTAATTTGCGACAAGAAGTTTAAGAGAAAAAAAATTCCTCCTAACCACGTAAATTATCGATTCGGCGAGTTCGTGTCGAAAAGAGGGCGACGACAGGGTGAGCATTACGAACACCCGTCGTCGCCCTTGAATGCAAGTGGGTTAGAAGTTCAGTTTCATGGTCAGCTGAATCAGCCGCGGGGAGGCGTCGCCCCCGAGGAATGATCCCAGGATGCTGGTCGGGGTGTTCACCGTATCCAGCACTTGACCGAAGCTCCCGCTGTTGATGTCGTTCACCGGACTCTCGAAGTTGGGATGGTTGAACAGGTTGAAGAACTGTGCGCCCAGTCCAAGCTTCGCCGTCTCCCAATGTGGAATCTGGGTGTACTTCATGACCGTCATGTCAGTATCGAAATAACGGGGGCCGAAAAACTGGTTGCGCCGTTGGTTCTCGGTTCCTGTGTTCAACTGCGCTTGACCAGGACCGTTGGCTCCGCCCGCCGCGATATCGGGAAACAGCGAGGACGACAGGCAAGGCCCCGACGCAATGCTGCTAGGACTGTTGCAGGCCGGAGTTGACGACGGTCCAGCATAATTGGCGAAAGCCGCCGACTGGTAGCCGTAGCTGCTCAGAATACTGGAAGCGCCAGTGTCAACAACGGTGTAGGGCAAACCGCTGCGGGCGAAGAGAGTTCCCGAGAGCTGCCAGCCCTTCAAAAGCGCGGTGGGACCCTTCGGCAGTTCGTACACATAATTCATACTGAGATACTGCCGCGTATCGTAGTCGGCATTGCCGTAGTTGAACAGCCGAATATTGTTGTCGTTGATCGGGTTCTGCAAGCTGCCGACTCGGCCGATGGCAGTGTTACCGTCAATAAATGGGTTGAAGCCGCCATTGGAAATCTCATCCAACGCGTGACTAAAGGTGTAGTTGGCCTGCAACTGCAGCCCGTGAGCAAACCGATGCTGCGCGGTGATGGTTATCCCGTTGTAATTAGAAACCGCAGTGGTTTGCACCTGAGTCACACCTAAGAACCGCGGGTCGACCGGTGAGGTAGGCAGGCCAATAAAACCGCTCGGGCAAGCAGCAGTCGGGCAATAAGCATTCTCGTTGTCAAACAATCCGGTTTCGTGATAGCCGTGATTGCCCACGTAGTTAACGATCAGGGAAGTATTGTTCCCAATCGCATGCTGCACTTCGAAATTCCACTCCCAGTACTCTGGCGCCTTGATCCCCGATGCACTGGTGAATGTCGGAGCAGCAAACACTCCGCCGGCTGTCGCTGCAGCCGCTGAAATGGAACTCAGCGTTCCGCCGCTGCTAAATCCCTGAAGCAGCGCTTGATTCGAGACGGCGCCGGTGTTCCATATATTCCCGCCGGTTACCTGTTGCGGCGACAGGTTGCCAACATAGCCGCCGAACACGTTTTCTACCGGCATATTGATTGAAAGATTATCGGCAATCTGCCCCGGGAACGTATCCATAAATAACCCAACGCCGCCGCGGAACACGGTGTTCTTTAGGAAAGCAGGACTATAGGAGAAACCCAAGCGGGGCTGCCATGCCACCGTCGTAAAGGAGGGCAGGGCCTGGTTAAGTCCGGTCGCGACTGATTGATTATAGGGAGTGTTCACGTCGTGACTAATGCTCGCAAACGGTCCGTCAAACCTCGCGAAGCAGTCGGCCTGGCACGCCGGAATCGAGTTATGATCGGCACGGAGAGCGAACGTGAGTTTCAGGTTGCTCTTTACTTGCCACTCGTCCTGCACGTACCAGCCTAGCTGATAGAGCTTGATCTCTTGCTCGGTCGTGGACTCGAAGGTCTGATCATCCTGCAGCGCCTGACCGGCGTAGAAGCCTTGTATGCCGAGTGCGAGCGCAAGACCGTTCGTGAATGCGCCGCCATCCTGGTCGTTCACCAGGTTGCGGTGGAAATAAATTCCCAGCTTGAGAGTGTGTCTATTGTTGAGACTGTAAGAGTAATCGTCTACGAGTTGGTAGCCGGTAACGTTGCGGCCCTCTGGCCACGCAAAATTATCGCCACCCAGCTGTGTAAACGAACCGTCGGTGAAGGCCAGGGTAGTTGGGTACGCGGCCAGCGATGCGGCCAGATTCGGAGTGGTGAAAATCGCACTGTAGTACTGATCGGAGACAATAAGGTTATTGGCCGCTCTGGCCCCAAAGGCGCGGTTCCAGCTGACCTGACCCTGATACTCCGGCTGTGTGCTGATCGCGTTGAAGACGGGATTGATCTGGTCGGTATAAGTGGCCTGCACGCCCTTATCCTCCTGCAAGCGCACAAACACCTTGTCATTGTTGGTAACGTTGAAATCGAATCGGCCCGAAGTCAGAAACTCGTGCGTAAAGTTAGGGGCGGCGCCGCGGTAGGAGTCCGCACATGGATGCGCTCCTGCTCCGAAGGTGAACCCACTTACAGGCGAGCCTGCCGTGGTGTCGATGAAAGTCTGCCCAACGCAGCCACTGGTGTCCGCAGCGTTGGGAACGCCGGCAACCGCGCGGGAAATACCGTCCGCGTTATTGTAGAGATTGAACATCTGGTTGAAGAACGGGACCGACTGACTAAGGCCGACGGCTGGTGAGTTCAAGTTGTCGATCACCGCAGTCTCAAATGCCGGGTCCGGAACCTGGACCTGCTGGCTCGTCGGCAAAATCACTCGTAATCCCTCGTAGTTCCAGAAGAAGAACGCTCTGTCCTTGATGATTGGCCCACCAAACGATGCGGCGTACTGATTGGCATTCACAAAGGGTCGGGGTGTGTCGTTTCCGACATTGAAAAAGTTATTGGCGTTCATGGCACGGCCGTCCCACCAATAGTTGGCATTCCCGTGCCAGTTATTGGAGCCGGACTTGGTGATGTAGTTCACGTTGGCGCCAGCGAATCCACCATATTGGCCGGAGTAGCCGTTGGTCACGACCGTCGCTTCCTGCACTTCATTGTTGCCCAAGGTCAGGTTGGTTGCGCCCGAGTTGTTCACGTTCAGGAAGGGATCGTTGTCATACATTCCATTTAGGGTAAACAGGTTTGAGCTGGCCGACACGCCGAAGCTGGAGAAGTTCCCGAAGCCCATGCCGGTGTTCATCACCGAGCCGGCGGCGGTCTGCGCGACAAAGGTCAGGTCATTGCCGGGGTTCGGCACTTCAGCGATTTCGCGGGCATTAAAGGTAGTGGATATTTCGGCGCTTTCCGTCTGCAACATAGGCGCTTCACCGCTGACCTCGACGGTAGTCCCCGCGGCGCCAAGCTCAAGCTTGCTGTTGACGATCGCAGTTTGACCAATGCTGACACTGGTGGTCGCAACGGAGGTTTTGAAGTTGGGCGCGCTGATGGTGAGCGTGTACGTGCCCGGCTCGAGCAGCGGAAATTGGTAGGAGCCTTGCGCGTTCGTGGTGGTCGTCTGCGTGAATCCCTTTTCAACGCTCTTCAGATTGACGGTCACACCGGGCAGAATCGCACCTGTGGGATCGGAGATGGTTCCGCTGATCGCGCCGTTGGTAGTGCTCTGGGCAAGCGCGTAGGAAAGAGAGAGAGCCACGACAGCTACGAGAGCGAGCAGCCTGGCAAACATTCGAAATCGCATTGCAAGTCCCTCCGCAATTGGAAATTCGTGGGCGCGAGGTACATGCAATGTTGAGTGCGCCCGTAGTACGAGAGGGCATGCGGCGGGCCAGACGCGGGACTAACAAGCAACAAAGTCACAGGCACTGTGATATTGGTTGTGAAGCCACAAATGGGATAAACAGGGGCACAGAGACACGAATGTTGTTTTGTTGGGACAAAGCGTGGGTGAAGTCGCATCTCTACAGGAAACGAAATGCGCCGACCGCCGGGTAAAATCCAATTCGACGCCGGAATTTCGCGGCATCACATTTCGTCTTGTCGGCCAGAAACCGCGGCTTGTATATCCACAACGCTTCGTAGGCAACTCCAGATGTTGGGACATTCCTCAGACTTGGTAGATACTGGCTTGATCATCGGCTGGAAGGTGGTTTCGACCAGATGACTATTTTCCCTGCAATAGTTGTCGAAACAGCTCGAGTTCAATCGTCACAAAATCAGGCAGAGTTGTTGCGCCAAAAGGAACCGACATGGAATTTACGCTCCTCGTCTACGAAAAGCCGGAAGCATTTGCAATGCGGAAGAATGATGACAACGATCCGTATCTCGGCGCCTGGCGCGCCTACTACACGACGCTCGTCGAGGCGGGTGTTTACGTGCGCGGCGATGTCCTCGAAGTACCCGAGTCGGGAACAACAGTGCGCCTTCACGAAGGAAAACGGCGCGTGCAAGACGGCCCCTGTGCAGATACGAAGGAGCAACTGGCAGGATTCATGGTGCTCAATCTTCCCTCGCTGGAAGCCGCTTTAGAATGGGCGGCACGGTGCCCGGCGGCTGCTGTGGGTGCGATCGAGATAAGGCCGCTGGAGCACCAGAGGAAGCATCAAATCACGGGATGACAGAAAGCGCTCAGGAAGACGTCCACCGGACGATCGAGCGAGTCGCGCGCGAGTCGTACGGACGACTGGTGGCCTTCCTAGCTTCCCATACTCGTGATTTGGCCAGCGCGGAAGATGCGCTCAGCGACGCTTTGCTGTCGGCTCTTGCAACCTGGCCGCAAAACGGCGTGCCGCAACGACCCGAAGCTTGGCTGCTCACTACAGCCCGCAATAGCGTCATTGATCACGTCAGACATCAGCAAGTAGTGCTAGCGAGCGAACAGACCATTCGACTTCTCGGCGAACACGCGAGCCAGAGGAACATGACAGCGGATTTTCCCGATGAACGGCTGAAATTACTTTTCGTCTGTGCTCACCCAGCCATCGATTCCTCCATGCACACGCCGCTGATGCTGCAGACGGTTCTCGGGCTGGACGCGGCCCGCATCGCGCAAGCGTTCCTGGCTTCTCCACCGGCGATGAGTCAGCGCCTCGTGCGTGCCAAGGCGAAGATCCGGGACATGGGAATTAAATTTGAGGTTCCTCAGCAACGTGAACTGCCGCAGCGGCTGGACGCGGTGCTGGAAGCCATTTATGCCGCATTTGGCATTGGATGGGATGACATAGCCGGCATCGACCAGCGTGGCCGCGACCTCGCCGAGGAAGCAATATGGCTGGCGCGCGTCCTGCTGAAGCTTATGCCGCAGGAAAACGAAGTTCGGGGATTGTTGGCTCTCATGCTGCACTGCGAAGCGCGCCGCGCAGCGAGGCGCGGGGATGATGGCGAGTATGTTCCCCTTTCCGAACAGGACCCGGAAAAGTGGTCGCTTTCCTTAATCGAAGAGGCGGAGCAACATCTTGCCCAGGCCTCACGACAGAAACGGGCCGGTCGATTTCAACTGGAAGCGGCAATCCAATCTGTGCATGCGGAACGGGCCCGGACTGGCCGCATCGAATGGCGGGCGATCGTGTTGTTTTATGAGCAACTCCTGCGCATCTGTCCAACCATGGGTACTGGTACCGGATACGCCGCCGCTCTTGCCGAAGTAAAAGGAGCAAAAGCTGGTCTGGCGGCGCTTGATGCGATCCGCATTGAGGCAGTTCCGAGCTACCAACCGTACTGGGCGGTCCGCGCCCATCTCTTGCGACAACTCGGGAAAGAGCAAGAAGCCAGACACGCATTCGATCGTGCGATAGGATTGGCCGAGGATCCGGCGATACGGCGGTTCCTGCTCGAAAAGCGCGGCTGATTTTTTCTTCACCCTGTCGAAATCGACCCTCCTGACACGTCATCTTTCTAGAAGCAGTTGATCGTTGTGCGGGCGAAGCTTGCTATGCAGCCCAACTCATGGGAAATGGCAAGGAGAATGCAGTATGAATAGAATCGCGTTCTCGCGCCGGAACATGCTGGCAGCGGGAGCTTGCGTGCTGGCTGGAACAGCACTGCCGAGCGTAGCAAGCGCGCACGCGTTGACAGGGACGAGCATGAGCAACGATGAAATCATTCGGAAGTATTACGCGGCATGGGAGCAGAAGGACTGGCGACCATTCGACATTCTGCTGGCCGATAACTTTACTTTCACAAGCGCGGCCGGCGACGACCACATCAGCAAAAGCGCATTCAAAGCGCGATGCTGGGAGTCCCAGATTGATTTTATCGACCGGTTCGAACTTGAACGGGTGATTGGAGACGGCAGCGAGGCATTTGTGAAGTATCTTTGCCGGACAAAAAACGGCAAATCCTTCCGGAATGTGGAGTATCTGCGATTCAAAGATGAAAAAGTGGAGGCCATCGAGTGTTATTTCGGTGAGCAATCCAGCTTTCCGTCCGCAGTAAGCAGCGGACACAAGTGATGCGAATGAGGGGCGGCCAGGCGAATAACTTGTAATCGCCAACATAACATCGACCGGAGGAATGCAATGCGCGCTAGATATGCAGTGTTAGTTTCTCTGACATTCGGCATCACGCTCGCCTTTGCGGTGCGGTTATCGGCGCGAGACAACGCAGCGCCATCTACCACCATGGGCTCAATCGATCCATATCTGATGGACCGCGATACGGAGATTGCGATGGCCCGCAGCGCCGGCCCGAACTCTATTTCAAGCGGGGCCAAGGTGCTCGTCCTCGGCCGACATGGCTATGAAACGGCCGTGGAGGGGACGAACGGTTTCGTATGTGCCGTGGGACGATCATGGGACTTGCCGAAAAATAATCCGGCTTTTTGGGACCCAAAGATACACGGTCCGATCTGCCTTAGCGCTCCCGCTGTGCGTTCTTTTCTTCCGATCTACCTCAAGAAGACTGAACTGGCGATTGCGGGACGTTCGAACACTGAGATTGAAGCCGCCATCATAGACGGCATCGCGAAAGGCGACTTACCCACGCCCGAACCCGGTTCGCTCTCGTACATGCTGTCAAAGCAAGGATATTTGAATGAGGGCATCAAGGGACCGTGGCTTCCCCATGTGATGTTTTTTGTCTCCGAAATCGACCCTAAATCCCTGGGATCCGACATGGGGGACGACGTCCCATTGGACGCGCACGAAGAAAAGGTGGGCCGTTACACCACAATTGACGTTCCCGTAAGCCAGTGGTCCGATGGAACACGGTCACCGATGCTCGCGGGAGCGCATTGAGGGAGCGGATGGATCGCCAGTCCCGCTCAAAGAATGAGGAGACGATGAAGCGAAATCAAGTTATAGCACTGGCTCCTGTGATTGTGGCCGTAATGGCTTGCTCCGCGCTGCCGCAGCGTATGCAGGGACAAGACAACAAAAATCCTTATCCCAGCATGGCTCCGGTCGACCAATACATGATGGATCGTGATGCCGAAATCTCCCTGGCGCGAAGCGCGGCACCGGTCTCCATCTCACGTGACGCGAAGGTCCTGGTTCTCGGCCCTCATGGCTACGAAACAGCTGCTGAGGGCAAGAACGGGTTTGTCTGTCTCGTAGAACGAGGCTGGCTCAACCTGTTCGATAACTCGGAGTTTTGGGATCCAAAAGTACGCGGTGCGGTTTGCTACAACCCTCCCGCTGCCCGTTCCATTCTGCCCATCACTTATATGAGGACAGAAATGGTGCTGGCTGGAGCTTCCAAGATAAAGATCGCCGAACGAGAGAAGGAGGCATACACCAACAAGCAACTGCCCGCGGTGGAGCAGGGCGCCATGTGTTACATGATGGCGAAGCAGTCCTATCTCAACGATAAGCCCCTCACTAACGATGGGGCTCACGACGTCGCGCACCTGATGTTTTATACGCCGTTAATAGGCGCGGCGGCTTGGGGCGCAAACCTGCCGAATTCCCCCGTCTATCTGAATCCACAGTTTGGAGGCGCTCCGGAGCCGATCGACGTATTTATCGTGCTCACGGGCACATGGTCAGACGGTTCCCCAGCACCGCTTGAGTAGTAACACACAACGTGAAGAGGCAGAGGCGCATCTTGTGTGTTAGGACAAACAGATGAACGGGAATAAGTTCACAGCTATTGCCAAACCGATGCGCCCGGTAAGTACGGGCGTACCAACCCAGGTGCTCAGCGTATTAAACGAATCGAGAATTGCGATCAAAACAGGCAGGAGCATCCTTTTACTCAATCCGGAGGACGTCGTCTCTATCAGCGCGCAGGGAAACTATGTCGCACTGCAATGTGAGTCAGGATCTCATTTGCTGCGCGAGTCAATTTCAGCGGTGGCGGACAAAATGCTTGCGTACGGATTTGTCCGGATCCATCGCTCGATCTTGATCAACCGTCGCTTTGTGGAAGAGATTCGGCCATTCCTGACCGGAGACTACGGATTGCGATTGAAAAGCGGCAAAGAATTTACCGTAACCCGCACCTACAAGAAAAATCTGAGGGCACTGGCAGAATCCTGGATCGGCGGTGCATCATCGATAAGTGGCTAGCTTAGATTTTAAATAGGTGGCTGGCGCTTACATCATGCGAACACGGCAGACGATTCGTGCATCCTCCTTTCAGCGTCATGTCCACCCGGCGGCCTATGCCGCTTTGGTGCTTGCCGGCGGCTATGAAGAAGCAGGCGATAATGGGCGTTTCGAGGTAGAACCGGGGCAGGTCGTCTTTCACCGCCCCTTCGAAGCGCACTTGAATCGTTTTTCCATACAGGGCGCGCTCGTACTCAACCTTCGTTTATTTCCGCGAAGC
>Ga0335073_10014081_pt1 | contig 11214 bp, 11 predicted proteins | sample Lox_Sample_22_FD_207093 | JGI IMG/M metagenome (GOLD analysis project Ga0335073, IMG submission 207093) | Soil microbial communities from Loxahatchee National Wildlife Refuge, Florida, United States - Lox_Sample_2.2 | ecosystem: Environmental > Terrestrial > Soil > Wetlands | place: USA... | reverse complement strand
GGGAGCAGTGTGCGTGCGGCGGTGGGAGCGGTGTGCGACCGGTCGCTCAGGCTGAACCGGTGAAGGTATCGATGTTCTCGATCCGCCACCGGCCGTGCTGACTGACCGCCGTGACAGCGAACATGGCGCCGCCATAGCTTGACTGGCTCGTGCCTGCTCGTGAGTCCTGCTGGTTGGCAAAGACCAGCAACCGGGCACGTCCCCCGGTCAGCAGCTCGACCCCGATGTCGGTGACGCGAGTAGTCACGACCAGCTTCTCTTTCGGCGCCTCCTGCTGCACCAGGGCGAACAGCTGGTTGTACTGCCGGATCGCCGGACCAGCCAGCAGTTGCTGCGCTGCTTCCTTTGTCCGCGCTGTGTCGGCGTAGTCATAAGAGAAGACAGTGTTCACCGCGCTTGTGACGGCCTGCTCCACGCTGCGGGTAGCACTGGCATCGACCAGCGCGCCGTTGGCACTCGCAGCACTCGCCCGCAGGTCATGCGCCTGGACGGCAGCCCAAACCCCGAGCGCCCCGAGGACAACGGTCGCAGCGCCGAATGCGAGCGGGAGCGCTCGATACCATCGCCGGCGGGGGCTCGCGTCGGCTGCGAGGCTCTCCGCCACCGCCACTTCCGTCATGGGGGAAACGGCAGCGCTCTCCGCCTCGGCCATCGGCCGGAAGGACGGCCCTCTGGGCATAGTGGGTCTCCTTTCCGGTCTCAGCGTGCCGGGCCCGAAGCGCTGGCTGCCCCGACCGGGACCTGCTCGAGCGAGCTCAGCTTCCATCCGGATGGCGTCAGGGTGAGAACGCCCTGCTGACGGCTCTGCTTCGTCGCGGCGGCCCCGTGCGCCGGGGTCACGGTGATCTGTATCGCCACAATGATGGACGCCGTGCCTGCGGTCTCGTCGAGCCTGGTGAGCGCGGCATCGAGGATCTTCGCGGTGGTAGTCGACCTGGCCTGCGTGATCTGCCGCTCGAAGGCGGACTGGCCAGCCGCGATCTCGCTGTGCAGCGCCCCGGTGGAAGACTGCTCCCACAGCTGCACTCCCTGGCTGACATGCCGGTAGCTCAGCGTGTTGAAGTTCAGCACGGCCTGCTCACCCTCGCGCAGCGCTTCGTCTCTCGCCTGGGCAACCGCGGGCGCTCGCGGCGCAGTGAGCCACGACACACCGGCCCAGCCTGCGAACACGATGGCAACGGCCAGCAGGATGGATGACGTGGCGACCAGAGGCCTGCGTCGCCAGCCGGCCACAGACAGGTTGGCTGTCACGCTAGCCATGGCCACCTCCGCTCGCCGGACGGGATCCCGCCAGGATGCGGTCATCGTACGCAGTCGCGGCGATTGTCATGGCGTCACTCCGAGAAGCCGGGCCATTCCCGGTTGCGCGGCAGGCGGCACGCCGCCGCTGCTCGGGGCGTTGGCAGAGCCGCGGACGTCCACGCCGCTGCTGGCGGGCTCGGCGCAGTAGGCGCCGGTGTTCAGCGGCGCGTCTGGCGAGGTGTCAAGCCCGTTCAGATAGACAGTGCCTCCGTAGCCGGCCGTGCACGGCAGCGGATCGAAGAAGGTGAGTGCCAGCCCGAACGTGGCGCCCTTCGAGGTGACCGCGGTGGAGCCGACGGCGACCGCCGCGGGGAGTGCGGACAACAGCTCGTCCAGCGCCGCACCCCGGGTCAGGGTGACCTCCGAGGTGGTCAGCAGGTTGGCGATGAGATCGCCGAGACCGGGGTTGGTTTCCGCGAGCAGGTCAGCTACCTGAGCCGCGGCCTGCGGGCCGTCGACCACGAGCCTGCGAATGCTGGTGTTGGACTTGTCGAGCTGCTTCGCCAGCAGCTCAAGGCTCTGGCTGAAGGAGTCGAGTTCACTGCTCTCCGCAACCTGAGTGTCGATGACCTCCTGGCTGTCCTTGATTAGCCGGGTGGTCTGCGGCAGCGTCGCGTTGGCCGCGTGGATGAGAGCTGCGTTTCCCGCCACGATGCTCGCGACGTTGCTGCCCTGACCACCAAAGCCCGCGGCCAGTTCGTTGGTCAGCTCACGCAGCGATGACAGCGGCAGCGACGTTGCTAGCGTGTTGACGCTGTTCAGGACGCTGGTGACGGGGATCGGCAGCTCGGTGTCCTGTTCCGGGATGACGCTGCCCGGCTGCAGATACGGCCCGGCCGCCGCTTGCGGACGCAGGTCCACGTATTGCTCGCCGACCGCGGACAGGTCGGCGATGGCGGCATGGAGCCTGGCCGGGATAGGCGGCGCCGAGTCGCTGATATCCAGGTCGGCTTCGATGCCGCCGCTGGTCAGCCGCATGGGGCCGACACGGCCGACCGACACGCCGCGGTAAGTCACGTCGGCATTGGAGTAGATCCCGCCGCCGTTGGCCAGTTCCAGCCGCACCACGTAGTAGCCGCGCAAGCCGACGAAGCGTCCGAGGCCGGCATAGTGGATACCGGTGTAAGCGATGACCAGCACGCCGACCACCGCGAAGACGGCGAGCTTGATCCTGGCGGCCCTGGTGAGCATCACTGCCTCCTGTGCCTGCGCGGAGGTTTTACCGGCGGAATGACCGTCGTCCCCTTCTTGGCCTCCAGCGACAGGTAGGTGTTGAGGTAGTCGCCTTTGACGTCACCGAGGACCTGGTTGGTGAACGGGTAGGTCAGCAGCACCTGGAGCGCCAGTGGAAGGTTCTGGCCGGCGTCAGCGAGCTCACGCAGCGTAGGCGCGAGCTCGCGCAGGTCGGCGACGACGTCGGCCTGGCTGGCGTTGATCGTGGATACGGCAATCCCGGACAGCCTGTTCAGCGAGTCGAGCAACGCGACAAGCTGCTGGCGCTGGTCGGCCAGGACGCGCAGCCCCGGCGTGAGGTTGTCCAGCGCGCTGCCGAGCTGCCGGTCCCTTGCCGCGAGCGTGGCCGACAGCTTCTTGAGGCCGGACAGTGCCGTGAAGATTGCCTGCTTGTGCGCGTCCAGGTTGGTCAGTGTCGTGCGGATCTGCACCAGCAGCTCGCGGATCTGCGGCGCGTTGCCGGTGAGGGCAGCGTCGAGCTGGGTCACGATCGTGTGGACCTGGTCGATGCCGCCGCCGTTGAGCAGCAGCGAGAGCGCGCCCAGCACTTCCTCGACCGTGGCGTTAGCAGTCGTGCGGCTCAGCGGGATCAGCGCATGGTTGGCGAGCCTGCCGACTGGCGTGACGCCGGGCGGCCGGGACAGTGCGACGTACTGCTCGCCGAGCAGGCTGGACTGAGTGACCTCGGCGATGGCGTTCGCGGGCAGGTGGACGCCGCCGTTCACCAGCATCTGGACATCGGCTGTCCAGCTGCGGCCTGGCAGGTAGATCTTCGTCACCCGGCCAACCGCCACGTCGTTGACCATGACCGCGGCCTGCGGCACCAGGTCAGCCACGTCGGAGAACTGCGCGGTCACCTGGTACGGATGCGCCCCGAGGCTGGCACCGCCGGGCAGCGGAATGCTGTAGATGCCGCTGTACCCGTTCGAGGAGCTGCAGCCGGCGAGCACCGCTGCTGCCGCTCCCATCGCGACAGCAGCCCGGAGCCAGCGCGAGCCGTCGCCGGGCTGCCGTCTCCAGTGGCGCCAGGGGATGGTCACTGCTTGCCTCCGGGCACCGCGTCCGGCGTCCCGTACACCCCGCCCGCGGACGGCAGCGGGAGCGGCGGGAGCAGCGACATCTCGGCTGCCGGGACTGCGACCGAGCCAGCCGGCCAGGCGGAGGTGAGCAAAGATCCCTGTCCCTGCTCGAACTCAAGCAGGTCGCCTCTGCCATCCAGGGTGTGCGTGGTCGTGTTGTAGGCGTTCACCACGTTGTCCGCCGCTAGCGGCGCGACGTCCAGAGCTTCGGCCAGCGAGGCGCGCTCGGCGACGAGGAGCGAAGTGATCGCCGCGAGCTTGTTGACGTTCGCTGCGAGCAGGCTGCGGTTGCTGCCGATGAAGGTCTTGATCTGGTCTAGCGCCGTGGCGAGCTGGCTCAGCGCAGCGGACAGCTCCTGGCGGTCGCTGGCGAGGAACCCGGAAACCTCGGCGAGTTGCTGCTCGGCCTGCTGGACCTGGCTGTTGTTCTGCTTCAGCATCGTGGTGAACTGCTGGAGGTAGGCAACGGAGGCGAACAAGTTCCCCGCGGAGCGGCCCAGCGTCTTGGATAGCCCGCCGAACTCGGTGAGCATCTGCCCTAGGTACGCGCCGTTGCCGTTCAGGTTCGCCGCGCCGGTCTTGATCAGGTTGCTCAGTGCGTCGTGCTTGTTCGCGCCGGTCGGGCCGAGCGCATCCGCCAGCTTGGCCAGGCTGGCGTAGACCTGGTCGATCTCCACCGGGACCGCGGTCCGGCTTTCCGGGATCACTGCGCCACTCGACAGCACCGGCCCGCCGGTGTAGGCCGGGGTGAGCTGGATGTAGCGGTCGGAAACCACGCTTGGCGCCAGCACGATCGCAGCAGCGCTCGCCGGGATCTTGACTCCGGCATCGATCGTCATGGTGACCTTGACGCGGGTGCCGTCCGGCTGCACGGAGTCGACCGTGCCTACCGGAACGCCGAGCACCCGAACTGTGGACTGCGGATAGACGCCGATCGTCTCGGCGAAGTAGGCGGTGACCTGCTTGGCAGGATGCAGGGACTGGTAGACCAGGAAGCCGCTGACTACCAGGGCTCCGACCACGAACACCGCGCCGGTGCCTAGCACCCACCGGTCCCGCCTGGTCCGGATCAGGCGGGACAGTCCTCGCCCAGCGGGCGAGTCACGCGGGCCCGCGGGCTGCGGCCGCCGCCGCTGAAAGGCCACGGCATCCTTGTGCCACGTCAGCATCGTCGCGTTCCTCGGCTCATGGTTGGGGCGGCTCGCAGCCGGTCGCGGGGGTGTTGTCCGGCGCATCGGCGTGCGTGATGAGGCCGCACAGGTAGACGTCGAACCACCGGCCGTTGCCCACGGCGTTGCCGAGCAAACGGTAGTAGGGGCCAGCCAGCTGGAGCGCTCGCTGCAGGTTGGCCTGATTGCTTTGCAGCACGCTGGTGACCTGGCCCAGCGCCTGGAGGGCCGGGGCGAGTTCGGCCTGGTCGTCGCTGACCAGCCCGGAGACCTGCACGGCTAGCTGGCGGGTGTCAGTCAGCATCGCGGCGATGGCGGCTTGCCGCTGCCGCAGCTCGGCCAGCAGCAGATTGCCGTCGCCCAGCAGGGCGGCGAACCTGGCGTCCTCGCTGGCCAGGGTCCCGGTTACGTGCCTAGCACCGGCCAGCAGGCTGGTGACTTCGGCCTGCCTCGAAGCGACGGTCGCCGACAGCGAGGCCAGTCCGCGAAGGGTGGCGCGGACGTAGGGCGGTGTGGTGGCGAACGCGTCGGACAGCGTCTGCAGGCTCTGCGCGAGTTGTGCGGTATTGATCTGGCTGATCTGCTGGCCAAGCCCGCTGAACGCCTGCGTCACGTCGTAGGGCGAGGTGGTGCGAGGCAGCGGGATAGGCTGCGCCGGGTTCTGCGGGGCGTTGCCGATTGGGTGGATGGCCAGGTATTTGTCGCCGAGCAGTGTCTTGATCTCGATTGCGGCCGTGCTGCGGTCGCCGACCCATGCGTTCTTCACATCGAAGGTGACCGCGACCTTGTCACCGTCGAGCGATACACCGGTAACCGAGCCGACAGTGACTCCGGCGATCCTGACTTCGTTGCCCGGCTGCAGGCCCGCCGCCTCGGCAAAGTACGCGGTGTACCCGGTGCCACCGCCGATGACCGGCAGGTCGCCGGAGTAGTAAACGAGCAGCGCGATCGCGGCCAGGATGGCGAGTCCGGCGACCGCAACCGCGATCGGGTTGCGCTCCCTGATCGGCTTCATCGCCGGGCGCGTCATGACAGGCACCTTGCGGCGGTCAGCGGAACGCCCGGCGGCGTCTTGCCGGAACCGCCGGCAAGGCGCACGCCATTGGCGGTCGCGTCGCAGAGGAAGAAATTGAGCCAGGACCCGTAGGAGGCTATCCGCGCGATGTCGGCCATCTTGACCGGCAGGTCCTGCAGGAACGTGTTCACCACGCCCGAGTTGCCGGCCAGGTTTGCCGACAGGCGCTGAAGCTGGGTGATGTCGTCCTTCAGCGGCGGCCTGGCAACCTGCAGCAAACCGGCCGTCGCGCTGCTCAGGCTGCCGATCGCGGAGATCGCCTGGCCGATGGGCTGCCGGTTCGCGGCAAGCCCGGACACAAGCTCTTGCAGCGAAGTGATCAGGCCCCGCAGCTCGCTGTTCCGTGCGCTGACTGTGGTGATGACCGAGTTGAGGTTGTCGATGACCTGGTCGATGACCTGGTCTCTGGTGGCCAGCGCCGTGGTCAGCGAGCCGATTGCCGCGACCAGAGCGGTGATGTTGGGGCTCTCACCCTGGAAGACCTCGATGATGTCGCTGGACAGCTGGTTGACGTCTCCCGGCGAGAGCGCCTGGAACAGCGGCTGAAAGCCATTGAATAGCACTGTCAGGTTGAGCGCGGGCGTGGTCTGTGACAGCGGGATGGTGCCGCCAGCCGCGAGCGTTCGGTCTGCTGGCCCGGTGCCCTGGCCGAGTTCGATGTAGCGCTGCCCGACCAGGTTGAGGTAGCGGATCGTCGCCGTCACCGAGGCCGGCAACGGCCGGCCCGCCTGCACGTTGAATCCGACGAGAGCGAGATTGCGGTGGTAGACGCTGAGGGAGGTGACCTGGCCGACCCGTACCCCCGCGATGTCCACGTCGCTGCCCACGGCCAGGCCGGTCACGTCAGTGAACACGGCACGGTAGCTGGTCGTGCCGGACACGCCCGTGGAAACGATGGACAGTGCCAGCAGTGCCGTGATGACGACCGTGATGACGACGAAGACGGCCGACTTGATCAGCGGCGCCGCGATGCCCTTGCGCTTCATCCGGTCACCCGACCTGCACCGTGGTGCCGCGATAGATCGGGGCCGTCAGTAGGCTGGCCCAGGCCGGGACCGAGGCAACGGGCCGGCCGAGAGCCAGCGCGTCCAGCTCCCTGACCAGCTCGGCCTCGCCGCGGGAGCCCGCCAGTCCGGCCGGGCCAGTGCCAGTCAGCGAGGCCGTGTTAGCGGCGGTCTGGCCGGTCTTGCCAGTGGTTGAGCTGCTGGTGGCTGAGTTGCCGGCGCTCTTGCTGCCGTCAGTAGTGCGGCCGGGTGACGACCGGCCTGCCCCGTCGTTCAGCTGGACCCCGGTAAACGGGACTGGGTAGCAGCGCGGTCCGAGGTTGTCGCCGTACACCGGCGCGTCGACGCGCGGCAGGTACGCGCCGGACGACGGCGCTGGCTCGATGACTAGCTGCACGTGCAGTCCCGCCTCATTCGTGCCCGCGCCGAGGACCTTGTTCATCGCGGGCACGAAGTCCGCCAGTTGCTGCAGCACGCACGGGTACTCCGGCGCGTACCGCGCCAGGATGTCCAGCGTGGGCAGGCTGTCGGCGGACAGTGCGATCGCGTTGGCCGAGTTCGCGTCGAGGAAGGACGTGAGGTCGTCGGAGGAGGTGGTGAGATTGGCCAGCAGCGCGTCGAAGTTCACGCGCTGATTCGCGAGCGTGCGTCCGGTGACGCCGAGGTCGTCGAGTGCCTGCACGATGGCCGGGGCCGCCTGGTTATAGGTCCTTGCCAGGGCGGCGAGCTTCGTGATGTCGGTGTCGATCTGCGGCAGCTGAGGGTTCAGCTTCGCCAGGTAGGAGTTGAGAGTCACGAGAGCCTGGCCAAGTGCGTGCCCGCGGCCCTGCAAACCTTGCGCGATCGCGGTCAGCGCCAGCGACAGCTTGTCTGGCTGCGTTGCCGCGAGCATCGGCAGCAGGTTGCCCAGTACCTGGTCAAGCTCGATGGAGTCGGCGGACCGGTCCTGCTGGATCACACTCCCGCTGGTCAGCCGCGCAGCGGACGGCCTGGGAGGCAGGATCAGGTCCACGTAGCGCTCACCGAACAAGGTAGTCGGCAGCATCTGCGCCGAGACGTTGGCGGGCAGCACAGGCAACTGGCCTGGCTCGATAGCGAGCTCGAGCCGCGCTCCGCTGCCGTCGGCGGTGATCTGCCGGACCTCGCCGACCTGCACGCCGCGCACCATCACCTGGGCGCCCGGATGCATCTCGTTTCCCGCGCTGCTGGTGTAGAGCGTGACCATGGCGACCGGCGTGAACTTCTTCTGGTAGATGGCTACTGACAGCCAGGCCAGCAGGGACAGCACGAGCAGGAAGGCCACGCCGCCCAGCCGGCGTCGCGCCTTCGCCGCGGACGGACTCATCCGGCCACCCGGACTGTCGTGGTGGCGCCCCAGATGGCCAGGCTCATAAAGAAGTCAATGATGTTGATCATCACGATCGCCGTCCGCACCGCCCGGCCGACCGCGACGCCGACGCCCGCCGGACCGCCCTTCGCCCGGTAGCCGTAGTAGCAGTGCACCAGGATCACCACGACGCTGAAGATCAGCACCTTGACGAAGGACCACAGCACGTCGACCGGCGACAGGAACAACCCGAAATAGTGCTGGTAGGTGCCGCGGGACTGGCCTTCGAAGTAGACCGTCACGAGCTCCGAGCCCAGGTAGGAGCTGACCAGGCCGAGTGCGTACAGCGGGATGACCGCGATCGCTCCGGCCACTATGCGGGTGGTGACCAGGTAAGGCAGGCTGGGGACGCCCATCCCTTCGAGGGCGTCGACCTCCTCGTTGATCCGCATGGAGCCGAGCTGGGCGGTAAAGCCTGCGCCCACCGTGGCTGACAGCGCGAGTCCGGCGACCAGCGGTGCGATCTCGCGCGTGTTGAAGTACGCCGAGACGAATCCGGTGAACGCGGAGGCGCCGATCTGGTTCAGCGCGGCATACCCCTGCAGGCCGACCACGGTGCCGGTGAACAGCGTCATGCCGACCATGACACCGACAGTGCCGCCGATGAGCGCGAGGGCACCGCTGCCGAACGCGAGGTCAGCGAGCAGGCGCAGGATCTCGCGGAAGTAGCGCCGGATGGCGCGCGGTGTCCAGGCCAGCGCCTTGGCATAGAAGGCGAGCTGGTCGCCGAGCAGGTCTAGCCAGGAGAGCCAGCGATCGAGGCCAGCGCCGACTCGCGCGCCGCGGCCCGGTGGCTCCGGCTCGGCTGGCGCGATTCCGGCGGCGGGCGGCTCGCCGGTCGCAGGCGGCTGGCTGGTAGCCGTCATCGGCTTATCCTCCCTTCGGCGGAACGATCCGCAGGTAGATCGCCGTGAGGACCAGGTTGACGAAGAACAGCAGCAAGAACGCGATCACTACGGACTGGTTGACGGCGTCACCGACGCCCTTCGGGCCGGGGCGCGGGTTAAGGCCGCGATGCGCTGCGACCACCGCGGCGATGAAGCCGAAGATCAGCGCCTTGATCTCGCTGATGTAGAGGTCGGGCAGCTGCGCGAGCGAGGAAAAGCTAGCCAGGAACGAGCCCGGCGTCCCGTGCTGCAGGTAGACGAAGAAGACGTACCCGCCCAGCACGCCGACGACAGAGATGAGTCCGTTCAGCAGGACCGCCACGCCGGAGGCGGCCAGCACCCGCGGGACGATCAGTCGCTGGATCGGCGAGACGCCCATGACTTCCATTGCGTCGATCTCTTCCCTGATCGTGCGGGCACCGATGTCCGCGCAGATCGCCGAGCCGCCGGCGCCGGCGATCAGCAGCGCGACGATGAGCGGACTGGCCTGCTGGACCACCGCGAGTACGCTCGCCGCGCCAGTGAATGACTCTGCCCCCAGCTGCTGCGTCAGGGACCCGACCTGGAGCGTGATCACCGCACCGAACGGGATCGACACCAGCATGCACGGCAGAATCGTGACGCTCGCGATGAACCAGAACTGCTCGACTAGTTCACGGACCTGGAACGGGCGCCGGAAAGTGAGCGTGAGCACGCTGGCAGCGAGCGCGAACAGCTTGCCGGTCTGCCGAAGGGCTCCGGCACCGGGCGCCGGGGTGTGCTCGCTTGTCACGTCCGCTCGCCTGCCGGCCTGCCGGAGTGCTCGCGCTGATCGGGCGGCAGGCTGGCGAGGATGGCCTGCTGCGCGTGGTCGGGCAAGGTGGCGAGCATGCTCAGCACCCGCGATGTGCGGCGCTGCACAGCTCGCCGCTCCGGCAGGCCCGGCGACGGCGTGAGCTGCGGCACCAGCGCCGGGAGCCCGGCATCGTCGCCATACCCGTCCTGGCCGGCTCGCTGTTGCTCGAGCGCCAGCGTGGCTTCGTCTTTCTCCTCCGACATGCCGATAGGACCGACACGCCGGCCGTTGACGAATTGCGTAATAACCGGGTGCTCGCTGGTGAGCAGAACCTCGCGGGGACCGAACATGATCAGGTTGCCGCGAAACAGCATGCCGATGTTGTCCGGCACTGTCCGGGCGATCTGAATGTCGTGCGTGACGATGAGGATGGTCGCGTCGATCTCCGCGTTGAGATCGATCAGCAACTGCGACAGGTAAGCGGTCCGCACCGGATCGAGGCCAGAGTCTGGCTCGTCGCACAGGATGATCTGCGGGTCGAGTACAAGCGCGCGGGCAAGCCCGGCCCGCTTGCGCATGCCCCCGGAGATCTCGCCGGGAAACTTATGACCTGCGTCGGCCAGCCCGACCATGTCCATCTTCTCCAGGACGACACGGTGGATTTCCGCCTCGGTGAGCTTGGTGTGCTCCCGCAGCGGAAACGCGACGTTGTCGTACAGGCTCAGGGAGCCGAATAGCGCGCCGTCCTGGAACATCACCCCGAAGAGCTTGCGCACCTGGTAGAGCTGCCGCTCGGAGCATGAGACGGTGTCGATGCCGTCGACAAGGACCCGTCCGCTGTCTGGCCGGACCAAGCCGACGAGCGACTTCAGGAACACTGTCTTGCCGGTGCCGGAAGGTCCGAGCATGACGCTCACTTCGCCGGCCGGGAGTGACAGCGAGACGTCGCGCCAGACGACATGGCGCCCGAAGGACTTGGTCAGTCCGTCGACGACGACCTCGATGCCCATCTCACCTCCGGGGCAGCCAGCGGGTCCGGCCGGCGAGCGAGCATCAGACGATCTTCGCCTTGCCGAGCTTGAGACTAATAGTGTTGCCAGAGCCTGGAATAGTCAGGTTTATCAGCAATGTGGACAGGCCGCAGCCAGAGAACTTCGGGATGGTGTAGCCGCCCGATAGGTGGCCGCCTGTCAGGACGTTGAAGCCTGGCTGGCTGGTCAGGCGCACCACGACCGCGCTCTTGGTCTGGCAGGAGTTGCCCACGGAAACCGGGAGGCCCGCCACGGTGAGGCTCACGATCCGC
>Ga0335073_10014079_pt1 | contig 11215 bp, 13 predicted proteins | sample Lox_Sample_22_FD_207093 | JGI IMG/M metagenome (GOLD analysis project Ga0335073, IMG submission 207093) | Soil microbial communities from Loxahatchee National Wildlife Refuge, Florida, United States - Lox_Sample_2.2 | ecosystem: Environmental > Terrestrial > Soil > Wetlands | place: USA... | reverse complement strand
GAAGGAGACGCCGCCGGGGTTCCTGCAGCCGGTCGAGTGCGAGCCGCCGGCTACGGCTGCGGCTGAGCCCATCGACGAGCCCGAGCCCGAGCCGTACCCCGGCCTCTCCGTCGAGGACTCCCGCGACGTCCGCAACTTCCTCATCAAGTACAACCGCGAGAATCCAGAGTGGTGGGTCAAGGCCGCCGGCGGCGAGGAGGCCTGGGATGCCAAAGTCACCCGCATGTTCCACCTCACCGAGAGCTATCCCATGGGGCCGTGGCCGAATGGCCCGCCTCCGGGCTTCAAGTAGACCACTTTTCGACTCAGATTATCGGCAGGGCGCAGAGATATTCAGCCCAGTGCACGTGTTTCATTTCTCTTAGCATTTCTCTCCTCTCTCAGCAAGGTGTTTTGGAGTTACTGTCGATCGCCACCGAGGCGTATACAAAATGGTGTCAGATTGCTTTATTGTTTCTGCGAGCATGATGTTTCGGAGTGTTTGATGAATGGGCGTGGTGGAGGGCGGCACGCACAAACGGAGTTTTGGATTGTTCGATGAATGGGCGTGGTGGAGGGCGGCACGCATAAATGGAGTTTTGGATTGCGATTTATGTCGGGCGTGGAGTTTTCGGGTTCGGACGAGGTCGAGAGCTTCTCCCTCATACACGGATGGTATCGGGATCTGCTGTTTTCTCTGCATTGTAGTTTGTTTCTCATTCACACGACAAGAGAGCACATGCTCATCGGGATGGAGTTTCTGGATTTCTCTGCGGCATGGTCTTCTTGGAAAAGTGTCTTTGCGCTCCGGTGCTGCTCTGTGCAATGGCTAGACTTGGTTTGGGTTGTCTTTTGAGATGGCTTTGAGCTGCCAACTGTGGTTCGGAAGAGATGGACGCTCTGATGGGTTTGTTTGGTACTGCGACGGCATGCCTTACAGATGTTTTCTCTTGGTGGCATCGGTGTTGTGATAGCATGTCGACGTTGACGCGGACTTGACTCCCCTAACGGGTGAGACGTCCTGCGACCGTCGGCATTGCTAGATCAACGCTGATGCTACTTGGAGAGGACGTTCTGTTTGGTTATGACAGACCGGTCCAGATTTGACCTTGAAAGAGTTCTCCGAAGGGTAGTACTGCATTTTGAAGGCATTCTGTTAGGCGCACTGGTTTGACTCCTCGAAAGGGTTGAGTCCCGGTCTGAGGCCTGATAGTATGTTCGGAAAGATACAGCTAGAACCTGGAAGAGGCAAGCTTAATGTCCACTGGAAGTGGTCGCCTGCGCCGTCTTGGATGAGCCCTGTCGGTCTTGATGCTATCTGTAGAAGGCAGTCCAAATCTTCTCTGGCTACAGCAAGGACGAGGCTATTTGGACACGCTTAGATAGAGCAATCAACCACCATGCTGAAACCTTTTGATCCTCATCATGATGATACTTCGCTTGACTTGCTTCGGCGACTTTCTTAGCCCACGCCAATCAACCTCGGTGGACTTACTCTACTAGCTTAGGGCTAGCTAGAGTGCCAATTGCAACTACTAGCTACTAAAAGCTGATCCAGAGCACTTGCCAACCGCAGTTGATCTCGTCGATCCGGTGCGAAATCGCCCCCATATGGCCTCCATATCGCTCCATATCGTGATCACGCTTCATAATGAGTGCCTAGCACTTGGAGGACGGTAAGAGCCATAAGAAATTACCTATTCGGTATCAACACCATGAGATTTTGAGCTCGGAGTGGGTTACAATTTGATCACGGATGTGTGGGTAGCAACGAGTCTGTAAGGAATTCACTCAAATGGCTAGCGGATTCACACGTAGACTTAGAGCGGCTGCTCTAAAATGTCGTTGTAAGTGGTCCCATCGCTCAACTGCTACCACTAGTTGCCGGTGCCGCTCTAACAAGCCCTTTAGCAAGCTAAGGAATTGCCGAACCTGGTTCGCTTACGACTTCGGCTGCTAGGTTTAGGGTCAAGCTTAGTCAAAGCTCAGGTTTCAACAGGGAATTTAATAGCAGCTATCGTACTATATAAGGTACCCTTCAGGCCCACTGTACATACACCCTCTTTTCTGCATTTCTTGTCCGTCTTTCTTCTCAAGATGTTTTTGCTTCTTGGTGTATCTATTGGCCTCGTCTTGCTGGGTCTTTATCTCTGGCACGTCGACCATGGCATGAGAGTGGTGCCTGCCGAGGTTACAAAGCTATCTCCACACCGCTGGACCGATGAAGAAGTTCGTGAAACGTATAAACGGCTAGCCGCAAAACCGTTAGATTGGACTCCGCATCTTCCACCCAAACTAGATCGCCGTTATGTCGTGGTAGGTGGGTCTGGGCTTGTAGGGGGCTTCCTTGTGCTACAACTGCTGGCCAGAGGCCAATCGCCGGAAAGCATTCGTATTGTAGACTTCCGCAAGCCATTCCGCGAGGATTTGAATAGAGGCAAGGCTAAAGAGGTGGAGTTTGTGCAGGCTGACATCACGAACATGAAGACCGTCAAGGCGGCCTTTGCTAAGCCGTGGCCGAAGAGCGTTGCCTCATTGCCGATGACCGTCGTCCACACGGCAGCGTCGATCCGACCCGGAGAACGCAACAAGATCTTCCTGAACCGGTGCGCAATCGTCGACATCAATGGCACAGAGAACGTGCTCGGCGCGGCGCGCGACGCCGGCGCCTCCATCTTCCTCGCCACATCTTCGGCATCGATCTCGATCCGGCCGGTGAGCTTCTGGATCGCGCCGTGGCGCACGACACCGAAGGGCTACGTGCAGATCTACAAAGACCCGGAGCGTGACGAGACGCTGCGGCCGCACGGCGACTACTTCTCCAACTACGCGTGGACGAAGGCGCGCGCCGAGGACATCGTGCTCAAGGCCAACGCGCCGCGCTTCAGGACGGGCTGCATCCGGCCGGCGTGCGCCATCTACGGCAACAAGTACGACATCAGCTTCGGGTCGAACATGGCGCAGGGCCATGTCGAGACGTGAGTTCGTCCACAGGCTCTATTTAACTACGCTCGCTGACAAGGCATATCGTAGATGGATCCCGGGGCATATCCAGAACTGCGTGAACGGGCAGAACATCGCGCTGGCGCACCTGCTACACGAGGCAGCGGTGCTGGCGAACTTCGCGGGCAGCGGCGGCCGCGCCTACGCCGTGACCGACCCCGGCGACGTGCCGTCGTTCGGCGACACCTACGCCGTGATGCGGGTGTGCTGCGGCGTGACCGTGACGCGGCTGCCGTCCATCCTGATGCTCGTCATGGCCTACGCCATCGAGGCCTACACGCTGCTGCTCGCGCGCTTCGCGGTCCTGAAGGCTATCGGCTTGGCTGAGCCCACCGGCAATATCGCCCTCTTGCAGCCCGCTGTTATTACGTTGAGCACCGCGCATCAGTTTGCGTTTGATGGGCCCGCGAGGAAGAGCGTGGAGGAGGGTGGGTTGGGCTACAAGGGCGTTGGGACGTCGTTGGAGGGCATGGTCAATCAGGCTGTGCAATACAATCAAGAGGTGGGGAGGAAGCCAAATTGGGAGAAGTAGCGGAGCATGGAGGAAGGACCTGTAGGGAAGATGGGAGACTCAGGAGATGGGTGGTCCGATATGGACTGTTTGGATGTGCCTGGCTTCGTCGAGTCACCATGGACGAGCTAGATTTCGGCAGCTCCAGCAAACACGCGCGTATGGATACATTCGCCAGCCTAGTTCCTGCTTGATTTCGTTGGGAATGCGCTCGATACGTGGAGAATGACCCAACAGGCTTTCCAGGACGAATGCACGACGTAGGTTTGCGGCCCGAAAATGCAGGCGAAGGTGAAATGCAAGGACAGTTGTCACCAGCGGACGTTTCACCTTCCTCATTGCATGTGAGCCGAGGCCAGAAGTACAACAGACTGAGGCCATGAGCAGAACAGATGACCGGTAAGATGTCCAGTGCAAGCCATTGACCATTGCGTGGGAATAGCCACGGGAAGCCCTCGTACCCGCGTTTTCCACTAGTGTGGTTGTGGGAATGGTATTTGGCGCTGGCCACGGCGCGGGGAATCGGTAAGCTCGACGGCGGATTCCAAGGCCATGGTATGGGAGGAATGGCGCCTCGTATTCTTGCGTCAATGATATCCTAGAGAGTGGCTGACCGATGTCGTTCCTGCTTTCGTGGGTGGTTGACGCATTGGTTGCCAATAGTCCGGATGCAAAATCACTGCTCCCGTATTGTCCGCATTATGGCGTTTAGCCCTAGTTGATCATCCCTTGAGGGTTAGCATAGTTTGAGACAGCTTAAGGACGAAACACATTGCAGTCCTGGCAGCGCTGCAGGGCGAAGCTCGTAAAACGGACGGCACGCACCCGCCCCTCGGTGGCCCAATACCTCGGACGTGGGTGCGTCGACGTTGACAAGGCGCAGCTGAGACGGGGCACTGATGATCAATGGCCTTTGGGAAATACGTCCGATGCAGGGGATTGGCAAGATATGCTCTCCGATGTCACTCTTTAGGTGGATACGGCGGTGACGCCTGACATGGATGGAAACATTCCGGACACCGGAGATCTCGGACGCCATGATACACCCCAGATAAACATATTCGGGATGCACAGACATGCTGAGGTAGGCGAAGGGTCGATCGCTGCCGGAAGATGGCCCCCATTGACCTTGGCCGGATGCAAATGCAAGTAGAGAATAGACTGAGCAGATCACTTCGTTTTCGTGTTTCTAACGGGGTTTCCGAAGCTGAAGCGATGTACGGGGAAAGAGGGGTAGTGGCGCCAGTGGGCTGCGGCACAGGCGACGGAGATTTCCTTGATAGAGGCGATATCATGTCGAAGTTGTACGGCGCTAATTGCGGGTAGGGTCGACACAATCATTCCGTACTTGAGCGGCCAGCCCGTGAATTTGAATTATGTCCCGTTCCTCTTCGTCTTTTTCAATTTCAATTTAATCGCAGTTGACGCGCTACAGGGTTTATTTCATTCGGATACCCTGCAGGAGCATTGGGTTGCATCAAGCCATCAATCTTCCCGCCCGCGTCGTTGTCACGGCCCGCAATCGGCTCCACCATGGCATCGCCTGCCTCGTTCTACTCGCTCGGAATGGTACCTGAAGCGACAGTGCAGAAGGATTCGGGTTGGCTTGCGCGCATTATCTCTGGCTAATGCGTCCAGATGTCGAGAGCGGCCCCTGAGGCGGTGGGCATGACGCAGTGAAGAGCCTTGTCGAGACTAGCCCCCTTTCCATTAACCAGTTTCGCAATTTACTGCAGATACGAGGCAGCGGAGGAAATTCGTGCTCGTCATGGCGTTAACGAGCGGTGGCTTCGAATTCCGGTCATGAGCATTCGAGGCATGGCAACCGTTCGTCAAGGCGGAGTGTGCGGTCAAATAAAGAATAATTAGGGCATGCCCGGCAGCGAGTTGCCATCCGATGCCGCGCCGGCACGCGATGTACTCTAGCGTGGCCCAGAGCCTTGCTGTCGGAACGGCTTCTCGCCCAGACAAGTTTGATGGGCGGAATGGCTTGCTCTCGCAGCGCGGCATGTAACCGCCTGAAAGGTTCAGACCACGTCGTGGTCGTTGTCGCATCCGAAACTTGGGACATCTTGCCGTTGCTTTTGCCAACTGGCCTGACCCAAACGGCTTCACCGTCGCCACCTTTCTCCTTTTGTTGTTCTAATAAGTTTCGGAGATCGGGTTTCACTAAGCTCACCTGTCGGGTCGAATCAGACGGATAACAACAAAAGCAAAGGAGGGAGAGAGCGACGGACAGCTCATCTGTGAGCACCATGTAGCCCATGCTTGGTAAGGTACTTTTTCAAATCATGCGATCAACGTCGGTGCGAGCGGAAAATGCCCCTCTTTGGGCTAGGTCAAAGTGACTGACTATGGTCATTGCGAAGTCCATGTGTTGGCGATTGTGACTACCAGCTGCGCCAAGAGCTTCGTTGGGCGACTTCTCAACCACACGTTGCTCGGCATGAAGAGATTTGAAATCGGCATGGCGTTTGTTCAATGGAAGCCGTTGGCTTGCATTGTGCTGACCATGTGTGTGAACGATCCCTCGCTAATTGAGCTGGCCATACAAACGGTAAATGATGGGTTCAGCCGTTGAACAGAAAGGGGTCGAATCGAATTAGATAACGGCTGAATGCGGAGAGAGTGACGCAAGCAGTGAATGATTCGCGTTTCTGGGGACGGTTAAGCATACCATCACTGTTTCCAATGGCTTGGTTGGACCCAACGGTGTTCGGCGGCCTGATGCCTGTTGCACAACCTATTATGCAGGATAGACGCTGTTCTGGAAAGACATTGGTGGCGGAAATTGCGCTATGCCCTGCAAGTCGGCAGGGTTTTAGCGGGGTCCCCGCCGATAGGACCGGAAGCAGCCATCAACATGCATGCAGATCGCTTTGCCAGCCTCGCCTGGTTTCGAATAGGTCGCTGAGGAAACGCAAGGGTTAGCGGGCTTTGGCCATGGAGTCTCGAGATCCTTGAGATTTGGCTTATGGAAACCAATTGAGCGCAGGCAGTTTGCATTTAGTGCCTCCGCAAAACCCTGCCTTCCAGCCTCCAATCCAGCGGGGAACGCTCGGGCAAGCCGTCGATGTTCATCGGGGAATGCCATACCGCTTCGCGGATGCTTTGGATGGAAAATTGTGATAAGCGACATGCTGTGCGGCGGCCGTGCCATGACGAGAGTGCATGGATGCCGCAGCACGTTCCTCAAGGGTTGCAGCGCCGGTCGGCGAAGGCTCCGGCTGGTATGTAATTTCAGCGTTGAATACCTTTTCTGGTTCGTAGAGGCTGAACAATTAGCGAACTCTCTTGGTCGACATGGTTCACAGAGACTCCATTTGTTAAGGCGGAAGTCCGTACATAATGTGCCAAAACAGACTTCGTCTGGGATGTGGTCGCCTGTATCAGGCTTGCCGTCGAAGGCCGCAGGGCGCGAGCTTATTGAAGGAATGAAATCGTCTCAGGGCCGCGTAACAATGTAAGGTAGCGCGTTGGCCACCAAGAGGTCAAAAGTGGAAATAATGAAGAAGGAGAGATGATGTGGAGGGCTGGTTTGCGGGTTGGTTGGACGAATTGGACGGATGCGCTGACGAATAACCCGAACCAACGATCAAAAGCTAAACGAAACCTTTCAATTGCGCTATTGCCACGTGGACACCCGGGCGCCACCTCGCCTACCTTGGGCGGTGTCTGTTCTGGGCTGACGGCCGCACTGGTCGCGCCGTGGTTGATTAGACTGGTGGACGTGGGGGGGAGTCTTGTCAAAACGTTGATGATGGTTGATGAGTAGCTGCCAGCGAATCAATTGTTCTGACTGCCTTTGTCTGCTCTTACTGGCCACAACAGAACCGTGGTTCTCTTTACATCATGACGCGGTACTCAGTACCCGCAGCCTGTAATTTTCGTGTTGTTGCCACTTCTTTCCGTTTCGGTACATGTGCATTGCTCCCAGTGCATTTCCTGGATGCTACACTCAGTTGGCGTCGAAGAGGCAATCTTACGCTGACCGGATTGCACACGTCGAGACTCGGGAGTAGCTCGCGTTGATTCTTAGCTCAGAGCTTCCCGTGCGGCAATCATCGTGGCGATCCTCGAGTGCATCGATAGCGAAAGAGCCGGGACCTTTGATTTTTGGTTGAATGGCCACCGTGACCAAGCGTGGACATGGAATGGAGCGACAAAAGGGCAAAGATATCCAGGTACGTCCGTGAGTGGCCACCTTCAATGGTAGAACCACCTGAACTTCGTCTCCCCTGCGACTTTGCGCCTCCAAAAACGATTCGGTCCGCCCGCTGCTCACGGGACCGTTTTGTTTGATTGTTTCTTCAGTCCTCTCTCCGCGGTCTGCGCATGGGCTTTTCAGTGCCGCCAGTCAGAGGGATCCTGGGAAATTCTGGGGACGAACGAAACGCATGGGTCGACCTTGCCCCACCACCCCTGCTAAGCCGCCCAGGCAACCCTGGTAAATAATCGACGGTAACCGAAGAGTTGTTTCATCGTCTGCCTCGATTTAGACTCAAGCGACGGAGCGCATCAATGACACCGGCTCTCAGCGTATTACTGGTCTTCGCTCCTGGTAGGCCGACGCAGCTCGCATTAGCGGCGAGACGGTCAAGCGGTTGGGCGGTTGTCAGTACGGAGTAGGATTGCTAACCATGACTTTGCGAGAGGCGAAACGCGAGCAAAGGCCTTCAACGCTTGAGCGATATGCTCGCCGACTATATCGAGAATCCATCATCCAGCTGAAGCTTCGCACTGGTGCGAAACCTGACACCATGCTATCCGCTTGTTTCCCGTCTCACTATGCCATGTTGACTGCCGGCGTTCCGCTTCAGTCAAACAGTTCGCCATAGTTCTTCGCCTGTGATCGATTCAATGTTTTGCCATGCTACGAATGTGACGGGGGGACGGCGCTGGCCGTGGGGCGCGCGAGCAGTCGTTGCTTATTCCGTCGGACGATGTGGATTGGAGCCTCGTCTTCTGATTCGTCTTCTCATTCATCTTCCGACTCGTTCTTCTGATTCAAAATGACTGAGGGACCTTAACGTTCCGGGTCTGTGCGGAGCAAAGCTCCAAATCGTGGCCGTCCATCGCCAGCCCTGCAGCGCTACGCCATCTGCTACCCGTACCCAAAAACCTAGCGAAGTCACCACCAGGACATGCCCCCATTCTGCTTTTCACAGACTGCGCCGAGGATCTAATGTCAAGTGAAGGCTGCGATTCGTCTGCATGTTGCGTTGTCTGACAACTTGGAATCGTCGCGCGACCCGCGGCTTCCGTGTTACTTCCGCATCGTTTTGGCCGACGATCCATTGATCCACTAATTGAAGGGCGCGCAAACCTGGGTTGGCCACCTCAACTTTGCGCCGAGAAGCAGTATGGTTGGCTGCTACGATGGCCGATGAGTGACGGACTGGCCTTCAGTGATTGAACAGCCAAATGCTTTGTTGTTTGGCCAAATCGTCCCTAGGCCGCAGCGGCCAAAACCCCCTGCGAGGCGGACGTCCTTCACCCTTCCCCGGCATCCCGGCTTGCAATCAGCCACGTCCCACTGTACTGAGCTAATCCACGTGACTTCTAGAAGCCTTCCGGCTGATGATGCGTTAGACGTGCAATAAACTATTTTCCCTGTCCTTCCTTGCCCGACCTGGCTTCCGGGGCGGAAAGCGGCAATGGGTGAGGCCCATGATCCCATCCCATCGTCCCATGCGGCCGGACTAGGCCGATCCGAAATAATTATCGTGAAGAGTTGCTACCTTGGCTGGAGGGTATCTGCACACGAGCCCTTGTGCTATTCCTGCTCCCTGCACCACGCTCGACCAGACGGCCGGGCTTTGGAGCTTGTTGACCGCGCCCTCCTCATCATTCAAGCACCTTTCAGTCGCCGGCGTGGTGCCAAATGGCGGTCGATGCTCACCAGCTACGGTGGGTTCAAGCGGCCACACCCAGCCGTCCGTTGCTAATGATGGGTTGGAATCCGTAAAAAAAGCTGCTGGTGAAATAAATCCTAGCCGGCCGGGGGCTGCTGGCGTCAAAGATGGGTGAGCGCTCTCTCACAGCTAGTGGCACTGCGACGCACGCAGTTGAATCAACAAGATCTTCCCTGCACAAACCACGGCCAAAGTCTACCGGCCTCAATGGACTCTGTTGCTCCTAACACCCGTGCGAGTAACTAGCAGGGCGTTCACTTTTTCACTACCGCATTCCGTGCATCCATCCTGTTATACCGAGTCTTATAATCACCTACACGTCAACCATTCTGCCTCCTTCGCCTGAGTTTGGCCTATTTAAATCTTTGTCATTTCTCGTCTCCAACTAGATCCACTAAACGCTTTGCATTTCCAATCGAACCGATTTTTTCCCTTCTGGTGCATCATCCGTCTCTTTGCAGCTCCGCAGATTGACCGATCACCAATTGCTTGGGCAGGCTGTGCATTTATCGCTAATTCTAACCACCCCGTAAACTCCATCCACTCCTCCGCCCATCTCAACCTTTCACAATAAACCCTCGCTCGCCCTCAACTCGGCGAAATTCTCGACCGTATGATCTCTTCCTGTCTCATGCAGGGCTTCGCTGACTACATTAAATTATAGTATTGTTACAAATCCCACGCATTCTACTTAAGACATAAAACGTTCTACTCCGTCCTCTCTCCAGAGACGGGAGGCATTCCAAGCGACAAGTAGCACGGAGGTCGGCACCTACTGCAAGCCTAACGAACATATACCGAAGACATTGAAGGCCATCGCGTGTATTCAACACTCTGAGTTCGCCATTCAGTGATATCCAAAGCTCACCGAAAAACGTCCGCCGGTCGAACAGGTCCTGCTTCCAGCGGAGGGAGGCGTCAAAGGTATCCTTCAACCTGTCCTCTCTATATCGCCTCCTTAGAACGCTTGTTTCGAAAAACTTGGGTGTCGAAAGCTTGCCACCTCCTTGAACCACGCCTCAAGTAGGGCGCCTGTGAAGCCACCGCCCTCGCCCTTTGGCAGAGGCCTTCGCCCTTCGACAATCGCCGACTGCTTGGTCAACCACTTCCCACTTGACAGCACTTGCCACCATCCTCGTACGCATTGCCATCATATATTTCGAGGAGATCCGCAGTTGAGTCAACAGCTGATTGTCTCCGTGGCTCCAGCTCTTTTTGGAACACTCTACCAGGCATTCTTTGAAGCCAGCGTTCATTCCCGGACTCTTTTACCACCCACACAACCACCCAGCAATACCGATCAAGGGTCCAAAAAAGCTCCCAAGTCGCGATGCCTACTGAGAACCTTTCAGGTCAGCCTCTCTCAAAAAAAAACCTCGCCATACTGGACGAGGAGTGGAAGCAGGTAAGGTGGCACGCTGTTGCAACACATCTCCGCAAAGAAGAGCCACACTAACGCTTTCGCAGCGTCCGGCAGCCAACGACGCCGCAGCGGCAACCACCCCCTTCGCGTGGGAAGAGCGCGCAGCCAAGTACTGGCGTACGGTGGCGGCGTACGAAGAGGCAACGCGACAGCAGCTCCCCATCGACTATGCCTCGTTGAACCTGTACAGGCCACCGCCGGCGCCTGCTGCACTGCCGCACGAGCGCTACGGCGTGACCTCGTCTGCCAACGAGCAGTTCGCGCTGCTGGGGCGCCAGCATATGCAGCAGGTGGGCATCCCTGAGGGTGACATGCTCAACCCGGAGAGGAGGACTGGCGCGAGCGATGCCGCGCACTGGACGAGAAGTGACACGTCGACGGCCG
>Ga0335073_10014078_pt1 | contig 11216 bp, 10 predicted proteins | sample Lox_Sample_22_FD_207093 | JGI IMG/M metagenome (GOLD analysis project Ga0335073, IMG submission 207093) | Soil microbial communities from Loxahatchee National Wildlife Refuge, Florida, United States - Lox_Sample_2.2 | ecosystem: Environmental > Terrestrial > Soil > Wetlands | place: USA... | reverse complement strand
CCCCGACCTCCTCGAGTCGATCCTCCTCTCCGTCCTCCTCGACCTCGCGCGCCGGCTCCCCGTCGAGCCGCCGGGCCGACCGGCCGCCCGCTGACCGTGGACGGGGCGGCCCCGACCGCGGACGGCTGGCTGTTCAACATCACCGAGAGCGACGACGGCCGCTCGGTCGTCCTCTGGCGGAAGGAGCGCGCGACCGGCCGGGTGCGCCGGACCGCGGTCGAGTACCGCCCGCCGTTCCTGGTCGAAGGACCGCGCGACGACCTTGCCGCGCTCGCTCGGCACCTCGCGGACGACCCGTCGGTCGCCGCGGTCGAGCGGCGCGTCCTCGCCCCGTCGCTCTACGACCGTCGGCCCCGCACCGTTCTCTCGGTGACCCCGATGCGGAACCCGCGCCGACGCGCCCTCGCCCGCGCGGTCGACGCGTTCGGCGGGTTCGAGCGGTACCGGCTCTACGACGTCGACCTCGTTCCGCCGCAGCTCTACCACCTCGCCCACGCGCTCTACCCGTTCGCCCCGGTCACCGGCCGGGGCACCGCCCTCACGGCGACCGAGCCGGCGGAGACGATCGACTACCCGACGCCGCCGCTGCGCGTCGCCCGCCTCGAGGTCCACATCGCCGGCGAGCGCCGCGGCCGGATCCCGCCACCGGACGGCCGGATCGGCTCGGTGCGGATCGGCGACGTCACGCTCGAGGGCGCGGAGGAGGAGGTCCTCCGGGCGCTCGTGGACGAGCTGGCGCACAGCGACCCCGACGCGATCCTGACCCAGGGCGGGGACGCGTTCGACCTCCCGTGGCTCTACCGGCGCGCGAGCGCGTGCGGTCTCGGCCCGGACGAGTTCCCCCTCGGCCGGGAGCGGGTCCCGTTCCGCCCGTACCGGCGGGCGCGCTCGTTCGAGTCGTACGGCGTCGTCCACCATCGGGCGGCGGCGTACCCGCTCCCCGGCCGGTTCCACATCGACCGGCACAACTCCTTCCTGTTCGACGACGCGGACATCGCGGGGCTCGTCGACGCCGCGCGGCTCTCGCGGCTCTCGCTCTCGACGGTCGTGCGCCAGTCGCCCGGCACCTGCTTCACGGCGATGGAGATGGCCCACGCGCTCGCGCTCGGCGCTCACGTGCCGTGGAAGAAGAACCGGCCCGAGTCGTTCCGACGGGGGGACCACCTCGTCGCCGCCGACCGCGGCGGCGCGATCTTCCTGCCGCCGGTCGGGGTCCACGACCGGGTCGACGAGTTCGATTTCGCGAGCCTCTACCCGTCGATCATGGTGCGGAACAACCTCTCCTCCGAGACCCTCGAGTGCCGGTGCTGCCCCGCGAGCCCGATCCGCGCCCCGGGGCTCGGCTACCGCTCGTGCGTGCGTCGGGTCGGCCTCCTCCCCCGCACGCTCGCGCCGCTCCTCGCGCGTCGGATGGCGTACAAGGCGGCGATGAAACGTCCCGGGACCCCGCCGGAGGAGGCACTGCGCCTGAAGCGTCGGGTCAAGATGCTGAAGTGGATCCTCGTCACGGCGTTCGGCTACCAGGGGTACCGGAACGCCCGGTTCGGCCGGATCGAGTGCCACGAGGCGATCAACGCCTACGCCCGCCGCCTGATCGCCGACCTCGTACCGGAAGCCGAAGCCGCCGGCTACCGCGTCCTCCACGGGATCGTCGACTCGCTCTGGGTCCGGCCGATCGACCGCGGACGGCCACCGGACCCCGAGGCGTTCGCGGCCGCGATGAGCGCGCGCTACGGCCTTCCGCTCGGCTACGAGGGGCGGTACCGCTGGATCCTGTTCCTCCCGGCGACGACCCACGGCCTCGGCGTCCCGAACCGGTACTACGGCCTCTACGAGCACGGGGAGTTCAAGCTCCGCGGGATCGGGGCGCGCCGGCACGACACGACGGTCCTCGTGCGCCGGTTCGAGGGCGAGGTCCTCGCGCTCTTCCGCGCGGCGCGCGACGCGGACGGGGTCCGCGCCCTCCTGCCGCGGGCCCTCGCCCGCGCCGATCTGTTCGCCGAGCGGCTCGCCGCGGGCGACTGGCCGGTGGACGAGCTCCTGATCGCGCACCGCATCGGGCAGGCGCCGGAAGCGTTCGTGACGTTCACCGACTCGGTCGCCGCGATCCGCCAGCTCGCGGAGGCCGGGGTCCGACGGGAGGCGGGCGAGCTCGTCCGGTACGTCGTCCTCGACCGGCGGAGCCGCTCGTGGCGCTACCGGGTCCGCGCCGCCGAGCTCGTGACGGGCGACGAGACGTACGACCCCGGGGCGTACCTCGAGCTGCTCGCCCGCGCGGGAGAGACCCTCCTCGCCCCGCTCGGCGTCGACCGGGCGCAGCTCCTGGCGCGCTGGGGGGTCGCCCCGCCGCCGGAGCGCGAGGCGTACCGGTCGCCGGAGACGGTCGCCCAGGGGACCCTCGGGAGCGCGGGAGGCACGACCACCTTTTAGACCCCGGGCGCGTCGAAGGAGGGTGGCTCCCCGTACCCCGCGCGCGCCCCGGTCCCGGGCAGCCGCGTCCCGCGCCCGACGTCGGCCGGCGGAGAGCCCGTCCCAGCGCGCCGCGAAGATCCGCGCGAGCATCGCGCGCGGCCGTCTCGAGGACCTGAGCCCGCTCCTCCTCGCGCTCAACGACCCGTCGCCGGGGCTCCGGCAGACGGCCGCCGTCGCGCTCGGCATCCTCAAGGACCCCCGGGCCCGGAGCACGCTCGCCGCCGCGCTCACCGACCCGGACGCCGCCGTCCGGGCGAGCGCCGCCGAGGCGCTCGGAGCGATCGGGCGGGCCGAGAGCCGGGAGCCGCTCGAGTCGGCGCTCGGCGACCCGGACGCGCGCGTCCGCGTCCGTGCGGCCGGGGCGCTCGGCTCGCTCGCCGACCCCCGCTCGGTGCCGGCGCTCGCGGTCCGCGCGAGCGACGACTCCCCCGAGGTCCGCCAGGCGGTCGCGGCGGCGCTCGGCGCGATCGGGACCGAAACCGCCGCCGGGGCGCTCGCCCTCCTCTTCGCCGACTCGAGCGACCGGGTCCGGCGCGAAGCGGTCCTGGGGATCGGCCGTCGGACGGACCCGGGCGTCCCCGCGATCGTGCGACCGTTCCTCGGGGACCCGGCGCGCCGCGTGCGGGTCGCCGCCGCGGTCGTCCTCGGCCGCCACCGGGACCGGCTCAGCGTCCCGCTCCTGCTCGAACGCCTCCGCGTCCCCGAGACGTGGGAGAAACCCGCGCTCCTGGTCGCCCTCGGCCGGATCGGGGCCCGCGAGGCCGTTCCGGCCCTCGTGAGCGCGAGCGACCATCCCGCCCACTGGGTCCGCGTCTGCGCGTTGCATGCGCTCGGGGACCTCGGGGTCCCCGAGGCGCGCACCGCGGCCCTCGCCCACCGGCGCGACCCGTCCTGGGCGGTCCGCGGCGCGGCAGCGATCGCGCTCGGGGCGGCCGGCGGACCGGACGAGCTGCCGGCGCTGCTCGAGCTCCTGCACGACGTCCATCCGTGGCCGCGCCGCGGAGCGACGTACGCCATCGGCCGCCTCGGTCTCTCCGAAGCGGCGCCGCGGATCCGCGAGGAGCTCGCCGACCCCGCCGCCGAGGTCCGGCTCGCCGCGATCTGGACGCTCGGACGCCTCGCGGACGACGGGGCGCGCGAGGAGCTCGTTCGCCTGCTCTACGGAGTTCGCCCGGGCGACGCCGATGAGCCCGCGTTCGCCGACGGCGACGCGGACGGGCCCCTGAGATCGGACGCCGAGAGCCGGCTGTTCGACGCCGCGGTCCAGGCGCTCGGACGGCTCTCGCACGGCGCCCCGGACCCGTTCGTCCAGCGGGCGCTCGCCGAGGTGCGAGGTCGCCTGAGCGAGGAGGAGCTCGACCGGCTCGCGCGGCTCCCGCTGCCCGAGGTCGACGGCGACCGCGCCGCCCCGACGCTCCGGACCCTCTTCGAGACGGCGATCCCGATGTCCGCCGACGACGAGGAGCCCGGATGATCCGGGACCTTCGGAAGGCGGACGGGCCCCGACTCTACGAACTGATCCAGGTCGGGTTCCCCGAGGAGGAGGCGCTCGTCGGGTCGAACCCCGACGGCTTCGCCCGCGTCGTGCGGCGCGTCTTCCGCTGGGACGCGCGCCTCGTCCTCGGCCTCGCCCGGGCGTTCGGACGGCCGGCGTACCGCTTCCTCGTGGTCGAGGAGGACGGGAAGGTCGTCGCGACCACGCTCCTGTCGTTCCCCGAGCGGAGCGGGTTCGTGAGCACCGTGATGGTCGACCCCGCGTATCGCCGGCGGGGCTACGCGCGGGCGCTCCTCGAACGGGCGCGGGCGATCTCGCGCGCGGTGGGCCGGCGGTACATCTCGCTCGACGTCCTGGACGGGAACGCGCCCGCCCGCGCGCTCTACGAGCGCCTCGGCTACCGCCCGATCGCGTCGGGGGCGTTCTTCTTCCGGGAGGGTGACCATCCCGCAGCGACCGGCGCGCCCGGCGCGGTCCGGCCGTTCCGCAAGACCGATGCGGCCCCGCTCGCCGAGGTCGCGCGCCGAACGACCCCGCCCGAGGTGTTCGAGGTCCTTCCGGTCCGCGCGTCGGCGCTCCGCGGGTCGGGGTTCATTGACCGGGTGCTCGAGAGCACGACCGCGATGTGGGTCGTCGACCGCGGCGCCGGGGCCGAGGCGTACGTCTCCGCATCCGTCGGGCCGACGACCCGCTCCGGCCACCTCTCGAACGCGATCGTCGCGGAGGGGGTCCGGGACGACGACCTCGTCGCCCTCGTACGCACGGCGGTCGCCTGGTGCGCCGCCCGGGGCTACTCGAGGCTCACCGCGCGGGTCCCGGCGTGGAACGAGCGGGTGCGCGCGACCCTCCTCGGAGGAGGTTTTCGTGAGGCGCTCAAGGACTGGACGCTCTCCCGGCCCGTCGACTGAACGGCCGCGCGGGGGCGTGGACGTCTACCTCCTTCCGGCGGTCGTCGGCGGCGGTCTCGGCGATATCGAGGAGGTGCTCGCCGCCGGCCGCGCGCTCGCCCGGGCCGGGTTCCGGCCCACGCTCTTCCGGAGGCCGGGTCGACCGCTGCCCCGCTCGGTCGAGGGGCCGTGGGACTGGCCTCCGGTCGACCGGCGCGCCCGCCTGGGACCCCGCGCCCCCGCGGCGATGACCGTCAGCCCGTCGTGGGGTGTGAGCGCGGCTCCGAGCCGGCCGGAGCCGTTCGGTCGGGGGGGCGCCTGGGAAGCAGAGTCGCGGGCGATCGAGCGCGCCTACGGTCCCTCGTCGACGCTGCACGTGAGCCTCGAGGAGTTCGCGCGGACCCTGCCCGCCTCGGGAGAGAACCGCGAGCGCTGGCGCGAGGGCGGCGTCCGCGCCCGCTCGCTCCCCGCGGCCCTCGCGCGCTCCCGCCGCGCGGGCGAAGTCGACTCGCTCCGTTCGGCGTTCCGCCGGTTCCGCGCGTTCGACCGGCCGAACGTCCTCCACCTCTTCGCCACGTTCCGCGCCGACCCCGGGTTCGCCCGCGAGTACCCCGAGGCCGTGCAGACCGGACCGCTCTGGCCCCGTCACGCGCCGGTGCCGCGCCGCCGGCGATCGCACCGAGAGTGGGTCTGGTACGCGAGCCCGGCCAGCGCGGAGGCGATCGCTCCCGAGGTGCTCGCGGGTCTCGCCGACGCCGCGCCGCGCGTGCGCCTCTTCGTACGCACCGCCCGCTCGTGGCCGACCGTTCGCTCGGACGAGCGGGTCGAGGTCGCTTGGGGCCCGATCGACGCGCGGCGATGGCGGACGCGGTTCGCTTCCGCCGAGCTGCGGATCGTCACCGGCAGCCGCACCCTCCTCGAAGCGATGGAGCTCGGGGGCCCGTTCCTCTACTTCAACGGCGTGATCGGGGCCGGGGCTCGGCGGCGCCGCCACCGCCCGGAGAAGCTCCGCGCCTGGCTCGACCTCGCACGAGCCCACGGCGTCGACCCGGCGCTGGGTCGCGACCTCGCGGACTTTGCGTCGGGCCGCCGCGTTCGGGCGGTCGTCGCGCGCGCGGCGCGGCGGGAGGGCGCCTGGGCCCAGTTCCCCCGGCTCGCCGCCATCGGTTTTCGACCGCCGTACGACGACGCGGGGCGGCTCCTGGTCGCGGTCGCCCGGGCGCTCGCGGCGTCGCCCGAGGACGCCGCCGGGGTGGTCGCCCGGGTCCGGGCGGGCACCGCCCTTTAATCGGGGGGTCCTTCCGGACGCGATGCCGTCCTCCGAGGCGGGTCCCGCCGCCGTCGCCCGCGCGCTCGTGGGCGGCGCGCTCCGTCTGCGTCGCGGCGAGCACGTCGCCGTCCTCAGCTGGAACCACACCCTTCCGTGGGCGACGGCGTGCGTGACGGAGGCGCGTCGCGTCGGGGCCCGCCCGTTCCTCATCCTCGAGGACGAGGCGGCGTTCTGGCGGAGCGTCGAGCTCGCCCCGTCGACCGCCGGCTGGTCCGGCCTCTCCCGTCCGATGCTCGCCGCCGTCACCCGCTCGGACGCCCTCCTCTACTTTCCCGGGCCCGCGGACCGCCCGCGCCTGCACGCGCTGCCGCCCCGGACGCTCGGTGCGCTGCGGGGGTCGACGGACGACGACTGGCTCGCCCGGAGCCGCCGGGCCGGCAACCGCGCGGTGCGCTGCCTGCTCGGCTACGTCTCGGACCCGCAGGCCGAGCGGTGGGCGGTCCCCGCGGCGATGTGGCGGAGCCAGCTGATCCGGGGGATCACCGAGGTCGACTACGCCGCGCTCGGGCGCGACGCGGAGCGCGTCGCCCGTCTCCTGCGGACCGGCCGCTCGCTGCACCTGATGGCCAGCAACGGGACCGACCTCACGGTCCGTCTGCGCGGCCGGACCCCATGGGTCGACGACGGCCGGGTCGACCGGGACGACCGGCGCCACGGACGAACGCTGTCGAGCGCGCCCGCCGGCTCGGTCGTCGTCGCCGTCGAGGAGGGGAGCGCCGAGGGAACCGTGGTCGCGAACCGGCCGAGCTTTCTCTCCTCGGGCCGGGTCGCGGGCGCGCAGTGGGAGGTGGAGCGGGGGCGGCTGCGCAACTACTGGTACACGGAGGGGGCGTCGAGCTTCGAGGCGGAGCTCGCCGCGGCCCCGCGCGGCCGCGACGTCGTCTCCCTCTTCTCGGTCGGGTTGAATCCGGCGCTCGCCCCCGGCGTCCCCCAGGCCGAGGACGCGGAGGCCGGGGCGGTCACGGTCGCGATCGGCGGGAACACGCTCTACGGCGGCCGCCTCCGCTGCCGCTTCCTCTCGTGGATCACGGTCGGGGAGGCGACGGTCACCGTTGACGGGCATCCGCTCGCGGACCGCGGCAAGATCCTCTAGCGTCGGGGCCGCGCTCGGGCGGTCGTTCTTCGACCGCCCGGCCGACCGAGTTGCGCCGGAGCTGCTCGGGGCGCGGCTCGTGGTCCGCGCGCCGGCGGGGACGAGGACCGCTCGCCTCGTGGAGACCGAGGCGTACCTGCGGGGGGATCCGGCGAGCCACACGTACCGCGGACCGACCCGGCGCAACCGCTCGATGTACGGCGCACCGGGGACGCTCTACGTCTTCCGGATCCACCAGGTCGTCTGCGCGAACCTGGTGACGCAACGCGGCGAAGCGGTCCTGCTGCGTGCCGGCGCCCTGGCCGGGTCCCCGCCCGCGACCGCCGCCGGACCCGGACGGCTCTGCCGCGCGCTCGGCCTGACGATCGAAGACGACGGAGAGGATGCGGTCGCGGGCCCACGGGTCCGCGTCCTGCCGCCCGAGGGGACTCCGGGACGGGTCCGAGTCGGCCGGCGGGTCGGGGTCGGTCGCGCGATCGCGCGCCGCCTTCGATTCTGGCTCGCGGAGGACCCGGCGGTCTCGCGGCCGCGGGCCTAGCGCTTCAGCTTTGCCCAGTCGTAGCCGCGGCGCCGGGCCGTCGCACCGAACCCGCACGACGAGCAGACCTTCTGCTGTCGGTGGTAGGAGTGGCGGCCGCAGCGACGGCAGATGACGTGGACGATCTTCCCGCCTCGGCTGGATGGAGTTCCCTTCGACATCGTGCGGGCTCCGGTTACGGCGAGATGTAGACGATCGAGTCGCCGCGGACGAGCGTGAGCCCGCTCCGCGGCGTCACGACGTCCTTCACGACCTCCTCGGCGGAGGAGAGGACGAGGTTCAGGTGCTGGTCGTAGGCGTCGAGGACGCCGCGGTAGGAGCGTCCGCCCTTCATTTCGACGAGGACCCGCTTGTGCAGGCTCTGCTGGAGGACGTCGAGGGGCCGCATCGGAGGGGTCGGCGAGACCGGGCGAGCTTCATAACGGTTGCCGAGGCTCACCCGACACACCCGAGGCGAGGGAGCGTGACGGTCGACCCGAAGGTCGTGGAGGCGTGGGACGCCGAGTACCGCAACGGGCGGTACTCCGACGACCCGCCCGACCCGTTCGTGGACGAGATCCTCTCCGCGGCCCGCTCGCGCGGGCTGGTCGGCGGACCGGCGCTCGAGGTCGGTTGCGGCAACGGACGAAACTACCGGGCGCTCGTTGCCGGCGGGCTCGACGTGCTCGGGCTCGACATCTCCGCGACCGCGCTGGCGCAGCTCGCAGCACGCTCCCCGGAGCGTCGCGGCAAGCTCGTGCTCGGCGACCTCGACGTCCTGCCGGCCGGGGCGACGTACCCGGTCGTTGTCGGTCTCCAGGTCTTCCAGCACGGCGACCGCGCGACGGCCCATGACCATCTGCGTCGCGCCCAGCGGCGGGTCCCACCGGGCGGCCTATTCGGCCTCCGCGTGAACGCCGTCGGCACCGACCTCGCGCACGCGCACGAGGTCGTCGAGCGCGGGCCCGATGGCGGGTTCACCGTCCGGTACACGTCCGGACCGAAGGCGGGACTCCTCGTCCGCTTCTTCGCCCGGGAGGAGCTCACCGACCTCTTCCGTCCGGGGTTCGCGGCGGTGCTCCCGTTGCGTGCCGTGGCGACCGCGCGGGACCCGCCCGCGACCGGTCGATGGGTCCAGTGGGAGGCGATCTGGGAACGGACGGCTCCGGTACCTCCGGCTCAGGCGGGGCCATCGAGCGTCGCGAGGACGGCGAGCGCGTCGGGGAACGAGGGCGGTGGGCCGCGCGGGGGCCGGCGTATCTCGCCGAGGAGCCGTCGCACGACCGCCTCGGGCGCCCCGCCGCCGTCGACGACCCGGAACCGACGCCCTAGGACCGGGCCGATCCGCCGACGGTAGAGCGTCCACTCCAGCCGACCGACCGCTTCGTGTCGCCCCGCGACGTCGGGAGGGTGACCGACCGGGTCGAGGGCGACGCGTCGGCTCCGTTCGCGCGCCGGGGTCGCGAGGTAGACCGTGAGGTCCGGCAGTCCCCAACGGCCGGTCCGCGCCATCGCCGCGGCGCGCGCGACGAGCGGCGGCAGCACGGACGCTCCCGCTCGCCCGGAGCGCACGAGCGCCCAGGTGTAGGTGAGCGGGCCGAGGAAGCCGGTATCCGCCACGACGGGCCCCGGCCCGCCCCAGGAGCCGGCGCGAAGGTACCGGCGCGCTTCCCCCTCGAGGAGCTCGGCTTCGAGGCGCGCGAGCTCCCCGTCCGACCGGAAGGCGAGCGACGGTCGGGGGCGCAGGCGACGGTACGCTTCGGGCAGCAGCTCGGCGCCGAGCGCGGCCGCCACCCCGGCGGCGGCGGTCGACTTGCCCGCCCCCGACGGCCCGTCGAGCGCGAGCACGAGCCCGTCCGTCGTTGTCCCCCCACCGCGGCATCGGGGTCGCGGTCAAAGGCGTGCCGGACGGCGGACCCGGCCCGTCTTTATCGCCGACCGGCCTCCCGCCGGCGTGGCCGAGGAGCCGGAGCGTCGAGCGCCGTCCCACCGGTACGGGGCCCGGGTCCTCGAGTGGGACGACCTCGCGGAGATCGCCCGGGAGATCGAGCGGACGGAGAGCGACCCCGAAGGGGTCGGGATCATGACCCGGAAGGGGCGGGTCTACCCGGTGCGCCTGAACGGCGTGTCGCTCAAGGCGTCGCCGTTGCTCAAGCAAGAGCTCCTCTCGGTGGGAGGAGACGCGGCGCACGCCCGCGGCATCGCCGACCACTCGGTCGCCTCGAGCGGGGTCCTCCTGCTCGCGACGTGGGGCCAGTACCGGCGGCTCCTGCCGAAGCTCAAGCGCCAGCCGTTCGGCCTCGCCGAGCTCGCGGGCGAGGTCGACCGCGCCCTCCGGTACTACGTCGCCCGCGGCGGCCGCACCGTCCCGCTGCCCCACCGGGCGCTCCCACTCGGCGACCGGCCGCGCGTGATGGGCGTCGTGAACGTCACACCGGACTCGTTCTCGGACGGGGGCCGGTTCCTCGAACCGACCGCGGCGGTCGCCGCGGCGCTCCGCCTCGCGGAGGAGGGAGCGAGCGTCCTCGACATCGGCGGGGAGTCGACCCGCCCCGGCGCCACGCCGGTCTCTCCCGAGGAGGAGTGGCGACGCGTCGCGCCCGTGCTCGAGGGGCTCCGCGACCGCTCGCCGGTGCCGGTCTCGATCGACACCCGGCACCCCGAGGTCGCCGCGCGGGCGATCGACGCGGGGGCGGACCTCGTCAACGACGTGGAGGGCCTCCGCTCGGAAGCGATGCGCCGGGTCGTCGCGCGCACCGGGGCCGGCGCGGTCGTGATGCACATGCGGGGCACGCCCGCCACGATGCAGGCGGATGTCGAGTACGCCGACCTGCGCGGCGAGGTGTTCCGCGCGCTCGCGGACGCGACGGACGCCGCGATCGCGGCGGGGGTCGCGCCGGAGCGCCTGCTCGTCGACCCGGGGATCGGCTTCGGGAAGTCGGCGGAGCAGAGCCTCGAGCTGCTCGTGCACGCCGGCGAGTTCCGCAGCCTCGGCTACCCCGTCGTCGTCGGCGCCTCCCGCAAGTCGTTCCTCGGCACGCTCGCCGGTTCGCCCGGCCCCGCCGACCGGCTCGAGGCCGGGCTGGCGGCGGCCGTCCTCGCCGCGGAGCGCGGCGTCGCGCTCGTCCGAACCCACGACGTCGGCCCGACGGTGCGGGCGCTCGCCCTCGTCGCCGCGGCCGAGCGGGCGGCGCGCCGCGCCCCGGCGACCGCGGGAACGCTCGCGACCGACGCGGCGGACGACTGACGCCGGCTTACGGCAGGGGCGTGCCGTCGTCGGCGACGTCGACCTCGAGGATCAGCGCCCCGACGTACTGGCAGTCGAGGCAGTGGTAGACCTGCCCGGTGATCTGGCCCGCCGCGAGCTGGACCCGGGTCGAGCCGCAGGTCGGGCAGCGGAGGATCCGGTTACGGTGCGTCGT
>Ga0335073_10014076_pt1 | contig 11216 bp, 10 predicted proteins | sample Lox_Sample_22_FD_207093 | JGI IMG/M metagenome (GOLD analysis project Ga0335073, IMG submission 207093) | Soil microbial communities from Loxahatchee National Wildlife Refuge, Florida, United States - Lox_Sample_2.2 | ecosystem: Environmental > Terrestrial > Soil > Wetlands | place: USA... | reverse complement strand
AGCTCGCCTTCGGCACCACCCGCGCCGCTGCCCTGCGGCTGCTGCTGCTGTACCAGCACCAGGCCATCGACCGGTTCCGCCCCCTGGCCATCACCGGGTCCGCGCCCTGGCACTTCGTCCTGGGCCCGGCCGGCGCCCACGTCCTGGCCGCCGAGGACGCTATCAGCCTCACCCAGCTCGGCTACCGCCGCGACCGGGCCCTGGCCATCGCACTGTCCCCCCGCCTGGCCCACACCACCGGCACCAACGCCTTCTTCACCGCCCTCGCCGCCCAGGCGCGCACCACCCCCGGCACCGGGCTCTCGTGCTGGTGGTCCGAACGGCGCTGCGCCGCGCTGTGGGGCGACCTGGCCCGCCCCGACGCCTACGGCCGCTGGCACGAGCACACCCCCACCGGGCCCGCCGCCACGGAGTTCTTCCTCGAATACGACACCGGCACCGAAGACCTCCCCCGCCTGGCCGCCAAACTCACCGGCTACGCCGCCCTCACCGCCCGCACCGCCATCACCACCCCAGTCCTGTTCTGGCTCCCCTCACCCCGCCGCGAAGCCGCCCTGCACACCCTGCTGGCCGCCACCCGCACCGGCAGCATCACCCGCGTCCCCGTCGCCACCGCCACCCCCGCCCTGACCAGCGGGCCCGCCGGGCCGGCGTGGCTGCCCGCCGGCCAGCCCGGGCCCCGGCGGCGGCTAGCCCAGCTGGCCGCCGCCTGGCCCGCCACCCCCACACCGGACCCGGGCCCCGGCGCCCAGCCCGGCGAACCGGCCTCCCGCCTGGGCCTGCCCTGGTACCCGCCCACCCCCACCCCACCGCCCTCCCCCGGCTACCGGACCAGCCACCCCACCCCCTGACCTCCCGCGCAGCCAGCCCGCGCCGCAGCGGCCACCTCACCACCGGCCCCATTTCCTCCCCCGGAGCACCCCCGATGAGCATCCGCGCCCGCACCCCCGCCCCCCGCCGCACGCTCACCCAGCTGGCTGCCGCCGCCGCGACCGCGCTGGCCTGCACGGCCTGCTCCCTCCTCCCGCCCAGCCGCCCATCCCCACCACTCCACCCCGCCGCCTCACCCCACCCGGCCGCCGCCGCGCCGGGCCCGGCGGCGCTGCTGCCGGTCAGCCTGCCCAGCCTCGCCGCAGCCGCCACGCTGGCCGCCCGGTTCACCGCCGCCTACGGCACCCGCCGCCCCGGCCAGTCACCCCAGGCGTGGCTCGCCGCGCTGCGGCCCCTGGCCACCCGGCAACTGGCCGCCAGCCTCGCCGCCACCGCCGCTACCGCTGGCCTGTGGAACCACCACCCCGCCACCACCGCGCACGCCACCACCGGCCGGGCCCGCTACCTCACCGCCGGGTCAGTGACCTTCACCGTGACCCTGCACCAGGCCACCACCACCGCCCGGCCGCGCACGCTCACCACCGCCTACGCCCTCACCCTCACCCTCACCCGCCGCCCGCGCGGCGGGTGGGCCGTCTACGACATCGAGCCCGCCGCCGCCGGGAACACCTGATGCCCCCGCCCCACCGCGACAGCGGCCAGATCCGGATGGCCCTCGCGGCCGGGGCGGCCCTGCTCCTCCTGCCCGTCCTGCTGCTCGCCGCCGCGGCCGGGATCTGGGGTCAGCAAGCCACCGCCTGCACCACCCAGCCCGCCCCCACCCCGCTCGCCACCGCCACCATCCCCGCCCGCTACCTCACCCTCTACCAGCAGGCCGGCCGCCAGTACCAGATTCCCTGGCAGGTTCTCGCCGGCATCGGCGAAGCCGAATCGGATCAGGGCCGCTCACACGCGCCGGGCGTGCACTCCGGCGCCAACCGCGCCGGGGCGGCCGGGCCGATGCAATTCGGCACCGGCGGGCAGGCCGGGAACACCTGGGGCGGCGCCCCCATCCACCCCGCCACCCAGCACACCGGCGGGTACGGCATCGACGGCGACCACGACGGCCTCGTGAACGTCTATGACCCCGGCGACGCCATCCCCTCCACCGCGCGCTTCCTCCAGGCCCACGGCGCCCCCGCCAGCCTCCAGCCCGCGATCTTCACCTGGAACCACTCCACCCAGTACGTGACCCTGGTGCTCGCCTGGGCCGCCCGCTACACCCACGGCGGCACCCAGGCCCTCACCGCCGCCAGCAGCCCGGCATGCCAGAAGGCCGCCACCGGGCCGCTCCCGGCGGGGGCAGCGGGGAAGATCATCACCTACGCCCAAGCCCAGCTCGGCAAGCCCTACCAATGGGGCGCCACCGGCCCCGCCGCATTCGACTGCTCCGGCCTGGCCATGATGGCCTACCGCGCCGCCGACATCACCATCCCCCGCACCAGCCAGCAGCAATGGGCCAACGGCCGGCACATCCCCGCCTCCCAGGCCCAGCCTGGCGACCTCGTATTCTTCGCCGGCTCCGACGGCACCCCCACCGCCCCCGGCCACGTCGGCATCGTCGTCAACCCCGCCACCCACACCATGATCGACGCCTACGCCACCGGATACGGAGTCGAATACGACACCTACGGACTACCAACCTCGAAAGGCGGCCTATCGCCCGTGACCGGCTTCAGCCGCCTTGTAGGGACTCACTAAAGATGTCCCTTTCTCAAAGAGCTGTCCTGGACGTGTCCTTTTGGACACTTCAGTGAGAAAAGAAACGCCACCGCACCCTGGTGCGAGTCTCGGTGGACCTTGTGGTGTCTCACGGCGTCGCGCGGATCTGGCGGGCATCTCGGCTACGAGACTGATCTTGAGGGCAATGCCGTCCCCGGCACAATGCGGGCTGCGTCCGACGCGCTGGCGGCCCTGATCTAGGGCAGGCGGTTGCGGGGGTCTTCGTCGAGCATGCGCTCGTGGGCGAGCCACTCATCGCCGATCTCTTTCCAGAGTCGCCGGATCTGGTCGTTGTAAGTAGCGATCGCGGCGTAGCCGCCGACTACCCACACGATGATGGCCGGTATTGCCCAGCGCGGGAGTGACCGGCCTGCCCGGGAGAGGGCTGCAAGGCCGAGGAGCAGGACTGCGTCTGCTGCGGCCTTGCGGCCGAACCATCGGCGCACCTGGTAGCTCTCGGTCCAGTTCTGGCTGGCGCACATGTTGGCGATGATCTCGCAGTTGTGGCCGATCAGGTTGTAGGGCAGGCGGTGCTGGAGTTTGAGCAGGAACTCGGCGCGGGCGACGACTTTCCACCCTTCGTCTGCGGGCGGGTGGTAGCCGGTGTCCAGGATGCTCTCGTAGCCATGGCGTTCGACTGTCGCGGTTCCGCCTTGTGCGAACTCGGCGAGGGTTACCGCGCTGACCGCGGTGTGGGATTTGCCTGTGAGCGTGATGCCGCTGCCGAACTGGATGACCCGGTCGTCGTTGATGTAGATGCCGTGATGGTCGTAACCGCGTGGACGGCGCACTTTCAGGTGGTCGCCGGACTGGAATCTGCCTGCCATGGACAGACGCTACCCGGACCGGCCCGCTCGCGCCTGAGCTGTTGTACTCAGTCGCTCGCTGGCATGCACCTGCAACGTCCGCGTCTGGCCGCGTAGCGGACGTGCTGGCGCTGGCCGGGTAGCGCTCTGCTGAACTCAGCTTGTCTGCGCCTATCCGGGTGAAGGCCGTCGGTCAGGATCGGGCGTTATCCGCGGGGCACCACCACGGGTAGCAGTGCAAGGGAGATCGTGCGCCGGTTGTCTGTCGGGGAGACGAAGCGGTAGTCGCGGCGCTCACTTGGATCAGCGGGCTCCAGGGTTTGCCTATGTGCCGCGTGAGCCGCCAGGCGGGCGTGTGCCTTGCCAATGGCCTGGGTTGGGTTCCGTCTGGTGATGAACAAGATGAGCGCCGCCTTGGTATCCCGCCAGACGGTGTAGCTGAGCAGTTGATCGATGGCCATGTCGAACTTCGCCGGTCCGTCCCAGAACTTGCACTCGCCGATGAATGCGTTCTTGTTGCGGTAGCGGACGAGGATGTCTGTCTTGCCTTTGCCGTTCTCGGTCTCGCCGCCGATGAAGAGTTCCTTGCCGTCGGGGGCCTCGTAGTTCGCGCTCAGCAGGAACATGAGCCAGTCTCGCATGGTCTCCTCGTCTCCGATCAGGGAACGAGCGCTCGCTGGCCGCCGTTCGAGCGCGTGCGTGAAGCCGAGGATGGTCTGGATGATCTGCTCGTAGACAGCGACGGTGAGTGCGAACTCGGGGGAGCCGCCGGCAGCCGGGGCCGATGAGGTCTTAATCAAGACCACTTTCCGCTGCGCAGGAACTTCCAGCGCCCGGCCGGGATCTACCTGCCTGAGCGGGATGGTGAGTGCGGCCACCATGTCGTCCCGATGGCGGAGCACGGAGATGCGCTGGTCGACCAGTTCCCGGGCGCGCGCTTTTACCTCGGATTTCAGCGATATCACGTCGCTGTTTACCGCTTCGGCCCATTGCTGCAGGTGCCGCTCCAGGAGCAGCAGTCGCCCTTCGGCCTCCTGGCCTCCCTCCCCGGGCTTCCCGGTAACGGTGATGATCACCTCACGATCGGTCAGCGTCGCTTCGGGGACCGGTGTGCTGGGCGCGTGGCTGGGCCGGGTTTTGAAAACATTGGCGGTACCGCTGTAGGGGATGTGCAGCGATAGCTGGATGACATCCATGGCCGGCTGCGGGCCGTCCGGTGTGGAAGGAATGCCGGCGGCAGAGTCGTCAGGTTCTGGTAGGGGTACGATTTGGGGGTCGATCCGATGGCCGTCGGTATCGAGGTCGACCGGCTGGCCCATGACTTGGTCGGCCACGTACTGTGCGAGTACGTCCGGGCTGTTGCCTGATAGCTGGTCGTCTGTGAACTGCCGGACTTGAGGCGAGGCACCCCTGATGGCCTTACTCCTGATCGTGGCGATGCTGGGGCCGCCGAACAGGCGTTCCGAAGGCATGTCTCCCCGTCAGGTGCGGATGCTGGCGGATGGCGGATGGCGGATGGCGGATGCAGTCATGGTAGCGAGGGCAGTGAAGTGCCAAGTTCGCCGTTACCCAAGCCACTGGCGTAGGCGTCACGGCCCCGTCGGCGGACGCTGTGAGGCGACGAACGTCCGCAGATCTGACCCGGGGTGCATGAACACGTAGTCGTGCGCCTGCGCCACCTGGAAGGCGTTGACCTGCCTGACCGCATGAGCGAGCACAGCTTCGAACCTGTCTGCCCTGCCAAGGGCAGCGAGGCGGGTTGGGCTCAGAGGCATAAAGACGGTGGTCGCGTCGCCGAAAGGCACACCGCCAGGGATGCCCAGGGCGTTACGCCGAGCGTCATAAGTGATGGCGGGGACGTCGCCCAGGAGGAAACGGGCGTTGCTCCGCCGCGGCCGGATGATCTCCAGACGCGCTGCGGCTGCCATCCTGCGGGCTTCTTCGAAAACGTCTACGACGCGCAAGCGGAAGTAGGAGCCGTTCTCGTAGAGTTCTCTGGCCGTCCTGAGCAGGTCATCCGCGATCTCTTCGCCGACTGCCGGGCCGCTGGCGACGAACCCGTGCTTTCTGTAGAACAGATCTTCCATCGCGGGCCGGTCACCCAGGTATGCTGCGCGTGCCGCATCGAGAGTCTGCTGCCAGTTCTGGTTCACCGACTGGAGAATGTCCAGGCTCCGCGCGAAGTGAAGCGCGATTGCGTCCTTGATCACGGCGACATGCTTCGGGTTGCGTAGAACCCGGCGTGTCTTGGCCGCGTCGATCGCGGCGGGCAATTCCTGCTCGGTACGGCCCCAGAGTTGCTCGGTCTCCTCGCTGTCGATCTGAACGAAGTCCCTGAGCTTCCCCACCGCCTTCGGCGCCCGCAGCTTGGCCGTCCCATATCGCAGGTTGTAGGCGAGCAGCCGATCACCTTGGGATGTCGGCCCCAGGAACTGGCGCAGGATGACCTGGGAGACCACGTGCTGCATAGGCCGCTTCGGAGAGGCACTGCTGAGAGCCCGCCGGCCGGTATCGACTATCTCCTGGATGCGGGTCACTGGCACACCGCTGATCGCCGCGATGTCGCCCTTGCGCTGCTCGACCACGTCGAGCCCGACGACACTGGCGAACAGGACGGCGCTGCCCAGCATGCGACCCTGGTCACGACGGAGAAGATCGCAGAACACCCGCAAGGGCACCGGAACGGCCGGAACTATCACCAGCACCATCCTGGCACGTCCCATGCTCGGACAACGTCGCCTACTGCGGAACCTCGATCTGAGGAATTGGCCAGACCGATGAGAAGGACTTGCTGGCCAGATCGGCGAGACGATCCGAAGAAAACCAGGTCAGCGGCCTGCCATTGGCCAAGTTAGATGAGAACCTACACGCCTATAGGTTCTGACTTTTCCGCTGATCGTGCGGATGGCCAGGCAAAGGCTCAGCTGCAGCGCCCGCAGATCAGCAGGGGAGGCTATCCGCCGGGGGCGATGGCACCCGTCTGGCGGGCGATCTCCACAGGTGCCTCGCCTGCTCGCATCCGCCCGATGATCCGGGTCACGTCGGCGGATTCCGGGTCAGTACCTGGCGCGGCCATAGCGGAGGCGACCGCCGCGCGCATCGCCGCGCGCTCGGCCAGGACGGCCTCGGCGATCAGCCCGAGGTGCCGGTGCGCGCCCGGCGGGTACGGCTGGTAGGCGGGGTTGCCCGCGTTGCGGGCCTCGGCGTCATCGAAGGTGCGGTTGGCCTGGTTCATGAACCCGGAGCGGGGCGTCCCGTCCTCGTGCGCCAGCTCGGCCAGCGGCACGGTCACCACACCGGCCGCCATCATGCTGATGATCGGGTTGCCTTTGATCCGCTCGCGGGCGGCCTGGTAGTCACGGGATTCAAGAACGTTCATCGCGGTGTCCTTCGCGGTCGAAGCGGAATGAGAGGGGGGTTCGCTGGCGGCCCGGGACAGGTCCAGCCGCTCACGGGGACCCGGCTCCCCGGAGCCGTCCGGTGACCGCCATGGCGGCTGGCCCGTTAACTCCCGGGGCCGTGCAGGTGGGCGGCCCCGGCGGATGCCAGCAGGCTTAAGGGCCTCAAGCGGGCAGCCGGCCAGGTCACCGTACTCACCGGCCAGGGCCTTGCCGGGATCCCACAAGCCCTGCGCCAGAGCGGCATCGCGGCGCTCATGGTGCACAACGGCCGAGGTCTTGCACACCTCGCCCACAGCTGCCGTGCAGGACGGGCGCGGGCACGGAATGCTCGTCACGGCCATCGTGTATTTATCCATCCTCATCACAACCCGGTGATCTTGTCCCTGCGCATCGCCACGAGGCCTCTCCCTGGTCTGAGCAGGAATTGGCGGCGCGGTTCTCGGTGCCGGGGAGGCGGCTGCGTCCCGGCAGGGGGTGGGTACCGTGCTCGTCAGCGCGGACCTCGTTCAGGCCGCTGCGGACCAGGGTCCAGCCGGCGCTCGCGACGGCCAGCGCGATCTCGCCTACGGCCACGACGTCGCCCTTCGACAGCGACCGCAGCTCGCGTGCGTAATAGCGGCGGGACAGCTCCTCGCCGCCAGCGTCGTAGGGGTGGCCGTTGCAGATGGCGAAGGCGTCTTCGGCGATCGCCTCCCGTGCCCGCCCGGCGGTGCCGACCTGGTAGGCGAAGACGCGGACCACCGGGTCGCCGGGCTGGTAACCGTCCAGCATGGCGGTGGGCCGGCCGTGCTGATCGCGGGCGATGTTGTGAAAGATGGTGATCGTGACCGTGGTCATGGCTTGTTCTCCCTTCGCTGCTGGTGCCGCGCCAGGGCGCGGGGCGGCCCGGGGATGGCGTCGTGGCGGATGGCCAGGGTCTCGTCGGCGCTCAGCACCAGGGAGGGCAGGTGCTCGCGGCCGAGCCGGGCGGCCTTGCTGCGGCTGCCCGGCGGCGGGGGGCCGGGGCGGCGTGCTGCCGCCCCGGCCGGTGGCGGGGGTCCTCACGCGGCACCCGCCAGTTGCGTGCCGCCGTCCTTGGCGCTGCCCGCGCCAGCCGGGGCGGCGGTGGGGGTGGCCGGCTTGGTGGTGCGGAACCGGCGTGGCTTCTCGGTGGCCACCTCGGCTTTGCCGAGCTTGACCAGGGTGTCCGCGGCGTTGGCGATCGCCCCGGAGCTGTGGCCGAGCACCTTGTGGATCTCGTGCGGGGTGAACTGCTTGCCTGGGTGGGCGTCCAGGTGGGCCTCCACCTTGTCGCGCAGCCCGCCGGGCCGCACAGCCGGGGCCTTCTTCCCGCCGATGGCTGTCTTCAGCGCCCGGCGAGCCTGGGCGGCCTGCTCGGCGATCTCGTCCAGCCCGGCCAGTGCCGCGCGCAGGTCCGTGTCCCCGGTCAGGGCGTTGGCGGCTGCGTCGGCGGCGGCCTTGATCTGGGTCAGGCGCTCGGTCAGGTCCGTGACGAGGGCCGGGTCCGGCGCATCCGCCGTCTCTCCGCCGGAGACTTCCGGGGTGGCCTGGCCCGCCGGGGCGTGGCCGTCGCCGGGGTCTGGTGAGCTGCCGCTGCCCGGCGCGGCATCGCCGTCCTGCCCGCCCGGCCCGGATTCTGCTGTCCCGGGGCCGGCCTCGGCGTCGCCGCCGTCCTGCGGTGCGGGGTCATCGCCGGTCTCGCCAGCGCGGCCCGGCCCGGTACCGCCGGCTGTCTGGTCCTCGCCAGCACCGTCCGTGCCGCCGGCGGAGTCTTCACCGGGCTGGCCGGTGTGCGGGCCTGCTGCCGGGCTGGTGCCGTCCGGGGCGGGCCCGGCGAGCGTCCAGGTGTCGGGGATACCGGGCTTGGCGCCCTTGACCCGGGCGGCGGTGCCGGCGGCCTCCATGGCCAGCAGGGCGGTGCGGGCGGCGGGCTTGCTGGTCGCGGCGGCATCGGCGATGACGGTGACGGCCGCGCCGGGGTTGGCCGCCAGCGCGGCGTGGACGGCCGCTGCCGGGCTGCCGGGGGCGGGTGCGGTACCGGGTGCCGGGTCGGGCGCCGGGGCGGCGTCCGCCGCGCTGGGGGCGGGGGCCGGGCGGGTGGTTGCGGGGTTCTTCTTGCGCGCCATTTCGTGACTCCATTCCGTTTCCGGCGGCAATTTGGATTTGCCTGCGTCCAGTGATTTCTGGACGACAATCCCTCTGGACCAGATATGAAGTCAAGCCGCTCCCCAGATATTTTCCGCTTCTGCCGGAAAGCAACGGACTCCCCGTTTGGGGAAAGCGGAATTGGGCGCACACCAGAGTTTCACCGGATCTGGCTTCACCTGCAACTATGCGCAGTTCAGGCTCGCCCGGCGGGCTCACGGGAGGACTCTTGCGGGAACTGCGCGGGGTACCTCGCGAGTTTATCTCCCCGCCGCGTTCCCGTATTGTCTTATCCTTTCCCGGGCGTGCCTCAATCAGTTCTTCACGGTGGGCCGGGCCTGGTTTCTAGCCGGTGTGGTCGCGGGCGGCCCGCTCGGTTTCCTGCCAGAAGGCGCTGGTGAAGGCGCCGGCGTAGGCGGAGACGGCCCGGGGCAGGGCTCGGTCGGCGGGGTCGATGCCGAGGTCGCGGGCGAGGTCGTCCGGGCCGTACCCCGCGCCGGGGCCGATCGCGGGCGGCCCGGTCGCACCGGGGACGGCGGGGTCGCCCTCCCTGGTGCCGCGCAGCGCCTGCTGGTATGCCTGTTCGGGCGTGCTGCCGCCGAAGACGGCGCCGGCGGCGGTGTGGCCGGCGTTGCGGCCGAGTTCCTCCGCCTTGGCGATGAGCGGGGGCGGCACCCCGGCTAGGCGGCGGCCCGCCTGCAAGATCAGCAGGCTGGGGCTGCGGTCGCGGTGGGCGTCGAAGAACCCGCGGCAGATCGCCGGCCCGTAGCTGGGGAAGTCGCCGTACGTGAGAGTTTCGTGGCATACCACGTAAGAGCCGGCGTCGAGGGCGTGGCGGATGAACGCGGCGGTCCGCCCGGCGCCGAGGTGCATCGGGTCGCCGGGGCGCAGGATACAGGTCGGGCAGCGCTCGGACAGCAGCCTGCTCAGCCCGCTGCCGGGGTCGGTGATGTCTTGCCGCCAGTCCGGGGCAGGCTCGCCGTCCCCGGGATTTTCAGGCTCAGTCCCGTCCTCGTCCCCGGTCTCGTCTGCGGCGGTGGGGGTCAGGTGCCGGCGGGCCAGGCGGGCGGCCTCGCGCCAGAATTCCTCGCGGGCGGCGGCCAGGTAGGCCGCGGCGGCCGGGTCCAGGGCCGGGCCGTCTTCGGCCAGCTGGAGGTCGGCGGCCAGGCTGGCGCGGTCGTAGTCCCACCGGCCGGTCAGGTCGGGTATCTCGTACAGGCCGGTGACGGCGGGGTCGGCGGTGGTGATGCCGCACAGCAGGTCCCGGTAGAAGTCCAGGCCGGTGCTGGTGCCGCCGATCTGCCAGTACACCGCTGCCCGGCCGTGGCGGCGGCCGAGGTGCCCGGCCTTGCGCAGTGTGTCATGCGGGGCGGGGGGCTGGGGGGAGGAGGCGTTCACCGGCCCGGCTCCGTCCCGGTTTCCCCGGTCCCGGCTGCGGGGGTGATCAGGCGGACCCGGTCTCCGTCCGCTAGGAGCATGGCCAGGGTGCTTCCGGAGTCCCAGCGGATGTCGAGCTGGCCGTGGGCGTGGTCCCACCGGGTGACGGTGCCCTGGTCGCCGGGCCGCAGTCGGGTGTGCGGGTCGCCGGTGTGGACGAGGGCGACGCGGTCGCCGCGCTGGTAGGCGCTGGGCTTGGTCATGGCTGGGGGGCCTCCTGGCTTGTTCGCGGCGCGCCAGGCGAGCCATCCGTTGACGGGGGTCCTGGCGGGGTTGGTGTTCTTGAGGTCCAGGTTCTCGGCGAGCCCGGTCAGCAGCGCGTCCTTCGCGGTCAGGCCGGCGGCGGCGGCCAGGGACTGGCCGGGACCGGGGCCGGCGAGTTCGGCCTCGGTTTCCATCAGGTAGGCCAGGGCGGTGTCGGTGAGCAGCGCGAACAGCTGCGCGGCGGTGTCGCCGTCCCTGATCGCCTGGTAGTGGCCAGCGGTGTACTTGGCGGCGGTCTTGGCCATGTGATCGTGGATGAGCTGCCGCAGGTTGTGGATCACCGGGGCGTGTCCTTTCTTTCTTTTCTCTAGGACCCGCGGGCCGCTACTGGCCGGCGGCGGTGGGCTGGTGCTGGGTGGCGCGGTCGCGGGCGATGCGCTCGGCTTCGGCCCAGAACGCTTCGCCGGCGGCGTTGAAGTAGGCGTCCTCGGCGGCGGCCAGCACACGGTCGCTGGCTGGGCTGAGGCCGAGGTCGCTGGCCAGGTCGGCGGTGGTGTAGTCGATGCCGTGCTGGCCGGACAGGGCGGGCGTGGCGTACAGGTCATAGACCATCGGGTCGCCGGCATCGAGC
>Ga0335073_10014075_pt1 | contig 11218 bp, 14 predicted proteins | sample Lox_Sample_22_FD_207093 | JGI IMG/M metagenome (GOLD analysis project Ga0335073, IMG submission 207093) | Soil microbial communities from Loxahatchee National Wildlife Refuge, Florida, United States - Lox_Sample_2.2 | ecosystem: Environmental > Terrestrial > Soil > Wetlands | place: USA... | reverse complement strand
CAAGAGTCGTGCTGCATCGGTGTTATCCAACGCGTCGTCAATAGTGGACTGGGTATCGATGTCGCCTTGCGAAGCAAGAGAGATGGCATCTAATCTTTGCGTTAATCCACTCATGACTATGATGGGCGGGAATGAATGTCGTTTGGGTTTGAGCGGCGTGAAGATTATGGGATTTATACTGAAAAACGTCTCATCAGCCCGCTCAAAATGATCTTCGCAGCTGAGATCGCATCTCATGACTCGTCATGCTGATCAAGATTTAGTCTTCACTGGGTTAGATCACATTCTAGCGAGCGGATTGAATAGCGTAGACTGTCTTCATGAACTCCGACAATGATAACGGCATGTTGAATGGTTCTACGGAGGACAGGACGGAGGATGGTGTTTAGACAGTAGATGGTGAAGTCTTGGGTATGTCGGCCAGGTTTTGCTTGAAGGAATAGAGGTACGAGGTTTCGGGCTGAGTTTCTGGACCACTAGATGCATGAAGTCTGTCCAATGGAAACATTGCGTAGACTTGTTTGTGGAATTCATCGCTTCCCTGACGGAATTCGCATTGGAAGGTGAACTTCACAATTACTTTGATGCATCTTCTCCACATCTAACCATCCGGTTTGAACCCAGTCCATGTATTCATTGAGTATTGCATCTGACATGCCAAGAATATCCTCTTCCTGGTACCCCCCTGTATGTTTTCCGACTTCCAACGATCGTGAATGGTTTTGAGATCTAATAGTGCCATGAGTTTTGTTGCAATAGAACATGTCTCTAATGGGAAGGACATTGCAGTTGATATTTCGAATAGGATTGGCAACTTAGAACTGTTATAGAGTCTGAATCGACGAGGGTGCTAGGCTTGCAAAGGTTTCCGTGTTTGAAGGCAAATGAGACTGTATTGGCATGTATTATAGAATGTTGTTGGGTGAGGCCCTTGGGCTAGCATTTTACGAATGAATACATCGAATCCAAAACATAAGGTGCAACCTGAATCGGTCTTCATAATGACGACTGTAAACAGGTATAGCCCGTGCTTGGCTGAGCACTTTAAAGAGCAAGTGGGGGAGGGCGAGGGTCTGAGGCAAAGAGGTGCACAAGCCCCATCCTGGTCGGTCTGAGGGAGACGAATCCGCTAATTACTATCCCCCAAGATCCCCATTTATACAGTATTCTACGCCATCGAAGCCCGACTCAAACTCATCCGCAACTGCCTCTCCTACAAGTTAGTTCCAACCCATAATCTCCAATATTGTACCTTCTGCTCAATCTCCAGCCCCAATCTCTCCGCCGTATACCCCAACCGTTCCTTCCTCCCCCTCACCAGCTTCCAGTTCTCCCTTACAGCCTTATCCTCCCCGGCAGCAGCCGCACCCACGACCTTTGGCCTCGTCGGTTTCTGCGATAATCTCACTGCTTGTAAATCCGCCTTCGTCGTCAGCCCAATACTTGCAAGCGGCGTCACCTTTGACTTTAGTGCTGCGTGTTTGCGTTCGAGTTTTGCGAGTGAGGTTTCGGCGCGTTTGAGGAGTTCCACGATTTGTGGGGTGACTTCGTCGGCGAGGTCTTTCTGTGCGTCTTTGACTTCTGATTCAGTGATTAACTCAAAGTGCTGTAGACGTTAGCTAGGGATGAAAAAGACATTACGCGGTTGACGGTGAGGAGTTTTTGCATCCGGGGAAAGTCGGTTATACCCGTGTCAAGGGTTGCGAGCGAGTTTCCCAGCTAGGACTTAGAAGTGGCTCCAGAAGGAAGGGTGATACGGTGGAAAGAGACGCGTTTAATGAGGATACACAGCCTTGGAGGGCGAGAAGGCCTGATGAAGATGGCTGGTTGGCCGATGAGGAGGGATAGTATCCTTGGGCCGTCATGGTTTGTTGATGACTTTCAATTCGACGCGTCAGTGATCTTCGCCTGCACAATTCTCTCACAAGCAAATTACCCATCTCATCTTCCGCCACTTCACTTGAAAATATTGTTCTTTAGTACGAGACTCATTCCCAATACTACTAAATACAATACGTATCCACATTTTTACTCCTCCTCCCCAAACACATTCTCATTCTCATACCTCCCCCTCGCAAATTCCTTAACCTTCCTAACATAAGCCCTATAACTCCCATCATCCTTCTCCCCACCAACCTCCTCCCCAGGCACAACCATCACACTCCCCGCTCCCAACCCCACCCCCTCAACATACCCCCCCGCCTTCACCGGTTCCACAATCCCCGTCCCCTGCGCCCCCAACCCCGTCCCCTCGGTCCATCCCATCGCCGCCAACAACGCTGCGCCCTTATTCTTACTGGGCGGGTCGGGTTCCGGGGAAGGGGGATTTGCTGATGCGGCTGCAGCGGCAGCGGCGGCGGCTTGTTTTGCGGCGATGCGGGGGTTGGGGTGCGGGAGGTCGGGACGGTGAGGTTGGTTGAATTGGATGCGTCGTTCGCGGGCACGGTCGCGGTAGAGGTCTGTGGACGTGGGTTTTGAGGGGTGTAGTTTTTCGAGGACCGAGGTGCGGAGAGTTTCATCTTGCAGGTTGGTCTGGAGGAAGGTTGTTAATTAGTGGTTTGAGGGGAGGCGTACCTTGTGTAATTTTGACATGCGTTCGTGTTTTTGGATTTCTTGGATGGATTGGAATTTACGTTTACATAGTAGACAACACATTTGTGTTAGATCTGCGAATTCAGAGACCGAGTCTATGGATTCTGTGGGGTCGGTTGAGGTGACGGTGGTGATGGCGGTTGGAGCTTCGGCTTTCAATTCTTGTCGTTTGGTGGCCCATTTTTCGAGTTGGGCGGCGGGTTTCTTGGCGACCGCCACGGACTCGATTTTGCGTTTCTTCTTTTGTTGGTCTGAGCTTGCTGTCGTGGATTCCCGTTTCGCAGAATCCTCTGTCGTGGGTTTCGTGACTAGGACGGGTTCTATGCGTCAACATTAGATTGCAAGGCAGGAGGACCTTGAATGATGGTAGCGGCAGTAGAGTGGAGAGACTCCGCTGTCTTCAAGTCGTTGTAGAATTTCGTCATCTCTTCATCTTTGACGACTGTATCTCAGTCCCTGAAACTTGGGCTGGTAAAGTACCTTCTTTTCCCGGCTGAACCCATTCTGATGCGTAGGCGTGTTCATCCCAATAGGCAATTGACGCTCCACTCGCCGTTTTGAACGAATAATTTCCCGAATCCGCATACACAGGCACAAACACTCCTGGATGACAATACGATACTTTAACCTTTGCCTTTTCAATTTTAAAAGACTTGTATTCCTGCGCTTTCTTGAACGCCGTTGTAGCATACTACCATCAGAAACCGGTCACAGAAAATAAGTCGGGAAACGGGGTGAGCTACAGAAACATCCTGGTACTCGATAAACGCAAAGCCCCATGAGATTTTAGTTTTGCGATCTCGGATGAGGAGAACGCGTTTCGGTTCCGAGTCGAGTCTCGCCATTCCCCTTGCAATCTCCTCCTCCTGTGCCATTGTGTCGAGATTTCTCACGAGGAGAAACTGTGAGGGCGTATCGCCTACATCTCCCGTTCCATCATTATACACCCACGCCTTTTGCGTCAACGACTTTGGCGGCGACGACGCAACAATATCTACACGTTACCCATCTGCACTCGCTTGTAAAAGTCCAAGGATACCAGTTCGAGGGAAGCCACATCGATAACAGACTTCTCGACGTGGGAAATTGACTAGTGAACACTACTGGGTAAGAAATTGTGTCCTGGAATCACAAGAGGAAGAAAAGGTTTGAGAGAGAAGTAACAAAAGAAAAAGAGAACCTTGTCACATGTCCAGCCGTTGTCTTCTTCGCCTCTGCCGAGACTATACGCGATTTTGACTTTGGAGTCGCCGAATTGGACGACGGGGTAATGGTTCTGCATGTACTCCATGGCCTGTTCCACGGAAAAAAACTTGACAAACGCAAACCCACCCCCCTCCCCCCTCCATCCCCATCTCACCCCTGCAGGAATGACACAGGGCAGAAGACGTCGCACACAGGGATGGTGGCCGGGGGGTTTGGGAGGACAGGTAGTGGTGGTGTGGGGGTACGTGTTTCTCTGTCTCTGATCACGATTACACTTTCAACGGGAGCGTTTTGTTGAAGGTAGAGGAATTGTTGCAACTATGGATATTAGTGATTGTTCTAAGAGTATGAAAAATGTGTATATATACGTCCGTCTCTGTGACTTGTTTGTCAAGACCGCGGAAGATGATTTGGGCGTTGGGTTTGCCTGCATCGAAGGAGTCTTCTGCGTACTGGTACTGTTGCTGCTGTTTTCCTCTGTCGGAACGGGGAGCTCGAGGGGGGTGGTCGATGTTGTCGGATTCTGCGTATGGAGGAGAGACTGGTGGTGGAGAGTCGTAGTGATGATCTCTGTCTCTGTCCCTCTCTCTATCCGGATCTCTGTCTCTATCCCTTCTGTAGGAGTATTCTTCTCGGTCACGGTCTTCTTGGTAGCGTTCTCTTGAGCGTTGTCGTGGAGGAGGATATCTATCTTCTCTTGCTCGTTCAGAGTGATAGTCCAATGGTCGATGATGAGAGTCATCTCTCGAGTACCGTCGGTCATCTCCATCGCGTCTCTCCCGTCTGTAGTAGTCTCCCATCGTCTGACTCCTTTCAACAGTCCGAATCTGGAAATATCTCCCTCCTGTCTACGGATGTCTGGGTGTGTGATGAAATGGACAAGCGGACTTTCGCTCTGATTCGTCTAGCCTGGTTTGTAATATTGTGAATCTGACTGGCTATTTATATCTGCAGCGCCAAGGCAGCCCGCTGACGATCGCTGAAAATCAGGGATTATTATTCGACACATTCGCTTCCGTGCTTCGGCTCATCCTTCCCTCTCGCACTTCTTTCCGCTTTTTAACCTTTTTATCCTTCGCCACCCCGCCCTTTACTTAATTTGGTATCGTCATACAATGTCATTCCCCGACTATGAAGGCAAAGACTACATCGAATCAGATCCCGACGAACCAGACATTCCTAACTCCTCTAAAAGCCAACGTAAACTTATCCCCAATTCCCACCCCCCTCCCCGAGCGCTGTGTCGATCAATCCCCAGCTAACGCGAGATCCAGGTGCGAACTCTCCCGCAATGAATACACGCAACGACATACAGTCCAAGGACTATGAACGAGACGGTTCCCCGGACAAAGGGAACGTAGCCGCAAATCAGGAAAGGCCGGGACATTCACGTACAACGAGTGAGAATGAGGGAGGCGCACTAGATTCGTTATTAGACGACTATTCCTATGGCGCCTCACAACCAAACACACCGGGAATACTGGCGCCCGCAGAATTCACTAAACGCGAACCCGACGAGCAGCAGGAGCAGCAGGAGAAGAATCACGATAATACTACGATGATACATTCCCCTGAACCGATTCACTCATCCCATGTCACTAATATCCAACGAATCGATCCTAATCCACAACGTCTAAGTCAAGCTACCATGTCATCTCAATCTCCCTCTACAACTCACCCTGAACCCCCTCCTCCTCCCCCTCCAAAAGACGACCCCGCGTCCTTTGCCGCCTCAGTCCTCAAAGCCTTCGACTCGCCCGAGAAATCTAAACCTTCTGCCCCTCCCACAAACACCATTCCCACAACCGACCCCCCCACCAACATCACAAAACCAACCCCGCCTTCTCCACCAAAATCCCCCGGCACATCCTCCTCCTCCCAAGACACCTACGCCTCCTCCAACTACTGGGCGCAAATGCGCGCAAATCTAAAAACCAAACGATCTGCCTCCCAGGAACATTCCCGTCCAACATCTCATAAAACAGACTCCACGACAGACCTCCCAGCAACAACAACGGCCTCCAAATCCAACCGCTCCTCCAACGAATCCGTCCGGTCCAACCCGGGTCCTAAACCTGGGATTGTTACCGCCAACGACGGTCGATCAGGGTCGTTCACAAATTATACCCCGCCCCCGAAATTCTCCGACCAGAATCGACGACCGTCAAGTCCGTTTGGTCGTGCTGCGGGAGGGACAAGACCCACGATCGATACTTCGGGCGGGAGAACCGTGTCTTTGACGAGTGCTGCTGTGGCTGGAGGAGGGGTAGGAGGAGAATGGGGACAAAGGAGGGGATCGGCGTCGGATGTTAGACAGCAGCAGCCGGTGATTGATATTCGACCTCCTACGGGGAACCGTTCTGCGTCGAATTCCCCCGTTATGGGATCGATGCCCTTTTCTGCGAATGGAGCAGCGGGACCGCGACCGGGATCGCGGGGACGAAGTAGAGAGGAGGATGTATATACGGGGGATTTACCTGTTTTTGCCCCGAGAGATGGTCTTCCTGTCGGACTCCGAAATGCACGACCACAAAGTCCGTCTCGTGGCCCACCCAGACCACAGAGTCCGTCTCGTGGTCCACCCAGACCACAGAGTCCGTCTCGTGGCCCGCCAAGACCGCAAAGTCCGTCGCGCGGTCCGCCCAGGCCACAGAGTCCATCTAGAGGTCCTGCACGTCCACAGAGTCCGTCGCGAGGTCCTGCTAGACCACAGAGTCCGTCCAGGGGACCACCGAGACCACAAAGTCCGTCGAGAGGACCGCCGCCCGGGAGAAATATCCCCGTTACACAGGTGGAACGGGAGAGACGGACTCCGAGTCCCTTGAAGGATATTCCCGAGGAGATGCGAGAGATGGCGGAGGAGGACAAGGAGACGCGATTGCCGCCGGTGAATCGTACGCCGAGTCCATTGAGGAATGGCACTGTGGGAGAGACTGCGGAGACTGTGAATCCAGAAGTACCTCCCAAGGATATTCCTGTGCCCCCGAAAGATGTTGCTCCCGTCCTGGTTGCTGCTTCGGTACCTGTACAACCGCAAATCGGAAAGAAGGACACGCTGCCGGTGGTCCCTCCAGTTACAATACCAACGCAACCGGAGGTCGAGACACCGAGGTCTCCGTCTCCAGATGCCGAATGGAGAGATGATCAGGAAGACCAGCAACTGGAGAGTGCACCGCAAGGAGCTAAACGGATCACAGTCTTCTTGCAAGAACATGGCAAACGGAAAGAATCTCAAGGTCTACCTCCACTGCCAACCGAGCCTGTTCCACCGTTGCCTACGTTACCACCTCTGCCGATGCAAGCACCTCCCCCTGTTCCCAGGGAACCTAGTCCTCCTCCTATCTCGACAGAACCTGCTCAGCCCGTCGAATCTCCCCCTCAATCCGTTGAAGTACCAACACCAACAGCACCAACGCATCCACCGCCAGCTATCCCCACAACTCACGACGATCCAGTTGAAAGACTGAAAAAACACTTTGAAGAACCGGAACCGCCAAGTCCATTAATCCCGCCACCAAGAGCCCCCGTCCTCGAATCTCGGGGGGGAATGACTCCCAGCGCAAGTGACTCTTCCATCGAATTCCACACCGCAGCAAATCCCGTCGTACCACCTCCTATTGCCGCAACACACAGATCTTTCCCCTCATCTTCCTCGATTCAACATTCCATTCAACATTCCCGGTCGGCATCGGCAGGCACGCCCCTCACACACTCTCGTGAACCCTCCAGAGATTCTCCAATTCATATGTTACCTGAACTGGACGTTTCGAGACCCATTACATGGGGCCCATTAACGTTCGAACAAGCGTTCCAAACACACGTGAAGGAGGACACAGATATGCCCACATTCGAAGACAAGAAGGATAGATTGGAGGATGTAGACGAGGAATCCGACTGGGAAAAAGTTGAGGAAGAAGAAGCACAAGAGGAACCGTCTTCTCCTCCCCCTCCTCCAGAAGAAGTCTCCTCACCCCATCCACCCGACCGTGCAGCCCCTGAAATCCCCGACGCACACCGGATATCCGGCCTCATCGACGACAACACCGCCGACGCCACCGCCCCACCAGACTCTGACCCCGAACCAGACCCCCAACAAGACGGACAGAAACAAGACGACGAAGAACAAGAAACCGCCGATAACCTCCCCGACCTCCCCGAACACCACACACATAGATCCCCCCACCCAGACGACGCATCGAACCCCGCATCCAGTGACATCGAGGGAGACACTCACCCTTCACGATACCGTGACAGAGACATCACCTCCTTCATCATACATTCCCGTGGGCTCCAGTCGCGGGATTCTGAGAAACCTGCGTCTCGAGACTCTGATCATCCTACCCTCCCGCCCTTACAAACGGATCCTGTTCCCGTCCCCGTGAGTAGTACGCAACGTCTTACGTTGGAATTTCTGCCACCGTTTATGTTGGGTAAGGATATCCTGGATATGACTACGGTTGCACAACGCGTCGGCGCGTATCAGAGTCGCAGGGAACAGATGGTCAAGACGGACACTGGACTTCGGGCATGGTTATTACAAGTAAATCACTATAGACCTCCTTCATTACCTCAACGTATGTTCCCCCTCCCGCGCGGTAGAAAATGGGTTGACGAGTAGAAACACCGGACTTGCGTCGTTTGTCCAGAGAGTCGTACGGGAGTCCTGCATCGCCGGGGACGTCTGCGTTGCCGTTCACGGGAAGCGGTAAAGTTGGCCGGAAAATGATCTCGAAAATGGTGATTGGTGGGAAAAAGTTGGGTGCTGCAACGAAAAATACCATCGATAAGTTGGGAACGGGGGATAAACGAACGTCGGGGGATGTACATTCTGCGAGAGCGAGTGGTGAGATGCATAAGGATAGTAGGAGTTTACAACGCTTATCTCGGGACGAGAGTTTGGAGAGTCCGGTTATCAGATCGAGTGGATTGTCGCAAGAACGGGTGGATGAGGAACCTCAGTTGAAGGATATTAACTATGGAAACCAACCTGTTGGATTGGGAGTTTCGACGCCAACACAGGAGACGGCTATGGATATGGAACCTCCAACATCATTTGCAGAGATTCAAATCCCGGCACAACGACCTCAGTCTCCGTATCAACCTCCCGCCGACGATTTCCCCTTATCCCCGAGCAACCATTCTCCGCGCCCATCCATAAGTCTCGCCAATCCAGTCATCTCAAAGAAGGAATCTCAAGGCACGACACGCCACAAATTCAGTTCCTCCATCTCCAGTGTCAAAGTATCAAAACTATTCGGCATCTCAACAACCCCAGAACCAAAACCCAAGCGCCACTCAGATGCATCTGAGTATTCCCCCTCTACCTCCTCCCCGCAACAATCCCCGCGTCAAAAATCCAAATTTTCAAGATTCGTAAACGACCTATCTCAATCTTCCATTACCGGCAAATCACCCCAAACCGCTGCTGTCACCGCGTCTCCACCCCCACCACCTCCACCCGATAAATCCCAATTCCGCTCCCCCTCCGAATCCACCTCCCGTCTCAAAGGCTTCCTCGCCGATCTCGGTTCCCGCGACATAACAGGCAACAAACCGCAAACCTCACACGGCTCTCCGTCCTCTTCTCCGCGCGTTGCCGCCGACCGACCGAGCACAGGTAGCTTTTCGCGGTTCATATCCGAGTTAGGGAAACGGGATATCATGGGCCATACGGAGGAGGAACGACTTGCGGCGGCGAGGAGGAGGGAAAAGGAGGTGACGCATGTTCCTGCGCAGCCGGTGGTGTATGATGAGAGTGCGTCGGATTGGGAGGTCAAGTTGGAGAAGATGGAGGATGTGTTGCCGCATATTAGAAGGGATGTATTGGTGGAGTCATTGAAACAGGCGGGAGGAGATGAGCAAAGGGCAATTGGACTGGCTGTAGTTAGGTCGAGATAGGGAAGGCGAGGTGATGGGATATTTGTTGGTATACCTGGTTTGTTTTTGCGTTCATATGGATAGAGACATGAGGTCATTTATGTATAATCTCATTGTTCTTCTTACTCACTTTGCTCACCTAAATAAACTCCATGATCTCCAAAATTCACGATGGATGCATATCCCTTTTAAGTTCAATGTACTTCAAATCCCGTACTCCATGTGTGCGGCGCCGTCACAATGTATAGCGCGCCGCTACTTTTCGCCCGATTCGGTCCATTCCTTCCATTCTTTCGGCTTCTCCATGGGACTTTGTAGAGCATCAACAAATTGATCCTCTTCCAAACTAAATGTTCTTTGATGTCCTTTGACGGGAGTTAATTTTTCCATCGAGGGTTCGACTTCCTCCGGTCCTTCCTCGATGATTGTTTCTTGCGGTAATGTCTCTTCCACTCGTGGAGCCGCTTTATCCTCCCAAACATACTCTTTCTCAGAACTGCCCATTAACTCGTCCACGGGCACGCCCTTGGCTTGCGCTTCCTTTTCCCACGCATCCTCAACGTCCTTGACATTATTCTTGGTTTTGTTGATTTCGGTGAACCGTGAGGCATATTTACGAGTGATTTGTCCGGTATATGAGTAGGGACCGCCTGTTGAGAAGAGGGGAAGTGGTGAGGGTGTTCGCGTCGGTGATGGAATTTTGAGGGTCGGCGTTCCGGGGAGTGGCGTGGATGGGAGGGACTGTCGAGACATGTTCTTCCTTCTGTCTTTGATCCACCACAATATAAATTATCATATCATTGTTTACGAATCGGTGACAGCGTTCTCTGGGTGTTTCGCTCTATCGACGCTGGTTTGCACTGGGGAGATCCGGAACCCGTTAGCCTCCGGTACGGGACCGCCTAATTTTGGACGCTGCAATTGGTCTATCAGCTACGTACCAGAAAGCAACCGAATCCCGTGCAATCTTCGCCGTAAGAACCATCTCAGCGCTGCAGCGGGTGATCATGGATGAAGGTTTGAGTGTCGTAGTTTTTCCATTTCTTGGTTCAATTGTATCATTGTCACTTGCTTTACGTTTCAGTGACGGGGCACTTCAACTGGTTTCGTGGCTTGAACTCGTTAGAGAGTCGAGACTGAAATCGTGTACAATTTAGTAGCTTCGATCTCGGCGTCTTTTGAGATGTGTAATGTTTTGACACTAGATAGTCTGTTCCGTATATCCACTAATATACCAGCAAAGTCATTTCCAACAAACAAAAGCAAACTAAAAATCCAATCCCCCAAAAGCACACGCATGTAACCCCTCTTCTTGCAGTACAAACAAAACACAAAAACACAAGCACAACGCACTGGAAAACCAACAGTCAAACACAATTTTCATATTATGCACACGCCCTCGTCCCATGTCCAACATATACACACAGCTCCGCCCACACTCCCATAGCCATAATCATAGTCATAGTCATATAGTCCCAGCAACACAGAAAGTAAGAAATAGGTAAAGGGGTTCCTCATCGAGGTAACGGGTAGCGTGAACCAG
>Ga0335073_10014074_pt1 | contig 11218 bp, 24 predicted proteins | sample Lox_Sample_22_FD_207093 | JGI IMG/M metagenome (GOLD analysis project Ga0335073, IMG submission 207093) | Soil microbial communities from Loxahatchee National Wildlife Refuge, Florida, United States - Lox_Sample_2.2 | ecosystem: Environmental > Terrestrial > Soil > Wetlands | place: USA... | reverse complement strand
AGGTGTTGGAATATTGAGGAGTTTAGGAGGGAACAGTGGTGGGGGGAGGGGGTTTTGGTATCGTATCCGGGCAATGTAGTACTGCGACATCCTGACTCCCCTGTCCAAAGGATTCGCTGTCGGTCTCCGCAAGGATATGTCGGAGCTGTAAAATTGTTGATCAAAAAGTCTACAGAGTTTTGCGACTAAGACAAACTAAAACCTGCCCGCCAGTGAAATCTTCGTGGCACGGACGAGAACTTTCAGTAGACATGGAAGCTCGGTTCAATCACTTTTCGGTCTTTGATCGGTATTGAAATTAAGAGAGGAGTTAATGCCCTTGATTAATTATATAGGAACTTCAAAACAAACATCCCGTATGTTTTTACGTATTGCGAAGAAAAGCACTCCCGATTGATCAGATGGCAAGCTAGGTTATTCTTCCTCTGCCTCTTCAAGCCATTGCAAAAATGGCACGGCGGCCTTCCTGACCTTTCTGCTTGTTTCCTTGTCCACGAAACGACTGCTCGACTTTTTACTTCCCCATTTGAGGAGCGCTTCTTCGGAGAGAACATCGCCATTGTAGAAAGCCAAGAGAATTTTGGGGACTTGAGAAACGAGGTCAGGATGAGTGAGCCCGATAAAGCGTTCAAGACCGCCCAGAAGGTTCTTTTCCGCTTTGGAGTTGCCATCAATCAACTAAATTTGAGACGTTTCAGCTCGGTTCATGAGAGAAAGGGGGCGGGGAGAGGGAGAGGATGGGTTTTGTACCTTTGCAAAAAGAGCAGCGCGTTGAGAAATTTCCTTGCAAATGTTTTCGGTGAAGACACACTGGACCAAAACGGTCAATGTTTTCGATTTAGCCTCGATTCCCAATTCTTTCGTCTTTTTGTATATGTCGACATCGGAGGGCATTGCGCCGGTTTCCTTATGCTCCTCTTGGATCCACGTACCGAGTTGATCGTAAGGATTATCGACGCCATTAGCGAATTGGTCTTCCTCATCGTCATCATCGTCCCCCGTTGGAGTTCCAAGCGAGACCTTGGCCATGGTCTCTTCGAGTGCTCGTTGCCTTGCTTGAACCGCCGCCGCAGAGGTATCAACACCCCACTCGTCATCCTCACCCAACTTTGTCTCTGGTTCGGCAGGGAGTTCAGCGGCTTCGGAAGTGATTTTTAAAATCATTTCTTCATCGTCTCCTTGGTCGCTGCCCATGGGACTGTCTCCGCCGTTGCCGTTGCCATTGCCATTCTGTTCATCGTCGGCATTGGCTTGGGGATTGTTATGTTTGCCCTTTCGAGACTTTTTGCCACCCTTTTTGCCGTTGGCGATGCCGCCGGCACCGCCAGGTGGAGACTTGATGATGAAGGAGGAGAGTTTATGGCCTTTATCGATCTCGGTCCGTTTCCCACAGGCTTTGCACTCGCGAAGGACGTGTTGACCTTTGATGATCAATTGGGTTTCGGGATTCTTGCATTCTCCACACAAGACGAACTTGTTGATGAAAACGTCGAGCAAGTCTTGGAGTTTGTCCTTGTCGTGGGCGCCATTGACGATATGTCGCTGGGTGGGTCCGTCGCCGACAACTTTGGCTTGCGCACCGAGCTCGAAGCCAAAGAATTTGGTGAGATAAATGGCTGGACGACCAAGATCGTGGGCAACGTCCAACATGTTGGGGATGACCGTTTTGATGCCGTTGCCTTTGCCTTCGATCTAAACAGGTGGATTAGTAAATCTTCCCGGAGAAAAGGGGAAACGGTGGAGGGGGGAAATACCTTTGACTGAATAGGGTGCATTTTATAGCGGTAAAAGACGTCGTCCACGTCCCTGCGGATGTTGATCATTGCCATGATAGCAGGCTAGAGAAGATGCTGATGCTGATGGGGATGGGGATGACGACGTTGAAACTGGGAAAGACGAATAATTCTGAAAACCGTTGAGAGATGTCCCGAATGACTATGCATATACCTGCCCCGTTTGCAACTGCAGGTGGAAGGATGCTTGAGTATTATAATTTGAAAGGAATAATGCTTTTGTTTCTTTTGAGGTGTTGATTAGGGACGGGCGGAGGAGAATGGTGTCAAGCGACAGGATGACGAGGACGTTTTCGAGTGCTCGGTATGTGGACGAGATTTGATGACTGCGATAAAAGTGGAGGTCTGGGACTCAACATATACGAACTGAACAGAATCGTGGGGTTTGCTTGCTTTCTGTTGGATGGGTTCTGTGGTGGCGATAGGCGATGGGAGGGTGGGGACAGCTTGAAGAATTGATGGTGGTTTTGATGTTGAAAAGTGGTGGAAGAGAGGAGAAGAAAATTCCGCTTTGCCAAAATTATTATAACTCACTCATATTTCTTGGTCTTGCCCTACTCTTTTTCGTTGCGTGTGGTGCCAGCACATCGCTCCAAATTTTTAATACCTGACGGACGGAACAGACGCCTGGATGAGACGGTCATTATTACAGCGAGTCTTTGCTTTTCTCGTCATTCTCTTCATCATCGTCCTACCATACGGGGCCGCAACGTCATGGTCCTCAGAAGACACTGAAGTGACTCCAGTCATTGTCTTCTTTGCTAACAAATGCAGATTTTCAATGTCAGGCACAGACTCAAAAGGCTAGAGGGCAATGATATCGATTTCTACAAGTATGTCGGGGTATCCAATGGATTGACAGCTACAACCGAAGATATTGCGCGTGCGTACCGGAAGAGATCACTTCTACTACAGTATACATTACTCTTCCCTGCTCCATCGTTAACCATGCCAGCCCTGACAAACGGAAAGCAGGGGTTTCAAAAAAAGAAGCACAGGAGCGATTCACTCTACTTGGGTACAAAGTACGGTTTTCACATCTCTAATTCAATTAGTTTGGTAAATCAGGTTCTACGTGACCCAATTCGTCGTCAACGCTACGACTTTTTCCACAAAAACGGATTTCCAGAATGGTTTCCTCTCCCCCCTCCCACCACCACCTCTATAGTTGCCCGTTGACTGACGCACACCCCAGGTCTGGTACCGACTACCTGTATTCCCGTTTCCGACCAGGTCTCGGCTTCACTCTAGTATTCCTCATCCTGTTCATTTCCGGCATGCAATATATCTTCCACTCACTCACTGCAAGTCGTCAACGCGCCCACATAAATCGCTATATCGCTGAAGTCAAGGAAATAGCATGGCGTCCTCATGGCGGAAACCCACCCGTCAGTGGTGCGCGAAAGTACGTTACCCTCGCCGATCAAAGCGAGGAAGGAACAGGTCCTGCGCGGAAATTTGCTGTCGATTTTGCAGGGAATGTTTTTCTCGTGGATCCTGCAACGGGAGAGGAAGGGTTATTGGATGTAGGGGAGATCGAGGGGGCACATTGGAAGCGGACTTTGATATATGTTTTACCAATATGGGTGTGGAATCTCATTCGGACACGGTTCTTGGGGGAAAAGGGACAGGTTGTCGAAGACAAGGTAGATCAGGATGATATTATGACCGGAAATAGTGAGATTGGGAAGGCGACGGGATTGGGCAAACATATCAGGGCAGAGAAAGTTGGCGGGAGACGGAAAGTGAAGAAGAGGACTTAGCCTTCTTGTCAGACAGAACAAGTCTAGTGCAGTGCGTCATCTTCCAAGTCTCTCAAATCTCTGATACAAATGAACCAGCAAATCAAGTAGTTTGTAAGTGCTTCAATTGCTACCGCTGCACCACTCGTACTAGAAAGGCGACTCTTACACAACAGCTCCAACGGCCGCTTTTCTGCGTGCATCCCGTTCTACAAAAGTTAGCGACTTGTACGATAGAAGAATTGATACCTTCAGCAATGCTCATCTTGATACCACGAGCCTTGGGAAGCGAAATCCAAGGCTTATTCCCCTCTCCGATGATAAACACATTCCCTTCCCTCGTGGCAAAGGTATGTTCCGTTGCATCCTTGATATGAACGATATCATACCCTCCATGATGTCTTTCACGATGTGTCACAACCCCAACTCGGCCAATATTGTTTCCCGCCGTAATCATGGCAATATTCCCAATGTCAAATTTAATGAAACCGGTGATTTTTGACGTTTCCAAGTCAAAACGAATCGTGTCGCCTACTTTGATGGCCGGGTCGGGGTATCGGATGGTGCGTGCGTCATGGGTTACGAGGTACGGCACTCCGGCTTTGCCGAGTTGGACGCGTTTGACTTTGCCGAGTTTGTATTTCGCTTCTTCGGCAGTGATACGGTGGATCGTGAATCGGCCTTTGACGTCGTAGATGAGACGGAAGTTCTCACTAGTCTTGTCGATGGTGATTACATCTGAAGCAAGTCAGCTCGAGCCTATAGAAAATAGAGGATGGAGTTGATGTTAGGGGGGGCAACCTTGGAAACCAGCTGGGTAGTTTGAATCTGTTCTGACCTGACCGTCCACTTTGATGAGACGTTGGGCGAGGATGGCAGTGACTTCACGCTTGTTTAGAGCGTACTTGAGACGATTCCTACAACTGTCAGCAACGACGCTACATAGAATGATGTGGGCGTCTACCTGAGAAAGAGGATCAAAGGAAGAGATTCTCGACCCTTGTGAGGGCCCGGCGAAGCTTCAAGTCAGCTTGTACATCCACATCGGTAGATTTACCTTTAGGGGCATATTTTCCAGAGAGTTTGGACAAAAGCCAGTGGTGTGGAGCAGACAAGACCTAATTGACACAAGCGTCAATACCTGCATTCAATTATTTAGGATACGTACCTTTTGGTGCTTCTTAGGACCTCGACCCATGCTGTCGTTTGGTGATGGTTGGAATAGGCAAACGACTTTTTCGTGACAGTGGTTGATCTCGAGGCAGTCACAGAAATTGCACCCTAGCTTGAGAAACCCTGCCTCATGACAGCTTGCATAAGTTTATATCCCAAAATTGGCTTTGAATATTTTTTCTCCTTGCTTGCTAAAAGCTTTTTCAATGCTGCAGAACGACTCTAATCCTTATCAACGATAGCAAAAGTTTTCGTGAGGGAAGAGAAGTTATTTCTGTCGACTTCAAAACGAGATGGTAGCCCCCACAGCAGTCATCAAACCGCAGCAGCCAGCAAAAGACACCAATCTCGACAAAGATAAAGGTATTGACGTTCACTTCCTTCCTTGTTGTAGTCCCGTACTCACCATACTCAGTCATGATAAACCCAACAGCAACGGCCATACCTACAATAGACGCCCCTACCCCGTTGTCCGAAGAGATGCACATCGACGAAGAATCCCGTCCTCACTTTCCCGCATCATCACAATTAGTACCTCTCCCTTCACCGCCTCTCTCAAATTTGATTTATCGTCATTTATCTAATTTGATCTAGACCTCCTCCAAACCGCAAATCCGCAGAATCACGATCCCTCCACATCGACTTACTCCCTTGCGCAACTCCTGGTCTAAAATCTACCCCCCTCTCGTCGAGCATCTCCAGCTCCAAGTCCGCATGAACACAAAAACCAAACAAGTCGAAATGCGGACGTCAAAGTTCACTCCTGACGGGGGATCCGCTCTCCAAAAAGGGGCAGATTTCCTACGTGCTTTCACACTAGGGTTCGATGTCAATGTCCTTACCCTTCCTCCTCCCCGCAACCGCTCTGGTTGCATGGTTGCATGAGCTGATTTTATTGATGCAGGATGCCATCTCATTACTTCGACTGGATGATTTGTATATCGAAACTTTTTCGGTGCAGGATGTGAAGCCTTCATTGCATGGACAACATCTATCCCGTGCGATTGGTCGACTTGCAGGACACAATGGCCGCACAAAGTTTACGATTGAGAATAGTACGAGGACGAGGATTATATTGGCGGACAGTAAGATTCACATTTTGGGGGGCTATGAGAATATTCGGGTTGCGAGGGAGAGTGTATGTCGATTAATCCTCGGAGCGCCAGAGGGGAAAGTGCAAGGCAAATTGCGCGATGTTGGAAGACGTTTACGGGAGAGGTACTAGGATTGTATTTTTATTCCCAGAATCGAGATGTTTACTCGACTATCAGAGAGCCTTGGGCGAGTCATTAATACAGCGACGTCTCACGGTGTGTTATATAGTTATGGATATGACCATCTCGCCTCTCCTTATCCGATTAGCTCTCTGGAGTCGTCGACTGTATTGCACAGATTTTCTATTGCTCCTTAGCGACTTGTTGTCAAAATGGCGATAAACACAAGTCCTACCAAAGAAGCAAGTTGATGAATAATGATAACGAGATGTCATGAGGAGGTTTGGAGAATCCTCTGTACCGGTAGCGGCGTCTGGTTGCGCTCGCTGGTCGCAATTTCCAAGCAAAGTGATGTATGTAATCGAGCCAAGAATGGATATCCCGTTTATCGATGAATGACCTCCGGTAGGTGTGGGGCCCCCCAGCAGCAGCATCATGTAATCAAAATGTCTCAGGACGCACATCGAAAAAAGCTTGTCAGGCTGAGTGACGGAAGAATATTTCTAAGGCTAAAGGTAGATGTCAAACTCCTACTTAAACTTTGATAGCCATCGAAGCAATCTTTGCCTTCTTTGCCTGGGAATCCATACTCTTTTGTCCCAGTTTACCTCCACCCCAATGACGCGCATGCTCCGAAAGAAGTTTGTCATTATAATTGGTCTAAACGTCAGTCAGCCTTTGGGCTCGATGTTTCCAATTACCTTGATAGTTGCACTCAGGGTTGCAAGCGCATTCTTGTCCTCTGGACGAACGTCAGTAAATGTAAGGATAGCAGCCGTCTTTTGGTGCACAACAGTTCCAAGTCGAGATTTCCCTAGCACGTCAATGTTTCCCATTTACTGGGAGGCAAAAATATTACCCTTTACAATGCAATATGGAATGCCCCTCTTTTGGCAAAGATGAGGCAAGTACACAACCAACTCAATAGGATCCACATCATGAGCAATCACGACCAATTGGGCCTTTTTGTTCTCAATCAATCCCACACAGTGATTCAATCCCTTCTTGACAAACATGGGTTTTTCGCCAATTTTCCCATCCTTCTTGCTTCCGTCCTTGGCGATAACCTCTGCTTCTTTGACAAGACGGGCTTTCTTTTCTTGAGATGTCTCAGGACGGTACTTGTTGAGAAGTTTGAATAGAGAGGTTGCAGTGTTCTTGTCGAGAACATTGGTAAATTGAGCAAGCGCAGGAGGGACCTTGAGTCGTTCTTTCAAGATTTTCTTCTGACGCTGGAGACGAACATATTCGGGCCACTTGACGTAGCGGGTCATGTCCTTCTTTGGTTGTACAGCACCCCCTTGAAGATGCTGTTAGCCCATGATAGATAGGGGAGGGGAGGAAGCTACCGATTCCAAAAGTTTTAGATCGCTTTTCGATGAGCGGATTCTTGGCCTTCTTGGGCGGTTTGTTCGCCGAAGCGAACGGAGCAGGTGCAACCTTTCTCTTGGGTGCCTGTTTGTCTTTAGCCAAAGCAGCTTCCTGGGAATAATGGCTGAGGGAGGGGAATATACCATTGGAGATACTACGTTTGAAGCTTCAATCAAGTTGGAAGATCGTTAATCTAGGAAGAGAGCAGTCACTACGGTGGCCGACGGGTATAGGGTTACACTAAAACCCTAAAACGTTTAAGCACGGTGTGGTCTTGTGGGACGCGCAATCACTCACTATCACGACTGTGATGAACATCCTTGATGAAAATACTGCAAACGCTCCAATACAACACCGATTTGACCCATATGTACAGAACGGAGGTTCAGTACTTGGTACCAGAACTCGATCCTGTGACAGCACATTACTAATCCGATAGCAATCGCAGGAGAAGACTTTGCAGTCATTGCAGGCGACACTCGAATGACGGATGGGTCGTACGGAATCAATACCCGTTATGCACCAAAGGTCTTTGAAGTGGGTGACGAAATTGTCATCACAGCAAACGGATACAGTGCAGACGCAGACACACTTGTCAAACGAATCGCACAGAAAATCGAGGTACATAATGGACTCAATCTCTTAGTTGCTGGAGCTAATCCGTGTCACACAGTGGTACCATCACGCACATAATCGTCGTATAGGCATCGCCTCGGTAGCTCGACTCACGCAATCAATGCTATATGGCAAACGATTCTTTCCGTATTATGTGTACACCATTGTCGGAGGACTGGACGCACAAGGAAAAGGATGTGTCTACAGTTTTGATCCTGTGGGGAGTTATGAGCGATTACAGTGTGTCGCAGGAGGAGCTGCTGCTTCTTTGATTATGCCATTCCTTGATAATCAGGTACTTCTTCCTGATCTTGTGGGTTTTGACGATAGGTCGATTTCAAGAATCAGTATTTGGCGAATGGGGAGCATCGCCCGATTGTCAAGTTGCCTCTTGAACAGGTAGTGAAGCTTGTCAAGGATACATTTGCTGCAGCGACAGAGAGACATATTGAAGTCGGAGATGGATTGGAGATTTATATTGTTGATCATAACGGGGTTAGAGTGGAACGATCAGAGTTGAAGAAGGATTAGTCGACGATAAAAATTTGTCCCAACACACCATGTTTTGTTCATGCCTTAATGGTCTTGCTGAAAACGATAATAGCTACAGTTTTAACTGTCGCCATTTGGAAATCTCGTTGGAAGGGTGTTTCTAGACCTTTCCGACGCGCTGAATCCAGCCGTAGCCTAAACAATATCGATCACTTATGACACCTATGTATTTCAACCTTGTCCCAGGCCAATGTGTTGATCGTTTTTACTTTTACTGATCTAAGGGCACATTCCAGGGCTAAGTTTCACCAGCAGCAAGAATTCAATGAGGGCACCATGACTCCATATGTTTGGAATAATGTCACTGGCGAGTTCATCACGTATGATGATCCTGTTAGTATCAATTATAAATGGGAGTATGCAGTGTCAGTGGGTATGCAGGGAATGATGGTCTGGGAGGTGGCAACTATAGAACCGGAACTACTATCGTTCGAGACCATTAGTGCATCAAGAGAGTGATCTGCAATAGTCTCGTACCCAGCCACCCCGCAATTATCTCACCATTGCAATGAATGCATTCGAAACCGTCACCAGAGAACAATAACCTAATTACGAGCCTGGATAAGTGTCATCCATTGCGTTGGAACAAGTTTGTCCCTTCAGCGTAATGAGATGGGACTTTGGTTGGTCGTGATTTCAACTCTCTCTCCTGATTCTGAGATGAGCGGTTGCCCACTGAAAATCCGAGGACACAACCACCCGATACCATGTTTTAAGGAAAAAATTTACCCAATGGATATCATCAATCAAGGCAGGGGAGATTTGTTTGATCAGGTTTCCATTGCAGATTTGCCATGGCTGTGACACAGTATGCGAATCCTCATGTGCCTCCCACTACTTGTACATGACCTATGCTTCATTCTTCCCCGATTCCTCACTGGTCTGTTCCCGACTGAAGTGTCTGGCATTCCTTGTCCCATTGAATAATGCATCCCCATGAACATATCCCCCTCCGAATAGGAACAGCGTCATTTCCATGTAAAGTATCATACCATTCGAGACAATCCACTGCGTGACCGTTCGAATCACACGGTCCATCGACATACCAGCATCCACACCACGCACATGTGTTGTTCCATTTACGTTGCTCCTCTGCATGCAGTGCTTTGCTTCGTAGATAGTCCGGCAATTCCCATGCTTTATCAATGTCCATAAAGACGAAATTGTTTGCCAAAGTCCGTGATGTGAACTCAACAAGAGACGGGACGAGAGACGTCTCCTCGGGACGATGAGGAGATTGATGAAGACGCAGGTTGGCGGGAACTTTGACTTGGGAGCTTGGTGGTGTTGGAAGCGGGGAGTACAAGTCTGGCGGCGGAAGGAATGGGTTGGGATATAGATGAAGGTATTGTAGGTTCTTGAGATTGAGAATGGTATGGGGGAGGTAGGAGAGTTGGTTTCCGCTGACGTTCAGTTCAAAAAGACACGTCAGATTTCCGATAGCTTCAGGAATACATTCGAGATTGTTTAACCCTTTAATCAGACTTTGTTCGAGTCGTGTTTTCTTACGAAGTGATAAGACAGTGAGATTTGATAGAGTGAATAATTCGATAGGTAATGATGTCAGTTGATTTCCGGGGAAAAAGGCTTTGAGTTGCGGGATCAATGATGATTCACTGTGTAGTGCAGAGGACCGAACGAGATGTTTTGCTTCGCCAATTTCCCCCGGCAGTTCCTTCAACCCAATACCCCTAAAAAGACAGTCAGCTGAATAACAATTAGGAGGGGAAAATACGAGAAATCGAGAGCATCTAGTCCATCCATGATGGCATTACTAAGTATTTGATGGAATTTGCTGATGGGATTTTCCTTCGGACTAGCTTGACTTGACATAAACGTGTCCTCCGTACTCGCTCCACCTGCAACAGTCCTCGTCCTATGCCAAAACTGCTCATCACGATCCTCAAACCTTTGTCGGTCATCCTCCTCCACGTCACTGCTATATCCTATATCACTGCTGTCCTTCCATAATCGTCTCATGGGACGAGTCCTGATTTTCCGCGGGGGTGAGGACGGCGCATCTTCTACGTCCGAGGATTCAATGTATTCCCGCTTGGAGGGACGATGATGGGTGTAATTGAGTGCAGATGAAGTTGCTGGTGCGGAGGAGGAGAGATTGGTGGAGTAAGGGAGGAGGTCGTATTTGTGGGAGGGGAGGCCTGCCATCGGGGCTGGCGGTGTGTGTGAATGTGCGCGCTGAACAACTCGTTGACTGGGGCCCGCCACGCGCCTTGCGATTTTCTTCGTCTGAACCAGGCTCAAAAGCTTAGGGTAGGGGCGAGTTTGTGATTGCCCTGGAAAATTTTCCACCTACCTCCGGCGATCCTTTCTCCCCCCCCTCGCTGCTGCCACGACGGTGATCACACGCTAGACGCTGTCGTTGACGAGTTGACTTTCGTCGCACTGGGTCTGGGTGGGTTTCGGGAGTCGGAAGAGGAGAGGATTCTTCGACAGGTATTTTATCGACTAATGGGGTTTGACTGACTACAGATTCGAAGTTGATCCTGCTACAGGCTTTTGCTTGCACCCTTGATGCTCCGCCTTTCCTAGTACTCAGTATTGGTTTGGCCTGTGTGAGGGTTCCTCATTGGGTTTCTTGGACCTCTGGTTTAGTTTGCTGAAAGGGAAGACTGGTGATACCTCGATGGCAGAAAAGGTTCGAGGCTGTAGCCCTTTTCCATTGGTATCTGGTGTAGTTTTTAAATGGCAGGAGCACTATTGGGTCAAGCGAGGACAGTTTGTGTGATACTTCGTTTTT
>Ga0335073_10014073_pt1 | contig 11218 bp, 7 predicted proteins | sample Lox_Sample_22_FD_207093 | JGI IMG/M metagenome (GOLD analysis project Ga0335073, IMG submission 207093) | Soil microbial communities from Loxahatchee National Wildlife Refuge, Florida, United States - Lox_Sample_2.2 | ecosystem: Environmental > Terrestrial > Soil > Wetlands | place: USA: Florida... | reverse complement strand
ACCATCCACGACCTGACGTTCTTCACCGAGCCGGACGCCCACAGCCCGGTGACCGCGACGTTCTACAAGTCCGCGATCCGTACCACGGCCCGCCGCGCCACCCGGCTCATCGTCCCGTCCAAGGCGACCAGGGACGAGCTCGTCCGCGTGCTCGGCGCCGATCCGACCAAGATCGACGTGGCCTACCACGGTGTCGACCACGCGCTGTTCCACGAGCCGGCCGAGGCCAAGCTGCGCCACGTCTCCGACCGGCTGGGGCTGCACGGCAAGCCGTACGTGGCCTACCTCGGCACGCTGGAGCCGCGCAAGAACGTGCCCGCCCTGATCAACGGGTGGGCGGAGGCCGTGGCCGACCTCGGCGAGCCGCCCGCCCTGGTGCTGGCCGGCGGCAGCGGCTGGAGCGAGGAAGTGGACGAGGCGGTCGCGAACGTGCCCGCGCACCTGCGCCTGGTGCGGCCGGGTTACCTGCACTTCGCCGATCTTCCCGGCTTCCTCGGCGGCGCGATGGTCGTGGCCTTCCCGAGCACGGGCGAGGGGTTCGGGCTGCCGGTGCTCGAAGCCATGGCCTCGGGCGCGCCGGTGCTGACCACGCACCGGACGTCGCTGCCCGAGGTGGGGGGGGACGCGGTCGCCTACACCGAGCCGGACGCCGCCAGCATCCGCTCCGCGCTCCGGTCGCTGCTCGACGACCCGGGCCGCCGGCAGGCGCTGGGCGCCGCCGGTCACGCGCGGGCGCTCGAGTTCACCTGGGCGGCCTCGGCCGAGGCGCACCTGGCGTCCTACCAGCGTGCGGCCGCGCAGGGACGCGAGTAGCCTGCCTGCACATGCCGGTTAACTCTCACCTTCCCGGCGCCCCCGGCCTCGAGGCGATCTTGCTGGTCGGCGGCCAGGGCACGCGGCTGCGCCCGCTGACGATCGCGACCCCCAAACCGCTGCTGCCGACCGCGGGGGTCCCGTTCCTCGCGCATCAGCTGGCGAAGGCGGCCGCGTCCGGGGTCAGCCACGTGCTGATGGCCACCTTCTACCGGGCGCAGATGTTCGCCGAGTGCCTCGGCGACGGCTCGGCGTTCGGCCTGGAGATCTCCTACATCCAGGAACAGACCCCGCTCGACACCGGCGGCGCGATCCGCAACGCCGCATCCGGGCTGCGCGGCGGGCCGGATGACCCCGTCGTGGTGCTGAACGGCGACGTCCTGTCGGGTCACGACCTGGCCGGGCAGGTGACGGCGCACGAGAAGGCCGGCGCCGCGGTGACCCTGCACCTGGTCGAGGTCGCGGACCCGTCCCGGTTCGGCTGCGTGCCGACCGACGCCGACGGCCGGGTCACGGCGTTCCTGGAGAAGACGCCGCACCCGGTGACCAACCGGATCAACGCCGGCTGCTACGTGTTCACGCGGCGCGTCATCGACCAGATCCCCGCCGGCCGGGTGTCGGTGGAACGGGAGACGTTCCCCGGGCTGATCAGCCGCGGCGAGCTGGTCCTCGGCCACGTCGACACCGCGTACTGGCTCGACGTCGGAACCCCCGAGGCGTTCGTGCGCGGCTCGTGTGACCTGGTCCTCGGGGAGCTGGCCTCGCCCGCGCTGCCCGGCCCGTGCGGGCAGGTCCTGGCGCTGCCCGGCGCCGTCATCGCGCCGGAGGCCAGGGCCCGCGGCGGCTCGGTCATCGGCGCGGGCGCTCACGTGGGCCCGGGCGCAGAGGTCGACGGCAGCGTGCTGTTCGACGGCGCGATCGTCGGCGCGGGGGCCGTGATCAGGTCGGCCGCGGTCGGCCGCGGCGCGCGCATCGGGGACGGGGCGGTCCTGGACGGGGCCGTGATCGGCGACGGGGCCCGGATCGCGTCCGGCAACGAGCTCGCGCGCGGGCTTCGGGTCTGGCCGGACGTGGAGCTTGGCCCGACCTCGATCCGGTTCTCCACGGACGCGTGAGCCCGGAGCTGTGATCCCGCCGGAGTCACCGCCGACAGATTCCGGGCCGGCCTGGCCGCCGCTGACCCGGGAGTGGAGCCCGGCGTATCCCGTTGACGTGGCGCTGATCCTGTCGGTGCACCGTCGCGGGTCGCGCGATCCCGCGTACCGCAGCGATGCCTCCGGTGCCGTGTGGCGTACGGTGCTGACGCCCGACGGCCCGGGCACGCTGCGGGCGGCCGGGCATGCCGGCGGGGTCATCGCGACCGCGTGGGGACCGGGCGCGGGCTGGCTGGTGGAGACGCTGCCGTCGCTGCTCGGCTCCGGCGACGACCTGTCCGGGTTCGCTCCGGTCCACCCGCTGCTGCGGGAGATGGCCGGCCGGTACCCCGGCGCCCGGGTGGGCCGGTCCGGGCGCGTGCTCGAGGCGCTGATCCCGGCGATCCTGGAGCAGAAGGTGGTGGGGGCGGAGGCCCGGCGCGCGTGGCATTACCTGCTCCGCCGGTTCGGCCGGCCGGCCCCGGGCCCCGCTCCGGTCGGCATGCGGGTGTTCCCGGACGCGCGGACCTGGGCGCAGATCCCGTCCTGGGAATGGCATCGGGCGGGCGTGGAGCCGGGGCGGGCCGCTGCGGTCACGGGAGCTGCACGCGTGGCGGCCCGGCTGGAGGAGATCACTGCGATGGCGGCCGCCGACGCCGATCGCAGGCTGCGGGCGCTGCCCGGTGTCGGGCCGTGGACCTCGGCCGAGGTCCGGCAGCGCGCCTGCGGCGACGCGGACGCGGTGTCGGTCGGCGACTACCACCTGCCCGCCGTGGTCGGCTGGGCGCTGGCCGGCCGGGTCGTCGATGACGCGGGCATGCTCCGGCTGCTGGCGCCGTACGCCGGGCACCGGTACCGGGCCACCAGGCTGCTGGAACTCAGCGGCGCGCATCCGCCGCGGCGCGGCCCGCGGCTCGCCCTCCGGGAGTATCGTGCCTTCTAGGCGGTGCATCGGGCCGTCGTGCCGGGTTTCGCCGGATGCGTGATTCTCCCCGCGGTATCCACTACTTCAGTTAATATCGGCATATGGAGTTCGAAGCGCCTCTTGACGCATTCGCGCGTGAGCAGCGGGCCGGCCTGGGGGCGCTGGCCAGGATGTCGAGGCCTGACGACTGGGACCCGTCCGACCCCGGCGTCTGGGATCCGCCGGGGTCCGGCGACTGGGACCCGCCGCTGGCCTCCCGGCTGGACCGTGACTGGCCGCGCGCCGAGGAGCCCGGCCTGCCGGCCGTGACGTCCCGGTCGTTCGGTCCCTGGAGCTGATCGCAGGCCCATCCGGCGGGAGCGCACCCGGCCAGCCGGGCCGCTGCGACCGGACAGCGCCCGCTTAGGCTGGTGGCCATGAGCGACGACGGGCCTACCTCACGCCCCCGCCCGAAGCCCCGCAATCCCTCGTCCGCCAGCGCGCTGCGCCGCGTGCTGGCCCGGGCCAGGGACGGCAAGACCCTGGACCACGCCGAGGCCGCCACCCTGCTGCAGGCCCGCGGCGATCAGCTCGGCGAGCTCCTCGGCTACGCCGCGCGGGCCAGGGACGCCGGGCTGCAGCGCGCGGGCCGGCCTGGGATCATCACCTACTCCCGCAAGGTCTTCGTTCCCCTGACCCGCCTGTGCCGGGACCGTTGCGGATACTGCACGTTCGCCACGGTGCCCGGCCGGGTGGCCAGTGCCTACCTGTCCCCGGACGAGGTTGTCGACATCGCGGCCCGGGGCGCGGCGCTCGGCTGCAAGGAGGCGCTGTTCACGCTGGGCGACCGGCCGGAGGAGCGGTGGCGCCCGGCCCGGGAGTGGCTGGACGCCCACGGCTACGACGACACCCTGTCCTACGTCCGGGCCATGGCGATCGCGGTGCTCGAGGAGACCGGCTTGCTGCCGCACCTCAACCCGGGCGTGCTGACCTGGCAGGATTTCCAGCGGCTCAAGCCGGTGGCGCCGTCCATGGGCATGATGCTGGAGACCACGGCGCAGCGGCTGTTCACCGACCGGGGCGGCCCGCACTTCGGCAGCCCGGACAAGGACCCCGCCGTGCGGCTGCGGGTGCTGGAGGACGCCGGCCGCAGCAGCGTTCCGTTCACCACGGGAATCCTGATCGGCATCGGTGAGACCCTGGCCGAGCGCGCGGATTCGATCTTCGCGATCCGCCAGGTGGCCCGCGAGTACGGCGGCATCCAGGAAGTCATCGTGCAGAACTTCCGGGCCAAGCCGGACACGGCGATGCGGGGCGTGCCCGACGCCGAGCTGGACGACCTGGCCGCGACGATCGCCGTGACCCGGCTGGTCCTGGGCCCGGGGGCGAGGATCCAGGCCCCGCCGAACCTGATCGGCGACCAGTACCGGATGATCCTGGCCGCGGGCATCGACGACTGGGGCGGGGTATCGCCGCTGACCCCGGACCACGTCAACCCGGAACGCCCCTGGCCGCAGATCGACGAGCTGGCGAAGCGCACCGCGGCCGAGGGCTTCGAGCTGGCCGAGCGGCTCACCGTCTATCCGCCCTACATCCGCGAGCCTTGGCTCGACCCCCGGGTCGCCCCGCACGTGGCGGCGCTGGCCGACCCCGCGACCGGGCTGGCGCTCGCGGGCGCGATGCCGCGCGGGCAGCGCTGGCAGGAGCCCGACGGCGGCTGGGGTGAGGCCGCCGGCCGCACCGACCTGCACGTCACGATCGACACGACCGGCCGGACCGCCGACCGCCGGGACGACTTCGCCGAGGTGTACGGCGACTGGACGGAGATAGGTGCCCGGATCGAGCCCGCCGCGCGGGTGGCTGCGGCCCCCGGGGCCGGACCCGGCGGGGATGCGCCGGGCGGGCCGGTTGCCCCGGGCCCGGGGCCGCAACGGCTGCGCGCCGAGGTGCTCGCGGCGCTGCGCCGCGCCGAGAACGACCCCGCGGGGCTCTCCGACGCCGAAGCGCTGGCCTTGCTCGACGCGGACGGCGCGGAACTCGAGGCGCTCGCCGGGCTCGCCGACGCGGTGCGCCGGGACGCGGTCGGCGACGATGTCACCTACGTGGTCGACCGCAACATCAACTTCACGAACGTCTGCTACACCGGCTGCCGGTTCTGCGCCTTCGCCCAGCGACGCACCGATGCCGACGCCTACACGCTGTCGCTCGCGCAGGTCGGCGACCGGGCGCAGGAGGCCTGGGAGGCCGGGGCTACCGAGGTGTGCATGCAGGGCGGCATCCACCCGGACCTGCCCGGCACCGCGTACTTCGACCTGGCCGCCGAGGTGAAGCGGCGCTGCCCGGGAATCCACGTGCACGCGTTCTCGCCGATGGAGGTGATGAACGGGGCGTCGCGCACCGGCCTGCCGGTCCGGGAGTGGCTGGCGCGGGCCCGCGCGGCCGGCGTGGACTCGCTGCCGGGCACCGCGGCCGAGATCCTGGACGACGACGTCCGCTGGGTACTGACCAAGGGCAAGCTGCCGGCCGCGGCCTGGATCGAGGTGATCACGACCGCGCACGAGATCGGCCTCCCGACCTCGGCCACGATGATGTACGGGCACGTGGACACGCCCGCGCACTGGGTGGCGCACCTGCGGGTGATCCGCGGGATCCAGGAGCGGACCGGCGGCTTCACCGAGTTCGTGCTGCTGCCGTTCGTGCACGCCAGCTCGCCGATCTACCTGGCCGGGCTGGCCCGCCCCGGCCCCACCCGCCGGGAGAACCGGGCGGTGCACGCGGTGTCCCGGCTGTTGCTGCACGGCGCGATCAGCAATATCCAGTGCTCCTGGGTCAAGCTCGGCGACGAGGCCTGCCGCGCGATGCTCACCGGCGGCGCCAACGACCTGGGCGGCACGCTGATGGAGGAGACCATCAGCCGGATGGCCGGGTCGCAGAACGGCTCGTTCAAGACCATCAGCCAGCTCACCGCGATGGTCGCCCCGACCGGCCGCCCGATGCGGCAGCGCACGACGACCTATCAGGACCCAGATCCGCAACGGGTAGCCGCGGCGCTGGCCAGCGACGGTGTCTGCGCCTCGGTGCGGGGGTCCCGGCCGCCGCTCCCGCTGCTCGGCGCGTGACCGTACCCGCCGGCTGGCGTCGCGCACACCGTGGTTTCATGATCGTGGAAACCGGCTGGTGTCGCGCACGCCTCGGTTTCATGATCGTGGAGAGTTGCATGCGCTATCTGCCGAAAACTCTCCACGATCACGAAGTACCGGGGTCTTGGCTTGCCTCAGTAGTCACAGGGTCATCAGGAACCGCTCGGGAACGCGGTCCGGACGGGGCCGCGGGGGCGCGGCGGGGTGGCCGACGCCGACCGCGCCCATCGGCTCCCAGCCGGCCGGTAGGCCGAGCGAGCCCGCGGCCACCTGGGGGCAGAACAGGGTGCTGGACACCCAGCACGAGCCGAGCCCTTCCACCGCGAGCGCGACGAGCAGGTTCTCGACCGACGCGCCCATCGCGACCAGGAACATCGCGCGCTCGGCGGCTGAGCGTCGCTGGTCCGGATAGGGGTGCGCGGCGTCGGCGACCAGGCACGGCACGATGATCAATGGCGCCCGGCGCAGCGGCTCGCCGCGCCGGAGCCTTCGGCCAATCTGCTCCTCGGTGAACCCGTCGCCGCGCAGGTCGTCGGTCCACGCCGCGAGCATGTCGTCCAGCAGCGCGGTCCTGGCCGGTTGTGATTCAACAACAGCGAACCGCCACGGCTCGCTGTGATGCGGGGCCGGCGCGGTCAGCGCCGCCGCGATCGCGCGGCGGACCGCCCCGGCGTCGACGGGCTCGGCGGTGAACTCACGGACGGTCCGGCGCTCGTAGAGCACGTCGGCGGCGCCCAGGCGGAACATGTCCTCCGCGGCGGGCCGGATCAGCGCGGCGGCCCCCGGGCCGTCGGACCCGGTCACCAGCCCGGCCAGGCCCCGCACGATCGCTACGGGCACCTGTGCGGTCTTGCCCTTGACCAGGTCGGCCGCGGCGGCGATCTCGTCGGCGACGGCCGCGATCGTCACCTCGAGCGGGTTGCCGAACGTGTCGGCCTGGCCGCGATGGTCGCGCAGCGGTGCGAGCCCGGCCGCGCCGATCGCGGTGTCGGTCTGCCCGACCCGCCACGGCCGGCCCATGGTGTCGGTGATGACGACCCCGACACTGACCCTGCGCCGCTCGGCCAGCGCCTTGCGCAGCCGCCGGGCCGAGCCGTCCGGATCCTCGGGCAGCAGCACCACGGTGCCCGGCGCCGTGTTCGAGCTGTCCACCCCGGCGGCCGCCAGGACCAGGCCGTGCCGGGTCTCGGCGATCCTGGTCGGGCCGCGCCGCGCCACCACCCGCACCGCCTCGCCGTCGATCGCGCGTTCCCGGTCCGCGCGGATCACCCGGCCCTCCGCCTTGCTGATGATCTTGGACGTGACCACCACGATGTCGCCGTCCTGCAGGCCGGGCGCGGCGTCACCGATCAGTCCCGCGAGGTCGGCGCCGGGCGAGATCTCCGGCAGCCCCGGGACACCGGTGACGGTGACCTCCCCGCCCACCTCCCCTGCCCCCCTCATGGCAACTCCGTCGCCAGCGACACCGCGGCGCGCGCGATCTCGGCGGACGCCGCCAGGTCGGTCATGAACAGCGGCAGCGCCCGGACCGCGATCCCGGCCAGCCTCGGGTCGTCAGCCGCCGCCTTGTCCTGGTCGTCGACCAGCCAGCCGTCGAGCAGCCCGGCGCCGTAGTGCGCGGCGACCGCGGCGGCGGTCGTCTGGACGCCGATCGCGGCCAGGCACGCGTCGGCCATCCCGCGTACCGGCGCCCCTCCGATGATCGGCGAGACCCCAACCACGGTCTTGGCACGCACCGCGGCGGCGATCCCGGGCACCGCGAGGATGGCCCCGACGCTGACCACCGGGTTGGACGGCGGAAGCAGCACGCAGTCGGCGGCGGCGATCGCGTCGAGCACTCCCGGCGCGGGCGCCGCCGTCTCGGCTCCGGTGAACGTGATCGCGGCGGCCGGGACGGCGGCGTGCAGCCGGACCCACCATTCCTGGAAGTGCACGGTCCGGTGGCCGGCCTCATCGAGTGTCACGTGGGTCTCGACCCGGTCGTCGGTCATGGGCAGCAGGGTGACGCCGGGCCGCCACCGCTCGCACAGCGCCCTGGTCGCCGCGGACAGCGGAACGCCCGCCCGCAGCATGCTGGTCCGCGCGATGTGCGTGGCGAAATCACGGTCGCCGAGGCTGAACCAGTCGGGCCCGGCCCCGTAGGCGGCGAGCTCGGGCAAGACGGTGAAGGTCTCGTCGGCGCGGCCCCAGCCCTGCTCCTCGCTGATCCCGCCGCCCAGCGTGTACATGACGGTATCCAGGTCCGGGCTCACGTGCAGGCCGAACAGGCTGATGTCGTCGCCGGTGTTGCCGATGACCGTGATCTCGGCGCCGGGCGCGGCGGCCTTCAGGCCGCGCAGGAAGCGGGCGCCGCCCACGCCGCCGGCCAGAACTGTGATGCGCATGCCGGAAGTCTCGCAACTGGCCGAGCCGGGCTTCCCGCGAGCCCCCCAGAAACCCGGTCATCACGGCCAACCGGGCGGCCATTATCACGTATCCCCCTTGACGTAACGCAAGACACGCGGGTGTAATTTCAACTGTGTAATTCTCGTTCCCGGGGAAGCGGCTCGGGCCGACGGGGTTAACGGGAGGGGGCTGGAGGTGCGCTATGACTGACGTCATCGTCTCGCTGGTGCACGACGGGTTCGGCATCGACGCTGACGATGCCGGAGAGTCGAGCTGGCAGGATCGAGCGCTCTGCGCGCAGACCGATCCGGAGGCGTTCTTCCCGGAGAAGGGAGGCTCGACCCGCGAGGCCAAGAAGGTCTGCCGCAGCTGCGAGGTCCGGGCCGAGTGCCTGGAGTACGCGCTCGAGCACGACGAGCGCTTCGGGATCTGGGGCGGGCTGTCGGAGCGCGAGCGCAGGCGGCTCAAGCGCCAGGCCATGTAGCCTGGCCGGCCCGGCGGCGGCACGATCCTCGTGCCCGCCGCAGGTCCCGGCGAACCGGGGCCAAGCACGGCATCTGGCCGTCCTGATACTCCCCCTTCGCGTATTGTTCACGAGGTACCTCCGCCCTGCGTGACCGGACTGCCAACGCCCTCCGCCGGCCTGCAGGTGGCCTTCTGAACAGCGAGCGGACCCTACTTGTCGCCGAACGAGACCTACTCGCAGCACGTCGTAACCGCGGTGATCGTCGCCCATGACGGTGCCGCGTGGCTGCCGCGCGTGATCCAGTCCCTGCTCGATCAGAGCCGGCCGGTGCAGCGCGTGGTCGCCGTCGACACCGGCAGCCGGGACCGCAGCGGCTCGGTGCTAGCCGACCTGCTCGGCCGGAATGTCGTCTTCGGCATGGACCGCACCACGGGCTACGGCGAGGCGATCACCCGTGCCCTCCAGCATCGCGCGGCGAACGTGAACGTCCCCGGCCCGGCGGGCCTGCCCGGAGCGGAGCGGGCGGAATGGGTGTGGCTGCTGCACGACGACTGCGAGCCCGCGCCTGACGCCCTGGAGCAGCTGCTCCGCGGGGCCGCGGAGACCCGATCGGCCGCGGTGCTCGGCCCCAAGGTCATGGACTGGGCCGACCGGCAGGTGATCCTGGAGGCCGGGATCACCATCGATACCGCGGGCCGCCGGATCACCGGCGTCGAGCCGCGCGAGGTGGACCAGGGGCAGCACGACGGGGACCGCGACGGCCTGGCCGTAAGCAGCGCGGGCATGCTGATCCGGCGCGACGTCTGGGACTCGGTGGGCGGCTTCGACACCGGCATGGCGCTGTTCCGGGAGGACGTCGACTTCTGCTGGCGGGTCCACTCCGCGGGCTACCGGGTACGGGTGATCACCGACGCCGTCGTCTACCACGTGGAAGCGTCGGCCCGCCGCCGGCGGCCGATATCGGTCTCCCGGCGTCCGCGCCAGCTCGATCGGCGCAACGCGATGCTGACCCTGATCGGGAACCTGCCCGCGCTGCCGATGCTCGCGTCGGCGATCGGCAACCTGACCCTCTCCACGGCGCGCGCGCTGTACTTCCTGCTCGCCAAGCGCGTGGCCGCGGGCCTGGACGAGCTGGCCGCCGTCGGCTCGGTGCTCGGCCACCCGTTCCGGCTGCTGGCGCTGCGCCGCCGCCGGGCGCTCGGCCGGCGGGCGGCCTACGCGCGGCTGCGCGCCGACCTGCCGCCGGGCCGGTCGGTGCGGCGGGCCATGGAATTCGCCGCGTCGGCGCTGTCCAGGTCCGGCCCGGCGGACACGGCAGGCTCGCACCACGCCGCCGACGATCCCGACGCTGAGGCCGATTTCCTGCTCACCGACACCGGGCTGGCGCAGCGCATCCTGACCAACCCCGGCGTGCTGCTGTTCCTCGGCCTGACCGTGGTAGCCCTGGTGGCCGAGCGCTCGCTGTTCGGCTCGGGGCCGCTCGGCGGCGGCGCGCTGGTCCCCGCCTGGGGCGGCGCAGCCGCGCTGTGGCACGAGTACCTGCAGAGCTTCCACCCGGTGGGGATCGGCTCCGGGGACAGCGGCCCCCCGTACCTGGCGGTCGTCGCCGCGCTGGCTACCGTGCTGGGCGGCAAGCCGTGGCTCGCCGTTGACGTGATCCTGCTCGGTTGCGTGCCGCTAGCCGGTGTCACCGCGTTCCTCGCGGTGCGGCGGGTCACGCGCTCCACGCCGGTCCGGGTCTGGGCGGCAGCGACCTACGCGCTGCTGCCCGTGGCCACCGGCACGATCGCCGCCGGCCGGATCGGCACGGCCGTGGCCTTCGTGCTGCTCCCGGTGATCGCGCTGCAGGCCGGGCGGATGCTGACCGAGCCCGCCCGCCGGGCCCGCCGCGCCGCCTGGGCCACCGGGCTAACCGTCGCGGTCGCTGCCGCGTTCGTCCCGCTGGTCTGGGTCGTGGCCTTCGCCGCCGCCCTCGCCCTCATCGCCGTCCGCCCCGCCATGTGGCGCAACCTGGCGATCGTCGCGCTGGTGCCGCCGGTGCTGCTCTTGCCGTGGGCGGTCCACGCCGCGGCGAATCCCTCCAGGCTGCTGCTCGAGGCCGGCCTGCAGCAGCCCGGCCTGGCCGTCCACGACCTGTCGGCCCGCTCGGTCATCCTGCTGAGCCCGGGCGGCCCCGGCCTCCCCCCGGTCTGGGTGACGGCCGGGCTCATCGTCGTCGCGCTGGCCGCGCTGCTGGTGAGCAGGCGCCGAGCCCTCATGCTGGCGGGATGGGGCGTGGCACTGGGCAGCCTGGCGATCGCGGTGGCCGTGAGCCGTGTCATGATCACCCCGGCCGCGGGCGAGCCCGCGGTGCCGGCCTGGCCGGGAGTGGCGCTGC
>Ga0335073_10014072_pt1 | contig 11218 bp, 12 predicted proteins | sample Lox_Sample_22_FD_207093 | JGI IMG/M metagenome (GOLD analysis project Ga0335073, IMG submission 207093) | Soil microbial communities from Loxahatchee National Wildlife Refuge, Florida, United States - Lox_Sample_2.2 | ecosystem: Environmental > Terrestrial > Soil > Wetlands | place: USA... | reverse complement strand
GGAATGTGCTGGGTTCGCCCATCGATTGGGACCGGACTATCGGGTCTCGAGCCCCGAGACGCCAGCGCCGGCGATTTCGGGTACCGAACGTCATATCGCCATCCGCCTGCCAGACGGTCAATTCGTCGCCGCGCGACTGTCGCCCATGCCGTTTCCGTTGTTCGGGCCGGTCACGATCACTTTGCTGGCCATCGCTATCAGCGTCACGTTGCTTGGTCTATGGGCGGCGCGGGGATTGACGGGACCGCTGCGCCGTTTTGCCTGGACCGCGGAGAATTTCAGCCCCAGTGACGAGATCGCGCTGCTCCCGGAACGCGGTCCCTATGAAATTCGCGCGGCGGCGCGGGCCCTCAACCGGATGCGCGAGCGCGTCAAGAGCCTGCTCGACGAACGTACCCGCATGCTGGCGGCGGTGAGCCACGATCTGCGAACGCCGTTGACGCGGTTGCGCCTGCGTTGCGAATTCATCGAAGATCAGACCGGGCGCGCCCAAATGCTGGATGAGCTTGCTCGCATGAACGCGATGGTCGAAAGCATTTTGCATTTTTTGCGCGACGGTCAAACGCGCGAGAAGGCGAGCATGATCGATCTGGCGACCAGCCTGCAAACCATCTGCGACCAATTCGCGGATATGGGGCATAACGTTGGCTACGACGGCCCGGACCACATCGTCTTGCACGGCCATGCCGAGGAACTGCACCGGGCGATCACCAACCTCGTCGACAATGCCGTCCGCTACGGCGGCAAAACCAATGTGCGGGTCAGTCTGACGCCGCCGTTGGTGACGATCGCGATCGAGGACGACGGCCCGGGAATTCCCTGTCTCGACAAGGAGACCATGTTAGAGCCATTTGTTCGCGGCGACGCTGCCCGCGGCATGAACGACAGGACCGGATTTGGCCTCGGATTGTCGATTGCCCGGACGGTGATAGAGGCCCATGGCGGGACCCTGACCTTGCTCGACCGCGAGCCGCGCGGTCTTGTTGCCAGAATTACGTTGCCGCAGATCGACGCGAAGCCCGATACAACGGGCGCCGGTCAAGCGCATTGACTGAACTTTCAGAACGGCCGCGGCGTCATTCGGACAAGGTGCCGCAATGACGGGAAAAATTTGCCTGGTATGGGACGAAAATTGCCGATGCGCCCGACTAGCCGCGTGCCGGCAGCAACATTCGGAAATATTGTGGAAGTATTCGAGAAACGATGCCTTGGAATCACTGAGGAATTTTCGCCGCGGTGAATGTGGCACGCCAAATGCTGGAGCGTTCGCAAGTACCCGGCATCGGTAGGAGCCGACGCCGAATGTGACCTCAAAGCGTTGGAGATGTGTGATGAGCGGCGTGAGTGGAATCAGCGGTTACAATTCGCACGCTATCCAGCAATATCAGCAAAACCTTTTCGACGAGATCGATACCAACGGCGACGGATCGATCTCGAAGACCGAACTCGAGCAAGCGGTCACCGAGGCCGGCGGAACCACGCAGGCGGCGGATGCGCTCTATTCCGAACTCGACCCCGATAACACCGGCAGCGTGAGCGAGCAGCAATTCGCTCAAATTCTTCCCGGTCCGCCGTTCAGCAATCAGATGCAATCGCAGATGATCGGCTATCAGGCGCAAGGCTGGCCCGGTTCTTCCTCGTCAACCGATGCGTCCGCCTCATCCATCGAGGCCTCATCGTCATCCACCGACCCGGCAAGTACGCTGGCGCAGGATTTGTTCTCAGAGATCGACACCAACGGCGACGGATCGATCTCGAAGACCGAGCTCGAGCAAGCGGTCACCGCGGCCGGCGGCACCACGCAGGCGGCGGATGCGCTCTATTCCGAACTCGACCCCGACAACACCGGCAGCGTCAGCGAGCAGCAATTTGCCCAACAGCTCTCGCAGATGATGCCGCCACCCCCGCCGCCCGGAGGCTTCGGAGGCTCCGCCGGCGGCAGCGACAGCGCTCAAGGCGCGCTTGGTTCTTTGCTCAGCGCCGCCGGTGCATCCGGAACATCGCCTGCGCAACTCGCGCAAAGCTTGTTTTCGGAAATCGACACTAGCGGCAGTGGATCGATCACCAAGAGTGAGCTCGAGCAGGCGGTCACTGCGGTCGGCGGCACGACGCAAGGGGCCGACGCGCTTTATTCCGAACTTGATCCTGACGACACCGGCAGCGTCACCGAGCAACAATTCATCGCGGCGTTGCAGCCGCCGTCGCCGTCCGGGAACACCGCCACGGACGCCATGATCGCGATGCTCGACCCGACGACGCAGAGCACGTCCACGACCTCGTCCACGTCCAACGATTCCGTTACGGCCGCCACCGGCGATTCGACCAGTGCGTCGAGCGGCGGTACGACGGCGGAGGACGCGCTCTTGGCATTGCTGCAGAATTTGACATCCGAGACGACCGCCTCCGCCTCCGGCGAGTCCGCGCAAGACGCGCTCCTTGCCCTATTGAATGGCTTCGGCGGCCAGACCGGCGCCGGCACCACCGCCACGACCAGCGCCAGCGCGTTGGGCAATACCGCGCAGGACGCTTTGCTCGCCTTGCTGCAGGCTAGCAGTGGCGATTCATCGAGTGGCTCAGATAGCTCCTCGACGTCCGGAACTGCGACCAGCTCTGATAGTTCGTCAGGTTCGTCGACTACTGCAAATACGAGCAGCTCCGCTCTCGCCTGGGCCATCTCGCTCTACCAGGCGCAGCTCAATCAGCAGTTCGCCAGCATCTTCGGCGCCGGCAGCACCGCGGCGTAAGTCCGCGGACGGCAGGTTTTACGGCTTGCCAAGCGCTGCGGGGCTTTAGGATGACAGCGAAACCCGCTTCGCTGCGGGCGTCGATCACGCAAGCGGCGCATGCAGCGCGCGGCGGCGGAGTAGCGCTGGCAATCGCTATGCACCAGCGCCCTAACGCGGCGGCGGATGCTGCGGCCACTGGCCGGCCTCGATCTTGGCAGCGGCAATGACCGCCTGGGTGCGGCTGTCGACGCCGAGCTTCTGCAGGATGGCGGAGACATGCGCCTTCACCGTCGCCTCTGATACGCCGAGCTCGTAGGCGATCTGCTTGTTGAGCAGGCCGCCTGAGAGCATCATCAACACGCGCACCTGCTGTGGCGTCAGCGTCGACAGCCGCGCGATCATGGCCGCGGTCTCGGCGTCGGCTTGGCGAGCCAGATCGACATCCGGCGGCGTCCACACTTCGCCTTGCAGCACGCGCGCGACCGCCGTCCGCATCGCCTCGATGCCGAGTGTCTTGGGAATGAAACCCGATGCGCCGAACTCCATGCAGCGGCGGATCACGGCGGGATCGTCATTGGCCGAGACCACCACGATCGGCAGGCCGGGGTATTGAGCGCGCAGATACATCAGGCCGGAAAAGCCGCGCACACCGGGCATGGAGAGATCGAGTAGGATCAGATCAACCTCGCCGCCGTGCTCAAGGTGCTCGCTCACCTCCTCAAAGGTGCCGGCTTCGGTGACGTCGGTGCGGGCGAACAAGCCGCTGACGGCTTCGCGCAATGCGCCGCGGAACAGCGGATGATCGTCGGCGATCAACAGATGATGGGACTGCGTCTGGCTCAACGGGTTGACCCGGATCAGCCGCGCGCGGGGACGAGGCTGCACTAAAATTGCTTCGCTGCCGATGTTACTTCCGTTGTGCCGACCGCGTCCACCTCATAGCAGACGGTCACTTCGCGATCCCCGCGGCCAATAGCGCAATGCCGATCACCGAGGATGCGATCAGCGTTACGACGGCGCTGAATTTAAAGCGCAGCACGGCAAAAGCCGCGGCGATGAATAACACCAGCGCCCAGGGCTCGAGACTGGCGAGGTCCGGCACGTCGAAAGCAAGCCCGGCGTAATGGATCTGGCCGATGTGATGAAACATCGTGCGGATGCCGAACCAAACCGTCAGGTTGACCAGCATGCCGACCGCGGCGGCAGTCACGCTGTGCAGCGTAGAATTGAGCAGCGCGCTGCTACGCAAACCTTCGATGAAAGGCGCCGCCACCATGATGAACAGAAAGCATGGCGTGAATGTCATCCAGGTCGCCAACAGACCGCCAAACACCCCGGCAACCAGCGGCGGCCACGTTCCGGGATCGCGAAAGGCGGTGATGAAACCGAGAAATTGCGTCACGATCATTATCGTGCCGGGCACCATCTCGCCCATGGCGATGCCGGCCTGCATGTCCGCCGGCGAGACCCAATGATGCGCCTCGACGACTTGCTGCGCGGCATAGGAAAGCACGGCACCGTCGCCACCGACCGTCATCACCGCGACTTTGCCGAACACCAGCGCGATTTGGGTAAAGATGTTGTCCACGCCGAAAATCGCCGCAAGGCCGATCAATGGTGCGAGCCACACCGCCAGCCACATTGCCAGCGAGCGAATGGAACGGGCCAAGCTTCGCGGCGTGTGCTCGGGCAATTTCTGCTGCTGTTGCTCGGCGGCAAGCTCGCGCATCGCCGACGGCAGGTCGGCCAGTTCCGCGGCCGCTCCGATGCAGGCGGCGCCCAGCACTATAACAGGGAAGGGGAGCTTGAGGAACGCGGCGACAAACGTCAGCGCCGCAACCGCAATCATCAATTTGCTCAAGAGCACGGTGCGCCCGAAGCGCACGATGGCGTCGGTCATGACCGCAAGGATCGCCGGCTTGACGCCGAGGAATACCGCCTGACCGATCTGCGAATCGGCGCCGTTCACATACGCAATCGACAGCGCCATCATGCAGATCGCGCCCGGTACGATGAACAGAGCGCCGGCGATGACGCCGCCGATGGTGCGATGCGCGAGCCAACCGACATAGACGGCAAGCTGCTGCGTCTCCGGCCCCGGCAGGGCGATGCAATAGCTGAGCGCGTGATAGAAACGCTGGTGGGAGATCCAACGCTTTCCCTCGACCAGCAACCGGTGCATGGTCGCGATCTGCAGCGCCGGTCCGCCGACGCCGGCAGCAGAGATGTGCGCCCACAATCGCAGCGCGTCACCGAGGCTGCCGCGATCCGCCGCCTCTATCGAGCCTATCGCGCTTCTTCGGTCGCCGCCGCGCACACGCGCATCCATCGCGCTACGTCACCTGCTCTGCGGATGAATTGCAAGCGGTCGGTGGTGGTCCATCCCTATTCGCACAAGCCGACAAATTGCAAAACCACCTCGCGCCGATGCGCGCTCTCGCGGTGCTCGGCGACATAAATGCCCTGCCAGGTGCCGAGCATCATCGCGCCGCTCGTGACCGGCACGTTCAGCGCCGTGCCGTTGAGCATGGCTTTGACGTGGGCCGGCATGTCGTCGAGTCCTTCGACTGCGTGGATCCAACCGGCGTCGGCCGGCGCCAGGCGCGCCAGTGCGCGGACCAGATCGGTGCGCACATCGGGGTCGGCGTTTTCCTGCACCACCAACGAAGCCGATGTGTGCCGGATAAAGAGCAGCAGCGCGCCGTCGCGCGCCTTGATCTTGCCGAGGAAGCGCGCCACATCGCGCGTGATCTCGACAAAGCCTATGCCCGAAGTCTCGACGGCAAGCATGGCCGTCGCGATCGTCTGCGCGCGCGTGGTGTGGATGGAGGACAGACCCGCTGCCACTTCGGGCGCTCAACTCTTGTTCAGCACTTGCTTTTGCGCCTGCGCGATCGCCTCGACGAAGCGATGCCAGACCCGGCCGACAAAGGCTACCACACGATCGAAATCGGAATTGGCGCCGAGACTTGGCGGTCGGGCGACGTCGCTCTCCGGCGTGGCGCCGCCCGGCAACGGCAGACCGTGCGAGAGGATTTCCTTCTTCAGCGCCGCGTTATCGCGACGCAGCCGGGCAATCTCGCCTTCAAGCACAGCGCGATCCTCCGGGACCGCTTGGCAGGCCCAGCCGACCGTGCGCCGGCCGCACACCGACACCTCGCCGGTCCGGCTATCGAGCCGCAAAAATCCTTCCGGCACTTTGCTGAAGCTGTAACGGCCGTCGTCGTCGTCGGGCGTCGCCTCGTAGGCAACGGCAGGCGCGATCAAACAAAAACCGACGATGGCGACGGCAAGAGCCCTGCCGATCATGGTCTTCTCCTCGCCGAAATAGCTCGCAAACCGCGGTCGGCTTTTGCCGACGGCTCCGGTCGACGCGGCATCGGCCGTGAGCACACATTGTAGCGATAACGGCTTCGCGCTGCACAATCGCTCTCGATATTGCTTGTAGGCAACCTATATCTGCTGTTGTTTCAATGCGTTAGAACATGTGGGCGTTTCTTGACTTGGCGGAACTCAATCAGTAAGGTCCGCGCGGCTTTTAAGGGGGCGACCGGTCGCGATTGCCGCAGCGCTGCGAGTGTCGAGGGCATGAGCGACGGCACCCGCGAGAACGACGATCACGACAAGTCGTCCCTCGATGAGGCCGCTCTCTCCGCGAGACTCCGGCGTCTCGGCGAAGGTCTTGGCCAGGCGCGCCAGCGCGAGGACGAGCCCGCCGATGGCGCTGGCGGGGATCGGACGACGACTGCATCCGGCTACGCCAAGGGCTTCCGGCTCTCGAGCGAACTTGTTGCAGGCGTGCTGGTCGGCGCCGGCCTCGGCTGGTTGATCGACCGCTTGCTCGGCATCTCGCCTTGGGGGTTCATCGTATTCCTCTTGCTCGGCTTCGCCGCGGGTGTGCTCAACGTGATGCGCTCGGCGGGGGTCGTCCTAGGCGGCGGGCCGGGTGGCGACACATCGGCGGGCCGGAAACAGTGACGTTATGACAGTCGATCCGATCCACCAGTTTCAGATCCACGATCTAATTCCGATCGTGACCATCCACGGTCGTGAGATCGCTTTCACCAATTCGGCGCTGTACATGTTCGTCATCGTCATTCTGGTATCGGCGCTCTTCATCGGCGCATCGATGCCGCGGGCGCTGGTGCCGGGGCGGTTGCAATCGGTCGCCGAGATGACCTACGAATTCGTCGCCCACACCGTGCGCAGCTCGACCGGCAACGAGGGGATGAAGTTTTTTCCCTTCGTCTTCACGCTGTTCATGTTCGTGCTTTTCGCCAACCTAATCGGGCTCATTCCGTATTCGTTTACGGTGACCAGCCAACTGATCGTCACGGCGACTTTGGCCTTGCTGGTGTTTCTCATCGTCGTCGGCTACGGCTTCTGGCGCCATGGCTTGCGTTTCCTCAAGCTGTTCGTGCCGAAGGGCGTGCCGGTCTACATCCTGCCGGCCATCGTGGCGATCGAGGTGTTGTCGTTCATGTCACGCCCGGTGTCGCATAGCGTCCGCTTGTTCGCCAACATGCTGGCCGGCCACATCACGCTTCAGGTCTTTGCCGGCTTCATCATCATGCTCGCCGGTTGGGGCATCCTCGGCTGGTTCGGCGCGGCGCTGCCGTTCATCATGGTGGTCATGCTGACTGCCCTCGAAGTTCTGGTGGCGCTGCTCCAGGCTTATGTCTTCGCCATTCTCACCTGCATCTATCTCAACGATGCGATCCACCCGGGCCACTGACGGCACGATTGTTGCAACCTCGATAAAAGGAGCTTTCTCATGGATCCGACCGCCGCGAAATACATTGGTGCCGGCATTGCCTGCATCGGCATGGGCGGCGCCGGCGTTGGCGTCGGCATCATCTTCGGCAATTATCTCGCCGCGGCGCTGCGCAACCCTTCGGCGGCGCAAGGCCAATTCGGCAACCTGATTTTCGGCTTCGCCATCACCGAGGCGCTCGGCATTTTCTCGCTGCTGATCGCGCTTCTGCTGCTGTTCGGGCTCTAAACGTCGTCCGCCTGCCGTCATGGCCGAGCCCACCGCCCACACTGCCCACACCGAAGTGCCCGCGGGACAGAACGCGTTTCCGCCGTTTCAGTCCCGGCACTTTCCGTCGCAGCTGCTGTGGCTGGCGGTAAGCTTCATTCTGCTTTACGTGCTGATGTCGCGGATCGCGTTGCCGCGTATCGGCGCGATCTTTGCCCAGCGCAGCCGGCGCATCACCGACGATCTTGCCGCTGCGCAGCGCTTCAAGGAACAGTCGGACGCAGCGCACGCGGCCTATCAGAAGTCGCTCGCCGACGCGCGCGCCCGCGCCCAGGGCATCGCCAGCGAAACCCGGGCGCAGCAGGCGGCCGCGGCCGAAGCGACTAATAAGCGGCTCGAAGCGCAGCTCAACGAAAAGCTGGCGGCGGCGGAGAAGTCGATTGCCGCGACCCGGGCCGCGGCCATGGGCAATGTCGGCAGCATCGCGGCGGACGCCGCCGCGGCCATCGTCGAGCGGCTGATCGGTACGGCGCCGAGCCAACAAGACGTCGCCACCGCCGTGAGCGACGCCAGCAAACGCTAGGATGTGACCATGCCCGAGCCGGAAACCTGGGTCGCCTTCGCCTTTATCGTCTTTCTCGGCCTGCTCGCCTATCTCGGCGCGCACCGGCGGCTGATCGACGGGATCGACCGACGCCAGGCGCGTATCAAATCCGAGCTCGATGAGGCGGTACGGTTGCGCGAGGAGGCGCAGGCGCTGCTCGCCGAATTCGAGCGCAAGGCCCGGGAGGCCGAAAGCGAAGCCGCCGCTATCGTCGCCGGCGCCAAGGCCGAAGCCGAGCGGCTCGCCGTCGAGGCCAGGGCGCGAATGGAAGTCTTCGTCGCCCGCCGCACTAAAATGGCGGAGAGCAAGATCGCCCAGGCCGAGGCGCAGGCGCTCGCCGACGTACGGGCCACCGCCGCCGACACGGCCGTTGCCGCCGCCGAGAAGATTCTCGCCGTAGCGGCCAAGGGCAAGGTCGCGGAAAACCTGCTCGCCGAAGGCATCGAAAACGTCAGAAAAAGATTCAATTAGAGCAGGGTCCGGGTTTGGTTGAGCCGGTTGCTGCTGATCATCCGCTCGTCCCCGCGAAAGTGGGGACCGAGCGATCAACCGTCCCATCGACGCATTTCGTTCGGATTCTCGCTTGCGCGATGATGCGCGAATGAGGGCGCATCAATTCGCGTTGGCTGCCGGTTGCGGCTTCGGCCGCCGATGCCGTTTTGCTCGCACCTTTGGCGGCGGCTTGGCTAGCGCTTCGGCCGACTGCGGATCGAAGCCGATATAAACGATGTAGCTGTCGAGCCGAGACGTCGGCGTCGGCAGTGGGAAAGTCAGGGCCTCTTCGATATGAGTAAAGGGTACGTTGCCGGCGTTGGGAGCGATAGTGACCGGAATGGGGATGAACTTGGTCATGATCGCCCGCGTGCTGCCCGGCGTTTCTTCGACCACGGCGATACGTAAAGGCACCTCGACCTGACCAGGTCCGCCAGCGGGACCGACGATGACGCGCCCCTGCACGCCGACATTCATCACCATGTTGCCGCCGACGACGGCGCAATCGCGCGCTTCGCGGGCAAACTCGCCCTGGTATTTGAGCGTCATCGCCGACTTGTCGGCAGTTGAGCCGACGTCATAGGTGGCGGCGCCGTTGCGAACTTCGACGGGTGGGCAATTGACATCGGGTTGTGCATTGGCGGCCGTTTGCGGCCCCTTAGCCGACGAGCCGGAGAACAACCGCTCTATTTTGCCGCTCAAGCCCGAAGGCGCGGCCCCGGCATTGTCCGACGGCGCGCCGCCGCCGCTCGCGCAGCTACCGGTCAACAGCGCGAGCAGAAGCGAAACCGCGGTCAAACCGCGGTCGCGCCGCTTTATTCCTTGACTGGTCCCCGGCATCCCCGCCGCTCGTCCCAAATTGTCCCCGATGCCTTTGTTATATCAAGGGAACCGTGGCCATCCCAAGGCGGCAGGAGGAGCTGGTTAAGGCTTAGGAAAGCGGGGAGCACGATCCGCGCTCTAAGATTTGGCGTCCTTCAACCGGCCGTATAGCAAGTGATCCTGCCAGATGCCGTTGATGCACAGATAGTCCCGGGCGTAACCCTCGCGCACGAAACCGGTCTTTTCCAAAAGCCGGATCGAGCCGGCGTTGGTCGGGATGCAGGCCGCTTCCAGGCGGTGCAGCCGTAAACTGGCGAAGGCGAACGGTATCAGCGCGCGCACCGCCGCGGTCATATATCCCTGGCGCGCGAATGGCTGGCCCATCCAATAACCGAGGCTGCCGGCTTGCGCGACGCCGCGGCGGATATTGGCGAGCGTTAATCCGCCGACCAGGGTGTTGTCGGAGCTGCGCAGGATCAAGAAAGCGTAGCCCTGATCGGTGCGCAAATCCTCAGCATAGCGCCTGATGCGGCGGCGGAAGGCGCTGCGGCTCAAATCGTCGGCCGGCCAAGTCGGCTCCCAGGGCATGAGGAATTCGCGGCTTTGCTCGCGCAACGCCGCCCACTCGCTGTGGTCGGTCGGCTGCGGCGTGCGCAACACGACGCCCTCGCCCACGATGGACGGCAACGGGTCGGAGAAATTGATGGTGCGGAAGAAGGCCATTGCCCGTGCTCAGCGGCGAAACCATCCTCCGCTCATTCCCGCGAAAGCGGGAATCCAGCAGACGCAAAAACCGGGTCCGCACTTTCGCGGGGACGAGCGGACCCCGGCTCCAATTTCCGCGTCATGCGGCGCGGTGAGCGAGACTTTCGGCAATGGCGGCGGCACTTTCAAGCCCGGAGCCGAGCCCGAGCACCGCGATCGCCGGCTTGCCGCGATGAATCAGGGCCCGTCCGGCGGCACGGGCGCTCTCGATCGTTACCGCTTCGACCTTCTCGACCAATTCGTCGAGTGGGATCGGCCGGCCCCATGTGATCATCTGCCGCGCCAATTGGCCGATGCGGTCGCCGGAACTCTCCAGCGCCATGAGCAAGCCGGCCTTCATCTGCGCCTTGACGCGCGCGATCTCGGCCTCGGAAATGGTTTCCGCGGTGTTGGCGATCTCATCGACGATGAGCCGCATCAACTCCGCAGTGTCGGCGGCGTCGGTGCCAGCATAGAGACCGAACATGCCGACGTCGGAATAAGGCGCGTGGAACGAATAGATCGAATAACAAAGGCCGCGCTTCTCGCGCGCTTCCTGGAACAGCCGCGACGACATGCCGCCGCCGAGCACACTGGTGAACATCTGCAAGCTGTAGAGCGCGGGATCGGTCTGTGCGAGCCCGGGCAGCGCCAGCGCGATATGCACTTGCTCAAGTTCGCGCTTCTCCACGCGGGTGCCGCCGCCGAAGCGCGCCGGTTCCGGCGGCAGCCCGGCAGGCCCGTTGAAGCTGGCAAAGCGCGTTTGCACTTCGGCGACCACCGCCGCGTGATCGATGGCGCCGGCCGCGGCGATCAAAATGTCGGGCGCGCGATAATGCCGACCCAAAT
>Ga0335073_10014071_pt1 | contig 11218 bp, 5 predicted proteins | sample Lox_Sample_22_FD_207093 | JGI IMG/M metagenome (GOLD analysis project Ga0335073, IMG submission 207093) | Soil microbial communities from Loxahatchee National Wildlife Refuge, Florida, United States - Lox_Sample_2.2 | ecosystem: Environmental > Terrestrial > Soil > Wetlands | place: USA: Florida... | reverse complement strand
GCGTTGCTGGTGCGTGGCGATGATGCGGGTGCTGCGGCAGCCATGGAATACGCAGCGGGAAATCTACCTTATCTTTGGGATCCCTCAAAGAGATTTGAGAGCCTGGAGGAGATGCGCCTCGATCTCGCGCAGTTTTTCTCTCTGCGTTCCAGTAGCGGCCAAGCCTCAGCCGCGCTATTCGATCTCGACCAGTGGATGAACAAGATTACCGCGGACGCGAAGAAGGTCACGTCTGTGGAGGCTGAAGTCGATGTCGATGAGTCCGACCCGAAGCTGACGAAATTTGTGCGCGATGCGATTGCCGCGAAATTAAAAACGGAAAATGTCGAGGTGAAAACAGGCACGCTTCATGCAGGCACCAAGTGTTGCTCCGGCGATCCCGATCTACATAACGTATCCACAGTCGTTCCCTATAAGCAGGGCGAGCCGACGTTTCGCGACGATTTCACGATACCGTGGGAGGGCCGGCGGATGATGGATGCGGTGCGCAAGGCTGCGGCCGAGATCGAGAAGGGTCAGCCGGTCGTGTTGGAAGTGCGCGTGAGTGAAGGGCCCGAAGAGCGCGTCAAGATCAAGCGCGAGCTCGAAGACATGCTGAAGCAGGCCGGCGCGGGCGAGGCCGATGTGACGGTGCTTTGTTCTTATAAGTCGGGTTACAGTTGGCTGGTTGACGAGATCGAGCCGCTGCTCAAGAACAAGGGAGTGTCGAAACTGAAGATCGACTTCGCGCTCGATCCCGATCCCGGCAAGCAGTCCACAATGCGTTCGCTTTATCGCTGGAATCAGGAGCTTTTTCCCGTTGATGAAGTGTTGGCCCGGGACCTTTCGCTCCCTTTGAAGAATATCGAGTTTGCCGAGATGAACAGCGACAAGGGCCCGACGTACCGCGTTCATGCCTACGACGACAGCGGCAAGGAAATCCTGTCGAGGGAGTTTACGGTCAAGACGGTCTCTCGCCCATATAGCGATCAGTTTCCTGAGTATGAAACCGTCATGGTTGAAACGGGCTGGGTGAACATGGTGGCCGGCAGCAAAACACTGCTGGACGAGCGGGTCGAGTCGGACATCGAAATGTTCTGGGACCACTACCAGAAAGAAACTCTTCCACGCACTTACAAGGTGATCCTGGCGCAAAATGATGGCAAGCCGCAGTTGGATTCTCAGCCGCTCTTCGACACACTCCTGATCCAGTACAAGCTGAGCGAGCCGGACTATCAGCTTGGCATCGATGAGGAGCGCATCTCCTCGCTTGAGGCCTTGCAGGAAGATACATTCTTCAACACCGAAAACTTTTACTACATGCTTGGCGACCTTGAAGCGGGAGCGCATTTGGATTACCTCGGACGCATCATCCCGGTTAGCTATCCGAGCCGCGATGGAGAGGACGGAGAAGTCCACATCGCCTTTTATGCGAAGGATGCGGGAATGCCAAAGGTGCGGCTGGCGTGGAAAACCGAGGGCGATCCAGCGCAGCACGAGGAAAAGAGGAATCTGTATGTGATGCCTTCGGCGGGCCACATGCGCCTGATTTCAGCGCGCGTGCAAGCCGGGCAGGAAGGTGTGCAGCGCCTCACCTGGCGGATGCCCGTCGACTTCAAGAAATACAACTTCGACGACTGGATCGTGCTCGCCGAAAAAAGCCGCGTTGAGCGCACCATTGAATCGGCTGACCAGGCAACTGCGCAGGTCAAGTGGCTCGCAAAGATGCACGCCGCCGGTCTCTATCGCGACGAGCTGACCTATCCTCACCTGAGCACCATGGGTTTTGAGTTTGAAATTCCTACAGCACTCGACGCTCCCGATCATGCAAAAAAGGAGATCGTGACGGCGGAGATGCCTGTGATTCCCCCGGCCACTAAAAGGCCGATGATCGCGGACATCCCGCCGACCCCCGTCGATGCCGGCGGGCACTTTGTGCAGTGGGACAATCCGATCGCCCCGGCGGAGGAGGAGCATCTTCTGAGCCGGCTTTCCACTTATCCCGGCGTGGATGTTTACTGGATGGGACGCAGCTATCTGGGTGCAAATATCTGGGCTGCCGATATCACCCTGCCTACGCCTTCTGCCCTAAGTTCGATGCCCAAGGCGACGACGCTGAAAGCAACCATCATTTACTCAGGGCGGCAGCACGCCAACGAGGTCTCGAGCACCAGCCATCTGCTCAAGCTGGGCGAAGAGCTTGTCCTCGATCCCAAATGGCGCGACGACCTGAAGAAGGTGAATGTGGTGCTGCATCCCATCACCAATCCTGACGGCGCCAATCTGTCGATCGATCTGACCAAGATCGCGCCGCATAACATGGTCCACGCCGGTTATCATGCATCGCTCACATCCGACGTTGTTTCAGATCAGAACAACGAGTTTCCCATCTATCCCGAGTCCGCCACCAGAAGACTGCTCTGGAATGCATGGCTGCCGGACGCATTCCTGAACCCCCACGGATATCCAACCCACGAATGGGTACAGCCTTTCAGCGAATACAGCGGATGGATCATCACCCGCATGGGCGCGGAATCCGGCCGAACCAATTGGGTTACCCGCGGATGGTTCACCAGCATCGGATATCTCGGCGACGATGAGCATCCCAAGAGCCGGACAGTAGCCTACGCGCTGCGCGACAAAATCGTGGATGAAATGGCCAAGACCCCCGGCGTGCTGGAGATGAACGCGCGTGAGAATGACCGCTATGCGCGTTACCAGCACTGGGATGCCGAAAGCTATCAGCAGCCAATCTATAAAGGTGTACGCATCAATATGGCGCTGAAGGGAATGGATGGCGGGATGACGGGAGGCCGCGCGGGTGCTGGCGCCGTGGGCATTGGAGGACTGATGGTGCGGTATCCCGAGATCACCTATGACGACGGATATACCGAGGTTCCCGACGAGACCGCTTACGGAGACTTCCTGCAACTGGTGGCATCGGCGGGGTTGGCGTTCGACCACGCCCATCTGGACTACATGAATGAAGGCAAGCTTGACATTGAGCGTACCCAACGCGACGCGGGCGAAGGAGTGACCTGGCGCGTTGAGCGCAAGCGGCCAATACTGCCGACGCAGCCACTTGAGGTTATTCACGCCGATGGCGTGAAGGAGTAAGGAATGCGGCCAGAGACGGAGGCTCCGGACGCGAAAGATAAGAGCTGGCTGACGCAGCTCGATGCGGAAGAGCGAACCACGCTGATCGCTACGTTTGCCGGCTGGATGCTCGACGGCATGGATGTGATGGTCTACAGCTTTGTATTGCCTACGCTGATCGTTCTGTGGCACATCAGCAAAGGACAAGCCGGATTACTCGGAACCTCCGCCCTGCTTCTGTCATCGCTCGGCGGCTGGCTCGCCGGGCTGGCGGCCGATCGCTGGGGGCGCGTGCGGGTTCTGAAATGGACGATTGTTTGGTTTGCCGTCTTCACGTTTCTCAGTGGATTCACAAATACATTTCCGCAATTATTCATCGTGCGCGGCGTGCAGGGGCTTGGATTCGGCGGCGAGTGGGCTGTGGGCTCGGTACTGATCGGCGAAAAGATTCGCGCACGTTTTCGCGGGCGCGCAGTGGGGACCACTCAGTCGGGATGGGCCGTCGGCTGGGGCGTCGCGGCGTTATGTTACACAATTCTGTTCCGCTACATGCCGGTGGCGATGGCTTGGCGTGTAATGTTCTGGATCGGATTGCTGCCATCCTTTTTGGCAGTATGGATTCAGCATCACGTCATGGAACCGGAGGTGTTTGAAAAAAGCCGACAACAGCACCCATCGGAGTCGCCGGCGCACTTCCTGCTCATCTTCTCGCCCCCCATGATTCGCACAACGCTACTGGCGTCGCTGGTGGCGCTGGGAGCGCAGGGAGGATATTACGCAGTCAATACTTTCCTGCCCATGTATTTGAATGCGCGCGGGCTGTCGGTGATCTCGACAGGCGGCTTTCTGATGGTGGTGATCGCGGGCTCATTCGCGGGATATTTGACGAGCGCGCACCTCACGGACTGGATCGGCCGCAAATGGTCGCTGGTGATCTTCGCCGTGGGGTCGTTCACCGCCATCTCTTTTTACACGATACTGCCGCTGAGTAATGAGGCTACGCTGTTCGTGGGCTTTCCTCTTGGATTTTTTCCGTCAGGCTCTTTCAGCCCCATGGGAAGTTTTTTTACCGAGCTGTTTCCGACATCCTTGCGCGGGTCCGGTCAGGGGTTCACCTACAATCTCGGACGCGGCGTGGGCGCCCTGTTTCCCGCGCTGGTCGGCTACTTCAGCGCACGCATGTCGCTGGGGAGAGCGATCGCCATGTTTTCGGTCTCGGCGTATGTACTCATGGTGTTGAGTGTGTTGTTGCTACCGGAGACGCGGGGCCGCGAACTCGATGAGGCAGTGCCCCGCCTTTAGTCCGTGGAACAGAGTTTGCATTTACGGTGAAAGACAGACGAAAAGAAAACCAGAGCACCTGGCGGCGACAGTCGGAAAGCGCCGTCGTCCGATGCGAAACGATTCCCGAAATGCCCGTATTGAGGTGCCACATGAAAGCTGCTCGCGTTCGATTCAGTTTGTGGTTTGTCCTTGTCCCTGTTCTCGCGCTGCCCGTCGGCACTTCGAGCAGGGTTCAGGCCCAGGGGAAAACTCTTGACACGCGCGTTGCTTCTACCTCGCACGTGCCGGAGGAGATGCTGCAGGGATTCGAATATCGAATGATCGGGCCGCATCGCGGCGGGCGTGTGACGGCAGTGGCCGGCGTGGCAGGCGATCACCGCACCTTTTATATGGGCGCCACAGGGGGCGGCGTGTGGAAGACCACCGATGCCGGCGATGTTTGGGTGAACGTTTCCGATCGCTACTTCAGAACCGCCGCTGTGGGCGCCATCGCGGTAGCACCATCGAACTCAAATGTCATCTACGTCGGCACAGGGTCGGCGAGCATCCGCAACAATATTGAGATCGGCCGCGGCTCTTACAAGTCCACGGACGCGGGGGCAACCTGGACATCAATCGGGCTCGAGGACGCCGGCCAGATTGCCAGTATCGTCGTCGATCCACGCGATCCCGACCATGTCTATGTTGCCGCTGTCGGCCACGCCTTCGGTGCGAATACAGAGCGCGGCATCTTCCGCTCGCAGGACGGAGGCAAGCGCTGGGAGAAGGTTCTCTTCGTCAACGATTCCACTGGAGCCGCCGATCTGGTGATGGACAGCCAGAATCCCGAGATATTGTATGCCGCCATGTGGACTGGTGCGCGTCACCCGTGGGGCATGGTTTCAGGTTCGACTGACGGCGGAGTCTTCAAGACAGAGGATGGCGGCGATCACTGGACGAAACTCGCGAAGGGACTTCCTCAGGGGCCAGTCGGCAAAATTGGTGTTGCGGTTTCTCCGGTGATGCCTAACCGCGTGTGGGTGCTGATTGACGCCGTCGATGGTGGAGTCTACCGCTCAGACGATGCCGGCGTGAGCTTCACGCGCGTAAACTCGGACCGCACGCTGACGGGACGTTCGTGGTATTACAGCCATATTTTTGCCGACACCAGGGATCCCAACATGGTCTATGTAGGCAACACCGATTTCTATCGCTCGACGGACGGCGGCAAAACCTTCCATCCGCTCGCCCTGCCGCACGGAGACAATCACGCCTTGTGGATCGACCCCAAGGATTCGCAAGTCATGATCGAAGGCAACGACGGCGGAGCCACCATCTCGTTGGATGGCGGCGCGACCTGGTCGACACAGTTGAACCAGCCGACGGCGGAGATCTATCGCGTGGTGACTGACGACCAGGTGCCCTACCGTGTGTACGGTACGCAACAGGATCAGTACGACGGTCTCTCTTTGCCCAGCCGCTCCTCGCGCTTTGGCGAGCGGTTGCAGCTGCAGCATTGGTATACGGTTGGAGGGATGGAGGGCGGCTTTGTCGGATTGGATCCGAAACGTCCCAACATCCTTTACGCCGGCGGCCCGGGTGGAATGATGACGCGCATGGATCTCTCCGAACAGCATCTGCGCTCCATCAACGTGACCGCGGGAAGTAGAGGCGGCGACGTACGTTTCGCCTGGAGCTCTCCCATCTTTGTCTCGCCGCTGGAGCCGGACGTTGTTTATCACACGTCGAACTTTGTTCATAAAACCAGTAATGGTGGACAAACCTGGAAGACCATCAGTCCCGATCTTACGCGCAACGGCAAACACAATGACTCCGGACCCGGCAGCGAACCCGAAGCGTACCCCACCGTGTCCACGTTTGCGGAGTCTCCGCGCATGAAGGGTGTGCTTTGGGCGGGCAGTGACGACGGCCTGGTGCACCTGTCGCGGGACGGCGGTTTGCACTGGCAGGATGTGACGCCGAAGTCGATTCCGGATCTCGCCACTGTAAACACAGTCGAGCCGTCCCCGCACGATCCCGCGCGCGCCTTCTTGGCTGTTTACCGCTATATGCTCGACGATTATCATCCATACATCTATCGCACCGATGATTTTGGTAAGACGTGGGATCTCCTGACCGATGGCAACAACGGGATTCCCGCCGATCAGCCGGTGCGCGTAGTGCGCGAGGATCCCGTGCGCAAGGGTTTGCTCTATGCGGGCACTGAGTTTGGCGTCTTTGTTTCGCTGGACGACGGCAAGCACTGGCAGCCCTTGCAATTGAATCTCCCCGCCGTGTCAGTGACCGATATTGTCGTGCACGACAGCGATCTGGTTCTCTCCACCAACGGCCGTTCGTTCTGGATTCTTGACGACGTCAGCCCGTTGCGGCAGATGGCTGTGGAGACCATGAGTGCGCCACACCTGTATCCGATTCGTGATACCTACCGAATCGCCACCTCGGCCGATGAAGACGACCAGGCTTATATTGGCGGAGCCTGTTGCGTGAGCAATCTCCGCGATCTCTACAAGGGAGCGCGCATTGAACGCCATCAAGTGGGCGAAGAGCCTCCCGAGGGCGCCATCCTGTACGCATCATTTCCCACCGCGCCGGCTGAGAAAGTGAACTTGACGGTCACCGACACCAGCGGAAAGCTTCTGCGCACGCTTGTCGACACAAATGCACCCGAAGGCCCTGCGGTCCATGCCGGCTTGAATCGTTACAACTGGGATCTCGACATTGAATCTCGCGCGCCAGGCTCTCCCAAGCCCATGCAACGCGGCCCCAAGGCTGTGCCCGGCACTTATCAAATCCACCTGACCGTGGGCGCGACCACGCAGTCAGAGACGTTCAAACTCCTTCGAGATCCAAGAACTCACGTTACCCAGCAGGACTACCAGAGCCAGTACGATCTGTTGGTCCACATTCAGGGCGCACTTGCTCAAATCGATCATGCCGGTGCGACCATCCGCGAACGTCGCGCGGGATTGAGGCCCGACGATCCAGAGCTAGCACAGCTTACAGCATTGCAAACCGCGTTGGGCGCAAATGGCCGCGGACGCGGTGAGCGCGGCGAAGGTGGACCACCGGGGGCCAACCCCGGCCCTCCGCCACTGCTTTCGGAATTCAGCAGCCTTTACACCTTCGTGATCGGCAGCGAAGACCGTCCAACCGGCGCGGCACTCGATCGCTATCGGGAGCTGCGTAAGGCGCTCGACACCGATCTTGCCAAACTGCAAGCCGCGCACTAGAATCTCCGTCGCTTATTTCTTGGAGGAAGGATGGGCAGCCGCAGATCTCTCGCGATTGGGACCTGAAGTTTCGCGCTATTGGGTATTTACCCTGACCGCAGTCCTCGGCCACGCATACGGATGCGGATTGTCGTCGCAACCAGGATCAGCAAAGTGACAATTTCGACAAAGACCTTGCCGCCATCGAGCAGGTCAGGATGGCCATCTTTCAGATTCGGATCGGTGAAGATGCTGTGAAAAAGAAGCAGGGCTGCCGCAGGAAAGACGAGGTAATGCAGGTTCCGCCATAGCTGACGTCTGATCCGCGTCCGCAGCAGAGAAGAAACGACCACCAGAACCACAAGATAGAGCGCTGCCGCTCCAGTGAGATTGATCTTCGGTTGAAGATATGAGTGGACGGGAAAGAGAATGTCGAACGGACTGAAGTGCGGCGTTTGCAGAAAGAGCAGCACCAGGGGATGGGTGAGGGTAAGAAAGATCGCGATATAGGCGGTCCACCGATGCAAAGCAAAGACGTTGATACGTCGGTGCGGCCAGTGCCGAACTGGGCTATAACGCAGAGAGATCATCATGCCCAGCAGAAGATTGATAGCGATCGCACCGACCGCGCCCAGGCCAAGATAGGAACAGAGATCCAGCAGGCTCATTGGGTCTCATCCGAGGTACAGTAGATATTCCGCGCATTCGTGCAGCGGTACGACGACCAGCGGCAGCAGCGGAGCGGTAGTGCCGATCAGCACCAGGAGAATGCTGGCCGAACCCGGAAGTCTTGTACGAGGGCTGCTCGCAGCTTCCTGGTCGAGCAGGAGAAGGTTAGTCTTGAGTCTATCGGCCACGTTCTGCACGGTGGCTCCGCCCTTGGTCCACAGGATCTCCAGCACCTCACGTTCGCGCTCGCCCAGCCGCACGATTGTATGCTGCTCAAGGGACTCTCTCTCGGACGGTACGTGCAGACCCTTTTGCGAAGACGGTCGCGTCATAAGCGGTTAAATCCACTATAGGGCCTTTCGGCCCGATGCTGTTCAATTTTGAGCGGACGACGAGAAGCCGGACCGAGAAAATAGAAGAGAGCAAAGTTGTCAGCTACTACCGCTGCTAGTGTTCTGTCCCAGAAATACGCTGACATAGTCTTGCGAGCTTGTGGAGGACGGAGTCAGCGGTAGCGGTCCATGCGAAGGGTTTGGATTTGGTGTTGTAGTGCTGGACGAACTGGTTGATCCTTGAGATGAGTTCTTTGACGTTTTTGAATGATCCGCGGCGGATGGCTCGCTGTGTTATGAGTCCGAACCAGCGCTCGGCCATCAGGTGAACGTCCAGATCTGCTGGCACCGCGTCGTCTATGCGCTTGAGGAAGCCGAGAAATTCCTGATGGCGGTGACGCGGCTTGCAGTCGGTCAATACCATCCCTGAGGCGATATCCAACGCCGCGAACAGGGTTGTGGTCCGTTTCTCACGTAGTCATAGGTCACGCCTTCTACATAACCGAAGCCCATAGGCACAAGCTGTTGTCACAAGGCCAAATTCTCGAGCAAGAGGCCGCGACGAGAACGGAGAATCTGAACACAAGAAGCCGTCAAAACGCCCAATATCTGAAGCATTAGACTCAGATTACGCGAGGGACGATCAATGCGGTAAGGGCTTGATCCTAAAGATGATTACAATTTTGGCGAGGCACAGGTGCGCAATTCCAATCGGCCCTGCAGACAGAGATGGGCGCCCTAACCACACATTTTGGCCCGGCACACGCCCGCTATCCCGCCGAATTGCAACTATATCGGCAGTTGTTGTATCAGGCCACCGATTGGGCTTTTGTCGACGTGTTCCGCTGGCTGGCCCTGCACTGCCTGTCGGGAGCGGGGATTGTCTGGCTCTTCAAGCGGCTGCAGAAGGGACGCCCACCGGCCGGAGCTGGAGCGCACTGACGCGAGACCGGACAAGGCCCATGGAGAGATGTGCTCACGAAAAAGAGAAATTTGATGAAGCGCCGTAGGACAAGAAATTCGACGCGTCGTGTCGCAGCATCAGACTGACAATCCAACTGGTTTGAACATGGGGCAGAGCACGGCACCTCGGAAATACCAAGGCTGATTTGATCGGGTCACCAGCCTTTAGGAGTTCGTTGTATTCGGAATTGCGCGTGCGGCGGCACAATCACGCCGAACAGCGAATCGCCAGAGCCAAAGCACCGTAAGTTCTTGGACTTAGCGCGCAATAAATACGTGGGCGAGCGCATGCGTAACGTCAGGTTACGAGCGTCCCATAGCCTCCGTTACGATCTGTACGGAACGTAGCGGCACCCTCCGGGTCTGATCCAGACTCGTTTTGAGCCAAGACGGCGCACTCTTCCCTCGCTATCAAAAATCTGACAGTGGCCAGACTGCGAAAAATCCCGCATTCACTCGGGAAATTTCCATGGCTCTGTCTGATTCTTCCGGGACACAACATATTCCTGTCGTGGCCCTGGACTCGATGCAAAGGCTGGCACCAGGGTTCTCCGGCTTCGAAGAGTGAAACACATTGAAGGAGGATTTCCAATGAAGTGCAAGTTAATCTTCTGCATTCTTTGTCTGTGTATCGCGCTGATCCGGCCGCTCGCGGCGCAAGTAGCGTCGTCAACCACGTTGGTGGGAACCGTAACCGACAGCTCGGGTGCCGTCATACCGGGCGCCAGCGTGGTTGCCGTCCAGGACGCCACGAAGGTGGCATTCAAGGGCGTCTCCGGCGGAACGGGCGACTACACCCTGCCCTATGTTGCGGTTGGCACGTACACCATTACGGTCGAGGCCGTCGGGTTCCAGAAGGTTACGCACACGAACGTACTGGTTGAGATCAATCACACAGTGCGAACCGATTTCGTCCTCAATCCAGGCAATGTGACCAATGAAGTGACCGTGACGGAAGCGCCGCCTGCCATTGCGACAGACGATGCAGCGCTGGTGCAGACGCTTGGAAACACCGCCATTTCCTCGCTGCCTGTCGTGGGTCATGATGCGTTCCAGCTTGCCCTCACCACTGCAGGGGTCCAGCTCTCGAGCAATGTGACGGTGGGCGACCCGCCGGGCGAGCAGTTTGCCGGGCCTGGTTTTCGCGGCGAGCAACAGGATGTTTCGCTCGACGGCGTGACGCTGATGAACTCCATTCACGTGACGGTTGATTTCCCTCCGTCTCCGGACGCCCTTCAGGAGCTCAGCGTCCAGACCGGAACATACTCGGCACAATACGGCGGCCATCTGGGGATCCACGTAAACGCGGTCACGAAAACCGGCGGCAATGACTTTCACGGCGTGCTTAAGGAGTATGACCAGAACGGATACTTTGCTGCGCACAGCCGCTTTGATCTCCCTGGTACCCGCAAAAATCCCTTGAACCAGAATCAGTTTGGCGGCGAACTCGATGGTCCCGTGATTGTGCCCTGGCTTTACAACGGCAAAAAGCGGACATTCTTCACATTTGACTACCAGGGGCGCCGCGAGATCAACAAGATCGCGACCATCTACACCGTCATGACGGAACCCGAGCGGACCGGCGACTTCAGCGCGCTGCTCTCGGCGCCCAAGCCCGTGACTCTTACCGATCCCGTCGATCCCACCTGCATCGTGGAGAACGTGATTCAGCCGCGGTGCATTGAT
>Ga0335073_10014070_pt1 | contig 11220 bp, 6 predicted proteins | sample Lox_Sample_22_FD_207093 | JGI IMG/M metagenome (GOLD analysis project Ga0335073, IMG submission 207093) | Soil microbial communities from Loxahatchee National Wildlife Refuge, Florida, United States - Lox_Sample_2.2 | ecosystem: Environmental > Terrestrial > Soil > Wetlands | place: USA: Florida... | reverse complement strand
ACGACCGATGGGCGGTGACGTTGATGTCCGGGAGTGGGGAATAGTGCGGAATGGGAGTAAGGGTATGGGGATTCTGTGGGCGCCCGCCTTCTTGCCGGCGGCGGCCGGAAATGAAGTGCCGGAACCGGTGCTGGAACCTGTGGCGGGGCCACTCAAGCAGAATGGAACGATGGAAGAATGGAGCCAGTTCTGCGGAATGGGAAAAGACCATGCGGAATTCCGCGCGGAACGGGTCGTAAGCTGTGGCGGACGCGAGTCCGTTTCTTTCGCTGAGGCTGCTATACAGGAATCGCGGCTGCGGGTTGTCGCCATTATCGCTTAAAATTTGAGCAACACCCTGACGCCGTCTCGCCACGTCATGGCGATGTCGTTACATGAGCGAGCGAGGATTCATTGGCAGTATACCCAGCAGCGCCTTCCGTTCTACTTGGCTCCATCGCAGCTCGACCGTCTTTACAAGCCAATATGCTCCGAAAGCAGAGACCCCAGCCATTTCAAGCCAGAATCCCTCATGTCCCGAGTTGTAGGCGAAGATCCACGCCAGCACCGGCAACGCAACCATGGCGGTCCCAAGAGTCCTATATGTTAGCCGGAAGGCAGCGATCACCTTGTTGTACTTTCCGCCCGGGTTCTGTATCTGCTTTAGCGTCTTCTCGGAGCAGAATATGCAGGTGAACCCGGCACACACGAAGAATGTCACTGCGGCCGGAAAATGCAACGAGTGAATGGTGAAACCCGGCGTTCGGCAGGGCCATTCCATCGGGAAGAGCGCAACACACGGAGCCGCGATACCCGCGATATTCAGCGCCCAATTCTCCCAGTTGCTGAATCCTTTCATCAGGAACATCGCCGCCCCTACGAAAAAAAGGTTTCCGACAAACCAGTTCCGCATGGGCCCTCTCCCCGGCTCTTGGCACCGAGTGTCCTTCATCGCATCCGGACATTTCGGAAGCGAGCATTGGGGCGTCGCATGGTAATAGGCGCTCATCGACCCCGCGAATGAAACCGCCACCACCTTTCCGCCAAATACGAGCACGAGCGGAAGCGAGAGTCCGATGATTCCCACCCCGAGCCGCAAGTGTATGAACATCGACAGCATTAGTTTCTGGATAGGGTTCACCACAGCACCTTCTAACTTGGCTTGCATCATGCAAGCGCACATTTAGGACCATTAAACTGCGAATTCCTGTTATTTCGAACAGAGCCTGAATACGCGCGGGGTGGCGGAACATCGGTCACAGTGCCCCCAATGCGCGAAACCAGCAGGGAGTTTGGCATCGATATCAGTTGCCGGTACTTTTCGCTGCTGCTAAAGCCTCGACGCTTGTCCGTAAGTCCTCTTTTGAGGAGTCTGGGTTGCGAAACATCATTCCAACTACGTGCCTATTGGTGGCGTAATGAGAGTGCGCAGCACCTGGATTCTCTGCAAGCCAGAACCAGTGGGGTGCGTTCCTGACATAAAGATTAACTACCCGCAATCCATCCTGCTGCTCAAGAGGATCGATTCGCGGAACGTGCAAGGTGAGGAGATCACTAGGGTCGCTCCACGCAACCAGCTGCGGACGATCCTTCCTGAATCCGTCAGCCCCCAGAAACGCCTTGCGCACCCGCTCCCACGTGCGCAGGTTAGCCACCGGTGTGAACCCCTCTGTCGTTGTTTGCCCGCCGAGATTCGCTAGTTCGAGAAGGGAAAGCTGGTTGGCAAAGAAATAAACCTGGGATGTATGGGCAAAAATATAGCAGGCAGCTTCCGCTTGTCCAAGAGACGCCTTTGAGGAAACCTTGACTGTGGTCTCGATCTGCTGAGAGGCCGGCTCGGTCGCGCCTTCCGCGCCTAACTTATCGCAGATATCCCGATCAGCCACACCTCCCGGCGGCGGGTCCTGCGCGACCTTAGTTATTGACGGTAGTGGGCTCTGGAGGGTGGAAAATACCAGGTAGCTTCCCAAGCTGTGTGTCACCAAAATGAACTCCGGTTCGCGCTCCTGCACGCCCCGTTTCGTTAGATCAGCGGAATAGTCCCTCGACTTTACAATCAACTGCCGCATTGCCTCTTGTAAATACGGTCCCAGAGGCCCTAGCGCCATCACTGCGTCGCTAAATCCCCAATCAATAAGCAAACCCTTAAAATAATGATTGACTGCCGCCGCCCGCTCCGGAAGAGCGCCTACTCCATCCGGGTGGTCGATCCAGGGATAACTTATAAAATGCACCTTGTCTGGATCCAGCTTGGCCTGCGGGTCCGCAAGATCTTCGTCGGAACACTTCGGCTGCGCGTTATTGGCGGAGCATAGGCACAAGTAATCCCTATTCGGACCCATCAGGCGTGCGTCGTTTGCCACCATATAGCGGCATTTCAAGGGATAGACCAAGGGCCACCAGTTGATTTCGTCCACGTAAATGGTGCGGTGCGGAGATCGCAGCTGAATTCGGTAGTGGTCCACAAACGGGGCCGAAGCTGTCCACTCCTTCTTAGTTCTCCACACGAGGCCTTCGGCAGATAACTTGCTGTTGGCAAAATACTCCAGAGGCGGAGGAGTCGCAGCCGGGTCAAAGTCGTCCTGATCGGCATAGTCTCTTTTGTCGTACTGCCCAGCCTTTGGCTGTGAAACGCATTCGAAGCGCTCGCAAATAGCCTTTTGAAACTCCAGCGAGTCACCTGCTCCCTCCTGAGCTATGCCATGCACATAGAGAATATGTACGTTGGAGTTTTGCTGCAAAATATCCTGGATCGATGATGTCTCTTCCAGGCAATTTGGCCCGGCCTGAACCACGGAACGATGATGCCGACAGTTGGGGTACTGCGTCTGCGCAGCAACGGCACCAGCCCAAGCTAGGATAATCAACCAGACAACCCGTGTTGACATCAAAGGCCCCCTTTCATCCGTTTGAAAACCAGTGCTTTGGTAACAGAGCCGTGGTCGGTTAGGAGCTGCCGGTTATCCTCTCTTAAGCGTTTAGTTAAAAGCGTGGTTTTTCCAATACTCGGTATAGTCAGTCGCCTGGCCCCACTGCTCCGAGAAGGTCCGTGTGAAGTCGTCCAGCAACTTCGTGTCGCGGGTGCGAAAAGCAATCTCTGTCTCTTCCGAATGGTCAAAGGAGAAAGCAGCTTCCTCGTGGTCCTGCACCCAGAGACGAATAATGAATGGCTGGGTCGCATAGCGGATTTGGACTCCTGCTTGGCGGAGTTGCTTTTCGTGGTTGCGATGGTTCTCCAGCAACAATTCGGCAAAACTGTCGTATCCTGTGCCGCCCTGCACTTTCTCCAGGAAGCTCTCCGGTGTCATCTTCGGATCGAGAAGGTTGGGGTTCTTTCGAAAGAACTCCAAGAACTTTTGACGCTCGGAGTTGTTGCGGGGATCCTTAAGCATGGCCACAAAGCTCTCCTTTGGGAATTGACGATACAGGTACTGCCGCCTAAGCTCGGGCGAATACAGAAGCAGGCGAATTTGTGGCGCTCGGCTGTCGGGTCTGCTCGCCAGTTCCTTGCCATCGCAGTGGTGCGTATTGAAATTTGTCTCTACGCTTGAATGCGCTTCGTCGAGGATCGAGGATAGGTATTTGTAGAACTCGCCTGGTGACGAATACTGACCATATCCAGGCACATCGGTCATGATATCGATACCATCGCAGGTATCTTGCACAATTTCGGTTATCCCGGGAATGCTGTTTGGAAACTCACCCAGGTAGCGGGTGGTTGCGCCGGAGACCAGCAATTCGGTCCGGCTCTTGAGGTCCCTTGAATCAAGTTTCTGCACATAGGCAAATATGATGGAGACCAGCGCGAGCGCAATCGTCACTAGGTCCACAATGTGGCGCACAGGGGGAGGCTGGCCAACGGCATCTTCGCGATTGGCCGCAAGAATCCGAGCTTGCACAGCTTCCGCAGTAGGCATGATCGTTACTCCTGAGATCAGAGTTGGTCCATGCCTACAAAGACGAGAACAGGAAGAAAAGTCCTTTTCGTTGATCCCAATTGTTCGAAAGTATTGCAAAGGTCGATTGGTCGCTCGAAAGTGTACCTCATCATCTTGCTACCGTGCCGGGTTAAGGGTTGGGGTAGGGTGGCAAAATCATAATTGGCGCTCTGCAATCGGATCCGTTCTTGGCGTCGCTTAGGTACCTGACGTAACGGAGCAATTCTTCTTCTGTTGACAATTCATTATCTAATGTCGTGAACGTAGTATTCCGCGCACTCCCGCCCGACTGCACCTTAAGCTCGCCACTGTTGGAAGCTCTTATCAGAATTTGGGACATTGCAGTTACTGATCGTGTTAGCAACTCGTCCAACGTGTTTAGATCCGAGAAACTTGGAAACCGCGCGCCAAGAGCCGCTGTCTCTTTACGCAGCTCTGGAACCGCCAACTTCTCCTGATCCACTTGCAGGCTTCCTAAGGTACTAACAACACCGTTCAATGTGGTACTTAGGTCGAGCTGACGCGGCGATATCGACATTGGCATCTGTGAACTACATTGGCTCTGATCTGTGTTCTGCTGATCGCATGTGTAGCACTTCGAACTATACATGCCCTTACCTGTAGACGAATCAATACTTGTCGGAATATCAATATATGCGATCTTGTAATTAACATTCTTGCCGCTCATCAGAGGGGTCGGATCAAGCATTTGCAACATTTGGGGGTATGCGGCACGAACATGTTGATCGCACGCATCGATGTTTGGCGGAGCCTTCATAACTATCTGCAACGTGCCGGTGCTCTGAAGAGGAGACTTGCTCGTTTTACAGGTTCCCGCGTCTGCTGTGTCGCACTCATACAGATCGATTGACGATGGCCCATTATTATAGTGAAGCATGATGCCAATGCTATGCTCCTCTTCGGAGTCATGGCTCATGAACTTGGCACCAAAACTCATTTTATAGACACCGTCGTTGCTGTAGGAGTCGGGCATCGGGAAAACTATGTATGTGCTCCAGACGCCAGGGTTGTCGGACCATTTCCAATGCTGTAAAGGACTGACTTGCAGCAACTCTTCTGTGGCATAACCATCTTTCATGAGCGAATTAACCGCACGATCCGGGGCGCAGACTGTGTTAAAGGCTACGCAGTAAACACCTGTTTTATTCATCGTATAGCCATACCCTGCACTGAATATTGGTGGCTTGTGAGCATAGAGCCCGGATTCTGGTGGGGTCATCGCGACCAGAACGGTGCGGCCCGTGATGAAAGTGTTATCTTGATAGAGTATCCACGGCCCCTCAAGCATGATGTCCAAGTGATTGTCGGCCATAGCGGGTAGCGCGAGGATCAAAAGCAGGAAAAACACTTTCATAATCGTTTGCTTACTCATTTGTCCTCTCTCCAAGAGCTTCACTATTTGATTCCTTCCAATTCAAACGCGGCCCAGTAATACGGGTGGGCAGATGCTGCTTGCGAAGCGAGCGCAAGTTGTGCTCCGTGCAGGGCGCTGGCGACATCCTCTCCACCCAGAACGTTGCTATAGAACTGCTTCATCAACTCGGCAGTTTTGCTGGAGTCGACATTCCATCGGCTGACTATGACGTGCGGCACGCCATCGTGAAGAAGAGCTTGAGCGAGGCTTTCCGTTCCTGAGGTCCCGGGCTCCGCCTCAGCATTGGTGTGACACGCCGAGAGGACGGCCAGTTGCAGCTCTCTCGTTTCCTCAGGTGTAAAGCTTTGCCCATCGACGACTCGCATGCGCTGTACGCGGGGGTCGAAGTCGCTGAGCATCAGCCCACTTCGCTTCGGCCATGCGACGGCGTGTCCGGCAAAGTGGAAGACCTGAACGCCGCTGATTTGTTTCTGTATCTCCTTCAGGGTTGCATACTTATCCCGCAGGCGGTGGGCAGCAGAAAACCTGTCTTGTACCGCCTGGGCCTCGGCGTCAGCATCGGGCAGTGAGGTCACCCCCCGCTCGGGGGTGGGCACGCTGACTACCAGCGCCGGAGTTTGGCTCGTAATGGCCACAGCACGTCGCAGGTGCATCGACTGGTAAAGACCCGGAGATACCACTACGGCAAATCTCTGGACGAAATAACTGCCGTCCGCTGTTACCAGCGCCTCCCACGGGACTGAATCCAGGAAGTCGTCGGTTTCGAAGACAACTGGCCTCCCGGGCAAGAGCCGGTCTTCAATCGGCCCTATCAGCGCCTTGTAAAGGGCACGGCCCGTGTTGAGCAGTGTCATCAAATCGGAATTGGGGTCGGCACATAGGCGAGTATATTCAGCCACAAACTCTTCGACCTTTGAGGATTCCGTAGCTAGCCATCGCCCGGAAATACCGCGATCATCGTAAATCCACACTGCAACTCCGTCAGGTAGGACGGCATAGACAACCACTGTCTCCTCTCGCAAAAGAGGCAGGCGCTCACTTACCATCTTCGGCGAAGGCAATGGTGGAGCGTCCTCCGGACTGGTGGGGAAGATTTCCGCTGGATCCGACGCGGCATTCAGCGGTTTGTCTTCCGTCGCGCCGTATTCGGCGCCGCGGTACCACTCCCAAAGTTCAAGCGCTGCGACGGCATCGCCTTGGCGCAGCTTCCACTCCACTGCGTCGACATAGGCTCCTTTCGATTGCTCCGCCCACTGACGGCGGTCGCGTTCCGAGTGCAGAGAGTTTAGGCCCACGTTAGCCAGGGAAACTGCCGATCGAATCGCCGCGTCCGAGTTGGCGGAGTCAGATCGGCGGAGCGCGATGTCTGCTTGGGCCGAGTAATATTCAATCAGCGGATCCAAACTGCGCGTGGTCGCAATAATTGGCTTAACCTTCTCCAGGGTCGCGGCGGCGGTTTCCAAATCGCCCCGCCGAATCTCGACGTTGGCCATCCAAACTTCCGCGTCCATAAAGTCGCGCGCGGTGGCGACTGTGGGCTCGGAGCGACCGAGCAACAAGCCAGCTTTAGCAAACTCGTTTGCCGCCACGTCCGGCATGTTCGCGTCGTAGGCCGCTTTCCGATACCAAAGGTGGGCCATTGCCCGCAGCACTTTGTCCGGATGCCGGTCGATCAAGTCCGTTGCTTCCTTCCACAGCAACACCTGGAGACCGGCCAAGTGGAGATTGTCGGCTGCGGGGTCCATATTGGCGTAAAGATTGTAACCATTCATTAACACGCCCTGTCCTGACCAGAACCTTTCTAGACCCTTAGCTGCCAAGGCGAGGGCTGCTTCGGTGTCCCCCATTGAAGCTAACGCCAACGATTCGAAACCTAAGCCGCGCAGATACAAATCGGTGAAATGATGGGCTTCCGCTTCTTTCATCCCAGCGAGGATTGCAGTTTGGTACGTCTCAATGTCGCCCAATTGGTCGGAACAATTTGACTGCTCTAAGCTCATATGTCCGCGAAGCCACGTCCAGTCGTGCCCTTGTAGATCATGCTGCACCTTCTTCACGAGCCCCACGCACTCCTCACCCTCCCAGAGGAGCTGATCGGAGTAGGCCTCCTCGCCCCTTGCTCGCACCTCGCCCGCATGATTACCGGAGTTCTGAAACTCCACGACTGCCTTCTGCGCCGCGTTGTGCGCCCCGAGGTAGTCGCCTTCTGCATTGGCTTTGACCGCCGAAGCCAACGCTTGTATCGCGGCAAACTGCACGTCCGAGGCGTGACTGAGAAAGTCTGCAAGCCACGAGTCACGATGAGGTTCTTGCTTCGAAATATCACTGAGCAGAACTAGCGCGTTGTAAGCCGGACGAGACTGCACGGAAGGGGGTTGGGGAAACGCTGCCGGCATCCAACCAGTTATGGCTGCAAGCAGATATTCCTCGAGCCTCTTGTCGATTTGCCTGCGCACGGCGACGCTATCGGTGATCTGTTCCGGCTGCAATAATGGGTCAGTGAGATGATCTTCGCGTTTTAACTTGGGTTTGACCTCATCCAGCCGCCGTTGAGCCTCCTCAGCCCATCCACCTGTACGATCAACCACGAGGTAGTGCGTCCAGTTCTCCACCGCACAGTGATAAAAATGTAGGGCCTCACAGGCCAGTGCTCCATTGAATAAGGCAATAGGATCATCGGGAGCTTCATGCAGCGCAAGGCGTAAATAGTTTGCTGCATCGGCAAAATCGCGCTTGCGGCGTAGCTCCTGGGCGTAGTCATCGTGGGGAGACTGCGCTTGGGCGCGGGCCAGAAGTGCAGTTCCCAGGTCCCTGAGTAATTCGGGAGACGCAGGAGCCTTGTTGTGAAGCTGCTGCTTATATAGGCCCTGCAAGGTCTCTACCGCCGCGTCATAATTCCCATCCAGCAAATCAGCCCGAGCCTTTGCCAATGCCCAGGCAGGATCCCTCTTCCATTGGTCGCCGATCATGCCTTCAGCCGTGAGTAAAGCCGGAGATTTGTCCAGATTAGAACCATGACCCACTGCTCTTTCTACAGGCTGCATGGAAGCGAACTTCGCGCCGGGTATTCTTGCTTCCAGCGTCCGGTGATCGGTGTAGGCTTGCGCCAGTAACTCGTTGGCAGTAGAAGGTCCTGCCTGCAACCGCAACTCGTTGTTAGTAGAGGGTCCTGCCTGCGGGGCCAACTGAAGGGGGGTAAAAGGCCGCGCTATCCGCAGTCCGAGCCAGCCCGCAACAACGATTACAGCCAGAGCAGCGGCCGCGAGCACCGGTCGCCATCCGAACAAGAAGCCATGCCACCAAGACACCTCGCTGCTAGGGCGCACCGGCATTGCGCGCCCGCGTCGTAGAGTCTCGGCTATCTGCCTCTGCCGAACGGGCTGGGCACTATCCAGGCTGGCGAGGATCGCATTCTCCTGATCGGTACCCTCATCCGACAGCGTCTCCGCTGCCTGTCGCAGCAACGGTCCGCAGTGCCCGCATTGAGCCGCATGTACCATCTGCCGTCTCGTCTCGTCCGGAGAGACTATTCCGGCTGCCACTTTCAGCCACTCGGCATAAGCAAGGCAATCAGCGCCGGGTGGCAGGTTGCGCGGCACACACATGCCGGAGATCCCGTTCTGCACAGACTTGTGCATCTGCACCTTCCGGCTGCAGTCTTGACAGGCCTCGACGTGGCGGCGAGCTTCTTCAACAGCTTGCTCCGAGAGCCTTTCCTTCTCTGCAACCGCTGTGGCGCAGGGCGAGACAAGCTGATCGAGTTCATTGCCGTCGAGGTGTTTGTCCCAGGGTCGCAACAAACCAGTGTCTCCTTATTAATACGATTCTGCGGGCCGGAGTCCTTTTTCTTGCTGCAGAGGAGCCTGGGACTCCGCTCGCAGTTGCAAAATGCGGTCACGAACTAGCCGTGTTAGCCGATAGATAACGCTTTCCACACCCTTGGAGGTTAAGTCAATCGTTGGCAATGCCGCGATTGCACTGGCGCTCATGCCCTGCTGGTAATGAAGCCAGAAGATCAGACGGTCTCGTTGTTGATCTTCACCTTGCGAGCAGGCTTCGAGCGCGTGATCGACCTCCCTCAGCAGGACCTCGCGCTCGATCAGCTCCTGGCTGCCTTGCTTCGCCTTCGAACCTTCAGGCTCGAAATCCTCCAGCGATTGGGCGATCTCGCCCTTGCCACGCTTTTGCGAGTGCATGGCCTTGAAATGGTCGTGGGCAATGTTGGCTGCAATGGTTTTTATATAAGGAAGGATGGCTTCCGGATGTTGTAATGCGAATTCATGCAACATCCGGCATCGGTTGGCGCATAGTTTCAGGTATGTCTCCTGTATTAGGTCGTCCAAGACTTGCTGTGTTCCAGCACCCCAACGGTAAGCGGTTCGCAAGATCGAAAGCGCTATCGGACGATGAAAGCGGGAAACGAACTCGTCCCAAGCTGCGTTGTCATTTGATTCAGCGCAGACACGGATCAGTTCCTCCGCGGACATGGACGAAGCGCAAGTCAAGAAAAGTCCCGTTGGAGTTTTACGGAATTCTACTCTAGATAGTGGGGTGACCAACCAGAGAATTCTTCATTCAAAACGGAGTTTGTCGCTCGTTCTCGTTGAACCCTGTAAGGAAACCTAATCAGGCAGCGCTAGTTTTGGCGCGCCACTTGGGTGGGGTGTGGCTTCGCCAACCTTATTAGCCACACTACGGGAGCAAGACAATGATTCAAGATATTCGATCTAAACTCCGTGCTTTCTGCGCGGTCCTGACTTTGTTAATTGTTGCCAGCAATTTGTTGCCAGCGTCTGACGAGGCCCAGCAAGTCGCCGTTGATCCCTCCGCCAATAAAGCCGGATATCCGTTGTCCACCGGCAACTCGGAACCACTGGGTGACTATGTCCCGTGCATGTTCGATCTCCGCGAGCTTTTTGTGCTTCGTTCTCTGGCACCGCCGAAGGATGGCAAGGAAGCCGCACAGAAAGCGGCGTTGGCCGAGGTGTTACGTCTCAAGCCCGAGAACATTGATCAATTTACACAACAGATGGCAGCCAATCCGCTGGACTCCGACGCTCCGGACGACGTGGCCAAGAAGACCTACGACAACGCCCTGGCAGCAGGGATTGGTTCGGTGAAGGCCACAAGCGTCAGTGAGAAAGCAAAAGAGGGCGCCGCTTCTGTTCAGTACAACCGCCCCGTCGATATCGGTTGCGCAATGACAGTCTACCCGTGGAAAGAAACCGCGGACAATTTTGGGCGACGGGTAGCAGACGAGTTCATCGCGATCCAAATCACCGTGCGCAACCTCAACCCAAACCTCGAGTTCCTGCTGCACGATGCAGAACTGGCAGCGGACGCTAACATGTCGGGCTTAAGTCGCTTCCAGTCTAGCCATGAACGGCGGGTGGTCCGGAACGTCGGCCAGGTTGGCCAAGTGACCAACCCACGCAATGTGACGGTCCGCATCATGGAAGGCATCGGCATGGTTGCCGGGTCGGCCACTGGATTTGCCCCCTCGGGTTACGCCCTTGGGTATAGCGTTTATTCAGCCGGGGTTGTCCCAGCGGTGAAGCATGTTCTGCCCGACATGACGCAGGACCAGTTGAACAACGTCAGCGACTTGGCGTTTACTTCGGCCTGGGCCAGTCGGATCGTGGTACCCAAGAGCGGAGCTATAACGTTCGTCACCTTCATTCCGTCCATACCTCTGGAGCAGGCGTGCTGGCTGCAACCTAGCTACGATATAACCAAAGATGTTACCTATGGCGCGCCGTTGAACGCGTGTCCTGTGTCAACCCCGGGCGGCTGGAAGACAATAATGTACAAGAACTGGAACAGTATTCAGCATCAGGCCTTCGTGAAGCATGCCTATGCAGTTATCGCGGGTGTGCATATTCAGGAAGTCCGCAAAGGCACCATAAC
>Ga0335073_10014069_pt1 | contig 11220 bp, 14 predicted proteins | sample Lox_Sample_22_FD_207093 | JGI IMG/M metagenome (GOLD analysis project Ga0335073, IMG submission 207093) | Soil microbial communities from Loxahatchee National Wildlife Refuge, Florida, United States - Lox_Sample_2.2 | ecosystem: Environmental > Terrestrial > Soil > Wetlands | place: USA... | reverse complement strand
ATGCGATGTGGTTGAGCGTCGGATGAAACAGTCGCAAAACATCGACCCCTTGGCCACCGTCGCGATTGACGTCTGAAGATGTCTCTCAGACACAAGAGCGGTCGGGGTTGGAGCATCGGTGGAGACACAAAATTTCCCAAGAAAAATCTGTTTTGGAGGCGTTATTTACCTTCATGTACAACTAGCAGCACTTTACATCTGGGTTAGGGCTTCTGCTGTCCTTGAGGCTGGCGGACTTTGGCGGGCGAGAAATCGGCACGAACATGAGTTACAACGGCGTCGGGTTACAGACTCCCCGCGGGTCTGGCACGAACGGCTATGTCCAGCGGAGTCTTGCACACATAAGGAAGAAGGCTCAGACACCCTACTCCAGAGAGAGTGACTATGATAAGCCGCAGACAAAAACAAGAAAGCCGAATCCAGAAATCATGGAACATGACCGCAAACGAGAGATCGAGGTGCAGTGCTTCGAGCTGCAGGATAAGCTCGAAGAGCAAGGGTACGTCTCTCCCAAGGTGCTCTCAAAAGCCTTATTGACCGTTAGACTCGATGAAGATGATGTCGAAAAGAGGGTTGCCCAGTTCCGAGATGAGTTGACAAAGCAAGCTCCAACTGGACAAAATGTCAAATCGTATGTTCCCTTCGGAAATTATCCACGTTATCAGCGATATTGCTAACTATACTCAGATTAAAACCCCATCAGATACACGACCTCGCCGCTGCGAAAGAAAAGGAAATGGAAAAGATCCGGAAGGCGTTCGGCATTCGAGAAGATTACGTGGAAGGAGATGCGTTCAAACAGATGAAGGAACGCACTACGGAGTAAACGTGGCTTCTCGGCGTCAATGTGTTAGCCTCTGCATGTCATAACTTTGGGTTAAAGGATCGTTGGACAGGGCCATTATGGACATTATAAGATACCTATTCTATAAGTCTAGGCCGACTCTTCGTCCAAAATAATGCAAATCGGAAAATTGGTTTGCCAACAGTGAACCCGGAGGCTGTGCAGTTTGCCCTCCCAAATCCCCATCATCCGAAGGATGCCCAAACTCGAGACACGCTACACCATCCGTGCCACATCCAAGATAAACTCGCTCAACGGCATCATAGTAACCCTCATGGGCCGACCTCTGAACTTGGATCTTTGTGATCATTCGATTCATGTCAATGTCGCGTATGCCTGTTTCTATTCCAGACAAAAGACGAAGGGAACCGGAACCACCAGCTGCGAAAACTCCGCCGTTTCGCGGTGCAACGGCGAGTATAGTCGCATTTGAAGCAGTCCATCGATTTTTGATTTCCAGTGTGAGGTTCCTTGTATTGATGCTCTCAAGCGTGCCTCGACCTTCCGTATGTTTAGCGCGAAACCCCGAATAATTGGATGGAATACCTCGATACGAGCCGCCCACAATTATTCGATTTCTTCCAACCAGGGCCATGGATGAAAGCGATTCGGCTCCTGAGTAGACAGAGCGGCAAGTAGACAGTCCAACCCGCAAGTCGTAACATAAGACAGACGGAAATCTTCCACAGACCAGAATGTTGTTCCCGTCTTCGTCGCGATTTCGGATGCAAAGAGGGGTTGCCTGCTCTGCAGAAGGCGGTCTAGATACAGCCCCTCGCTGCACAATCGTAGAAGGCTGTCGAACATCTGAAATGTGCATTCCCCCAGGATAAGACCCGAATATTATTGTGGTTGGGGTCAGCTGCCGTATTGTGGTGATGAGAGTTCGGGTTCCAGATTCGACACTAAAGTCATAGAGAGGCAAAGTCGTTCCACTCTCCATATCCTAAATCGTCATCAGGGCCTGAATAGTCTAGTTCAAAGGTACCAGCTTTTTCAGACTTTGCCCAACCCCAAAATAGATCGCTTCGTTGCCGATGGCAAGGGCATCATTGTAACCGAGTTGAGTTGTGGCAGATATTCTGTTCTCATGTCCTGCGGGTCGACGGATGTGGAAGGTTTCACGTCCCGCTATGTTCTTAGTGCGGCTGACTTCTCGCCACTCGGAACCAGACTTTCTCCACCGGCAGAGAGTGCCGTCATCCGTCAGAGCAACTACGTCCGATCGGTGCAAGCCAAAGGTAAGAACTGTGACACTGTCATCGATGAATGTAGTGCGAAGAGGAGCGTTCCGCCTAGCTACATCAGCCCAAACAGTCCAGTGCTGGCTCTTGCCACTTCCATTCGTTGTGCCAGTCAATATCCGTCCAATGCCGGTACAGAGGCTTTGATGGCAGGGTATATGCGGGGTCCGGCGTGGTGAAGGCATACCAGAGTCGATTTCCCAGGGACAGACGTCGGAGTCGTTTCGAGACGTATTGGACACTGCTTGAGAGAGTCCACGGGTCGAGATACGCTAGGATCGAATATAACAACTCATCTGATAAGAAATCCATGGCCCGCGAACCCGACGGTCGGTATTCGGTGTTGAGGAAGATCGGCGAAATTGCGGGATTCGGCAAGCGGCGCGTGATCTCTTGGATATCTAATATTGTTTGATGTCTAAATTCTAAATGCAACTTTATTCGAGCTAATGCGTCAGAATTTGAGAAAATACAGCCAGTTTTATAGTAAGTGATGCGGCTTCGAAGGCCGATGAGAAAAAAGTCCCTTTTGATCTGTAAAAGTCAATTCCCGAAGTTTATGAGGAAAGGTACATAAGAATCGCCCGGTGCTATTACCACCAAGAACACCATCCGCGACAATCCATATACACGCAATGCAGATAAGTGCCAAAGAAAATCCACAGACCACTAATAATTGTATATGTTCCCCAGCCTACAAATTTCTTTAGCCGGAGAGAATGAAGAACGAGGTCAGAACAAACCCAAAAGATAAAATTTGCATCGGCTCTATGCCATGAACTTCCTCCAAAGGATGAAAATATTATCGTGTCCTTTGCAGAGTACCTAATCGATGAGTTCCCAATTATGACAGTCAATGATACCATTGTTCCGGTAAGATGGCGATCCGAAATTCATTGGCGGGCTGCGACATAAGGTATTCTTTCCACATGACGCTCAAAAACAAAGGTCCTGTGGATAACATGACAGTCAAGTACGGAAGTTTCCAATTCCTAGCATATCGTTCAAGCTTCTTGATGACTTGAATGTAAAAGGGATGATTTGGCGAGCTGCCCATAGAGTCGTTGGAGATGCCAATCGGTGTGGTGCCTCTGAGCCACGCTGAATAGGTCCTGAGAGAGTCTAAACGTCGATGACACCTCTAGAACCGCCGTTAGCATAAACGGAAAACCTACGCGGAGGTTTCCAACCAGATCGAGGTCCAAATATGTTCCACCGTAATGCGCCAGGGCAAAATATCGAATAACGTCGGCTCTTTGGATGTTGAAAGGGTAAGAATCAAAAACAGGCAAGAACCAGGCGTAATGTTCCTCGATGAAAGCTTCTGGTTAACCCGGAATGAATAAGGCACTACCTCGTGAGTTCTGATCAGTCCAAAGCTATTGGTACACGTCAGTAAAGAACGTATCATGATCTTACCATGTAATGATAGTCCGGGTGCAAGTCGCGACTATACCGAAATAAGCTCACAATTGTAGACAAAGTCAATGTAGACAACGTACCAGGTAAACTGAGCGATCTGCCATTGTTCGGGGATGTTGTTGTTTTTCCAGGTTTGATGTATTATCTTCGGGATTGGGTGTGACGCGGTGCTACTGTTGCCACTCGCCTCCACTGCCGCAAACGAGACCGAGTCCTTCAAGCCATCTTCGAGTATGAGAGCAATGAGGGATGAACCAATGTAGAAACAATAGACGATCGGTCCGAGTACGACAATCAAGACTACTGCCAGGGTTCGATTGTTCATCGTCAGGGGCTGCCAAGTCTATCATGCATTTCGGTTCCCCCTGATTGCCAAGAAGCTCGAATTTTCACCACGCGCAAAAATATCGCCCCCGCCGGCTTTCGGAAATCTCCGCCACGGGCCGGGATAAAATTAGCGAGATCTCAGATCTCAGAGTTTGTTCGAAAAGTTTAATATTTGCATTATGCCCGTCTGCCTGGTTGCTATTCCCACACCTTTCAATCGATCGAAGCAAAGTCCAGCTTGAGAGATATCGATGGCTTTGGTTCCTCAGCGGTCTTTTCCCTTTGTCTTCCCCCTATTGCAGATCTCAACAATCCCTCCAATAGCATCCGCTGTTCCGGTTCCATTTGCCGAAGGACCATCTTGAAAGCGACCGGTTCAATACTAGCGAGACTCAGCACAGTCGTAACTACGATCTGTTCGTCGTCTTGACTTTGATCAATTGTATCCCCTGCACGTGAAAGCAGAGGTAGCACGATCGTCATCAGTGAACCCACTAAAACCGTAGGTCAGCAAAGGAACGGGAGCTGGAAATAACCTTCATTCGTGGAGCATCGTTCAATAACTTGCACAATGGTGGTCAGAAGCCCTTCAATACTATGAATATTATTCGTGCTTAGTCGTATCGCCGACAATTCGGCAATCAACTCAGCAACGGCTAAGTGAGCCCATTTGGTTGTAAGGGGTGGTTCATTGACGAACAACGCGCGGAAACATTTTCTTGAAATGTTGACCGTCTATATTTGACTTTAGCAACTTCTGAAGATCGAGAACTCACTTCTGATGAAAGGAGGCCAACAGCAAGGATGGCGCAGAATCGCGAAAATAGTAGAGGGTTATCATCAACGATATCTGGGATAGTTGTCAGGCAAACAATAGTCATGAAACAAGCAGCCTCAAAGTCTGCAGCACAGGATGGCGTGACGGCTTCCAGACTAAAATGTCATTATTCAACTTTTAGAAGAGGCCCTACCGAGTGAGAAGCTTCAGGACAAGCGACTCTATCGAGGCCAACAACTTCGACGTTGCCAACGGATTTTCGTCAATGCAGCGCCCTAAATTCTGACAGAACTTTCGGAACGAGGCTAAAAGCACTTGGGTTGGTTCAGAGAACCCTTCTGGACGATCAAGCAGCCCTACCGATTAGCATCACTCGGTTGCGCCGCGAGTACTGTCATAGATTGAATATATTCCACCGTAGAGATCGACTTTGATTATGAAGGGAAACATCTCTGTCATCTCAACGATCGATATAAGAGCCTCCGCGGCTATTTCGAAGACCTTGTGATCGGGATCGGAACCTCGAGACTTTAGATTGAGAAGGTAATATGATGTACCCTGAGAAGCTGTTTCGGATAACCACAGAGTGTTCTGATTCACTGCCAAAATGAGAATGTGCATGAGATCAAGCAGTTGATCTACGCCGTCTGTGATTTGCTCCTCGTTCTTGTTCGAATCCGTACCATTCACATGCCTATGGAGGTCAACAAAGTCTTCAATATTAGATATCGATACCTTTGATTCTGCTGAAACTCCACAGCATTAGGGTGATATTTAGCGAGATTAGTCGCAATCTGGATCACAGTGAGCTGAACTTCCGAACTCTCCATCAACACAAGGCGATCGAGTAGATCCGTGGTTTCCGCAAATACAAAGCTTTTATAAATCGCATTTCCGCTGATCGAAGGTCGGAGAAACTTTCTAAGGGCATCGAGTACGAATGGAATTGTGCGCCTCGCCTCTGATTCTTCCCTGGCCATAACTCTGAGCAAGGATTGGAAACAAAGTCCATAAATTATAAAAAAGAAAGCTACCGGTTCGTCTCGGTAATTCGATTGCAGCTCGCCGGCTTGGCTAGAGCGTCCACCATTTGCGTCGCTCGAATCAAGAGCTCGAAAAATATGTTCACTCTCGAGTTCAATAAGAGTCGCAACGGCGTTTATAATCTGGAGCCAGCAGGGATAGTAGATCTATAAGTAAGTGAGGAACCGTAGAGCCTTGTAACCTGGAGAAGGAATTCTTTGGATACAAAGGAGTGCTGATTGTCCATCAGTATGTCTTCAGCAACATCGCCATCGCCAGCGTCGGGTTCAAACTGCAACCGTGCATACGCGCTCAAAGCGTCAAGCCACATGGGTATCAGAGTGCCGACATGAGGTATAACAACGTCGACGAGATAATCTTGCTGCATACTTTGAATCTGAAGCTCTGCCCAAGCTGAAAGCACCGACAATCGAACCATAAGGCAAGCATTTGTGCTCGCAATTTTGAGATCCCCAATCGAACTCTCGCCTAACAATAAGGTCTCTTAGCTAAGGGGCTTTATACGTTGAACATCTGAGAGACCTGCGACAAGTATTTTGAGCAACCTGCCCATGTGATCCACATCTTTGACGATATTGCTCGAGATAAACTCAGCGCAGATACTGATCGCTTCGGCAGCAACCTCGGGAGATGAATCGAGCGCAAATGCAGGTGTCAAGGCTGAACCGATTTGTGCTTGGTACTGTTCAAGTAAGGCGCTCTCCGGGAAGTCAGGATCGACAGCTCCGGCTAATCCCTAAAGGTCAACGTCATGCAAGTGAATGGTTTACCTTAATCAAGTCATGGAGCAAGTTCAGTCCACCCAAGCGGACATCTACAATTGTCGACGTCGATGCGGTAAACGCCGCCCGGATGAGATCGCCGATTCCATTGACTAGAGGGTGTTTTCGGCCTTCGGTCTGTACAGAATTTTTTTTGAGATTCAATTGGACTACCCTTTGAAGGCAGCGCAGCACAAATGCAATTGCCTGCCACCGAAGATAGTCTGCTGACGCCTCGTCAGCAGCCGGTTTGTTCGCAGGTTGTCCGGAAAATGCGGCCGCCTCATCGATGAATTCGGACTCAGCCGCAGCCCCATCAGCTTTTGGGTCGCCTTTAAGCAGTTCTATTTGGCCAGAATGTGTCAGCAACTTGAGGCACATGTCAATCCATCCCTTCGCATTTGCGACCGCAGTCTGCTCAAGCCATGATTGAATGACTTCTTCCACGTCTCGTGAGGCGTGGCCATGAATGTTGAGAAACAACCAGAGTTCGTCCGAGAGAGATGGGAGGGCCAGAGAGAAGACCAGCGTCACATCCTTTCGAATTAATCCGTACATCGCTTCGCATGATATCTGTCGGATTTGAGGGATGGTACTGGCGAGGTTCGATTCCAACTTCTGTATGAACTGTTTCAAGTCGACCGCATCTGGAGAAAACAGATTGAGATGTTGCATGCAGTGAATTGCTTCCGTAGCTACCATATCATCCGCATCCAGGCTCATTTCGCGGACAAGCATGCAGATGAGAACTCGCGACTTTTTCGAGGATGCCAAGTCAGGACCGAGGACGTTGATTATCGCATCGACAGATCGGCCGAGTGACGCTAGAGTCGGAAATTCCAGAGCAGTATTCGAAACGGCGGAACCAACATCCTCCGGGTCGAACGAATCCGAGAGTACAAGCTGTGAAATAGCCCCAAGACAGCTTGAAACGTGTGACGAAAAACTTAAGCCCGACGAGTTTATCGCCTTTTCCATTGCTTCCAAGGCCCAGAAGTGGACTGTCGGATGCTGATCGTTGGCGAGGGAAAGGAGTAATCCGAGAACAGTTCTGAGATGAAGGCCTGCCGCCATGCCACCCATATAAAAGAGAATTGACCCCAATGCAAACGCAGAACCGGCACGTGAGTTTGGTTCCCGATTCGATACGACAGAGTCAGTGAGGACTTTAATTTGCTTCGCGACGTCCACGTCTCGCAACCCGCTACACAAGCGACCCATCGAGTCTCCTGCCAGGAATCGTACGGTCGGATCATGATCGACAAGACACGCCTTCGCCTTTAGCCTTTTCAAATCGGAGGGACATACTTTGAGAATTTCGAGTATCAAGCTTCTCACACGTTCACTCTCGTTCACGCCTCTCAATCCCTTATATCCATAGCTGGGAAGAGCCTGGGATAGAGCAATCACGATGTTATTGGTAATAGCCGCTTTCCGGCCACCATTTCGGACAAGATTTCCATCGCCAATGCTCGCAGCAATTAGAGCAAATGCACTCTCCTGGATCTTCACAGGCTGATCGACAATCATCTGTGAAAATAAATCGATCGCTGCATCGACGAGGGCTGTCGCTGGAGGGACCGGAAGTGGCATCTCTATAACTTCGCCGCCGTGACTGTAGGCTTCACTGATATCGTTCTCGAGAGCGCCGATGACAGGTTGCACAATCTAGTATCAGCGCATTGCAAGGTAGTCTAATCTACCATTTGCTCCAAGATATCGCTGTCAGAGTCCCACACTGACCAGTGGCGCCGGGAGGTTTGGCTTTCGTTCCAGTGTGAAGTTGACAGCCACCGGACGTGGCTCGATACACCCCACCCGTAGTTGTCTGTCGCCGAGGCAAAGGTATCAAGTGACCCAATATTAGGGCTCTTTCCGGGGATGAATTTGGCGATGAGCGGGTCAGAGTCGACAAATGTGGAAATAGCGGTCATTAGAAGCTCGGGGCCAGCTACAGTCTTGATGTCCTGTTTCTCAATAAGATAGTGACATTTCAGGACGCGCATCTTGACCCTAACGGCAACGTCGAGAAGCTGTGATTGGGAGGAAAGTACGCGAGGATCGTCCGTGGTTGACCCCGTGGGCAATCTTCCGACAAACGTATTGGTATCAGCTAGCATGGTGGCAATTCGTTTCGAGGTGTCGTGTGTAAGCAACTTGGCATTATATCGCAAGAATAGACTCAAGGCACTCAGGGCTTTCTCCCTAACATGCAGGAGGTATTGCAACTCCGCAATATTTCTACTAGCCATAGCGTCTCTTGGCAACGGACGGGGAAGGGCGTTCTGCCACAAAAGGAGGAGTTGGTTGATCCGTGATTTGACAAACTGCGGGCCGGCAGCCAATAAACCACCGATCAGATTCCATGACACTTGAATCTGAACTTGTGAGCTCCGAAGGTCGCTCTTGCTGCTCATCTGAAGCAGTGAGTTCGCGAGAGCCCATATGTCCACGACAACCTCTGTTGAGAAGAACAAAGGCCGAAAGGGGCAGATTTGAACGAGAGCTGAAACACCTTGAGCGAGTCCCACAGCAAACCGCCCGTGAGGCGCCGCGGCATCGCTTAGTAGGTCGAGGTGATGATTAAGATCTGACTTGCAGATTGCAAGCATCGGCTCGATCTGCGAGGGAACGGCCATGACAAAAGACCGTAGACCCCACACGGCCGTGGCTTGTACCGAACTATTCGGATGCTTGATGAAACGTCGAAAAAGCTCTTGTAACGATTCCTATAGTATTTAGCCGTGTCTAGGATCTAAAACGAACCTGCTCAAGAGACACAGCAGAGCCAAGGTCTTGAATTAAGCCAGCGATCTCGGTGAGAGCGGCAACCGTCGCGTCCGTCGGCCACGCGTCCGTATCGCCACCCCTGGTTGACTTTTGCTGTAATGTGTCAGTTATTGCGCGAATCGCCATCATTTTGGCTGGCTCGATCAAGAGTTGTCGGCGTAGCACGTGGCCTAGAAGATAATCGATGTGTCTTCGGGCCTCAAGGGCACGGAACCGCTCGTCTCCCACTAGTGGATGTGCTGCAATTTCGCTGAACAGATGATTGAGAATTATGGAATAGTTGACACTCGCCGAGTTTCCACCCATGGTTTTGAAAATTGTCGAGTAGGACAATGCTACACCGTTTCGGATATACCTACTACCGGACCGAGCATAAATTATAGACAGCTGACGGAGGATTTCGTGAAACTCTAGTCGAAAGACAACTTGGCCGGCTACTTTGCCAGGTGCGGGTGATGCGCTGCCGTCATCTTCGTCCTCTGGCTTTGAGGCGCTAGCCGATTTCCTCTTCTTCGATTCTCGGGTATTTGTCTCATTTAAGACTTCGTTTTGCTTTGGGTCCGTCATTACGGATAGGAGGATCGAGGCTAAACACTGACAGGCTGCAAGACGTACTTTCCGGGAGGGTGTGTCGATGGTCTGGACGAGCAGTGTTTTGATGTTGTCCAAATCGGATTGAGATGACATGAAGTCAACTTTTGTTGATACATCTTGTAAGAGCTGTTGAAATAAGCAACTTTAATTAAACATCGCTTTACCTGTGCAGCTCGTATTTGAACAATGTTGTATTTATCCGAGAGCCCGAACCGAGCAACCTTTATAATGTCTTTGGTCGTAGATTCGTCCTTGATGCGTTCGTGTTTGACAAATATTTTTCGTGTTGAATCAAGAGCGATTGCCCTCAGTCCGGGGTCAAACGAAGACGTTCTGGTGATTTTTATTAGCGTGGAAACTGCCTCAGGGATCAGTTGCATCACGCTGTCACTGGCAACTCCCAGGATCTCTCCGAGAGAAAATATCATCGCACTAGATTGCGTTAGTCAGCCGAAATGGAGACGCTGGGGTCGTAATGGGCATACTGCTTTTGTTTAGCGTCTTTATCTGCTTTGAGTGCCGCGCATTTTTGGAGGAGTGTGGAGACGGTATCGAAGAGAATTCGCCGGTCTCCGCGCTCGAAGATGGTGCCAAAGCATCTCCCCATACAATTTCTGAGGACATGGCCAATGGGCGGAGTCGGTAGAGACAAGAGATTGACCAGGGATTGGCAGATTGACTGCTGTGTTTGGATGAGCTCCTCAGGGGTTGAGCTGGACAAAAACGCCTCGCAATCGGCGAGCCATTGGAGGAGGGAGATGGACTGTTTCTCCTGTGGCAGGGAGACGAGGTGGTTGAGGTCAAGAGGTTCTGGGGGTGTTGGATCCTTCATTCCAACACGACAAACTACCGCAGCGGGTCTTGCCTCTCCCAGACCCACCCGATTTTGTGTCCGCAATCAAATCGGTTGTGTGTTCGAAATCGAAGCAAAGCGTCAAAAAGCCCGAACGCCGATCACTCCAGTCAACAGAATTTCGCGGAAAACAATTTCACCTTCGCTTGTACAAGGACACGGCCGAGGTCCCAAGTCTTTCGTTCTGCATGTCATTCGAGGTTTTATGCCGGCTGCCAACTGCACGTGCCGCCTGTTGTCGGATACGGATACGGCCCTCATTTCATAATCTATGTTGCCGCAATTCGGCACGCTCGATTCATGCTGCAGGGCTTGTTCTCTCGGGACACAACAAGTGGTCAACAATCAAACACAAGAAGGGTACAGCATTCTCTTGGGAACTAATTTCTAACCATGCTTTAACAGCTGCCCTCGATGAAGTCAAGCAAGCGACCTATAACAAGCTTAGCTCCCGAATTACGCTAGCGGTCAAGTGTATTCTCCACCACTTTCTCTTTCTTGCGGTCCTAGCTAAACGCTGATAGTGGGAGGAGCCGATCCCAGCTCAAATCCGAGGTTAGAAC
>Ga0335073_10014068_pt1 | contig 11221 bp, 9 predicted proteins | sample Lox_Sample_22_FD_207093 | JGI IMG/M metagenome (GOLD analysis project Ga0335073, IMG submission 207093) | Soil microbial communities from Loxahatchee National Wildlife Refuge, Florida, United States - Lox_Sample_2.2 | ecosystem: Environmental > Terrestrial > Soil > Wetlands | place: USA: Florida... | reverse complement strand
ATTCGAATTTGCCGATATTGGCGAGCGCGTCACGAAAGACTTCGGAGGTGACGTCCTCCGCATCATCCCTATTGCGCAGCCGCCGGGCGACGAACGCGTAGACGCGCTCGAAGTGCTCCTCATAAAGGTCCGTGAAGCGCGCAGGATCTTTCTGCGCGGCGGCGATCAGGAGGCGCTCGTCGTGGGCGTCCGTCGGTGGCATCGGTCCGTCTTCTCTAACATAAACTGCGTGGCGGGAGAAAGGTTACGGGAGGGAGTGGCGAGAGGCGAGAAGCTTTTCCTTTTGCCTTTTCCCTCTTCCAACCGGCGGCCTGTCGTCTATTCGATTGGCCCGGCGATGGGCTCCGGGGACTCGGGGATCGTAGGGGCGGGGCCTTTTAGCTCGGCAAAGAGGATGCCGACAAGGATGAGGCCCGCGCCGACCAGGGTACGCGCCCCGAAACGCTCGAGCGCGAAGATCCACGAGGTGAGGGCCGCGAATACGGGCTCGAGCGTCACCAGAATGGCGGTATGTGACGGCGACGTGTGCTGCTGCGCCCAGGTTTGGAGCGAGAATCCGATCACGGTCGAGCCGACCGATGTAACGAGGAGAGCCACGATGACCGTGGTGTTCCACACGATGTGAGGCTTTTCCCAGCCCGCAAACAACGCGATAGGAAGGGCGAACGCGGAAAGCGCCGCCGTGGTTGCAACCTGGAGGAACGCCAGCGCGCCAACGGAGTGCTCGGCGACGTAGCGGCCGATCAAGATGATGTGCAGCGCGAACATCACCGCGCAGCCGAAGACGATCGGGTCGCCGCGGTTGAGCGCCCCGAAGCCGGCCGGCGGCACTGTGAGGAAGTAGAGTCCCGCGAGAGCGGTGGCGGCGCCCGCCCATATCCACGGCGTGATGCGACGGCGCCCGAACGCGGCAAGCAGCAGCGGCACGAGCACCACGCACATCCCCGTAATGAATGCCGCCTTCGCGGGCGTGGTGAATTTCAAACCGGCGGTCTGAAACATGTACCCGCCAAACATCGCCATGCCGATCTGCGCGCCGGCCCACACGGCTTTTCGGTTCAGGCGGCGCAGCGAACTCCAGAAGATGACGGCCATCAGAGCCGCGGAAAGAGCGAATCGCAGCGCGATGTAGAGGACGACGGAGATGTCGGCAAGCGCGTCCTTGACCAGGGCGAATGTGGCGCCCCAGATGAGGGTACAGAGACCGAAGGCGAGGTCGGCGCGAAGACGCTGGCTCATGGCAAGGCCAAGCCGCGCAGCTGGGTCGGAGGCATCGACAGAGTCTACGCGGCGATGGAGGAAGTGGCTAGCGGCGAGTGCCGAGCGGCGGACATCGCGCGACCGGTGATTCGTGAATAGAACGTGCATCCAGTCCGGGCACGAATCTTCCTACAGTGTTTCCCCGATTTGAAACGCCGCCCGAACGTACGTACACTTTTTCTGCCCCTTGCCCTCCTGAAGCACACCACAATCCAATGCGAACACAACGCAATTTATCGGATTCTGTTCTGAACTTTGTCGACCGGCGGATTCATACCCGCGTCGGCGTGACGTCGGTCGCCTACATCGATCTCGGGCAGGAAAACGGCGGCTTGATCTTGAATCTGAGCGAAGGCGGAGTTGCGATCCACGCCGCCGAAATTGTCGCCGGAGCGACGTTCGCCAAAATGCGTTTTCAATTGCCGAATTCGGAGCGATGGATCGAGACGGGCGGCAAGCTGGTTTGGCAAGGGCAATCGAAGAAGAAAGCCGGGATACGGTTCGTCAATCTGAGCGACGAGGCCCGCGAGCGAATCCGTGACTGGACGGACGCGGCCGAAGTTCATGCCGCGCGCCCGGCAAGCGGGTTTGTGCAACCAAAGGAAGCCGGACAGGAGAGCGCTGACGGCGTTCGGAGTTCGGCTTCGCGCGATCCCGGGTCCGAGTTTGGGTTGGCGTTTCCGAGCGAGAACCCCGGGGAGGAGGAAGTCCGAGCGGGGAAAGCGCCTCGGGATCGCGGCGCACCGTCGGCCGCTCCACCGGCCGTTCAGCCTGTCCCTCCGATTACGGAATCGGCAGCCACGTCAGGCGAAACGCGAGAGTTGCGGGACGCGCAGGCCGTTCCGGCAAAACCTTTCGGATACGACGAAGGCCCATCGAGAACAAGCGCTCCGGGGAGCTCCTTCGGCAATTCGATTTTGGGTAACTCGATCTTCGATCGTGCACCAGGAACTGAGCCGTTCGCCGATATGGGGTACGGAGCTGACGAATCCCGCGGATGGTTCGGCACGAACTGGCTCGCGATTGTGCTGGTCGCGCTGGTGATCTGCGTCGTCGGAGGCGTGCTGGCGATGGGCCCCGCGAATGTGAAGGCTCTACTCGCCCGCAGACTGGCCGTGCTTGTCAAAGCTCCGCCGCAGACAGAGGCTGAAACGAATCCTCCCGCGCAATCGACGCCTTCAGAAGCGCCTGCCGAGGCTTCTCCCCCCGCCACCACGGCGGTGCCGTCGTCACCTGTCCCGGCGCCATCCAGCGCCAGCCCGGCGAGTTCCGCCGGGTCTGCGGACAGCGGAGCCGAGGCTGCCCGTCAAGGTCCAACCGCGCTGGACGACAAATCCTCGCATCATGCCGCCGCGCGTACGCCTCTCCCTAAGACCAGCTCTGGCATTCGTCCCGGAGCGTCTTTGGACAACGATGACGGGGAATCAGCGGAGGAGATCACGCGCCGATTCCAGATGGAGCATCGGGACGCGCCCGTCGAGGCGACGCGCGGTTCGATCGGCGAAAGGAGTCCGGCGACTGCGTCGCGTGAGGACGCCGCGCCGGCCGAACGCGGATTGCCGCCAAGCTCCGGCGAAGCGGACACGCGGCAATCGCCGCAGGCGCCGGCGTCCGCAGCGACGGGCAACGGCACCGGGGAGCCCGCGGGGCTCGTCGCGATCAGTTCTCATTTCCAGTCGATTCAGGGACTCGCGCCGGACCAACTGGTCGATTCTGGACGGCCCGCGATCGGGAGATTGATCTCGATCAAGCAGCCGGTGTATCCGGCCGAAGCCGTGCGGGAGCGGATCGAGGGAACGGTACGGCTGCGCTTGGTGGTTGATGAAATTGGGCACGTGGACAACGTCTACGTGGTGAGCGGGCCTCCGCAGTTGGTGCCGGCGGCGATCAGCGCCGTGCGCGAGTGGCGGTATACCGGAACGATTCTCGATGCCAAGGCCGTGAAGAGCGTCGAGGACGTGGCCATGGTCTTTCGAGTGGCGAATACGCTCGAGTCGCCGCGGGAGTGAGCGACCGGACCCAACGAAATTGGGGGGCTCACCGCAGAGACGCTAGGATGCTCAGAAATATCGAGACGGAAAACGCACCTCAGCGGTCCAGGCCGGCCAAGGCTATCGCGGCCAGGTAGAGGCGTTTGAGCCCCAGGTCGCGCCCGGCGGGATCGTACCACTCTTCGGGCGTGTGCGAGCCTCCGCCCTTGCCGCCGCCGCCGACGGCGATTGCAGGAATGCCCAGCGATAGCGGGATATTTGCGTCCGTCGAACTGCGTTCGAGGCGCGCACGATTGCCGAGATAGCTATCGACGCTTCGGATCGTCGCCAGCAGCGGCGAATCGCTGGGCAGTTTTCCGGCGGGACGCGAGCCGATCGGCTTGAAATCCATGTTGAACGGATTCACGCGACTGAGCGTCTCGTTGTTCGCGCCCGGCGCCGACCACGCGATTTCTTCCCGCACTCCCGCGCTCATCGCGTCCTGCAGAGCCTTCTCGAGGCGGCTGAGTTCGGATTCGTCTTCAGAGCGGAGATCGACTTTCACCGACGCGCGCGACGGAATCGAATTCACCGACGTGCCGCCCTCAATCACGCCGAAATTGAACGAGCTTCGCGGATTGTCGGGAATGCGGATGGCGGAAAACTTCACGATACCGCGCGCAATGGCCGTGATGGGATTCGGTTCGCCGAAATCGGACCAACTGTGCCCGCCGGGACCGTTGACCGTGACCTCAAAGCGGCGCGAGGCGATTCCCTGGGTGGTGATGTAGTCGGTCGAGGGACCGTCGACGGCGACGACGCTCGCGAGGCGCGAACCGTAGCTTTCGACCAGCGCCCGAATGCCGCGCAGGTTGCCCTCGCCCTCTTCGCCGACGTCTCCGGCGAGCGCGATCGTCTTCTTGGTTCTCACCCGCGATTCGGAGAGTGCGCGGGCGAGCCCGGCGAGCGCTGCGAGGCCGGCCGCGTTGTCCGAGATTCCCGGGCCGACGAGATGGTTGCCGTCGCGCCTCACGCTCACGTCGGTGCCTGCCGGAAAGACCGTGTCGAGATGCGCGACCAGCAAAACGACGCCCGGCTGCGACCCCGCACTCTCGCCAATCACATTTCCGGTTTCGTCCGTGCGGACCTTGAGGCCGGCAGCCTGGAAAATTGCAGCGAGCGCTTTGCCGCGTTCGGCTTCGCCGAATTCGGGCGCGGGTATTTCGGAGAGGCGAATCTGCTGCTCGGTAACCCAAGCGGAATTCTTCGCGATCCAATCGAGGCCCCGCGCGCAGCCGGCATCTTCGGCGAGCTTCGAGACAGAGTCGTCCGTGGCGCGAGCGGAAAGGGTGACCATCGTAATCAAGATACAGCAGATGAAGGCGAGTTTCACTGGTTTTACGGCGCTATCGTAGCACGTGACGGGCGAGTGGGCAGCGCCGCGTGGTCGGCGGCTGAGTATGCGACGCACGCGTGCGAGCGGCCGGTGCGGCTGACGACTGACGGAGAAAATCGGCGATACGGTCAGCTAGCGCCAGTCGTCGAGGATGAAGACGCCCGGATGGTTGTAGCCGGAGGACGCGTCGCCGGTTTCCATCGCGACGCCCTGCGAATCGCCGCGAAACCCGTGCGCCATCAGCGCGCCGAACGTCTCTCGGCGCGCGACGTTCACGCCCGCCATGATCTTCTGCGCCCAGGCGCAGCGCGCGAACGCCTCGATCGCGTCCAAAAGCCTCTTCAAATTCTCGACTGCTCGCGGCCCGGGACGCACCGCGGCGAACTTCGCGTAGCACATCCCCGTGCCGGCTTCGCTGCGCGGGCCCGTGTGGCACACGGCGAATGCCGCGAGCGACGAACCATCCCATACGAGGATCGTATTCCCCAGCTTCTGTTCCGCTACCGCGCGGATTTCCCGCGAGACGTCGAGCCCTTCGAAATTCGCGCCGGCCACTTCGCGGCACGCCGACAAAAGCTGCGCGCGGTCTTCCATCTTCGCGTCGTTGAAGCGTGAAGTGTCGGGCGGCATCTGCGGCCGGACGTTGCCCACCGGCTTGACCGCGTTCACCACCAGGTCGCGCGGCCAGAAGCCGAATTTCTGGTAGAGCGCCATGTGCTTGGGGCTGTTCGCAAACGTGTAGAGGCCGGCGTGCCGGATGCCCGACGCGCGCAGGATTTCCATCGTCGGCCCGATCAGTTGCTTGGCAATTCCGTGGCCCCAGTATTGCGGGTCGACCGTGAGCGGACCGAAGAAGCCGAAACTGCCCCAAATAGTGGCAAAGCTCGTGCCGACCAGCTTGCCGTTGAGAAGAGCCGCCAGGACGGCCGAAGGGTCGGCCTTCCATCGCGTGAACGCGTAGTTCGCGTCGCCCATGAAGGCCGAGGGATCAGGCATGCCCAGGAACGTACCAAACGCGACGCGGACCATCTGGTCGGCGAGCGGCAGCTCGCTCTCGGCAAGCGGGCGGACCACCACTTCGGCGCGCGGCTCGATTTGCGAGGTGGCCATGGTCCCCCATTTAACCTTTGAACGCCCCCGGTGGCAAGCCTTCAGAAAAAAAATGAGAGAGTCTGTCTCGCGCGAGCCCGTTTTGTGGTACAACCTCGGGCGATGGGCGGGCCTTTTCGACTTCGGGTGGGGGCGCTGGCGATTCTGCTGCTGACGGCGGGGACGTTGCTCTGCCGGTCGGCACGCGCGCAAATGGATCCCACCGGCGACTGGGCGACCACTTTCTTCGAGGATCAACGCGACCGTCTCGCGGGTGCCGACATGGGCGATTACCTCGGCATGCCGATTAACGCCGCCGGGCTTTTCCGCGCCGAGAGCTGGAGCGCCGCGGTCGTGGAGATTCCCGAAAATCAGTGCCGCGCGCACGGTTCCGATTACGGCTGGCGCGGGCCCTCGGCGCTGCGCATCTGGAAGGAAGTCGATCCCGCGTCGCAGAAGCTGATCGCTTACCACATCCGGCTTTCCGCCTATAACGCCGAGCAAACCATTTGGATGGACGGGCGTCCGCACCCTCCTGCCTATGCGCGCCACACCTGGCAGGGTTTTTCGACCGGCCACTGGGAAGGCGACACCCTCGTCATTTACACGACGCACCTCAAGGAAAATTGGCTGGGGCTCAACGGGCTGCCGCGCAGCGACGAGGCGACGGCGAGCGTCCATCTGATGCGTCATGGCAAGGTGCTCACCGTCGCCGTGATCACCTACGATCCCGTCTATCTTTCGGAGCCGCTCATCCGCACCATCGACTTCACCTACGCGCCGCAGCAACAGATGAATCCCTGGCCGTGTGAGTCCGTGGATGAAGTGGACCGCCCCGAAGGGCAAGTGCCGAGCTATTTGATGGCGCAGAATCCCTACATCGATGAGTTTGCGGCGCGTTACGGAATCCCGCCCGAGGCCACTCGCGGCGGCGCGGAGACCATGTACCCCGAGTACATGCTGAAGCTGAAAACCATGAAGGTGCTTCCCCGCCCCAAGCCCCAGCAACAAGAGCAAACGAACCCGCCGTCGCCGCCGTCACAGCCGAATAAGTAGCAAACCGAACAGCGCTTCGCTCGCGCAAATGCTTCCGTCATTCTGAGCGACGCGGAGAATCTCTCTTCGTCTCTCCATATCCGGCGAGCGCAAGAATTTCATCTTCCGTCAGAATGCGGCTCGATTGCTTGGCGGCGGTCAGCACGCGATCGATCGCGTCGTCCGCCGCGGGGATGCCGCGCTTGGCCAGCCAGTACACCACATTCGACCGGCCGCTCATCGGACCGACTTCAATGATCTGCTCGAGGCCGAAAAGGTGCGCGGGCACACCGCTGTAGATCGCGTCGGCTAGGTGCGGATCGTCCTTTTTGTAGGCTTTGGCGATGGCGGCGGCGTGGACGCCGGTGGCGGTGCGAAAGGCATCGCGTCCGACAATCGGAAAGTTCGGCGGAATCGACGTCCCTGTGGCGCGCGCGACGGTCTCCGAATACTCCTTCAATCGCGAAAGGTCGCGCCCCTCACTCAGCAGCCCAAGCAGGTGCAAATTGACCAGCATCGCCTCCATCGGCGTGTTGCCGACGCGTTCACCGAGCGCGAGCGCGCAGGCGTGCACCTGATCCGCTCCCGCCGCGATGGCCGCGAGCGAATTCGCGACGGCAAGGCCGCGGTCGTTGTGCCCGTGCCAATCGACGCGAATCCTTTCACGCGAAGGCTCGACGATCTGCTCGATCGCGAATCTCACCAGATTGTAGGCGCCCCGCGGCGTCGCGTGACCCACCGTGTCGCACAAGACGATGGCCCGCGCGCCGGCGCGGATCGCCGTGGAATAGAGCGCGATCACCGTCTCGGGATCGGTGCGAATCGTGTCTTCGGTCACGTACATCACGGGCAGGCCGGCCTTCGTCGCCATTCCAACCGATTCTTCCGTGGTGCGCTTCAGATGATCGACGGTCCAGTCTTCCACGAGGCGTCGGATGGGGCTCGATCCGAGGAACATCGCCGCCTCGATCGGCCGCCCGACTCGTTCGCTCACGTCGATCATGGCCTGGACGTCGTGCGGGTGCGTGCGGCCGCCCATGTTCGCGCGAATCTTCATGCGCGAGCCGATGATTTCGCGCGCGAGCGCTTCGCAATCGGCGGACGCGCGCGGCCCCGCCCCTGGCAGGCCGATATTCACCAGGTCGATGCCCAGCGATTCCATCAGGTGCAGGATTTCGATTTTTTCGCCGATCGAGGGATCGCGCACCGAGGGATTCTGCAGGCCGTCGCGCAGCGTTTCGTCGTTGAGCATCACGCGGCGGCCGCGAGGGATTTCGGGCTCGGCGTGCGCGTTCCAGTCGTAGATGAGTTCGTTGGTCATTCGACGTACGAAGTCTCGTCGGCAGGGGCGCTGCTTGCTGCACCCGCTTTTGTGGGGGCGCCTAGATTTTATCCCGCCGAAAAATCACGGCGCGACTGCCCCGCACCGCCGCCATGCGCCGCCTCCAACTGCGAGCGAACATCGCCTCGACGAACGCGCCGGCGGCCGCGGCCAGTTCCGCGCTGTAGCCGTACCACCAACTCTTCGCGATGCGCGGCAGGCGGTCGCTATCGACGTATTTTACGTGAACCATTTCGAGAAAGCCAAAACGCGAGTGCGCGCGTCCCCAGCCGCTTGCGCCGCGCCCGCCGTGGGGAGCTTCGGAAATGCCGTAGTAGCTCGCCACGTCGTTGATCATCACCGATCCCGCGCGCAATTGCGACGCGACCCTCCCCCCTGCCTCGGCGTCGCGCGTCCATACGCTCGCGCTCAGCGAAAACGATGAGTCGTTGGCCATCGTGACGGCTTCGGCGGCTGAGGCGACCGGCCGTATCGCGAGCACCGGGCCGAACGTTTCCTCGCGCATCAGGTCCATCGAATGATCCACCCCGGTAACGACCGTGGGCTCGAAGAAATTCGGGCTGAGTTCGGGACGACGTCCGCCTCCGGTGAGAATCTTCGCGCCGCGCGCCACTGCATCTTGCAACTGGCGCTCGACGCGTTCGATCTGGCGCGGCCGGATCATCGGACCGATTTCGGCGTCTGGGTCGGAGGGCGGGCCGAGGCGCAGCTTTTGCGTTTTCACTACGCACAGCCCGGTGAATTTCGCGGTGACCGATTCTTCCACGTAGATGCGTTCGACCGAGAGGCACGCCTGGCCGCAGTTCATGAAGCTGCCCCACACGGCCGCGCTCGAGGCGATTTCGAGGTCGGCGTCGGCAAGGACGATCATCGGATCTTTGCCGCCCAATTCGAGCACGGACGGAATCAGCTTCTGCGCGCAGGCCTCGGCGATCTTGCGGCCGGTTTCGACGCTGCCGGTGAAGAAGACTTTTTCGGGAGCGGCGTCGATGAGGGCGCTGCCAACTTCGGCAGCTCCTTGGACAATTTGGACGAGATTTTCGGGGAGCTCGGCGCGCGCGGCGATTTCGCCGATCAGTGCGCCGGTGGCGGGCGTGAGTTCGCTTGGCTTGAGGACGACCGCATTGCCCGCCGCGAGCGCGGGAATTATTTGCGCGACGGGGATCGCGAATGGATAGTTCCAGGGCGAGATGATCGCGATGACGCCCATCGGCTCGTATTCGAGCCAGGCGGATTTCGCTTTTACGGCGATGTTGTGATGCCGGACGCGCTCGGGACGAAGCCATTTCGGGGCGTGGCGCGCGACGAAGTCGGCCGTGTCGAGCGCGAGGATGATTTCGGCGAAGACGGCTTCGACGCGCGGCTTGCCGGTTTCGCGCGAGATGGTGGCGGCGATTTCGTCGCGGGCGTCGAAGATCGCGTCGCGCAGGCGGCGCAGGACTGCGGCACGCTCGCGGATCGATTGGCCTGCCCACTCGGATTGCGAGGATCGGGCGCGGGCAACGATGGCGGGGATGTCCGCGGGCGCGGTGGATTCGAATTGCGCGATCACTTCGTTGGTCGCGGGGTTGATGGAATCGACGCAGCGCGCGGCTGGCGGATTTGTGCCAGCGAGTTTCGTGGGAGCGGTTCCCATTCGCGCGATTTTACATGAAATGCGAGTGGCTAGATGCAATACGCGCGTCGGGTGCACGCGGCGGGCGCCAGATTTATTGGCGGCTGCATTCAACACGGAGGACACCGAGCGGCACAGAGGACACGGAGAAAACCCATTCACCGCGGAGACGCGGAGAGCGCAGAGAAAACCACAGACCGGAGCCCCCCCGGCCCCGGCTTCAGCGCGGCAGTTTTTCGGTTTTCTCGGCGGCCTCTGGGTCTCTGCGGTGGACTCTTCTCGATGCGAGCGAGTCGGTCGGGTCGACGTGCTCCAGCGAGACCAGGTACAAACCCTCGGGCGGCATCGTCGGGCCCGATTGCGAGCGGTCGCGCGCCTCGAAAATGCGCGGAATGTCTTCGGGCGTGAGTCTTCCCTTCCCGACTTCGATGAGCGTGCCGACGATTTTGCGAACCATGTAGCGCAGGAAGGATTGGCCGCGCACGACGTAGGCGATTTCCTCGCGGGCGGGATCGCGGACGATTTCAGAGGAATAGATCACGCGCGTCATGTTGCGGTCGCGATCGTCTTCTTCCGAGCCCGACGACGCGGCGAAGGAACTGAAATCGTGCTCGCCTTCGAAGTGGCGGGCGGCGGCGGCCATGGCGTCTTCATCGAGCGGCCAGGGATAGTGCAGCGCGCGGCGATACTCGAACGGCGGCAGGACGCGCCCGCGATAGATGCGGTAGCGATACGTCTTGCCCTGCGCTTGCCAGCGCGCGTGAAAATCGGGGCCGGTTTCCTCGGCGTCGACGACGCGGATCGCGGGAGGCAGCAGCGCGTTGAGCGCGCGCTGGATTTCGACGGGCGCAAGCGGCGACTGCGTGCGGAAATGCGCCACTTGGCCAAGCGCGTGGACGCCCGCGTCCGTGCGGCTCGCTCCGTGGATCACAACCTTTTCCTGGGTGATTTTGCGAGCGGCGTCGTTGAGAGCGCCCTGGATGGTGGGGACGCCGGGCTGCGTCTGCCAGCCATGAAAATCGGCCCCGTCGTACGCGATGGTAAGTTTGATCGTGCGCATCCGCGACCGCAATTATCGCACGGAGTGCGCCGGAGGGCGGCACGCTGCACCTTGCAGGTCGTGGCTCAAAGGGCGACCGTTGAATTTAACTTCGCGGCCGTGATATATACGCCGCCTAATGGACGAAGGCATACACGCAGGCATCGTCATACTCATTCCGCTGGTCATTGTCCTTACGCTTCTCCTGGTTCCAGTCGGTCGTATTTTGCGGAGGACCGGACATAGTCAGTGGTGGTGTTTGATCGCTTGGATTCCGCTCGTCAACTTGGTTGCGCTCTGGGTCTTCGCCTTTGTTGACTGGCCGGCAGTGGGTAAGAAGCCAAACTGAAAAATTGGGGTGTCTGCGGACGCCTAAGAAAAAGGAGGGGGCCCTGCTTGGGATCAGGGCCCCCAAAGGCCGCGTTCCGGTGGTCCGGCCTAGGCGTGACCGGACCTGGGGTCATCCATCCTAGCT